>Ga0181612_149135_pt1 | contig 19493 bp, 7 predicted proteins | sample HoacroProtozoa21_FD_119630 | JGI IMG/M metagenome (GOLD analysis project Ga0181612, IMG submission 119630) | Hoatzin crop microbial communities from Cojedes, Venezuel. Combined Assembly of Gp0051906, Gp0051904, Gp0051908 | reverse complement strand
CTGTGAAGACCAGGCTTTTTTTTTTTTTTTTTCCCTCCAGTTTTTAGTAACCTTTCAAAGATTTCTTAAAATTAGTCGCTGGACCCCATGGCTTCCTAGAACCACTAACTGCAAAACACTGTCAGAGATGCACCAGTTCCACCCCTTTGTCTGTTCTGCTGGATTTTACAACACAGAATACTTTTTAACCCAATGATCTGAGCCCCTTATAAAACATCATTCAAAATGTCTGAAAATTAGAATATATATATACAAAAGTAAACCCTTACCACCATCATAGCAGGCACATGTATTGGTATATTCCAAAAGGAAAAATCATTTTTAGTGTCCAGAGAAATACACTGCAAAATACTCTGTATGTATATAAGAAATTACTTTAAGTACACCACTCTCTAACAAACAGAATTTTTACAGATTGAAGCCAAACAGCATCATAAAAGCTTCTGGCTGCAAATGTTGCAGAATCCCATCTGGCATCGTGGAACAACTTATTTCCCTCTTCACTTCATTTAAACTTCCAGAAAGAAATTAAAAAAAGAAAAAAAAAAGAAAGAAGAGACCTTTTCTTGTGTACACAAATTATATCCAGAAGTTATTCCAAACAGGCAGAAAATACTTCAAAATTATTACAGAACAAACAGAAAAACAGAGTCTAATTCTTGGCATACAAGTTTCACATGCCAGTAAACAGTATGCATAGGATACAGCAAAAGGGTAAGAAAGAAATATTAAAGCCCAAGTTTGTAAAAATGCGAGTGACCCTTAGTCAGACTATGCCCAGTTAGTTGGTTAAGTAACAGCATAACTGACAACCCCCACCCCTTCTTTTTTTGTAAGCACAACACACAGAACCTTTAGTAGAGGAAAGATTTCTCTTAATACCCAAGAACAAAAATTCTGAATTAACCATATGTTTCCTCACTCAAGCATTCATTTTTATTGAAGTCAGAGAAGAAATGCTTTTTCAGCAAACACCATCATAAGGAAATATGTGGCTAATGGGGATAAGCCTGAAACTCTTTTTATCTGATGTTGTTCTTTAGAAGTATTTTCTGTATATAATGTACAGCTTCAGTCCAATAAAATGTGAGGTTTTTTTATCCTTTTTTGAACTACTGCATGACATATAAGAGTAGACAGAGAACTAAGTAGTATTTTAAATGAAATGGGTGAAAAGGAAATTTGGTACTCAAAAATATTCCTACAACCTAAACTAGTTGATTTTGGATATGTCTTTTAATTTGCAGAAACTGTAATGCTACAAGGTCTGTACATATGCTAATATTGCTAAGTCAGCATGGAAGTGGTTATTCTGCAATTGTTCTCGAAGATAAAATTTATTGTTCTTATTTTATAATGTTACCAATTAAAGAAATAGTAAGGCTCAAACCTTAAATGCAATACTCAGCAATACTTTCTAACCACTAGATTGCATTAGTTTGTAGATCAATTCAGCCTGCTTTGAAACTGCTGCCAAAAATTTTTTAGAGCATTAACTTGCTCTTAATTTAAACTTCAGCAGAGGACTTAAAAACCAGACAATTATCCATGGGTTCTAGGCACCTCAAAACAGAGTAACACTTTCCCTTTGAAGACTACCTCAAGAATGTAAAAGATCTCCTAACGTTAAGGGGGAGGAGGGTGGCAAGGGGAGAATTATTAAAGGAGGAAAACATGACCTTTCCAAGCAAAAACATTCTACCCTTGAGAAGAAACTCTTCATCTATCCTTACTCCTCCAAAGCAAGAATGTTACTGGCCAGCAAAATCACATCTCACAGACAAAGATGATAAATTGGGACCAAGTTGCTTCCATGTAATCCACTGATATAATAAATGATGAAAAAATTATTGGAATATTGCTATAATTGAAAACAACATACGCTTGCTGGTTCATTGAATCTATTTGTCACTTGTTACATCAATTTTTAGACACTTTTTTTTCCTGTTCAGTTTATGCTAATAAATGTTAGTTGATGAGATTAAAACATACAGAGAATTATTTGCAGAGTGCGATTTTAAGGAAAAAAAAAGCCACTGAAAAGTTTTTCACTAGTAATACCTTTAAAACAGTGTGATCATAAATACAGACAATACTAGGAACAGCAACGATGCCTGACAGCCGATAATAACTCTTTTTCTCATGATTGCCTCTTTTTAACAACTCACATTATGCCATTTCCTCTAAATTGGAAGTGTTACCACTTAATCACTGTCTAATGGTTATATCCTTTATTAGTGGAATAAACTTTCCCAGTTCTGACTGCACCGTACTAAAAACTTGAATTTTTACTAAATATTTCACTGGAATTATTCTTGGGGAATCTTGGTGTCCAGAGACCTCTCGCCAGGTTCTGCTGTTCTTTTACATGGTTTCAACTCCATGGTTTTAGAACTCTAGGATTGTTTCCCTCTTAAGTTTGTACAGGTGTGCCTACACTAGTACGTTAGTTCAGATCATGAGGGTACTTTAAAGATCATCCTCACTAACAGTGCTTTTGTTTCCATCAAAAAAGTAGACTGGGAGTACACAAACTGAATTCTTTTTGGATGAAACTACACTAGAAAGCTCAGAGTGAACCCAACGTGCTCCAACAAGTAAGAAGCCCTCAGTCTGGAGGGCCAGAAAGGAGCCACGTCAAAGTAAACTCAGAAACACACAGACTGGGGAGATAGGTCCTCATCACCAACTACCCTGCTCTACAAAAGCAGTTTGGTGGGGCTCCTCTCCCTGCTACGGAAACTGTATTGCCAAGCATCCACTTCAATTGTTTATCACAGTGACTTCATTGAGCCTCAGGAGGCCTGGGTTTCTTTCATATTCGTTAGCATTAGCATGACTACTTCAGCCCAAACAAACCTCTTCCACACATCCTGATTTCCTTGATTTCTCCCATCCTTTCCTTACTGTCTTTTCTTCCCTTTACTGAGAACTGATAGGCAACTCTTCAGCAAACTAAATTTGGTCCAATATCTGCCTTGCTAGGCCTACAATCTAATTACTGATCTCCAAAGACAAAGTTGTTCTTAAAGACTGTGTAACATGAAGTTTATAAATTTACACTTCTATTACGAAACAAGTTAACCTGATCTTCAAAAGTGCCCCCTGAATCACAGAGAAATTACTTTTACTCCCTGGCGAGTTGGTGCCCGAGTAATATGATTGTTCATCTTCTGACAAACAATTTGTGAAGCATAAGATCATTTAATGACAGACAAGAGACATTAACAGTCTAGCTTTCATTCTAAGGATTGATCTTGAAAAAGGATAGTGGGAGTGGATTTTATGCTATCATTAGAAAATCAGAAAAAATTAACATGGCTGATTCACATGGGGAGATCCTGACATCCACTGAAAGAGAACAGTACGTTATCACATCTGCATGTACCTCTGAGAACATCATATGGATAGAAATATTCAGCCAATTAAGTAGCAATGCAACTGACTGAACACTAGTAAATTAATTCTAAAGTACTGGTTCACACCAACACATGCTTTCGTGATGTAACTTACTGTGACAGGAGCTACAGAGCCTCAGAACTAAAGTATAGTTACAAAATATTACTAAAAACACTTGGCATTTGTTATAAGACAGCATTGTAAGCCCTGAATGCTGATTAGCTAGTACACATAATATTACATTTGCATAACAGCACTTTTTTACAATTTAAGCAGTCAAGTATGGGCTGTGCAATAATAATAAAACACTGTCAGGGCATACCAAGTTAACCTTTCAAAGCAAACTTTCCTGACCTTTATGAGAGGAGAGCTGAAGCCTTTTCTCAGTAGTCCCTTTTTCTGCTTTTTGATTCCAGTCTTCTGTGACCTTCTCTCATTACCTATTTTGTTTCTCAAAAGAAAGAACAGGGGAGGGGGCTGCAAAGTTTCACTAGCAGAGTACTCAGCAAAAGTTAAAAGGAGCAGACCAGAAAGTTTAGGAGCATTCTGTGAAAAAGAAATGAGGCAGGCTAGAAAGAATTAAAGAAATAGATGAAAGAAATTAATCATAAGGGAAGTGATTTCCCAAACAAGTAAAACTTAAAAAAACCAAAAACTTTTAAGATTAAATTGTATTTCTTGGCATAAGAAATGTTTGCCTTTAAGGACAAGTACTTTGAATCAATATTAATTTTATTTCTTATTACTACCAGAATATTATTTTCTAGTTAGATCTCCTAAGGGATGAGCTGTGGAGACAGAAGGTTGCACAGCTGTTCTAAGGAAGCACTAAAATCCAGCATTACCATTCCACAGATTACCACATCAGAATGCCTTCTTGTAGACAGCGAAGCACTGCAGCTGAACTGTGAGGTCTAGCCTTTCACAGCAGCTTATCTTTCTTATTAGTAAATAAAAAAAACATATTATAGTTAGAGGGCTGAGATTAAAAGAAAGATTCATAACGTTTACATCCTAACACTTAGAACTGCACTTGCTTAACAGAAAATTGCCCAGGAGTCTTCAGGCCACACAGACTCTCAGCATACCTGCAAGCAGCTACAGGTTAAACATATAAAATTCCCGTGGACTTATGTCCCGAGTACCAGAAAGGCAAGGCTAGAATTAGGATTCACACCTTTACCTGATAGCCCCCACTACATAAAGATGTAGAAGGCAACACTTTGTATGTGAGAATGACCGACTGCCTCATGTTTCAGCTGATAATGCTGTAGTCTTAAGCATTACCAGACATATTTTAAGGAAATGTATAAATATGTAGCAGGGCAGTGTGCTGAGTGCACAGAAGCAACAGCACGTAACATTGTGCGGTGTGTAAAGACCAAACTCTCTCAGTCTCTGAGTCACTCTGTTGCATTTGAAGTTTCCATTTAATGCATACACCTATAGTAACATGGAGAAAAAAAAAAAAAGGGAATATTCTGCAGTTCTCATTTAAACCTCCAAAGGAACTTGTTTGCTTTGTTCTTAAGGCACAATGAACTTGTACACGTAAACTGTCTTGGAGCATCCATGTAGAACTCATTACTTATTTTAACATCCTAAATGTAATGGGAGAACAGCATTGAAGACCAACAGTCACTGGGCCCTCAGAAAACAAGTCCAAGGAAGCCTTTTTGCAGAGATGCATGAGGCTTTTGTGTAATACATGATCCTTGTACGGAATTCAATGTTACTAGAGCAACTCAAGGCTGTAGCAACTGTGTATGTCAGGGACCTGTCCCTGCACACCATGGGGGAGGAGAGGTGAAGATGCAGACATCCCTCCTGTAGTTTTATGTTCACAGAACAATCACAAATGTTCCAGAAGTGAGAGACAAGTAATGGCTGAAGCAGTAATGGAAAACAAACAAACAAACCAAGCTTTTCACTTAACAGGACTGTTCCCATTCCCACTCCTTCCATTAGGTCTCCATCTAGCCCGGTATCCTGGTAGAAGAGGAACAGAAAGAGCTGCTGAATTAAAAAACAAAAACAAAATCAAGAAGGGGGACAATAATCAACATAAATAATTAAGTGCTGTTTTCATAAAGGGCTTACTATTCACATCAGAAAGCAAAAAGTAAAAGACAGTAGGGCCCCCTCCTCAGATTTGCGGGTGGAAAAAGAAAGCAGTAGGTTCAAACAGCTTTCCATGATAGTAGAAGTGATCCATAAGATAAACACAGTACTTTTAGTCCAACATAAACAAACAAAAATAATCAGAAAGCCATCAAGGTCGAGATTATTCAAGAAAGTCAGAAACACAGATTTTATGTAAGAACTTAGATTTTCTATGTTAGAAAAAAAATTAATGCCAACTTAAAATTCAATGTTTCATTTAAATAAGCCATATAAGTGAGCCAAAATAATTACAAAATACTTATACTCAGCAAAAGATGTTTTCAACAAGTATTATTTTTGTTACCTTTTATCCAATCCAAAGTGAACCAGAAAATTATCTGCCCCACAATTCAGTTAGAAAAACATCTCCAAATTCTATATGGTTTTTCCTCCTTTGATTTTGAACAGATAGATTCAGATTTGACAGAAGGCCAAAGGTGTCACAGCAAGAGACATAAAAGATAAATACTTTCATGACAAACTGAACTGTCAGAATTATACCATTCTGTAAGAAAGATTTTTTACAGTAAGACTTAGTTACTTCTAGTAAAGCATGGGAGTTAATTTTAGCTGTTTAATAATAACTGAAAGTACATGAAACTGTTTTACCATTTCAGGCAGGTCCCTTTGCTTCAAATATTCCTCTATTCAGTGAGCCATAGAAGACATGCTTACAGAACATTTGTGTGTTTTATATGCTAAAAGGGTGGGGGGATGCGTTTGCAAGACCTATTACATGTCCCACAGGAATCATCTAACCACTCAGTTAAATACAGTCTTCAGAACTCCCAGTGCCAGTCGGCTTGGTTCTTGGACAAAGGAGGAGGGATTAAAGGGGAAGAGGTGGCATGAGAAAAATAAAGTTCTTAGCATTGGCTTAATTTGTTACCTATGATACATCTTTGAAGTCAGAAAGTTTATTAAAAGTTATGCTTGAAAGTAAAACAGTTTTTATACACAACAGAAGTATAAGACACTTTTCATATTAATGATCTAGTAAACTAGTGAACTGTCCCTTAACTGTGTTTCCAAAATATAACTTTCACCCATATGCTCCTTAAATATCTGGAAGATCAGTCTAGTTTATTAGAAATTGTGACAAATATATGCAATGAAAAAAAACCTTGGCAAAAGAGATACCATTTTATTACATTATATAGTGCTACTTCCATTCAAAAATAGACAAATTCCAAATGAAATTAACAGAAAACCAAAAATCTCTAAGATGTAGAGACCATCAATGAACATATTTAAGTTTAAAGCACAAACCATGGAAAGTTGTATATTTGAAGTTTTATTGATGGGAATACAAACATAACCATGGCATATCACAAAAATTTCATAACATTTCATTAAAAGCAGTTCCTTAGAAACATCTGCAATCATCTATAACAAACATGCTGAATAGTTGAATGTATGTGTCTTAAATCAAAATATTGCGCTAGAAGCCTATTGTAGATGGTTACTAAATATCCAACATCAAAAATTACAATAAAAAAATTGCAGAAATATCTACTGATATTAGGTGCCCATTTTTAGCTATCTCATGCAGCTGTATTTCAGGAAGTGCTGATTACACTCTCAGGAAAATAAATATTCCCATTTGGTCAAAAGGTGTCCCCCCAAAAAACAGAGGGGCATTTCCTGATGGCTAATTATCACCTAAAACTCAAAGGAATGCAGATGTTTATTGTTAACACATATCTTTTTTAAAATATATGCTCTCCAGTCACAAGATTCAATTTAATTCATCAATGTGCATACCTGAGGTGCTATGTTGTCTACATTCAGTTTTCCTGGAAAATATACTAAAAGGAAACAAGCCAACACAGTATATTTTAGCTGAACTGTTCATTTTCTTTAACTCATTCTTCCTTTCCAAAGGACTTTTGCACCTGCTGACAAAGTTTGTAAAACAACGCCATACATCTTTTATTTATCTCTCATGTCTTCATTGCCTGGATCTGATCTGTTAATAAAAAGAAACAGCTAGTCTTAACACCAGATGAATTCTTGCTGCATTTTGCTTTTTGAAAACATAACCCAGTATTATCCAGGTTACAGAACTATACCAATAGATATTTTGGTTGTAGTTACAACAGTGGGGAACAATGAGGTTAGAGTTGTTTTCGACTTGCTCTGTCATCCACTTCTGAAATTCCTCCACAGCCAAGTTGTTTCCACCAAATGTTCCCAATTAAACAGGAAGACTCTTCCCACATAATTCAATTTTTATCTTTTTTGGGTTTATAAGGTAACTTTGATGAGAATAAGGCCTGGAAGTTTACTTTATGAACTATGTATTTCAATTCCTTGTACATATTTCAGCTCCCACATAACTAAACATGAACTTCAACTGCCCAACAGCAAAGGATTTAAAGTTTGTTTTTGAACAACTCACATGAAAACTTCTTTGCTCTCAGTAGCCACACTTCCCCATACTGCTTCCTGATTGCCACTTCTCAATTCACTTCAAAAACTTCCTTAGTTAGCTTAGATGTACTGCATCCTCATTACAAAATGTGGAAATCGGCACAATTTCTCCCACTAACAGGGAATTTTGAGCTGGGTTTAGACCATTGCAAGACAAGTTAGTTTTACCCTATTGATGATGTGCTGTTGCAATAGTAACCCCACTACAAAATAGGGAAATACACAAACTCAGCCTTCTCTAGGGGAAAAAAAAGTGAAACCTGCTGCCCCTGCCATCCCAAATCTGTGAGCTCCCTGTAGTGGATGTGCAAAAGGTAACTGAGGAAGGCTCAGCTGTTGACAAGGAGAACTGTGGATTCATTAACCAGGTGTCAGCTCCTGCACTGAATTTTATGGCATCCACAGGCTGTGATGCAGGGACCATTATAACTCAAGAGTTGTTTAAAGTATTTTTGTCTAGTGCTCTAACAATGAGGAGGAGAACTATAGTAAAAATTTGTTCTTGAAATACTGAAGTCTTCATCCATTAAAAGTACAACTGCCAAACTCTGCATGCTTAGGCAACAATACAGTTTAAACCCAACACCTCTCAAGCTTTTGGGGACACTAAGCCGGGGAGTTAATGGAAATTCTTTTAGATAAAGGCCATTCATGAAGAATGTCAGCTCAGAAAGTTAAGAAATTTAACAATCCATGAGAAGTGAATAGCTATGAAGAGCTATGAAAGTCACTGACAGCAGAAGCACCTGCTTACTGTGCTTAAAAAGCTAGATGTACAAATTAAATGTTTTGTCATATGTTTTAAAATGTTTTAAATATTTAGACAAGCATTTGAGATCCTTTTAAGTAGCTTGAAACTATGTACAAAAACCATTAACTCAAAACTTGGATTGAAACTTAGAAGGTTCCTCAAAGATAACCAGAGACCCTGAAAATCACATCAAAATATTACAAAATCAGAACTATACCTGAAATTAGGAAAAAGCACGTGATTTGGAATCTGCCTTTATGTGATAGAATGTGACATACAGCATACATACAGCATTTGCATACAGCAGTGAAGGAAACTCAGCAGTAAGATGCTGGTTCCCCACCACAGAACTGTTAGATGGTGGAGGATGCATCACTGTTCTTCTGCACGGCAGTCAATCTCTTTGTAAAGACTATTTTGGCTAGTATCCCTTCCTCTGAAAACATGACCCAACATTTTTGTATTCTGTAATAACACAGTAAAATAATCTCTTTCTAATTAGCAGTATGGACTCTAAGTAGAAAGGACAGCCTGGTACCCATGGGTAAGTGGAGACGCATTAAGTCAGAGGCAACGCTGGGTATTGCGCAGCTGCATTTGGAGGTTCTCAAGTTCAGTGGTGCTGGCTCCAGAGCATCCCTGACATCTAGTGGCTGCATCTACACGAAGTGTGTAACTAAAAACGTGTATGTAACTCAGCATCTAACCTGGATCTGATATCTTCTATGTAGTTACGAATGTCTGCATATGCTGTGATCATTAGAATGTAAGCTGTTCTTATTCTGGTTCTAGATTAAAGAGCTTTAGTTGAATAATCAAAATTAGCGTATTTGTCTGTGTACTTTGCTTATTTTTCTAGCCTGCTTATTCACAATTTCCTGATACATAACATTAAGTTATGGAAAACTGGGACAGAACAGTAAGAATAAATTAAAGAAGAAACTGAACTACCACAATAATAAATCAAAGTGCAGGAGCACCTGGTATTATTATTGTTTACAAGAAAGTGTTATGCTGTTTGAAGAGTATGCATTCATATTTCATAGGACACACTTCTGTCAGAAACTGACATGATCTTTTGTGTACATTAAGGAGGTAAATGAAAGGCAAGTATGAGATAGAGCATCAGTACTCACTGTGTAATTTGATCTGACAGCAGGAGTGGACAGAAAGAAAACAAAGGCAATAATAAAGAAAAAAACTTACAAAATGAAGAAGTTTAACAGAATGGAAATAGAGCAAGGGAATTACATATGATATACCTTGGAGCCAATCCACACCTTCTTGTAATCCTTCTCCTTTGAGAGCATCACTGGCACTGAAAGAAACAAATGAAATTACAAGAACATTGTAAAACTGCCAGTTTTAGTCATCACCACTATACTTGTAATTTACAGAATTGCAAAGTAGCATCAAGTCCACTTTACTTAATTTCTCTTCACATGGAGAAGGCTGCTTCTCAAATGGTATATTCTAGAGCACGTTCCCAATATGGAAACACCATTTCAAGATGCAATCTATTTTCACTCCAATTTCAAGGCAGAAGAATCATTCCTAGAACATGAGGTGTTCTGGAAGAGCTCCTACACAAGGCAGCCACGTTGTTCTGCTGCACCTCTACTTGGATAACTCCTCCTCAGACTACGCTGTAAAAGATGTTGACTACCTACAACAACAGTGATGAAGTAGCACCTTTCCTCCTCCCACACAGTTCCTATACACAGCGAGGATGTTGGGAGTACTCAAGGAACAAAGTACAGTCCATACACATTTCACTGTAACAGCAACCCTAGGAGTGTCTGTTAATATATATTCATATTAAGCTACACTGAGAACAGTGTACATCTACCTTTTGAATCACAGGGGTATAACTGTTTAAAGTCCTCTCATTCTACAGCTTATGAAAACTAGCACAGCAATGAATTGGGACAGTTACTGTGGTTAGCTATAAAATTATCTTCCAAGGAGCTTGGGAATTCATCAATGTAATTTCTAAGACAAAAAGCAGTGACCCCAAAACAATGCCCAGGTAATAAAGTTTAGTATTAAAAGGGCCTAAAATGAAAATTGTAGTTTTCAGCAGCATTCAGCTGCTGATTTTACTTTTATTTCTAATATTTGAGGACTTTGACAAGACAAAAAAATCTAACTTCTGATAAAAGGAGAGTTTTTTTTCTTGCGAACACTAGCACAAAATTCTTCTATTTATATGAAAGCTTACATCCTTCAGAAAAAGACACTAGCTCCTACAGCTAAGAAACCCCTCAAAGATTACATGGTACAAAGAGTACAGTGTCCCTCTGAATTCACATGACAGCAGTTTAGTAAATGGCCTTTCAACAGTAGTTCACTAATGCATCTGCAGAGTGGAAAACAACTCTAAAGGTTTTATTGTTGATGTTCTGAAATCTGCAAGACAAACTAGCAGCAGCACTGTGATAACAATTCTACTCAATTTCCCAGCAAAAAAAATAATAGCAGCTATTCTTCTAATAAGAACACTGCTTTCTGATTTTGCTGGAAGTCCTCCATTTCATTATTTCTGTAACAGTTCTATTGTGAAAATTTTCAAGCAGTCTACATGAATGCATTGTGCCTTTAAAACAAGTTTCATAGCAACTATTGCAATATTGCTACTGTTTGCACATGTGGAAGCACAGCATTTTATCTGGCTGATTTAATTTATGTCATAGAATACTGAGTGGCATGATAGATGTAAAATATGGATATACAAAGTAATACCAATAAATGGTTAGAAAAAGGGAAATTTACCAGATGTGCCAGGGCTTGTCTTTGATGTTTTCTAATGACAATAACTGACATACTTTCACAGATGATATTGCGTCCCTGAGGTCCATCTTGTTAGCAAAGAAGAGAATAGGCAGTCGACGGTGCTTAATATCTAGGCATGAGCAGAAACAGAACTATCATGACATTATGCAGCACCTCTTAATCTCTACAAGTAATAAGCTACAAACCACACAGGAAGATATTTTGCTCACCTGTAACCGCAACTCTCTGACGGTTGTATCCTACCAAGACACACAACTGTTGGGCACATTGCCTCTGATGCATGCTTCAAGAATGCTCACAAACTTCCTGGCAGGCTTTGGGATCTTCCACCCCCTCTCCCCCTACCTTATACGTACATTTAAAGCTGCAGGTATAAATTGCTGGTGAAGATGAGGAACAGGAGATCAAACAACTGCCTACAAATGCTACACATCTCTGCTTAGTGAGGACTGGATGTGTAAAATGGACAGAAGAGTGATTTGTGTTCACTCATAACCTCATAACGATAGTTACATAAGGGTAGTCTGAATTATCTTTTAGCATCCTGGAGAGCATCCATGACTTCATGAAATTAATAAAACAGGAAAAACAATGCACGTCTGGACATCCCTTATCCTGCCTTCACTTAAACAAAGACGACTTTTCCAGAAGCTCTTCTCAGCTAGCAGTGGGCACTACAGAGCCAAACTAGTACACTGGCAATTTCTGGCATACCTACACATTCAAAAGGATAAGCCTCGCTAATTACCACAGAAAAATAGAGAGTCATTGGAAGGAAACAAAGTACACTCTCTTCAACCTGACAGCCGTAAAACTACCAAAACATTACCAGCACCAAGACTAACTAAGAATTTTTCACATTTAAATAAAGGACTAATTACAGGACTAGAGAAAATCTGCATTTGAGTCTATCAATCAGTTCTTGATGGGAACTCCACCCCCCAGTGAAAACTGCCATACGTGCTTTTTTTAAAATGTAAAAAGATAAGGTTACTTCACATAGGAAGCAAGCTAAGGACTAATTAAAAAACTTCATACATAAGCCAGCTGCTCCTGCTGGGACAGGACAGGACAAAACAAAACAAAAAACCCAACAAACTGTCAATGCTGAAGTGGTTTGAACCTTCCTAATTCATGTTCTTTTCAAACCCCCTACCGAACCTTTCCACAATCAGTGGAGATAACACTATCTACCTGTACTCTGACATCATGAGTGCTGACCAAAACGCTGACAATTTTCACCACTATTTACCTATCTGGAGCTATTTTTTCCTTTGATATCCTCTAATACAAATCAAATGCCTCAAATTACAAGCACAGGGTATCATTAAGTCTCTGGTTTAATTCCATAGTTGAACAGCTTTTGTGTCTCCTGACTGAAACTTCTACATTAATCTCAAGTATAATTAAATGAACCCTGGTACCCACAGGTTGAAGGTTATGTGTAAATTAAAATCACAGAAATTAGTTGACATCACATACGCAAATGCCAAGTTAATAAAGGAATTTTCAGTGTTTTTTTAACGCAATTAAAAAGGGGCACAACCTACCCACATAGACTCGTAAATGTACACTTAAAGATGTTTGCTAAATAAAGTGGTGAAATTTACATTATTTCCTACCTTATGATGTTGTTTCCTACTATGCAGTATCTCCCCCTCCCATTTTTACAGTTATTAAAGGAAAGCTAACATTTTCTAATTGCAAGTAGTTATGAATTAACATATTAAAAAAAAATCCCAGACACTAAATATGCATGATGTGTAATTCACAGGAATTTCAGTTTACTTTAGAAGCATGTGCTGGAGGTCACATGTCCCAAGAGTTAACATCTAAAGTAATCTACAGACTCCCATCTTGCAAAACACTGAAGAAAGAAGTTTGATTAAAAAAAAAATACTATAACAGTGATCATTAAACAAGCCGTTATTTGTAGAGTGCATTGTCCACTTAAATTTAAGTAAAAAAAATTTATAGTTCTGATTCACAAAACAGTCCCAACTAGTATGACTTCTAATCCCATTAATGCTTCACGTTACACATTCCCTTTCGCCTGACAACCTCTGGCAAAAAGAGAGAGAACTATTTTACTGAAGGATTGCTAAGATTTTCAGAGACAGTAATAGATTCAGCGTTGTTACCCTGCATCCATTTAAACCTTAAGTAAATATGTAAATTTAAACCACTCCAGGAGGTTCACAGAGGCAGAAGCATAGATGGGGAGAAAGTGGGGCATGCAGGAAGAAAATCAGAACAGTAATACAAAGAAAAATATTGATATAGTAAAACAGTTATGTATTGAGTCAGTTAACAGCTACTTTTAGCAAACATTACTATTAGAAGAACTTTTTATTCTCTTTGGTTCTCTTAGATGTGACCTATCAAAATGTGAAACGGTAAAACAGGAACACTGTTGCTGCATTTGAGCTGAGCTGCTCCAAGGCAGAAACACAGAACTGCCCTTCCCTGGTTCTAGGGACTGCACTAGGTGGCCATCGACATGGTCTTTCAGAACTAGAAGACACAAACACATCAACAAGTGAGCAGTGTTGACCTGCTCTATAGACCAGCATTACTAAACTATTAATGCCTAAATGAAAAGCCCCACCTAAGCTTGCATCTCTTCAGTCTTAACATTTTCACTATTTTGCCTTCTAATAAACCAGTAACATATTACAGCAGTCTTTGCCTGCCACCCTTGGTCCTAGGCGCTTTCCATTTTACCAACAGAATCGCCCTTTACCACTGTAGTTAATACCTACTTTGGTACAAAGTTCCCTGGCCTCTGTGTAATCCTCTTGCAGCCTTTGGTTCACCTCATCCTCCCCTTAGACCTTTGCAAGACTGTCTTTTCACTGTCTGCATTTAAAGTGACCCATACCCTTGAACATGAAATGAAGAGGGCCCAGTCAGCTCATACACACTCAGCTACAGCATCTTTGTTGATGAACTAATGTATTATATATAGTCTTCATGAAAAAAAAAAAAATCATAACAACATAACTGCCCCTATCACATACTGCTTTTCTTGGTTAGAAATAGAAGTCAGCTTCTCCTTTCTTTCTTTCAGCATAGCAACCCCACAAGTTATTTAAGTCTCTACCAGCTTAATAAATAAGACACTACCAGATCATTTAACTTTTACATTTCCTGCATGCAGTTTTATACTCTGGTTAGTCAGAACAGCTACCTGACATGCTGAGAGTCAAAACTGCATATTGCTTACAAAAACATTCCAGTAATGTTGGCTATATGGAAGGGCGAAGAAGCAAAGAATTGACTGATCTCAGAACTTAAAGAAGTGTAGCCTCACATAAAAAAAACAACCAAACAAAAACCCTAAAACCACCAAACCTGAATCCTCTCATATTCTCTTCCATCCCACGTATCCTTTTATAGACAATTGAAACTGACTGGTGTAATTATCCATCCTTATTTCTGGCTAAAGCTTAATAAAAAAATAAAACGAAGATGAAAAAAATTAATTAATAGTTACATTATAGGAATTAGATGTCTTCATGGAAAAATCCAGACAAGGAGATACTTTTTTTGTATGTGTTTGTCATCACATACTGGCTCTCTAGCTTCCAAAGGGTTAAAGTCTATTTTTCCTGAAAATAATGCAAATTTTGACCTATATTAATTAATAAGACACTGGTCCAACTCATTGTAGCTAACCAAATTATGATTTGTAAATGTGAACAGGTATAAAAAACCCCCAAACTTATTGAAGACTATTATTGTTCTAGTATTAATGAATGGCTAAAATATTTGTGAAGTACTCATAACACAGAATGTGTCAGATAAGAAGGGCTTTTCTTAAGACAACGTAACAAATATGGAGACAGAAGGGGAAAAAAGCCTCCTCACCTGGATGACTCAGAAGGGTGTCAAGTTCTTCTTTGGCCACAACCATTCTTAATTTATCACTGCTATCAATGACAAAAATAATGGCTTGGCCTTCTCTGCATAACATAAAAAGAGCAAAGAGGCAAATTATAGGTTCTCTTAAACTGTAACAAAAGGCTTCAGAAGAAACACCAAAAAAAAGAAAAACAAACATTATTTCTTTTCCTCTAACTTTTGTTGTTATTTACCATTAACATTTGAATCTAGCCCTATTTCTGAAATTCAACTTTTTGGTAACTTGCATAGTTCTTTTGAGACATGACGTTGTTAGCTGTGTGACTCATACAATGTTCAGTCCACACACACCCTTCAAAAAAGCTTGTTTTCATTACTGAGGCTGAAAAATGAACATCAAAAATGTAAACAACTGCTATTCTGACAGTGTGGTCAGACAGATAAAGAAAATCTCAAGACAGGTTTTTGTAGAGATTCTTTATTTCCTACACAAAACCAAGTTAATTCAGAGAAAGGTCAATCACCTTTTTAGAAAAAACTGTGTCCACAGCTGTTTAACAACTAGGCATATGCAGATTTATTTAACTTTTACGAAAGTCTGCATAAATAGGATCTTTCCTTTGTTTTGAATAACAGGTAAAAACTTTCAACTATTTCAAATCATTAAGACATTTTGCTGGCAATAGGACCACAGTCACAACATATATACATGCTATTCAACTCATTATTTCAGGATATTACTGGTATTTTATAACTTGATGTTCCATTTATTGATACTTCTTTGAAAGCAAAATAAAGCCTGACCAATTCATGTGAACAGTTATAACCACCCACAAAAAGTACTTTTCACTTATATTAAAATGTAATATTAATTTCTCCTCTGTTTTACTTTTCTCAGATATGTTTACGGATACATTCATCACTCCCCAGCACCATCTACCTTCGTATTTTGAGAAGAAACAGTGCTAGACCTATGAAAAACAGAAATAACTGGACCAGCCTAAGATTGTATGAGAAGGTCCATACTTTAGAATTCTAGAGTACAGAACAACTGTAACAGCAAATAAAGCTTTTGCATATTAGCTGAGAATGTCCAAGTAACTTTTATGAGCATATACTATTTTTCTAGTGGAGTCAGAGTCTAGCATGTATTTTACCACCAAAAAATAACTTCACAAAGAAGTAACAGTAATAGGGACACAAGATGAGTTTACACATATTTAAGACAAGTGTACTTTGAGGATATCCTAGAAGGTAGTTTCAAGCCAAATAGAAGAAAAGGGCAAGCCTGAAATACTCTGAAGCAACTACTTAGACACAGATAATTGACCAGATTTGATTGTCATTTTGCAATTCTTGCAAAATTAAATCTTGCTGAACTTTATAAACTGAACAGCACATTATTATTTTATATTATTCTTAGAAGTTAGTCTTATATATGTGACTACTGCACTGGATCAGCAACAGATGTAGACACAAGTGCACGTCTGACTGTTAGCACTACCTAAGAAACCCCCTTACTGTTAAGATGAAAAAAGCAGTTCATGCTACACAAGGGATAAGTTACTGCAATAAATACAGCAGTCAGAAAAATTATTTGCTTATGAAGCACCTGGCTAGCATTCTGAGAGCAGCCTAAGGGCATTAGTTACTGAAATCCAAAAGTTTTGGGAGATGTACATATAACACTCTTCAACAATGAAAATCTACCCACACAGCATGTTTTCAAATAGCTAACACACTTTGCACGGACAGAAGTGTTAATCCCCAATTAAAAAATACTTTAAGCTTTATCACATTGAATATTAATATTTAATCAACATTGTAATGTTCAGAATTTCTCCGTTCTATTTCTCCAAGCTATTTATATACTGTTTACTGCTGTTCACCTTATTTAGATCAGCATCAGGTATTACAGAGTAACAATGAGACAACACAAAAAGTAACAAAAGTTCAAGTTTCATTAGAAGCTAGAAAAACAGAAAATGGTGTCTCTTACCAGTAAGGCAATACCATAGTGTTATAAGGTACAGTGAATATCCTGTTTAATAAATAACATCTAAAAATACCTGGTCAAGTTCTTAGCTACATGTGCCTCATTCTCTGAGGTTAATTTCCCTCACCTCCAAAAATCTCAGCCAACAGCCCATATCTTTTGGGTCTTAAGTCACTTACATACAGAATAACAGAAAAATAGGTATTCTTGGGCCTTTCTTACAGGATTGGTTTTTCTGGTTTCAACATTTAAACCCCATCTCTAGTATGCTCCCCCCAATCTCTGAGTCAACAAAATGTCCCCAAAAGCATGGTGATTAACAGCATATAGAAATTTTCTTTTTTTTAGAAGAGAAAGAAAAGTTGTATTTATCCAGTATGACCTTCTGTTAAACACCAGGTGTAAGTCTTCTCTGAATTATTTCTAAACACTAGATATTATCATACTGCTGTTTAAATAACACACATGGCAGCTCCTAAGAACAGCAAGGCTTTAAAATAAATGATAGGCTTACTTGTAGTAATGTTCCCAGAGGTTTCTGTATCTCCCTTGACCTGACATATCAAACACTGTGAAAGACAAACTGCAAAGAAAAGAAGTGTATGAGGCACAGAATAAAAGAATAAAACCCAAACCCAAACTATTCTCTTTGCTAGCCTGACAGGAAAAAAGCCAGATCAGCTTGAACCCTAATCAACTGAGAAAGACTCCCAAAGGAACTCTGGTTACTCTGTCTGTCTTCAAACTCTCCTGCCCGGTTTTGAAGTCTTGTTATAGACATGTTTCATAATGGGAAATGTGTTTGTTAATTCTCTAATAAAAGAACTAAGCCAATTATTAAAAGTTATATTCAATACAAAATAAGCTCCCATTCAGCCTCTCTTTTTATCACGTTAGTATCGAATATTGTTCATAATGTTGAGTAAATGAAATTCAGATGAGCCATGACTTAAAATCTATAGCTTGTCTTAAATTCTGTTCCTAGACAAGCACCAATAGCATCCAAAGGCATCTGTATGCAAAATTAAAGGCGCTTTTTTTAAAAAAAAAAAATCCACTTTCAGGAAAAAAAATCACATTCTGATAACAACAGGTCACCTGAGATGACCAAGCTACAAATGGGTAGTCTTTGCAACTTTGAGATTTCACCCAAACACTAAATACAGCAAGTCAACTTTAAGAACATTATAAAAAAATTCTGATCTACTCCTGAAATGTCTACAGAGGCAACACTGAATTCAGTATTAGGCTTTCCTGTTTTGGGTAGTCCCAAATAGCTCCCTGAGTAGAGGCCACATCAAAATGAGGAGGTTTAGAAAGGAAGCTCTCCAAGTATCCTTTCCACTCTATATCCAGGCATCATCTGATTCTAGACTAGCTGCTCTGCCACATATACAGTTATCCACAAACAATGTTTTGATGGTAATATTAGATTAATGAAGTTCTGGGGTGGGTTGTAGGTTTCTTTGGTTTTTTAATCAAGACTAATTGCATGCATTAAAAACACACTGTGAAGGCTACAGAATAATAAAATAATATCTAATGTTACCACTTTAAAGTATGCTTGTCTCACAACATTGCTTTTCTGTATCTTAGCCTCCATTTAACTGATGATTTCTTCCTCCTTTTCCTGACCTTTGCCGCTGCCGTCTTTACATTACTAATACTGTAGCCACCATTTTTCATTTAATGAGATTAGACTGCAATCTCTTCAGGGCGCCTGCAGTGAGAGTGCTTAATAGAATATAGGTTACCACCTAAGTAACTGTTTCTCAAGTCTGTAACAGTGCCCTATTCTGTATTATAAACAGACAGAAATCAGATACTTATACACACTATTGCAAAACTTTTTTTTGTTTTTAACACATACATAGTCTTACAGCAGCACAAAACACAAAATACATTCTAACACTGTCAGTCCTGGATCACGATGAGGACTCCTGTGCACTACAACATCTCAGCAAACTGCATGTCATGTCATGTCATTATACCACCACACAGATTACTCAGTTACATCCTACTGAGAGGTGTAGTTAAGTCCAAATATTGTATATTAATTACTAGTGCTAAATGGAAAGAAACTACTACCTCGAT
>Ga0181612_136569_pt1 | contig 19494 bp, 12 predicted proteins | sample HoacroProtozoa21_FD_119630 | JGI IMG/M metagenome (GOLD analysis project Ga0181612, IMG submission 119630) | Hoatzin crop microbial communities from Cojedes, Venezuel. Combined Assembly of Gp0051906, Gp0051904, Gp0051908 | reverse complement strand
GGAAAGATGAGAAAAAATATTGGTTTAGCTTAATGGGAATTATTTTTACTGTGTTGTCATGTTTTGATATAGGTGATGTAGTTTAAGCAGAAAGGAAATGAGGAGTGCATACCCTGTCAATGGTGACTTTCTCATCTGATATACCAGAGTAGTCGCCTTTTTCATTGAACAGTTCTTCTATTCCCATGGATCTCAGATAACCAATCAAGTTATAACTCTTCTCCAGCTTAAATTTAGGCAGAACCACTTCTCTTGTTCTAGTAAAAATAAAAACAAAAATGAAAAATCATTGACGAGATACATATTTTTGCATGACTTCTTTGCTTTACATATCTGTTGGGGTTTGAATTTTTCGCTGTCTTCAGTAAGCAGGACAGAAATATACAGGACTATTTACTGTACTTTTACTTTCAAAACTTGGGCACCATTACTTTTAAGCTGTGTTTTAAAAAAAATTAATTCACTTCCCAAAACTGTTAGTTTGTCAATTTAATATTTCACTTATGATGATTTACAGTATTTATGTGTATGAGTCATATGGCTTTGAGCAGTTCAGTACATGGTTGGATATGCTTGTAATAAATATTGAACTGTCAGATTTTCTGTAGTACTAAACTGGAGATTTGTCACTTACTGTGTGCAGTAGAAATAGGCTGGCTTCCTGAACAGCACATCAGATCAGCTCTCTTTACCTTTTTATCGAGTCAGAAGACAGATCCCACCTAGTCTGTCATCTTGCACAAGAGGGCTATATAGTTTTTTCTCTCCCGTAAATGTGATGTCCATTGTTGATTACTGAATGTGTGCCTTTACACAACAGGTATGTTGAAATGCATAGTGCAAAATGAGCATAGGCTGCTTTCCATGAGACTATTCTGCACAAATAACCTGTTATTATCATACCCCTGCTTTTCCTCCTCGTTGTAAACTTTGTCAGTAAGAACTTTTTCTTTAAATCTGAAACATTAAATATTTAATAGAATTTTGGAAGTCTATTAGAATTTTCCACCTCAGTCATCCTTCATTTCTTGACAGCATTTAAGTTTTGAGAGATCACTAGTCCTGATTTTTAATTTAATAAATCCATCTTTTTTGGGTTTTTGTTTAAGGTTTAAAGTTTTTAATCAAAATGTCGTATGTTATCTTCTGTGCTCTTTACTTACCCTTGTCAATCTCATCAAGAAAATACATGAAGACTTTAACAATATGTACTTTTCAGCAAATACCTGTTAGTCATGCTTTTCTGCCATTTTTCCACCACGTGAGGTGTTATCTGCTTTTCTAGTGCTTTCATGCCAGAGAGGTTGTGTGGAAGTACAATCAGCATACTGATGTTCCCCACGAACGGGAGCTGGATCACACCACAATCTAGCTCAGGGTCTGCGGCAGCGAGGAAGTTCCCTTTGGTCTGCATCATAGGAACCTTTATTGTTTGCTTCTCATTCAGTCGGAAACTTCTCTTCATTGTCATTTCCACTGGAAACTTATTCTCCCAAGTTCCTGTTAATACAATGCAGAAGACAGATAAACAAAAAAACCCAAGATCTTTGTTTAATAAAATATTCCCAGGATAACAGTTTACATTAAACTTTAATTCATGTGAATAAAGAATACTGTAGGAGACTGTTGATTTCAGTTAAGCCTGAATAAGAAGACAAGTTTTAAAGTGACTTTAAAATTCCTGGCTTTCTAACTTAACATTTATCAGATTTGGGTGCTCTGAATTACACAAGCCGGTAAACACAAACTGGAGATCTGAAAGAGTTTGGTGTGTACTATTTTTTCTGCAAGGAACTTAGAAATTACAAAGTTTAAACAGATGCAAAATACTTGACAGGGCTTGTGCGTAGTGGAACAACCGACAGAGCTGTACTTTCAGAGACATTTGATACTTGAAACCAGTACTGAAGCAGACTGCTTCAAGCATGTTATTGGTACATCAAGCTAAGTAATGGCAGTTTTAATTCTGCATAAAGTTTTAAGAGATATTACGCTGAAGGCATTACCTTCACTTAATCCCTTCAAGGCAATTAACTATCATAACACATCCTGAAAAGTTTGTGTGTTGGCTGATTAGTTCTATGACCCAAACTGATGTGATTTCAGCAGACTTAAAAGAGCCTGTCATCTGACAGGTTTATGCCCAAAGAATGCAATTCAACATGTTTTGCAGCCCAGAAAGCTTTGCCATCAGGGTCTCAGTCTTTCTATGTGAAGATTCTTTGGGTACTCCAAATATTTATTCACTGTGTAAAAGAAGGTGCTTTTTTAGAGTGGTGTTCCTATTGATCTCTTCAGAACCGTGGCTCTGGAAAAAACATTATTTCTTTCTTAATGGGCAGACAAAGCTAGAATCTGATAGTGGAAATAGGGTTACTGGTATTTCCTGTTAAAACTATGGATTTTAGGTCACCATTGGCAAGCAAGTACATGGGAAGTGTGACTGCAACTGTGTGGAGAGTTAATTGGTAACCTTTTTTTAAAAGGTTGCAAGTGATTCTGAGATCCTCAGTCTGACTGCCAAGCTGACTGTGAAGTAACAGAAAAAGCCTTAGGTCCAACTTTCATTCATATGTCGGGCTGATGGGGAGCAGTTTGACAAGTGATCAGACTGGTTAATATTCTGAAGGGAATGGGACAGAAAATGGATTATGCTGTTCCCAAACAAATTGTCTCACTTCTCAGGAAAACCCAACATCTGGCTGTTCTTCGGGGAGCAGAATAGGTCTCCAGCTAGCTAATGACATGAAGCTGCTGTGGGCCAGCGCAGCTTCAGCAGCACAGTCATCACCTGAGGAATGGGGAACATTTATTAGTTCTTCCTAGTAACAGAGAGGAGCCGGAGAACTTTTTTCTTGACTTCAGCTTTGCAAATGTCTTTTTTTTTTTTGTCTTGGAGTAAAATACTGTTCTGCAGCAGGAGGCATGTGGTCTTCTGGGTCAGCTGAAACCCATTGGCACTTTGTGACTTTTGTGACTTCTTGTTTGGAATATTCCACCAAGATGTCTTTTGAATCCATCTGTGGTGGCTTATTTTGTCTCCGCTGATTGACTTCTCTCTTGCATTCATGACTAGAATCTCAGACAAGTAATTTCGGACCTGTCAAAATTTGTCAGTTATCAAAAGCTGCTGTGATCTACCGTGGCTAAAATAACCAACTCCTACTTGTTAGGAAGCTCATAAATGATTGTTCAGACCTCTGCAGAATGGAGGGTAGATCTCAGCTGGAAGTAGATTGGACACCTATACAAGGTATAATTTGCTTCTTACAATAGTGAATAGTTTCCAATAGTTTCTCGATGGTTTTTAATATAAAAGGAGCTTGAGACTTCATGGTGTTTGGCAAGTGTCCCACCACTCAGTATTGCTTGTACTGAGCATCTCTGTGTACCTGAGAATACTCATAGGTTTCTTAGCTCTGAGGGCTTAACCAGAGCTTGACTGCAATGGTGCAGACAGTGTAAATGTTGTAAATGGAAAGATGTGGACAGAAGTTAGCACATCTGGAAGGACTAGTGGGGAAACTAGGAAACCCAGGAGCAGAACTTGCTTTTAAACAGTTAGGTTCCACTAGAAATATAATTACCAGGAGACTGTCAGTATAAGCTGAAAGAATGGGAGACAGCAATATAGAATTGATCTTTTTGGTTTCGAGGGTTAGAAATTACAGCCTTCAGCAGACAGCACTACGGCAATTTGGACTAACAGGACTCCATGGGGAGAAGAAAAAGCCAAAAGTCTTCTTGGTCTTGATGACTGAAGAGTTCCAGTACTAAAGTTATTTAATTTTTTATGGCATTCTTGTTATTTTGAGATAGCACAGGTATTTCATAACTTCACAGTAAAACAAAAAGGTATTTTGAATTTAACCAAATTGTGGAGAAAAAAAAAAGTATCTGTTTCACTTTGCATAGTCCTTTTCTTGGGATGATCTGATGGACAGTAAAGCCATGTATACAATAGTCAGAGATGTACTTAAGGATACAAGTAAGCCCCTTTTGGATAATACTTCAGAATTAGGGGATTATTTGGATTTTATGCTGGTGACTGCTTCAGATCTTTTAAAGAGACGTGGCATTATTCAAGGAAGTAAGTGAGAAAAGGTACCTTCATCTGATTTTCATCTTAGTCAGTAACAGATCTCCTTTTTTTTCCTTAGTTCCTCTTTCATTGGCATCTCCCACCTTTTGCTCATTTAATACCTTTTTAGAATTACCAAACTTTCAACCTGAGGCAGATAACCAATGTTGAAAATCTCACCACAGACTCTTATTTTAAATGTAAAGAAATTGAAAATAAGGATTTGTAATAAGAGTATATTGTACAGTCTTTACTTCAAGCCTCTTGAACTGTTCAGCCTATAGTGAAACATGTAGAATCCCATATCAGCAGACAGTTCATGCTGAATTAATAGAAATATCTCACTTAGTGAATGCATTTGTTTTTAGTTTTAGAAGAATACTGCTTTGGTTATTCTCATCAGTCCTCTGCATAGGCTTGTTGACAAGGATCATGCTCTGATCATATATAAAAAAAGATAGTTTAAGCTGAAATTCTGTACAGTAATTCCTGTGAACCCTGAATGGGTAAGTGTTTTAACGGAAATGAGTCTGTACAATTTCATTGAAGCCAATAACTTGAAGCAGGACTGAATGTGACTAAGAACTTGCACATGAATTAATATCTCACCATCTAAGACTCCTACAAAGCTTATGCTTTCTGAGGATATTCTGCATTCATAGATTGTTTTTTAATCTCACTTCTAGACTACAAGGTGTTGGATGTAATCAGCATTTGATGTATTTGTACAACACCCACTAACTTCAGGGCATGACAGGAACATCAGTGTGCTACAGAACATACCAAAATGGACTAATAACACAGATTGTTCTTAACTGAGGGAGTAAAAAGGCTTTTTTGAACTGTAGACTAGATTTAAGTTCAGTCTGGGATTTCTAATGAAGTATGTGGTGAACTGCCAAATGAGAAAATCCATTCCAAGATGGAAATAACAGATCCTTACCTTTAAAGTAAAGACAGTTAAGAATCATCATCAGTGCTGTAGGGTTTACATTCACAAGAGCTTCCTTTATTAATCCTTTGGTCAGCTTCAAGATGCGTTCATTGGTTTTAGTTATGAAGTTAGGATCCGAAAAATCAGCTGGTTGGGCATCAGCAAAGTAGTATGTTTTCATATTGTTTCTGAAATCATTCAGAATAGAAAAGTCCTTCTGAATATAAAGGTCATTGACAGACCTCAGTGTATAACCAAAATTGCGCCTAAAGAGCCGATGAGTGAGTTTGCGGAAGAGATTATGAACAGTCATGAGCTCGTACTTGGTGCTGGCGTTAACGAAATCTTGAAAGCCAAGAACAGATAATACTTCCTGGTGAGTTTCACCCTTCAGACCCAGAGAAATCATAGCCATTGCAGTGGAAATGCCAACAGGAGCCATGAGAATATTCTCTGAAGAGTTGGCTTTGTCCGCCACACTGCGGTAAAGGTTGAAGCCAAAGTTTGCATTCAGGATATTGAGGCGCTGGATTCTGGTTTTGCCTTGGAATAATTCAAGAATATTTCCTTGTTGAATTTCAGAAACCATGTATGGGCCAGCATCAATAATATCACTGTAGTCGTCGTCACCCAGTATCTTGTCAAGATCTAGATAGTCCTCTTCCTCCTCCTCTTCAGGAATCAAGTCATTAGTGATAGTGTTTTCTCTGTGGAACTCCGGCGGTAAATCTGGCATATCATACGTCCCATTTTCCTGTGGCTGTGCATCCTTAAGACTTTCAAAATGCTCAGTGAAGTCCTTGACTCCACAAAACGTGGAGGTTATGGTGAGAGCCAGGGCAAGCAGATGAAATAGGAACCTCATTCTGACAGGTCAAAACCTGGAAGGCAACAGAACAGAGTTGAGAGAGCATAGGGTAATTGAATTTTAGTTATCTTTACCCTGATTTTGGGTCCGCGCTGAATTCTGTCACAGCAGAAAGTCTATAGTTACCTTATTCAACAGTTCCCCCCCCGCCATGGAACAGAGCTTAATTAGATGGATAAATCTGTTTTATTGGTAATCAGTTTTGCTTAGATAATGCCTCCAGCCTGACAAAGAATTTGTTGACCTCCTCCCGTATAGGTCATCATTGTTGGTGTATTTCAGCATCCACTAAAGGAGCACACCAGAAGACTGAGAGGTACTTAAGAATTTGAAAAACAGACATTCTGTAGCTACAGCAAAAAATGGGAGTTTTTTCGGAGTATCTTTGAAAGAGCAAAGCTGAGATTTGATGGAATAAAGGCGATACAGGGATTTAGCAACAAACGTAGAGAAAGATGTGCATTTGCACTAAATGTCATTAGTGGGACTGCACTGTTAAAACAAAAATCTTACTCTGATGCTGATTAGAATGTTTTTTAAATTAGCAACTGGTCCAAAGAGCTGTTCTGTAGAAGTAAAATATATAGATATACATACCTGTACGTCTGTGAATAAAACCAGTGCTTGAAGGAAAATATTTTCAAACTTGTTGTAGCAGGACTGAAGTAACTGAACTAATTTTCAAAACTCTCCTCTTGAACTAATTAGCCTGAAATCCTGAAGGCATCTAAGGTGTTTATCCCATACAAAAAATGAATTCTTTTGCAACAACGAATGATCCACAGAAGGTCCTTTTTAAATGATTTTTACACTGTGACTAAACAACTCGAGTCAGTCTTTTTCTTGTGGTTTCTTCATGAATTCGTGACTTTTCTTCCCCACCCCCAGAAGTCAGGCCCTTAGGGCTGAGATACTCAGTCCAGTAACTGTTGATAAATGTCTTCTGCTTTTGGCCTAGAAGAATTTGCTGGCTGTAGTTCCCAAATTTACATTCTGTTCTTCACCGATGTTCAGTTATTGCTTAGCTGCACTTAAACCGACAAAACATTCCCCTACTCTGCAATATATCTATGTCTTTGGTCAGATCTGCCTAAAATAACAGGAGATGTAAATGATGCTTACCTTTAAGCCACTGTATGGAAAGGATGTGTTGAATAGCTCAAGTGAGGGGAATGGCAGGGTTTAAATCTGAACTTTGATGCTAGTTTTTTGTGTATCTCCCAAAGTAAACATTCTCTAAACCAAACACTGCTGAACTTACTTTGTCAGCCAAAATCCCTCCCTTGCCTAGTGATCTCTGCTGAACTGTGTGTTGTTTGTTGAACTACTTTTATGGCTTTGCAGGTACTTGTTCACTTTTGAGGAAGATCTTTGAGCAAAAATTGGGGTGTATGTGAAGTTTCAAAGTCAAGCACGCACATAAACTTGACTGTTAGTGACTAGTAAAAGCCACGTTGCTGCTATTTCGTGCTGAAATGGGGAGCATCTCACTGCGAATACAGCTGAGGGCTCGATGGCTGGGATGGTCAGGCTTCTTCAGTCCACGTTGTATTCGTGCAAAATTTTCTGTTGCACAAGCAACTTTTTACTGTAGTCCCATTCACCAGCTTAAACTCAGGTTAATTTTACTATAATAGAGGAATTTTTTTCTTTTTTTTTTTTTTTAAATGAACAGTCTGCCTCGTGATTGACAAATATATCCAAAGCTGGCTTTGTATAAGGTTTCACTGAAGCACTGCTGGCTTTCATACCTCAAGGGAATTATTGTACAGTTAGAGAAAATTTCTTCAAGCTAGATTAGGATCTAACATTTTCTTAATGAAGTTTACAGTAATGATATGCAGTCATATCGAATAAAACTCGCCGTTTAATGGGCCATTTCTTTCACTTTTTAAACACTGCCTGTGCTCCTAACACTTTTTAGGATAACACACTATGAGCTATGTTATACAAATTTATCTAAAATTGCATATCATGTTGGCTGTAAGTATAAACTGTGCTCCTCCAGTGGTAGCAACTGTTGGTGCAAAAAGTGTCAGAGAATTTTAGTAAATGGGTTGAAAATAATGCTCTTTTACTTGCTTGTTTAGATAGTAAATTCTCCAGAACTGATGTCATGTGTGCGTGGGTGCAAACAATGAAAGATCCCCAATTGGTGCCTCAATGTGTTTCCACAAAGCCAATAAACAATAGCAACCAGAAATATCTTGGACTAATATTTATTTGGTTTTGAGTTCCTTTGCAGTGAAGCAAAGCTGCATGGCATTGTCTTCAACACAGCTTAAAGGACCATGTGGTGTCTTCCTCTCTGCAGTTGATAGTATACTAATATTATGTATTCTCTTAGAGATTACTGTGTCAGTGTGGTATTAATTGCTGTGTAAAACAAGGGAAATTCTTACTTCAGGCATCTCAAATGTTAGCATTTCAGATACTGTAACAAGATCTAATTTTCTTCAGTATAACAATAGCAGCAACATACTAATTTTCGTAGGTGACAAAGAATATTACCTTTGTAAATCATAGTAAAGAAGGTACATGAATTAATTCCTTAGCATGGAATGAAGTTATTGTAACTCTCACCATTTTCTGATGTTAATTTTTCTTTCTTTGATAGCTCACTAGACGCTTGCCACCCATCAAGGAGGCCAAGCCCAGGTTGCAAAAGCTGTTCCGTGACTTCTGGTTGTATTCAGTGCTGATGGGATTTGCTGTGGAAGGATCAGGTAGAGTAAATTCTAAGAGAGCAGTGTTGCTGCTCGCATTTAAACTCTTGATGAATCTAAATGTAAGTGCCAGCTGTTCACAGTAGGCTGAAGAAAAGTTACAGGCATAAAGATATTAAAAAGCCAACAGCTTACACGACAGCTCTCTGATAGGATTTCTTTACATCTTTGATCTGTTTTGCTAGGAGATTGAGCACAGTACAACTTGTTCTTGTACTTAGGTTTTCTTTTTCTAAGCTAATACAGCAGTTAGCCTTAGTTAAGTATGAGTTTTGATAGCTAAGTTCCTGAAATGGAAGATCAGACGTGTAGTACAATGGTAGTCAGGTAGAACTTCTTATCTATTGAGAAACTTCACTTGGAATTACCTGAGCATGTTTATTATGTTTGGAACCTGGATCACTTCTGTTGAGTGTTTGTGCTTAAATGCATGAAAAATTGGCCCTAGGAAGTAGTACAAAGCTTGATAATGCCTGTTAACTTTGTGAATCTCGACATTGTTTTTCTCCCCCACCCTGCCTTCCTATTTTTACTTGTGCTTCAGGTCTCTGGCCAGAAGAATGGTATGAGGGTGTATGTGAAATTGCCACCAAGTCTCCATTACTCACATTTCCCAGCAAAGAACCACTTCGATCTGTTCTTCAGTACAATTCTGCTATGAAGAATGATACCGTGACTTCTGTAAGAATTAATTTCTTCTATTATCTCCTTCCACATAATGTCGGACACTATTAAATGATATAGTAACCGTGATATATTGAAATAGCACAATATCTATTCAACCTGCCTCTTATTAGTGAAAAACAGCTGTTTTAAGTACACTGCTGTTGTAAGAGTAATGTAAATAGCTTGGGTTTAGTTTTATTGTACGTTAATACAAGTGTTTAGGGTGGCAGCTACACTGTTTTGATTATGTGTGGAAACCAAGTCTTTGTGGAGGTGGAAGCCTTTTAATAGTTTTTCATCCATTTTGTATCAGACAGACAAAGCCTGCGCTGTTAAAAACAAACAAACAACAATAAACTTTGGAAGGAAACAACACGTTTGGTCTTTCAAAGAAATACTGAGTGAGGTTTTCCCCTTTTCATCCTCTGGCTTGATACTGATGTAGTTCTCTCTCCCTGGTGTTTGCAGGATAGATTTTGCCTGAAGACTATTTGTGGTAGCAGTATAAAGTGGAGATGTTGCAGCTTATGAAATGTCTTTGTCTGGCTCCCAAGTAATACAGAAATCTGCATTGTGCCTAGGTATTTAATGCTGTGACATCAAAAATTGGCAGAACAGACCCGTGAAGTTTCAGAAGCTGGACGAGGTTGATGTTGATCAAAATTACATGTATTTAGTGTAGGAGTCGTATTTCTTAATTGGTAGAACTGCATGGAAATGAGCAGTTATTTCAGCAGGGAGCTGGACTCCAATATTGCATTCTCTTTAATTCTGTATCTGAAGAATCGTGACTTGTGGAGTCAAAGCAGGTTGGTCTTAGTCTGCAGACAGAAGCATTCTGGCGTATTGTTTGTGAAGGTTAAAAGTAAAAAGAGCAATAATTGAAGGCTAATGTTTTCAGAACACAAACTAATACAGTACTTCCACTTCAGATAACTTCATGTATTCATCTCTAGGCTGAATTAAATGAATTGCGGAGTACCATAATAAATCTCTTGGATCCTCCTCCAGAAGTGTCAGCATTGATCAATAAATTGGACTTTGCCATGTCTACCTATCTCCTTTCTGTTTACCGCCTAGAGTATATGAGGTATATATATTTAGTTATTTTCTCTGATCAATTAAAAAAAAAAAAAATTTAAAACTGTGTATGTTCCAGGTCAAAATTGCCAGACACTAAGATAAATGAGAATCAGTATTTTGAGTCACGTTAGCTCTATTGAAGATTCCGAGACTGGGAATTCATCTGTGCAAAAATGCCTTTAGAGTGGATAAAAAGGGTGGAGTAATATAGTAGGGCCCAAAAAGTGGGATCTCCTCTGTATAAGAACTGATAAAAGATGGACAAAAGGGTGCTTTAAAGGAATGTCTTGCAAGCAGAGTGTTGTGCTTGCGCCTCTGAAGGACAGTGTAAACACTCGCCTGTTCAGCGAGATCAGTGTAATCTGGGAGCTGAGAAAATTTCTTCGTAGTGTACTTTTTTTCCCCTCAGGAGTGTGTATGGTTGTACTAATCAAACATACTGAATTCACAGACCTTTTTTTGTTTTCTTTAAAAGTCTGTTTAAAGAAGTAGGCAGCTGAAAGCTGAGGTGGAAGTCTAGCAGTGAGGAAAGTAGAAAGAAACTTCTCCATCACGTTTTACTGTGACAGTAACTGACAACAGGGAAAACCATTCCCAGAAACGTCTTGGTTGTATTTTAGAAACAATTTTTTTATAAGTGGTATTTCCATCATATGCAAATTCAACAGATGCAAAGCCTGTAGAAATACCAAAGACTGTACCATGTTTATATGTTTGTGGTGATTGTGTAAGTGCATCATCATCAGGTTTCCCACTCCTGAGGTGTGAAGCTTACCCTCTCAGTGACAAACCAGCTTTTTATGATCTGAGCCTTGTTAGTTGAATGTAGAAACAAATAGCAATATCACAGTTACTTGTGTGTAGATTTAAAATTATCATGAAATGAACAATTGCCGTATGTGTGTGGTTTGTACTGTGTCATTAAAATAAGTAGGTTTCTGTTGAAGTTTTTTTAAAGAAAAAAAAGTACTAAAACAAAAAGCCAAAACCACTCAAACCGTGAAACTCTGCTTTTCCTAGGGTGTTGCGTTCAACTGACCAAGATCGCTTCCAGGTTATGTTTTGCTATTTTGAGGATAAAGCAATTCAAAAAGACAAATCTGGTAAGATTACTTGTCTAGGTTATTTTGCAACTTGAGATAGTAGGAGGTTATCCCCAGGCATGCAAAACTAAAACAAGTCAAGCAACTGTAGAACGACATGAATCACATTCACTAGATCGCTGTTGCTTTATTCTGGCCAAGAAGACTGGTTTTGTTTTGAAAAGGCTTGGTTCAATGTTGTCTGAGTAAGCAAAAACACTTTTTAACTGTTAAGCATGGTTTATAAAGCAAATGTAATTCTGATAATCAAACCTGTCACCTCTCTCAATTCCTCAGGCATGATGCAGTGTGTGATAGCTGTTGCTGATAAGGTGTTTGAAGCTTTCCTGACAATGATGGCTGATAAAGTAGGTTACGTGGAAACTAAAGTTTAAATTTGCATATATGCTCTTATTTCAGTTTATCAAAGTGAGCTTGTGTGTTTTCTTAAGAGCCTCATACTTCTCTTTGGCCTGCTTTTTAGCCTAAAACTAAGGAGAACGAAGAAGAGTTGGAGAGACATGCTCAGTTCTTGCTGGTGAATTTTAACCACATTCACAAGAGAATCAGGAGAGTTGCAGACAAATACTTATCTGGTCTGGTAGACAAGTGAGTATAGGTTTAATTTTCCTGTTCTTTTTTCACATTGACTGCTGAGTGATTACTTACACAATTGATGATGTCAGTTGAAGGGATTGCTTGGCTGATAATTCTGCTGAAACATGCGCTTGAAAAATAACATTCAGTAGTATTTTTAACTGGGCTCTGAAACTCCTGCTTACAGTGTCTGTGTCTGCTTAGTATTGCCATGGATGGAGCAAAGCCCGTGACATAAGTGCAATCTGAACTCCTATGAAATAGCTCTACTGAGCTTGCTCTTGGAGAGCTTTTCACTCTGTGTTGAGCTAGGCTGTTGTGAGGCATGACAAGCTTTGTGACTTCTGCTGAGTGTGAGCTTACCTGGTGATGAATATAGCTAGCTCTGTGAGCAACTCCGTTTCTTGATAAAATAATTTGCTTCCTCAGCTCTCCATGGTTATTGTGTTTCTGAATCCTGTCTTGCTCTAGATTTCCTCATTTGCTGTGGAGTGGAACTGTGCTGAAGACCATGCTAGATATTCTGCAGACACTGTCACTGTCTCTTAGTGCAGTAAGTTCCTTTTTTTAGTAATGCTGTTAGGGAAATAAAATGTTTATTTCCATTTTCCTGTAGTACAACTGAATTTTTTTGCTTTGTTTTTCATTTGTTTGATACTTCTTTGAGTTCTGAATTTGTTTTTGCTGCCATCACCAAGACTGATAAAAAAATCTTAAGTTCTGTGAAGTAAGGATTGCATTTGAACTTCTGTTTCAGAGTAGTAAAACTAGTGCTAGAGATTTGTTGTCGAATGTCGTTCAGAAAGTCAAATTTAGCATCAAGAATAAAATACAGCGTTACCTATTATGGGTTGTAACTGTTGAACCCTCTCATTTGAAATAAAAGTTTCGTGGTGGGTTTTTTTGGTTTGTGGGTTTTTTTATGAATTACAGTTGTCAGATTATATTCTTTACAGTCTGTGTATGTGTATCCATGTTCCTTGGATTTATGACGTAGTCATATTTTTTAAGATGGAAATGCTTTACAGAGTTTGATTTTTGTAGTATATGTTGAGGAAAGGGCTTTGGGTTTTTAAAATTATTTATACTGAAAACCAAACTTAGAGCTGTTCAGATTGACTTTGAGAGCAAGTATTAGCAAAAAGGTTTGGTAAATCAGACTTCTTGTTTGAGGGGAGTGCTACCTGTAGTATTCAAGTTAAGTGATGGTGCATTTTATCTTATTGAAAATTGGTAATTGGTTTTGTTTAGGACATTCACAAGGACCAGCCATACTATGACATTCCTGATGCTCCATATAGAATAACTGTCCCTGACACGCATGAAGCCAGAGAGGTAGGTGGTCCTCCTTGATTTATCAAACAACAAGGAGATAAATTAGTGAGCTACTCTGAATTGTCCTTTCCTTAATAATAATTCTCTTGGTAAGGTTTTTCTAATGCAATATGACACTTGGTATTTATGTTTTGCTGAATCTTACTATTTTACTTGACTTGAAGAATGACAGTTCTTTGCTTACCAAGGGTTCATTTAATAGTTACAGAAAATATTAACCGTATCATGTTGCTGCAGCCTGCCTTATTCCCTGTTACTTACTACACCATTAAAACCAGTGCCTCTTGTTAAATGCCCTGTATTTTACCGATTGTATCAATGCTTTCTAATTCTAGAGCATAGTCAAGGATTTTGCTGCACGCTGTGGGATGATTCTGCAAGAAGCAATGAAGTGGGCTCCCTCAGTTACAAAATCTCATCTGCAGGTAATGAGCCTGCTTCTGTGAAAGAATTTGATCTTTGTAGATCTTCAAAATTAGAATTGTGGATGGGGTTTTTTTTCAGGCTATCCAGGCATCATTTTAATTTTTTCTATTGTTCTAAGATTTCCTTTACAGCATTTACAGAGAATAATTAGAATTTTTGATTTGATGTGATTTTTGATGTAGTCCAAACCTGAGTATCTTGAAAATAACAGGTTTGTGCACAGTTGATCATGCTGGATTTGCTTTAGAAGCAGAATTTGGTGTAATAGAATCATCTTGGGTTTTGTTTTGTCATCAGGAGTACTTAAACAAACATCAGAACTGGGTCTCAGGTTTGTCCCAGCACACGGGACTGGCTATGGCTACAGAAAGCGTGTTGCACTTCGCAGGCTACAACAGACAGAACACCACCCTGGGCGTGCGTTCTGAGACAAATTCTTGTTTGTTTGTTTGTTTGTGCACCTGTATAGCTATGACTGTTGATTTTGTAACATTCAGTGTAGCCACATAATACAGATTTTCTAAATCACCTTTGTCATAGCACTTCAACATTACTCAGAAAGATAACTTATTGTTTTCCACTTCATATCAAGGTATCTTCCAATCATGTTGTTGTGTTAAATACTGGGAAGTAAGATGGTAGCAAGCAAGATGATTTTTAATGATTTGAAAGTAGTATCTTTGTGTAAGACTGCAATGAGCTGCTTTCTAGAGTAATGTAGGTGAGTTTCGGGTGACACCCATTTGCTCAGAGTTTTACGTAAGTTCATTCTAGACGTGCTTTGCATTGAACGTTTCATGCAGTTATATGGAGTTTTTTACAGTTGGGGTTTTTTCATTTATGATTGTAATTTCTGATCTCCTGGAGAAACTTCCAGTGTAATCTATTGTTTCATCAGCTGGCTTGTTTTCTAGCAGCAGCTCTGAAGCTGCCTCCACACCCAGCTTTACAGGATGTCCTTTTGGTTCTCTGTTACAGTTATCCTTGTAGACAGCGCTAGTCACTGAATGTAAATAGGATAAAGAACTCCCAGGACTCAGGAGTGCAGTCACATAGTTCCTTAAAGGGGCATGGTGAAAATAATTGATAGAATAAAGGCTGTGCTGGAAGAAACTAGAAACCTTACAACTAGAAAGGAAATAAGAGAAACAACTTTCTCATTTTCTTAATATGTTAACAGTATTTGTTTTGATTAGGGCCCTCCTGCCTGTTAATCAAGTGACAAAAGGTCTTTCAGAAACCTTTCCGATTGCTAGCAGTTTTTCCTCCTGCTTTATTCCCATGGACTGGACATCACTGATGCAAAGATTATAGTATGCAAATTTTATATCCAAGACATGTAGTAAGACTAGTTCTCAAACGTTTATCCACTGCTGAGTCACACTAGCCATTAGCGGTACTGAAGCAAAACATTGCTGGAGTGTTGAATTTTTGTTGGCCTTGTATTTTAGTATTAAATTGTCAATATACAAATTAATTTTACAGTATAAAGAGTCATTCTTTTGTTTGTTTTTAAGGAGAAACCTCTGAGTCACAAATTCCTGAGTGCTTCTGCAAAGGGAAGCATGGATTGCTAGTGCACTTTTTAAAGACAGGAACAAAATATTTTCACTGCATTACTGTCAATTCGGCAAGCTGTTGCGTGGAGAGGGCAGAACCAAGGTCACATCTGCTCTTCTGTCTTCTTTACCTGTTCATGAAAAGGGAGCAGCAGTCCCAGAGATTCTAGCCTTTTTATGCCTTTTTTTGGTCTTTCAAAAAGTACATACAAACACGTATATATTTCAAACTGTATATATGGAATTCATGCATGTGTTCCTTATTTCATTTTTATCAGTGTCGGTACTGTTATACCAAATAGTCATGATACAATTCTGTTTATTAGCATAAAGAAAACTGAACTTAAAACATAAGTGAATGTATAAATAGAAAAAAAGACAAATAGTTGGATATGAACAGTATAAAGAGCTATATGTGGTCTGATCATAGGCAACCCAGCTAACTGAAAGACCAACTTGCGTGAAGAAGGACTACTCCAACTTCATGGCTTCTCTTAATTTGCGCAACCGCTATGCTGGAGAGGTAAGTACAGGATTTCTTGTGAGGGTTGAGTTTTCATGATCTGTGGCTTGGTTTCTAACCTAATTTACTGTCCCTTCCAACCTAAATTACTGTATGGTTCTGTGTTATTTTAAGTGCAAACTCGAAAGTTAAATTCCTTCAAGATAAAGGGTATAATCTGCGTAAGGTTATTATACAGAACATTTTACTGTTGGTCTTGCAGCAAGTTCTTAGATTGCAGATAAAGCTAAAGATTTAGCAAAGTAGTAACAAAAGGTGTCTCTGTCTGTGGAGTTCCTTAATTAGCACACAACCAATACCAAACTAGATTCCAAAAAATGCTGTTCTCTGTTGAAAAACCCATTGTATTTTACAGGTTTCTGGAATGATTCAGTTCTCAAATGCTACAGGACGAACATCTGACCTGAATAAACTGATGGTCAAAGAGCTGAATGATGCTCTTGAATCAGGCCACACTGAATTCTACACCCAGGCTATGTTTAAGTTGACTGCACTGCTAATAAGCAGCAAAGGTAATGAAAAGCAAAAGGAGTTCTGCCTTCTGGATGTGAATGCCAAGAGTAATAAACTAGAAAAAACATCTGTATACAAACCCAGTACGCATCAACTTGAAGCAAAACTGTGTTTTGAGTTTTTTCAATTAGGCTTATATTGGGGAGAAACCTTCTTAAACTAGAAGCTATTTATTAGGAACTGATTCTTACATACTGTGCATGCCAATTTAATGCTGATGTGAAAAGCACTTATTTATTCTGTTGGAGAAATCTGAGTGAATGTTTGTTTTCAGACTGTGATCCCCAGCTCCTTCATCATCTGTGTTGGGGACCCTTGCGAATGTTCAATGAACATGGCATGGAAACAGCAATTGCTTGCTGGGAGTGGCTGCTTGCTGCCAAGAATGGAATAGAAGTGCCGGTAAGAAGCTATTTAACAACTCTTTCTCTGCCCCTGCAAGGGAGGAAGAGAGAAAATTTTGAGAGATTCACAGCTGTTGTGATCTGTGTCAAGTAAGGATGTTAAATGCGTTGTTAATCACTTTAGCCTGCCAGGAGATCTCTGTTCGTGTATTGTTGGAAGTCTGAGCACCCTCACGAAGCGGACTGTGGGAAACTGATCTTTCTCAGCAGCAGGAATGATACAGCAAAGGAAATCTGTTAGGATCTCAGCTGTACAATTTACTTTGCTGCCGAGATGCCCGAGCTGCTCATGAATCAGCTTCGAAACTCCCACAATTTGTAGAATGGTGTTTCAAAACAAAGAAATCAATGTCCCTGCTCATCAGTCGAAGCCTCTGGTATCTGGCAATGCACCCTTGCATAAAAAATAGACTTGCAAATGTCCTGATCCTGTAACAGGCCAGACCAGGTGTATTTTGTGATGTGGGGATGAACCTAGTAGTAATAAAGCAAATCAGCATGGTGTAGTGACAGCCCATACATGGTGAGAAAGCTGCCTCAGGTAGTTGCTCCAGTTACTGAGCACTGAGTGTTTCACTTGCTGGAGATAATTATCAATCTAAATGTACTTTCTCAGTTTACATGCACATTTTAGTGTTCAACTTCTTAAGCATCAGTTTAATTCTTTTCTCTTATGCTTCTGGGAAATGTCTTGTATCTTGTTGAGGAGATCAGATAAGCACCCTTGGTTGCTGGGCCTGCTTTCTACCAGAGGATGCCGCTCCCTAGAGTGGGTTCAGCAAAAGTGAATTATCTGCCATCTTGGTGTTGCGCGCTTCGTCAGTTGTGTGTGCTCATGGGCCGAACTGTGTCCTGCAGTACATGAGAACCTGGCATACGCTTGTCTCTGCTGTCCTGGAGTTGGAGGCAGTAACCTTTAGCAGAGCAGGAGGGTAGATGGTACCAGCTGATCTAACAGTGCTGTCTCCTCAACAAAATTACAGCGTTTGTCTGCTGTTGCTCTTAGTCTTTCTGTTACTAGCTGAATTTCATGGGGGAGTCTTTCTTCCTTTCGTAATTTAGGATGTGAAAGAAACATTTTATATCGGGTGGGATGTAGAGACCTGTTTCTGCCTCTCCGTTAACATTGCAGTGAATTTTAATTGATATATTAAATTGTTGTGTGTGCTGTGGAGAGTGCTTGTGCTTTCCATGTAAGAAGATGCTCTTGAAACAAGAAATGCTGTTATCTTCCTTTTTTCAGTTCATGCGGGAAATGGCAGGAGCCTGGCAAATGACAGTGGAGCAGAAAGTTGGCCTATTTTCTGCTGAGCAGAAAGAAGCAGATCCATTAGCAGCCTCAGAAGAGAGCCAGCCGAGGCCTTGTCCACCAGAGGTGACTCCGCATTACATCTGGATAGAGGTGTGTATTTCTTCTGAACATCCCACGTATGGTGGTGTTGCAGTGACACTGGTATTAAGCTACTCTGCACCATTTGTTCTCATGATTCAGGAGGGGAGTAGAGCCATGATGATAGTCCTTCTGCCTCAAAGCTATGAGACAGTCTTTTTAGATGAGCATAATAATAGAGGGGGAGAAAGGTGTTTGAAACAGAGGAGACTGGGGGGTTTTGAGATGAAAAAAGGTCAAACAAAGCACAGCATGTCCTTCTCTCTTTCTCAGTTTTTGGTACAGAGATTTGAAATAGCCAAATACTGCAGTTCTGACCAAATAGAGATCTTCTCCAGCCTGCTCCAGCGGTCTCTTTCGTTGAACATTGGAGGAGCAAAAGGCAATTTGAATCGGCATGTGGCAGCAATTGGACCCCGATTTAAGTGAGTAGGTTTTTTATTTTTCCTCGGTAGAAGAAATAAGGTTATAGAGGTGGAAGAAAAAACTTAACACACTCAGTAAATGTATAACTTGTCCTTGGCTTCCAGTGGTGAAAATTCCTTTAAAAGCCTGGAATGATGTAGAGTCTAAGCTCTGTTTTCAAAGTAGAAGCAGCTAACTTGAGCTTGAAAGTCATTTTTGGTGCTTCAGAAAACTTCATGGTATAATTTCATACAGTGAAATGCCCACACCATGGATCCAGTCAATGTATCAGTTGGAGATAATTTTGCTCCAACAGTTGTTTTCACTTTTTGTGACTTGAAGACTTCAATTTTCTGTGGTTCATTAGTCACAGCTTTAGGAACAGACTGATGATAATGAAAACGGTTTGCCAGGAGCTCTGAAACAGACGCTTTTCAATGAGTTGAACTGAGTTACAGCTGTAGCTGTAGTTCGTATGGTGTTGCATGTGTCGCTGTTTTGGGAATGCCAGAATTTTAATTCTGTAACTATTTTGCTTGTTAGGTTACTGACTCTGGGGTTGTCTTTGCTGCATGCTGATGTGGTTCCAAACGCAACTATTCGAAATGTTTTGAGAGAAAAGATTTATTCAACTGCCTTTGATTATTTCAGGTACTTTTTTATTTGTAACTACTCAGTGAAAGGGTGTATGTGATTTCCTGAACCTTCCATGATACTTCAAAGCAGCAGCTGTCTTTCTCTTCTAGTGATTTAACTTATCTCTTTCCTGTTTCACCCATTTTAACAGAAACGTTTATTTTCCTTGTGCTTTTGTGTAGTTCATAAACCATTGCAAAGAGTCTTAGATATAAGTTCCAGGTTTTATGTGTGGTTTATAAAGTAGTACCTTCAGGAATGTTTCT
>Ga0181612_118218_pt1 | contig 19496 bp, 9 predicted proteins | sample HoacroProtozoa21_FD_119630 | JGI IMG/M metagenome (GOLD analysis project Ga0181612, IMG submission 119630) | Hoatzin crop microbial communities from Cojedes, Venezuel. Combined Assembly of Gp0051906, Gp0051904, Gp0051908 | reverse complement strand
GAGCCGCCTGGACAAGGTCCTCTACAGCCTACTGTAGGTGACCCTGCTTGGGCAGGAGGGTTGGACTAGATGACCCACAGAGGTCCCTTCCAACCCCTACTATTCTGTGATTCTGTGATTCTGTGATTCTGTGTCACTTTAGTATCAGAACAGGAAAGTAAAACACCTTTATTAGAAACTTCTGTGTGAATAATTTCAGCATGGTACCCAAACTTTGCTAGATTTCAGATAACAGCATTAAAAGTAGGCTATGGGAATACTGACACCACGGGAGAGGTTTTGGAGACCTATAACCCGACAGAAGCACATGCAGAAGCTCCTATTTGGGTGGAAAGAGTTCTGTAAAAATCTAGATTTAGTCAAGTTTAACAGATGTCATAGCAATTGCCTTCAAGCTCTGTGCTGCTGTGCTTGTTTTGGTAAGTTGGAGTATTTGCCTTTGCTTGTCAACACTTCCCAAGCAGTCTTCTGCAAACTAGTAGTGCAAAGGACCAAGTCCACAAGGGAGGCTTAGAGCAGGGACTGGTGAAAGCTCAGCCTGCCATGGAAAGGTCTGGCAAATTTAACACAGAGCAGTGTCTAGTAAGATTACAGTCGAAGAGATACAAGTCACTGTTGAAAATGGGTTGAAAGCTGGGGAGTGGATTGGGAGCAAGACTTGCTTTGCGTCCTCCTCATGGGTGAGCAAGTGGAGTTGTGCAGCCAGACTGACTGGGTGAGTTTGCTTTTAGACTTCCCTTTGGATGGAGAGATAAGGCATGACTGGGGACTAAACATCTTTAAGTGCTGATTAAAACTCTGTCTGTGAGACTGATGATGTCTTATAAGCTGTGAGCAACACAGATGGGCCTTGATACCAGACCATTCACAACTACTTTTGACTACGAGCATACGGCATCTGTTCATGCAGCAGCAATAGGCACTTTGTGTTTTAGTTCATGTATTGGATGCAGTTCTAATAAATGGATGAAAATTATCATTGACAATATCGTAACTTTTGTGCTTTAAGTGAAATGAGCAGTAAAATTGATAGTGCAAGTTTAATATTAACTTTTTGTGTTCAAAAGCTGGGACTAGTTGTTCTCAAAGACCTAAATACAGATTTTAAGTATTAATAGTGTTATCGTGGAAGACCATATAACCATACATTTGGTGGTCTTGATTTTGGACTTCTGAACAGTATGTTGATATCTAATGAAATTTGGATCTCTATTGAATGCCTGATGTGTTCCAGTGCAATGGTAGGTTCTGCAGCCACTTCAGCATCTATACTGGAGCTAATCCTCTCAGGCTGCCTCCACCCACTGGCACGTGTCCTGTGGTAACATGCAAATGAAGTGTCTACCAGTTTATGTTTGGTATTGAACTGAATAGCCAATGCCTTTTCTGAATATCAAGGATTAGTATTTTGTTCAAATTGCAGCGGAGTTGAGGAAAAAATGAATCTGAAGTCACCTTTAGTGGAGAACATGGCAGTGAAGTCACATTCTCAGAGACAGTGTAAAGCCAAAAAAGGGATTTTGTCTTGTTCTGACTTCATTGTGTTTATTAATTTCTTGCATTTGTTTAATAATTGGTTTTGGCTGTTGGATTAAAATAGTAGAGTTAAAGTTAGGTGGTACATACTAAGGAAGCGTTGTTTCTAGCTGAACTTTAGGACAGTACATCTCAAGTTAATATCCCTCTTAAAACAAGTTGGTAATTGGAACAGGATTTGTAATGGAAAGCCCAATATTGAATGAATGTAACAGTTTCTAAGAAAACGCGGTGATGGATAGGAAGCACAAGTTTTATTTCCCTGTTTCTGCGGCAAAGTAGGAGGCTACAGAGTAGGAACTGCTTCTGGAGTACAGGCTAAGCCCTTTCAGTGAAAGTCAGTATTTGAAGACTCAGTCATGAGATGTGCTAGTTCTGGTAAGTCATAAAAAGAGGATGTTACAGATCTCTCATCTTGTTTTCTCACTTTGAGTTCAAGTGAGAAACGTACTTGCGTTCTTTCCTTTTCAGGCAGTGTTACTTAAATATTTACCTCCTAGACTAAATAGTTCATGAGCTTTTAGCAGTGTTTGAAATGTAGAGCTTAACGCTTGGAGTGGGTGCAAAGTTTGGCTGCAAATTGGCGTTGCCTTCTGGCACGCAGGCTGCTGCTGAGGCTGCAGAGGGAGGCCTCCTACCCGAGTGCTTTATGACACATTACTGCTGCTTTATAAACTCAGCAGTGGTGTGTGCTGCTCATCACTCTGTATTCTGAAAGGCTTTTATAAGCAAAGATGTGCTATCTTCGAAAATGATGGTGACTTTAGTAGTCCCACTTAGCAGTTCTTCGTTAACGAGCCTCATCAGTGAGTGGTGAAATTCTCTGGAAATAGGATCAGTATTGTCAACTGTTACATGGAGGAGGCAAAGGTACAGAAGTGAGACAGGTTACTTGAGAACTAAAATACGCCTCCTGCCCCTTTTTCAATCATTAGATATCGTAAGTCCATTTGAAGACTTCACTAGATAAAATCTTTAGCCATTCTGAAATCATAGCGAGCTTTTTGGCACCAAGATGTGCGTTAAGGATGTCACAACCACAGTCCCAGTAGGCTTCCAGCACAGCACAGCAAGTGGAATCTGTGTGTATATGAACAATTTTACCTACTATTTACGATTTTAACCCAGCGTTTCTGAACAGGCTTGTCTTGCTAGCAATAAACATCATTCTGCTAAACAGTTCTGAAAAATTCAATCCCACATACGCATTTTTAGATACACTTTTCAAGCATTTTGCAGTACAGTGGATAAACCATTATGTCTTACTAACTGCACAACTGCACAGACACATTTACTTCAGAATTAAAGCAATCCTTATTGCCCTCAGTATTACAGATTCATCTTGCAAGTTGCTTGTTGAATCTTGTAACGCCGATTAAAAAAGGTGACACCAAGAGGCTGCATCTCAAGGGTTTGCTATCCCAAGGCACCCACCCGTGGCTGCGGAGCTTGGCCGTGCCCTGCTGCCCCTGCCACTGCCAACACCTGGGCACCCCCACCCGGTGCAAATTCCTAACAGACATTAAAAAAGTAGTGAGGAGACAGACTCCCTACAAGAGATACTTTAGTATACTAGATATGTTATCTGAGTGTTTGCAGGAGGTTTTGTAGTATGCTGTGATACTGGAAAAGCTGAGGAAGGCAGTGACTGGAAGAATAACAAAGGCTAAATTGGCCTATATGGCCCGAGTTGAAATTTTAGCTTAAAACTTACAGAAATACTGCAGAATTGAGTATCCTATTTCATAGATAAATTATGCCAAATTTCACAGCCAAATCATGCAATCCTGGAAGTTGGAGTTACGATTTTAAAAATAAAAAAATAAAAAAATGTAAAAATGTTTCTAGAGATTATACTCTTGAAAGTTTTAAGAAATATTGTTCTGAAGTGCCAGTGCTGCCACATATCTTCAAACTCTCAAATCTGCTGTATGCTTCCCATGAAACATTCAGCTTATTTCCTCTCCTCAGGGCTTGAGTTTGTTCAGACTACTGTTTGTTTTATCATGTTGTGACAAATGTTGGGTGGAATGAAATATGGAGCCTGTGTGTGTTATATTTGTGCATATTTTAATTGGATTTAAAAAAAAAAAGAAAATCGCCTGAGAGCCCTGCTCCTAAGATTCTAGGGCAGAAGGACAATGTGGATTTGTAAATTAACGTATAACCCATCCTGAAAGCAGTTCAACGAGTGACAACACTTGTAGGTTCGTAACTTCAGTGTTAAATCAGTGGTAGTTTGCTCAGAAGTTAAGAGTTAACAAAGGGAAACCAGTTTTATGACATACAATTTCCACTGGTAGAAATGTAAAGATCAAGGAGAAAGACTGTCTGAAGTAAGTAGTCCAACTTTGCTTTTACTTTGGATGAGTGAATTGATATATTGCAGTTTTTAAAGGATGTCATATGTCCTCAAAGCCTAAGTATTGCAGCGGGCTGCTGATTTCCATGGGGATGCTTAGAAACACACAAGGAGTCTGAGGTCTCTGGAGGTGCAGATTGTAAAGAGATACATTTGAGGTTTTGGAGACTTGGACCAGCATAAGGTGTGTTGTGGTAACAGGGGAAGGAAAAGAGATTTTTTTTTTTTTTTTTTTTTTTTTTACCTCTTGCATGATCTCTGACGCTTTGAGGTTTGGCTTGGTTTTTTCTGGACTCCTTCTTGATGTCGTTGGCATATATGATTAAAAAAATCTTGTCTGAAGACACGAAAGTAATGATCATCTGCTAGAAAAGCCATATGCATATGCCCTTTCACGTTGAGAAGTTGAATTTGACTAATGTCATTTGTATAAGAATTGATGGCTTAAGTAAACGCATTTTTCGGACTTCTTTGCGTCAAAGTCGTTGAAATATAATGCTTTTGGATGATTAAAATGATTAATGGCCTTTATTATTCTAGGCTTTACTGCTCATTGCTCTTTTTTTCTGAATTACTATGTTTTGTTTTTCCATTTTGCCTTTTTGTCTGTTGCACTGGAGCATGGCAAACAGTGGATTTGGCCCTACTGTCCGTTTAACTCCTGAGGTAACTCTCACCGCCTGCTGAAGGTCCATGTCTTTGAATTCAAACTTGCTGTCAAGAGTTCTACTGCTGGTGTTTTCCAAGGTGGCATAAAAAAAGTCAGCCTCTCTGTTCTGATATCTTAGAAGGGCACGTAAAATAGAGCACAAAAATGCCCATGCATCTGAATCCAAGAGCAAATGTGCTGCAAAAAGCCCTAGTAAAAACTATTCCAGGGCGAGGTGAAAGGGACTGGCTGCCAGAACACACCTTCATCATCACGTATGTTGATGAGCCTTGACTGTCTTATGATTTGCATCACATAGTTCATGCAGCCTCTGTTTATGCTGCCTGGATGTGCAGTAGCAATGAGGAAAAGAACAAAATGCAAGATGAGGTGACAGTCAGAGTCAGAAACACTGTCTGTAACAGGACAGGCTTTGCATGTGTGCTGCTGAAAACAGTTTTTCAGTCTTGGACAGTTCTAGACTGTGCTTCCCTGGGTAAGTTTAAACTCCATTGCTTCTGTCCTGACCGGCTTGCAATGTCTTTGGCACTTTTCAGAAATCAGTGACAGAATCCGGCTTCCTTTTCACCGGTTCATGCTGTTTCCTTTCCAGTGTTTACTAAATGCTTCCATTTGGCTAAGAAGCTTTGTGTGTGTTTAGTCTTACTTCTGTCCTGCAAGTTTTTGACAGCCTGAAATACATTGATAGAGATGTTTGGAGCTCTTGTCAGCATGCTTTTGAAAAAAAGATTGTAACTAGCTATATAGGCAGCAGGAAAAAGATATTGCTTTTTTGCAGCAACGTTGAAATGAGAGGTAAGCACAGTCTTCTAGCAGTATTTCATTGGACAGTCTGTAGCATCTCTTTTATTATTTTATTATTTATGATTTATTGTGATAGAAAAACTGAAGAGGAAAACACTTCTATAAAATAAACCTAATGTTTCAGTCAGTATAGCCCTCTGTGATAAAAAGAAAATGGAACACATTATTTGAATAGTCATGACTCAGAAAGAGACCAGGTGGATTTAATAGGGCCATAAGGCTGTTGAGTACAAAGACATCTATGACTAAAAAAAATTCCTTGGGCTACAAAGAGCTGGAGGCAGAGACAGTGTTCAAGGGAAGTATCTGTTACATGCTTACCTTATTCTAATTTTCTTTCCAGCAGGATCAAAATAAAACATGTAGGAAATAGCATACTGGGTTAGACAACTCGAATCTTCTTCCTAGGACTGTTGTAAGACTTTGTCACTAGTAGGTGGAAAAAAATATCCGTACTCTTGCTTCTTCAAAAGCAGGTCAGAGACCTGACATGAATTGCAACTGTGTAGACGTGTGATTCTTTGCAGGTGTGGTGAAATCCATGCTACCTTCACTGCTGCTGTAAATTATGATGTATTGTAGGAAAATTGCTTTCTTCAGTCATATCTACCTGCTACCATAGTGCAGTTTGCTTTCTTTGGGACTGCGGCTTCTGACTTCAAAATAGAAAACTGTTGAACGTATGAAGGAAACTCTAGACAATCACAAGTCATTCTAAAGATGCATTTGGCAGGCCTTTAATTTGCTTAAGCAGAGGATCAAATACAGTTATTACTTCTGTAGCCTTTACAATATTGACCTCTGGTCCTTCTACTTGTCGTTGCTTTAGAACCTCTGTCAAGTTATATTTACTTGCTATGACTTTCTCAGCGTGCTGCTTAAATTGCAGAGGTGAACTGATTTCTGAAGACCAGTTGTTATGCTATGCCTGAAGTTTTGCTGTGGCATTAGGGAAATCGGCAGTCTTTGAATTTATGTGGCATATTAGGAAGATAATGACCTGAGAAAAGCACCGAGGAAGAACCTTGCCTCAGACGAGCTCAGGTGAGTGTGAGGCCTGGGAATTCTTGCTACTTACTGAATGTTTGGCAGCACCAGTCCCATATCCTAAATTAAAATTTGCCTCTTTCCTTTGCCTTGCAACATGCTTCCTTAAAGTGGTATGTGGGCATCAAATATGGCATGACAAGAGCTTCTCTGCTGAAACAGGTGTTTTCTGGCTTGAGGACTAGATGGTGTCTCCTCTAACACAGGACTTCCGCTTAAAACATTTTTGTGAAACGTTTCCTACTGTGACAGACCCTTCTTGAGGTGGTTTTCAGAGAATGAACCCTGGATGACAGGCCTACTTTCTTTCATGTTTATTAGTTTTGGGTGTTTAACTTGGTGTATGTTAGGGATCACGGAAGTTGGCTACTACTTTTGCTGGTTTTCTTTACTAGTGAATCTGCCTGCAGATATTTATTACAGAGTTTGATTAAGATATGCTGTCTAAGCAAAAAAAGGCAATATCTTCAGGAGCTATTTCTACAGCTATTTTGGATATATATTTGTTGGATATATAAGTTTGTAGGGAGTCGCATAGTAAGACCTAGTACTTTACTATTAAGTTGCTACTCTTAAAGGTAAACAATGAAGGTGTGGTAAAAACTGGTGTAGTCAGTTGGAAAGGCATTTGTGTAGTGAATTTTTCATAGAAGCGCTGAAATCATGGGATGATTAACACAGCTTACAGGTCTACAAAACACTGTCCTCACAGAGGTACAAGAATTATAAAACTATGGAATTGTTGAAGTGGGAAGGGAGCTCTGGATCATCTGGTTCAACATCAGTGCTCAAAGCAGGGTCAGTTAAAACAGAATGCTCACGGTCACATCCATTTAGGTTTTGCATATCTCCGAGGATAGCGACTCCACAGCCTCTGTGTTCAACCTGTTCCAGTGTTTGACCATCATCACAGTAAAATAAATACATAAATAAATCTTATGATTAAATGTAATTTCTTACATTTTGATTTGTTCCCATTGCCTCTTGTCCTGTCACTGGTGCCACTGAAATGAGCCTGGCTCCCTCTTCTTCACAGCCTTCCTTTAGGTATCTGTATACATTGGCAAGATCTCTCCGAGCCTTCTCTTCTCCAGGCAGAACAGTCCTAGCTCTCTCAGCCTTGCATCTTAGAAGAGATGCTCCAGTCCCTTCAACTTCAGGGCCCTTCTCTGGAATCTCTTCAGTAAGTCCCTATCTGTCCTGTACTGGGGACCCAGAACTGGGCCCAGCACTCCAGATATGTCTTGCCAGTGCGAAGCAGAGGTGAGGAAGGATCGTCTCCCTCAGTCTGCTGGCTACATTCCTCCTAATGCAGCCCATGGTGCTGTTGGCCTTCTTTGCCACAAGGGCCCATAGCTGGTTCATGTTCAACTTGGTGTCCACCTTGGTTGCAAGGTCTTTCCCTGTCGGGACAATTTCCAGCTGGTCAGTCCTCAGCATGTACTGGTGCATGGAGCTATTCCTCCCCAGATACAGGACTTGACATTTCCTTCTGATGAACTAACTTCTGGAGGTTCTTGTCAGCCCATTTTTCTCAGTTTGATGAGGTCCCTCTGAACAGCAGCAACCTCTGTGTATATCAACCATTCCTCCATGTTTTGTATCACCTGGGAACTTGCTGAGGGTGCGCTGTCTCCTGTTATTAAATCCAAGTTGTCTGGAGAATACTTAGGTACTCTTATATGTTAGCTCTTGCACGTGTACGTGAGTCTGCAGTAGCCAAATCTAGCCTATTAGAAGCAAATGGGTTGGTTTTGCACTAAAAGAATAGATGTGGTGTCTGCTAGTCTATTTAAAACACATGGAAAATTTACTAGAAAGTATCTCCTGCATCCTCCTCCCCTGAAAGGAGAGTTTCAAAGTAGACAGCAAGAAGGCTTGTTTTGGGCCTGTAGACAGTAAGAGAAAACTAATGGTATCATAAAATGTTAAAACTAGAATTGCAGGAAGAACTGGTATCCAACCAAAGCAATAAACACTATGGATTCCTTTTTCTTGATCTCTAGTTTTAACTGCTCACAAGGAGTTAAAAAGTTTTAAAGTTCAAGTAGATTGAAGTGGCAGATACCTAGACTTATATCTGGAATTTTACAGTTTCTACAGAAGCGTGCAATTGTAAATAATATGTTGCTATTGGATGTACTGCCAGTTGGCACCCTATGGTGGGCAAAATATTTCTGTTGCGTTCTTGGAGGCTTGCTTGTGTGTGGTATAAATACAAATATTATTGCTGTTAATGGGGGAGGTATGTAGCTGCAGGAAGGATTCACTTTGTGAAAGCAGCCTATGCCACAGATGACCAGTTAGCAACTCTGCTGTTGTGTGGTATCACTGACTTCCTTTTCCCCCCATATTTTTTTTTTTTTCAGGAAAACCTGTTTATTTGCTTTGAGGAAATAATTTTTTCCAGTCTGTCTTTTTTGTTTTGTTTTGATTATTTTTCTTTCTGTTAATCTGCTAAGGAGTGCTGACAGTCCTTGGAAGTTTGTTTTCTGACTCTGCAGCTGCAAGGCTTGGTGCATAAGGAGTTGCTAGTAGTGACAATACCATTCAGATACCTTGCTTGTCATTAATGATTTGATTATCAGCTATTGCAGGTGTTCAAGTTCTCTGGCTCATCCTGGAAAAGAGCATTTTACATTTATCCTTCTCTTTTCATATCTGCCTTTCTTTTACCATAAACCTGGTTGCCTTAGCTGGAGAGCTATTTTGGGGCAGTCATTTCTACAGAGACCACAGTCCATCACACCTACTCATGTCACAGCTTGAGAGCAATTGAAGTGATATTCTAGAGGCACTGATTCTTGGGTTTGCTTAACTTCTTAAAGGAATGTAAAAAGCAGTAAGTGAACTGCTGAAAATATTCCTTTTTTTTTTTTTTTTTTCCTCTTCACCCCACCCAACTACTAGCCTTAGCCATTTATTTTTTACTTCTTTCTGGCCTTTTTAATATCCTTTCACTCCACAATCATCTCTTAAATCTGAGCATGCTAACTTAAGCAACTTTATGTGGAGAATGATTCTCTAGGGCTGGCTGATGGATTAAGTTGGCAGTACCTTGGTTGTGAAGCAACCTACGTTTGCACATTCTCCAGTCGTTTCCTATTAAAACTTAAATCCTTGCTCTGTTGTGGCACCTTTAAAAAGCAGACCTCCTCCTTACATCTAAACGCTATGAAAACCAGGCATACTGTAACCCAGAACCCCAAGGAATGCTTGATTGAAATAACAGATCAGAAAAGTCTCTTGCTAACATTCCTATGATTATGGGTTTACTCAAGTGACAGAAACATGGTGTCAGCTAGCTTTCTGCGTGCAGCCTTATTTTGGTTCAAAAACCGATATAGCTGTTAAAGGCTTCACTAGTGCAGTGTTTGTGGGGATAGATAACTTCTTAAAATGTAACAGTATTTATTGCCTTTCCTCTCTCTAGAATTATCTCATGTATTGCTGATTGGGTGGTTGGTCTGGCTCCTGCTGGAGAGCAGAATGTATTCCCTGTTAGTTATTAGACTGAGTAAAGTGAGTGAAGGGAAAGAGAAATGACTCATTCTTAGATCCTCACATGTTAAACAAAAAGATAAACTTGTTTAGCCCCCCTCTGCTTTTCTGTGGTATCTATCTCAGTTAATTTTTTCTTTGTATTTGGATTTCTTCTGTTGGTAACATCTACTTAGTTTGACATCCTGCATACACGTCTGAGGGCATTGATGTAGGATATGCAGGAAAAGGTCTTAAAGAAAACAAAAGAAGAAACATCCATTGGTTCTGATTTACAGTTAAGAAATGAAAGGTGAAGAACAGTAACTGGAGAAGGTAGTTTTAAAATGGTACATTCTATCAAGCAACAAGCATGGTACAGGAGGAAAAAGCAGATGCCTCGCTTTCATTTTCATGCAACAAAGTGACTTGCATACGTGATGTGAACACATAAAACAGAAATCTGAGCTCATTTAACACATTTTGAATTTAACCCTTCATGCTGAGGAGGGTCAGTGTCCGTTTGTCCTGATCTCTTAGAGGTATTTGGATGAGAAAACTGATCATTAAAGTTCTCCTAACATTATTAATCACCAACTTTTCATTTACAATGGAGCTTAGCAAATATGTAATGAGAGCCCCTGTGACACAGGAGGCCGTTTGCAGTTTTAGTACATGTAAAGATGCACATGCTATAAATTATAATGCAGTTAACTCCTACTCCAGTGTGTACAAAATGAGCATCAGCTGCTTTAAACTTAGTTTAAAGCTTCCTGGAATTGTTCCCAGTTCTGATATGGAAGGTCTTTCTGTTTTGCTGTTGATACTCATGTTGTTCTCTCTCTCTCCCACCCTCTCCACCTCTTTCTCCCTTTGCAGGCAAAGGCAGCTCAAGCATCTCATCCGACGTGAGTTCAAGTACAGATCACACACCCACCAAAGCCCAGAAGAATGCAGCTACCAGTGAAGGTAGGCAGATGGTACTCATTACCCAGGTCAGGCCCCCCAACATAATCCTAGCAGTTTTCAGAAAAGGAACCCCTCCTCCTCATTCCTTCTGTGTACAGTACCTTCGGTGTACTAGAAATTAAAAAACAATTCTTTTTCCTGTGTACAGTTTCCACTGCTACAGCTGATTTAAGCTTGTGACAAAGGTTTAGAAGATATTTCTGCAGAACAAAAATGTAGAGGGTTTTGAGTAGTCTTGCATGTTCCTTTTTCAGCAAAGGCTTTTATACTGAAGAATTGATGCAATCTGATTTTGAACTTATTTTTGAAGAGTATACTTAGTGGAAGATTTTTGGCATATGTTCTAGGTTAAATCTCAGCTTCTTATTTTATTACTGTGAACACCATGAAAATGTGAGTTATTTGTGCCAAATACTCAAAAATGTGACTATGGACATGAATAGCTGACAAGGATATAATTAGATTGACATACCTCACCTACAGTTACAGGAGTATGTGATCATCTGGGACTAGATTTTTAATGCCTAGGAGAAGGAGATGTCTTATGTGTCAGTATTAATACAATGTTGTACTAACTGGCCTACGAACAGAGAAATGCTGATCTCTTCCTGCTGCTGCCTTATATGTGAATAGGTGTGCTCTCTTCAATCAAAGTACATTGGCCCTAGTTTTTATAAGAGCATCTTCAAAGGCTGAGAGGAAATTGTTAAATCTCTATGTAGCTTAATGATGTAAGCTGAAAGGATTTTTTTTAAATGGTAAATTTATGTGTCTTAACTAGCATTTCTGCCCAACTATGTCATGATAAGTTGGTTGTACTTGGTAATTATCAAATAATAATTCTGATTTCTTACACTTCTGTCATTACAAATAAAGTTACAAGCTCTGATTGCTCTCAGTCTGGCTTTATTTCTTATAGTTAAAAGAAATCGTAGACTTTGAATCATTCTAGTTTGGCAAGTCTGACTATGACTGTAGAGTCTGTACGGTAAAAGCAGTTCATGTAAGTAATAAATGGCCATATAAATAACAAGAGTTCATTGTTAGACACACATAATCCCATACCAAGAATGAAGATCTGCCACCTGTGAATCATGAGAGATACTGGATTATAATCTGCTTTTCAGTCTGGTCAATAAATTTAACAATAAATGAAGAAATGACTAATGAAGTGAAGTTCAATAGTAGACTTCATGTTTCTCTAAGCCTTAGATTCAAAAGTTTTGAGGTACCTGAGAGAGGTGAACTGCCAAGATGTGAAGTAAATTTAGGAAATGTATAAAAGCATTTTAACTTCTCTGTATGACAGCCAGGGAAAAAAAAAAAGAAACCACAAAGGAATAGTGGAAAGTCTGAAGTCAGTACTTAACAATCGTTTTAAATTTCTGTTTTACTTCAGTCAGTACAGCGTGTTTTTTTCCTTATTTTCAAATCAGATAATGCAAAATAATCCTTTACTAATCTCTAAGATTTATGTTTGTAATCTAGCCCAGTGCAGAGCCAGTGAATACCAATGTTGACCCTGAAATCTTCACCGCTGGTTTGCAGCTGATTAATTCATTAGTGAGGGAGGCTTAAACGCAGGCCAGCAGATGCTGTAGTAAAGATATGTTTTTACGAGTTCTCGTGCAGATTCAGAAAGAGTTCAGAGCAGCGGAGTTGCGTATTCTATACTTCGAGACAGTTTAAGATGTGAGCCTAGTTTCTGTGCTGTAGAAGAGTGTGATTTGACAAACTCTGACAACAGCAAAGTAGTGTCTTCCTCAGCTTGTGCTACCACCACTTTCTTACCAAGATTTTCTGATGAGGAGTTTCTCTTCTGGATCAGTTTAATATAAATTGCCTTGAAGTGGATTGCTGTATAATCTGGCAGAAATTTTGAATGTCATAACCAGGAAGCATAAGAGTTCCATGAAGGCGAGTGAGAGCAGAGACGTGGAAGTGGTGTTGCAGAAAAGCAGTGAGTGTTGAAACCAGTGCTGTTACTGGACAGCACATTTATCAACTGGTGTGTGTCTGGATTTTTTACTAACGCTGCTGATTTTCCCCATGTAGAGTAGTGTTATGCTGTAGGAGGATTCAGCTGAGCAGAGTCTCATACCTTCTGCAAGACTAATAGAGTTCCTTGCTTACAAGACTGAGTGCTTTTGCACTGTTCAGTTACAGAGTAGTGTCAAGGGACAAGCTAAGAACAGGAGCCTGATTGTGTTAGATGCTGTACAAGCAGTAGCAGTTATGTCTTTTCATTGATGTGTTTACATAACTTTTTATAACTGTTAGTTAAATTTACCTTTATAGCACTTCATTCTCTGGTATTTGTTTGCCGTGATAGAGTAGTACCTGCCCACCCCAGAGACTGTAAATGTGTCTTGCTCTTCACAATGAGACTGGTTTATTGCAGGGACAGATTGATCCAATTCTGCCCTTTGCTTTAGCCCTGTGTTGTAAATTCATTGCACTGTAGGCTGTCTGATGAATGAGCCACATGTTCTGGGTGCTGAGATGTATGTGTCCTCGGTATGGAGTGGGAAGGACTATGAGACATCGCAGGTGAAGTCTTCTTCACCTTCACTAGCCTGTGAAATGATCTTAATTGAAAAAGTTGCAGACAGCTTCTTTGCATCTCTTGAATTTCTGTCCAGGAGCTGTATTCCTGAGTGCCCAGCTCTGTGAAGAGTGTAGAATTTGCATTTGAGGCTGAAGGCTATTCACGGCTCCTGCTTTCCAGCTTTGCGAACAGACCTAACCCTTTCCAGTTCTGCACAGCATAACTTTACTTCTGTTTCCGTAAGACAGTTGGCAAAACACTTGTTGAAGTTGAGTCAATGAAATGCCTTGAAACTAGAAAGGAAATCTGTGGGACTGACTCATGCGAGCTCTGTGGTACTCTACAGTAGACACGCAGTCATGTAAAGTACTTAGGCAGGTATGGATTCCCAAGGACTGCAAAAAGGTGTCAATCAAGACTCTGGCTTGGAAGAGCAAACCATCTCAGGAAGTACAGCAAATGTTACCTTGCTAATAGTTTGAACAGTCAAATGAACCACACTCTTCATCTTGTGTACTACAGCCATTATCTTTGTGAAGTTTCAGTGCCGTGATGTTTCTTTTATAGGATGGGTACAAAAATGGGTAACAAGCTGCTTCAAATGGCTAATGTGGTGTTCCAGTCCTTGATATACTGTTAAGGCCACATCAGGTAAATCTCTTGATGGGAATGGGAGATGCAGTTATGGTCAAAATCTGGTACCCTCCCTCATACTGTAGATTCTGAGCATCAGTAGAGCTGTGGAAGGAGAGTTCATGGAGACAAAATGCTTATACTATTAGACATGCCTGAGTGAACTGCACATACTGTACCAGTGAAGAGCAGACATTGTATCACTAATATTAGCCAAACCAGCTTCACTCAGCAATGCGTTGGAGAGGTGACTACCACCCTGTTTCTGTTGTGTAGAGGAGTGCAGACAGTACTTGGCAGACCACAAAACTTCGAAATTCAAACTTGAGATACCAGTGATGCACTTCATGGATGTAAAGGTGTGGCTGTACTGGTGCTGAAAATGAAGTCCGGTCGCTCTCGTTGTGGCTTTCACTTTCTGTACTGAAGTGAAGTGCACGTGGCAAACAGGAGACGTCTGGTCCTCTCTGTAAATCACAGACTATGCTGTAGGAAATGTCTGTTTGGCTACGGCTTGGCTCAGAAGGAAGCACGGTAGACTGTGGATGTGCATGCACACTCCACGCTGTCTCCTCTTCTGAGGATAAAATTTTCTTTAGCTTTGAATATACGCTGTCTTTTACTTCTTTTCCTGTCTCGGACATTGTCTGCAATTCTTTACCCCATCAATCAATTACAGTTAGAAACTTGAGAACGCATGAGTTTTTGCTACCCCCCATTGCTCTTCTGGCAAGTGAAAGACTAAATGGATTTTTGTGGGCCATTTAAATGCAATTTGCTAGACGCAGTCTCAGCTGGAATATTATTCTGTAAAACTTGATTTAGAAGATTAGACTGAACATTTTTGTATGAGCTTACCTTGATCAGGGAGCTTTCTTTTAACACTTACCTGCAGAGCGTGGAATGTTACATCCAGGCTGAATGCTTCATATTAACTTGACTGTTTTGCAAATGAAAAAATCAATACTGTTTGCACTTCATGTATATGGCTCTTAAGTGGTAATCCAGAGGCAGCTTTAAATTCAGAGCTGGTGTATGAGGTCCATGTATGAGTTCTAACTTATTTCTCAGTTACCATAAAATTAAATTGAGGAATTCAGCCTGAAGCAAAAAACTGTTCTAGCAGAGGGGGTCAGTGCTGAAATACCTCTGAATATATCCTGTTAAATGTTTATATTTTGAATTTTGCAGATATACAGTGAAGTCAGCTGCTGTATTCCGTAGAAGTTAAAATGATACCTGCTTTTAGCAATGTTGACTTTTAGGGACCTTCAAAAAGGAAGTACGTAACTTTGCTTTTTCTTCTGCAGTACCCTGAGAAGTCTAGAGTCTGGCTTCCTCAGATGATGTTCATGTACCTTTAAGTACCTTTAAGACCATATCTGGAAAACGGACAAATTAAGAGAACACTGGTTTTCACCCAGTAGCGCTGCAATGTACGTTTAGTGTGGAGATCAAATGCATTTGTTATGGCAGTGGCTGTTTGTATGCATCTTAACAGAAGAGGTATTTCTTCTGAAGTTTAGGTGTGTGCAAGATAAGTCTGCCATTCTTACAGCTGTATCCTCCTTTCTCTTTTACTTGGGCTTTTTAGTGGTTCTGGTGGATGTGGCAGTGTTAGGTTAACAGCTGGACTTGATGATCTTTAGGGTCTTTTCCAACATAAATGGTTCTGTGATTCTGGGAGAAGGAGACCCTATAGCCTGGCTGTAATAATTATGTTCATTAGGAACGATTCCCTCTCTCAAACTAGGTTTGGGGGCAACCATGTGAACATGTAGCATTTTGCAAGTATGTAATGCTTTAATTACTCATGTAAGAGTGTTACTTCACACTCTGTGCAAGATGATACCTGGCTAAGGTTGATCAGGCTGCGTTGCTCAGCATCCTTTTATGGTGAGTTGCTGCAACTGAAGCCTCTTGAAGTGGATGGTGTATTAGTGCTGGTCTATGCTATGGATTTTCTGCTGTCTATCATCTTCCCCTGGCAAGGGGGATAAGTTCCAGAGAAAAGAATGCTTGTGAAATGAGGAACTAGCCTTCTCTCAGTACTGGTTTTCATTCTGCTGAAGTCCTAGGGGTAAAAAAAAAAATGCAACCATACTCCAATAAACAAAACAACAAAAAGAACCCCCACAGAGCACCAAGCAAAAACCAAACTGACACAGCAAAACAAACCCAACCAATATCAAACAAACTATTCTGAATATAGACGTACAGGTATTCACTCAAGTTTTCTTTCCTTCTAGAAATACCAGCTACTCAAGTAACTGAAACAATTTATTTCCAGTTATACATTTAAAAAGCATAGCTGGATAAGCTCTTCTGAGAGAAGTTAGCCTCTATTCATGTAATAATAGCAAAAATCCTTCATGCATTTGTTGTGCTCTTCTAGTAACTTAAGAAAATAACTTTCAAGTGACTTTCAAAACCACTGGAATTTGACTACTACTACTGCATTGCTTTATTCTGCAAATTGTGAGTGAATTAATGTGTAATTAATATCTAATTGAGGAAAGTAGAAATAGAGTGCATTCAGCCATACCATTCTTACTTTGACACTTAAGTTATTAAAGTCATTTTAGAAGACTACAGTGAATAATGGAACAAGGAGCTACTTTTGAAACATTTTTTTATGAACTGTGGTAAGACATCTTGAGCTTTACCAGTATGTGAAATCTCTCAAAGCAGTCATTTTGCACTCTTATTTTCTGTGTCGAAGAATGATGGACACTTTTGTCTCTGGCTTTCATACTCAGAGGTATAGAAAGTTCGTGATATCTTGGCTCTCCATACAGAAAAAATTCTTTTCCAGAAAAATTTGAGCTCTGTATCGGAAAACGTTTATTACTGCTCTACATGGGAACATATTAAGTGACTTTTCTTGAGCACAGAAAGATTTATGTGGGTTGTGTGCCTTTCATTTCACTTTACTAGTGAGGGAACAAAGTACACGTTTTAGGATATTTTAATGGAGGATGTCATTCTGTTAATTGCTCTTGGCTTCATAATCACATTCTTTCAAAAGGCTGGGTGTCTTTTAAATCCCAGAGTAATTCTTAATTTATTAAATGAATTTAAGAGGAGGGGTCCTTCCGTTGCGCACAGTGATGGACACTACAAAAATTTGGGGAAAATGGAATGGGTCCTTCGCTACAGAATGCTTTTAGTATTTAAAATGATTCAGAGAATCAGTTCAGAATGAGATTCAGGAGAGTGCAATCCTGATCTTACTTCAGAGGGAGATAAAAATCTCAGAAAACCAATTTGCAAATAAGCAACGCTTCCATATATTATGGTTCAAATAATAATGTAGGTAGTGATGTTTAATATACTGGAGTTCCACTGAAGCTTTTGAGTGGTTTCTGTATCCTCTCAGGACATTGAGCTAATTAAGTGTTGTGGCAAAAGATTGTTGCTGAACAGAGATGCTGTTTTTCACCTTGTTTATCTTGATGATTCCTTTGACAGAAGCAGCTGTTTTGATCCCTTCCTATGTCTGATACCTGTTAAAAAAATCTTTTCCCACTTCTGTTGCTTAATATTTTTCCTTTTATTTTCTATTTAACATTAGAAGCTTACTAAATCAGTATCAGAAATGAAAATATATATATGTTCTTTCTGGATGCGTGCAAGCATATTCTTAATTACCAATTCTTTTGATGGCAGTTTCCTTCCTGCTTATCTCTGTCCTAATGTCTTTGCAGCATCTCTCCCTGGGAGTTTGGGCTCTTGGTTCTACTGTTGAAGCACTGTCTGAGCAGACTTTTTGTGCACCAAACCATACCTGAATTTGATATGAATGCCTGAACTTGCCCCTGCTTACTTAGAAGTGGGCTGAAATTCAGCTGGCTTCAAGTAAACTGTGGCTGTTTTGAGTTGGTAGTGAAACTGGAGACCAGGTAAATTTCCTAGGATTTTGTGTTAACTTTTCAAGCAGTGGAGTTTTCTAGAAAAGTGAAATGTTGCATTACTGAATGTGCCAAAACAGAATCGTTTGAAGCCAAAAAATTGGGGAAGAATAAGGGGGGGGTGGGGTGGGGCATGACAGTTAATAAATCCAAAACTATAAACACTTTGGCAGAATAAGCAGAGCTCACTATTTAAATTCCTTTAACCAACATATCAGAATGCATACACAAATATAATCACCTCGAGCAGAATGTGGAGGTACAAAGCAGTATAGAGGTTGTTCTTGGGCACTACTTTTGTGCTTAACCACATCTTGTTATGCTTTTGCTATCTAATAGGCAGCGTTCCTGCAAAGCTGTTCTGCTAATGATAACAATACCATTGCAATCAGCATTTAAATCAGAGTTCAAATACAAGGCAGAAGTAGTTGGGACATTGGCAAGGTTAAAGCTGCAAATTGAAACCTTACGGTATTCTGGCTAATTTGTATGGAAATGCTATAGCCAACTCCTTAAAACTTGCCCAAACAATACTATGAACAAATTGGAAAGGTACATAAAACTGGAGTCTTACTTGATCTGCTGCCTGAAATGTGAGACCTACCAGTCCAAATGCACTTACAGTACAGTTAAGGAGAAATGATCCCAATTTAAAAACCTGGCATTAGCTTTTCAAAGTAAGGTCTGATGTTTGGTAGGAGTGATTACAGTTTATTCAATTACCTGTACATCTGATTTTAAGGAGTCCAAGATCCCAAATGTCATTCTTTCTTTAAAATGCTCTACCAAACTACTTAAATACTGTTGTCACAGGGAGGTTCTTGATACTAAACTGTTTTTTTGTCTGTTACTGTCTATGCTAGCTATATGAAGTAGTTTCCTTCTCTGAAAAGTGGAGTCATCTTGAAGTCTCTGATGACTGCCCAACACTTGCTAGTCTAAAAACCATTTTTCTTAATGATAGACTGTCTCCTAAGACTACTTGAAGAATATATGCAATCTGATAATACATAGTTAAATGTTGGGCTTATCCGTTTTCAAGAATTTATGAACTGAAGCTAGCAAGTTCCTTCAGATTATTTCTAGTACTTGATTGAAATAATGAAATAAAACCAGAACAGCAACGTTTTGCCTTAAACTTGACAATCCTTGTTAAGATGCTGTAGTTTAAATTTATTGCACAAAATATCCTGCCTTATTTTCTTGTATCTTATCTTTTTATGTCAGCTTGTCAAATGACTGTGTAATTTTTAAGACTGATACTGCCAGCAGTGCCAAAACTAGCAGCGTGTTTGAGAAATATCCGCTTAGAGCTGCTGTCTCATTCTGTTCTCTTCTGGCTATTGTACCATAGTGTCCGCTACTGTGTTTTTCTCAAGTTACTGAAGTTTGGCGTCTCCTTGTTTCTGCCAGCATTCATCAGATTTCCCTGGAGAAGTATGTACTGAGAGTGGCTGATGAAAATGGCAGTTCAAGAACGGATGATGGCAATTCTTATGTTCTTGCTAATTCTGACTGCTGGATCATCACTGGTTT
>Ga0181612_138251_pt1 | contig 19502 bp, 12 predicted proteins | sample HoacroProtozoa21_FD_119630 | JGI IMG/M metagenome (GOLD analysis project Ga0181612, IMG submission 119630) | Hoatzin crop microbial communities from Cojedes, Venezuel. Combined Assembly of Gp0051906, Gp0051904, Gp0051908 | reverse complement strand
GGCGGGGCGGGGGGCGGTGCAGGTTGGGCCGGGGCTTTGTGTAAGCACTGCCCAGCAGTGACCAAAACCCCTCGGTGTTATGTGTTTCCTGCACAAATCCAAACCATGGCCCCCTACTAGCAGCTATGAATAAAACTAACTCTACCCCAGCCCAAACCAGCAGAACCCTCCATATTCACGTCTTCGTAAGACAGGACAGCGTGTGAGTAGAGGACTATCCTTCAGGTCCGACTCTCCTCTCTCTCCACAGTGCCTTCCTATGCGTAGGTGGATTCCCTCACAGTTTGCTGAATGGGTGGCTTTCTGCTCCATTGGCTTGGTAGTCTGAATCCATTTAGCCATGTTCAAGCAGGAGAGGTGTGTTCGGCTCGCTGCTGGCTGTTCAGGCAGCCTGAGGTAGTTATCTTTCTGAGTCGGCATGTACATAGGAAAGGTTAAGAGTCAGGTATCTGAAAATCAAACACACTAATAATAAGTTCTAAAGTAAATTTAGTTCTCAACAACGTACATCTTCAGGTTTCCAAATCTGATCAGATGTTGAGCTGGAGTTTGGAAGAGAGCTGGTGTCTGAAAGTTGCTTTCCAGTGTTCTCTAAGAGGCTGGTTATCTAAAAGTCTTGTGCTGATTTCCCGATGGTTTTTCCAGTACCTCTGTTAAGCTGAGTCAGTACACATACAAGCATGTAAGCCAATCTATACAGTTGCATTACCAGTCCCATTATTCAGTACTCATAAATGTGTTATATATTTTGAATTTCTTATACACCAGTTGTGTGTTCACTGCAAAGCCTTACACTGCCTTTTCAACTGAAACAGAGGAACCAGGATAATAATCCTAATAAAATCTTGTGTTTTGTGTGGTTTGCATCGATTGTCTTATGATATCAAGATTCATGTATTTTTCAGAGGATCATGGTTCTGAATAATGCGATTGTACAGTTTCAGCTCTCATTTCGTAACAGAACATCTTTAGCTCTCAAGATTGTGAAAGCAGAAAGAAAGGAGGAAAGATGGTTAATATCTCATTACTGGTGATGATCAGGATGATCTTTGAATTATCAGCTTTTGGCAATACTTACTGAAAGTAACTTGTCACCAGACAAGGACAGGGAAGCATGATGTTTTGTCAGGTGTCACGAGATCCTCCTCTGGTCTCAGTGTTAGTGTGAATAAGGGGTGACAAAGGTTTCAGGCTGATTACGCACAGCTGAAGTGCAATAGACTAAGCCTTTTGCAGAGTGGCAGTGTAATAATTTTGGCAACTGTGTGATTTGTGCTTATGGCAACATCTTGGCTTTTCTCAGAGTATTCTGGTTGGCTAGATTGTGAAGTGTGTTATTTGTCTCGCCTTGGTTTTTAGTAATTGCACATTTCTATTTCTCTGTATATTGTTAGATTCATGATCACTGGAGCGCTTGCAGTGAGGTACTGAATGGTGGGAAGATAACAGGCAGTTATATTTTCCTAGAATTGTCAAAAGTCTTTTAAATTTGCTCTCATGCAGGTTCAGAAGTTTTTTTATGGGGGGGAGGGGAGGTGGATTTGTAGCTTTAGTGCCAGAAAATGATCCCATTTGAAAGAACCTTGTCATCTTCCTGTCAACTGCTGTAGGTCCTGATTCTCAATCTGAAAAATAAATTTGTTGATTTTTTTAGTATGCAAAATTAAACATTATAAAAAGGACCATGAGCACTTAGCACATCAGACCTTGATGAAAAGAGATATGGCAACTTTCTTTCACCACAGGTGGAGGGCTGCAGGACTTCAGCTGGCTCTTGCAGACTCCACTGTCTGGTACTGCTGCTGCCCCTTGCTCTACGCCCTTTCCCCTAAGCCATGCCTCCACCATCACCTCTTTTTCCTCTTCCATTACATTTTCCAAGCAGCTACTTAAGAAATCTCAGTAGAATTCAGGATCTGGCCCAGAATTTCAGCCGTTTGATATATTGCAGCTGTAGGGAAAAATGGTAAGTCAGAGCCTGAGAAACACGGAAGTGGGGAACTGAGCTCGGTCTTTATGAGCAAAACTTGTCAACATAACTTAATTGCCAGATGGTGTTGCTTGGAGGGTTGAATTTACTCTGAGAGCAGGATCGCAAAGATGCTTAATATTTAAAGATACAGAGTATTTCCTTACAGTTTCACACTTTTGCGTGCATATCACGCTGTCTTCAGGTTTGCATGGTTTTGTTAGTTGCTGAGACTGAAAGTTGTCCTAGGTTTAAATAGTGATACAAAGCTTGCACTTAGAACTCAGAGAACCGATGACTTCTCTTATTATTTATTGAGATGGCAAATTAGACATTTCCTAAAAACTGTAGTCATTTAGGCAAGTTTAAATGAGTAACTTAATCTCAGCAGGGTCAACTGAAAAGTCAGAGGAAAACTGCTTCCACTGAATTATACATCTGTCCTTCCTGAACAGTGAGGAAAAGTGTACAAAATTGATTTGTCCTGTGCAACTCACACAGGTGAACTGGAATTGTATAGAATGTACAGCTTGAATAGCAGCATCTTCAGTTAGTAAGATATCCTCGTACAAGAAAACCAGGAAAACCAGAAAAATATCTAAAAGCAGTATGTTAGTATGTGGAAAATGTGTGTTTCCACAGAAGAGATCTAAATGGAACTAGAGACCTCGAGACTACTGAAGTTATTAATAAGCTTCTCAGAAAGTAACATTATGTTGATAACCTAGCAGTCATTTGTTCTTGTATTTGTACATCTAAAATAAGGTTATGTGGTTTGATTTATTGTTTTTTTAATATCAGTAGTTTTTACACGTTGTTTTTATACTTTTAATCATGGCTGTGTGAATGATCTGCAAGAGATGAATGCTTATTTGCATAAACCTATAATTTTTTTGCCTATAAAATTATAATTTTACTAATGAAAGTCTATGTCTTTTCAAACATGTTCTAGAACTAACCATCAAATAAAAACTGAGACTATATTCCACTCTCTTGTTTTTGATCTTGGTCAACACCAAGAAGAATAAAGGAATTTTTGTTCTTTGTAGCAATACCTGATGAGGCTGGTGAATTTTGACTAATTTGATCTGCTGACACACAGTCTCCAAAGGAATTTTCATTAAAAATGAAGAACAAAACAACACCCCCCTCCCCAAATTCTCAGCCTATATTCTGTATCATGAGAAACTGGGGTACAAATGAGCTTTTAATTAGATTTGCTGTGCTTTTCTTTTAGTATTACTCTCTTGATTTGTAATTTATTTTCCATTAATGTGTTGACTTCTCCTATTGATAAGGAGTGTCAGAGGGCTAATAAACTAAGGAAATAGTTCCATAATTGAAATGTTTTCATAAGGCCAAAACGCAGTAAAATAAAAAAAAACCCTCTCCACATTAAAGAAGATGAGGTGGTCTACAGTAAGATTGGAAAGTCCCTCTCTGAAACCACATTCTCCCAGCTGTGATAGTCATCTTTGCTGAATGGTGTTTTTTTCCCCCACTCAAATATTTTAGCATCCTGTGAAACCTTTTGGATGAATATAAGGACACTGCATGGTTGATGTGAGGTGTCTAAACTAACTGGTGATTACGGTATTTTTTTAAGAAACAAGTGTTTGATATCTTTACATGAAGGAAAAAGCCGAGACCCACACATTTTCTGGGCTCAGAATATCTATCTGTTTCAAAAAAAGGCCTGAAGTTCTACTGTGTTTGTTCAAATTGTTTTGCCGCACCTTTCATCTTGCAGGCAATTACATATTTGGATTCCTGCCTAGGAGTAATAGATAAACAGTAAAGATCAATACTTCACTGTTTAAAGTTACCATGATGCTAAGAAACAGAGTTGTCAGCACTCTCATTGAAAAAGAATATTTCTCTTTTCCTCATGTATTTTGCACACACCAAGGACCATAAATCACAATACAATTCTCTGGCAAATATGCTCCTTAAGAATTTAGTCTAAAAGCAAACATATTTGTAAACTATTACAAGCTAGTTTATTGCATTAAACTACCAGATGAATACTAATCACTACATCAGAAGTACTTATTTAAATAAAATTGCAATAAAATTGTTCATATAAGATTTTAAAACCACACACGTTAAATTCAATAAGTTAAAAGGATCAAGAAATCTTTCATCTTTCTTATAAATTGATACACTAATTTGTAGTTCCTATGCAGTGATCATGTTGAGAAACATGGCAATTTTCTGTAAGATGGCTATGACATAGATAAGTATCTAGATTTATTGCAAAAAATACCTTGGCCATGGCCAAATTTAAGGCCATTGAGGAGCTAACTTTATTTCATCATTCAAGAAAATTGCAGATGTTAAATTACTTTTGCTGTATAATACATACAGTAAAAGGCTATGGATGGCCTTAATCACAAATATGTCTCTGGAACTCCGGCTTGAAGTAGGACTGTAGCCTATGAAGGCTAACAATTATTTGAAGAAGACACTATTTCTGTACGCTAAACATCTTGTCACAGGTGCTTACTAGAAGAGGAAGACTATGTCCAAAGATCGGATTTTATAAGAAAGAGCAGCAGCCTAAAAGGAGAGATCGACAGACTGTAAGTCAAGTATCCAAAAGTGCAAAAGCCCTTCAAAAACCTTGGCTAAAAACGCTGGCTATTACTGCATAAGCCTTGCCATTAACGGTCATTTGGAGAAATTTTAAAAGAAAGAGAAAATCCTAGAGAAATTCCAGTCACCTTCCTTTAAAAGAATCTGACTGTAAAGGGATAAACACTATTATTCACTGGGGTATATTGTGGCTCTTTTGGTAAATTCTGTATCATTATGCAAACACATTTTATATTGGACATCAGGGTATCATGGCATCTGCAACTCAGCTTCCCTTTCTTCTTCCTGGAATCTTTGTCACCAAGGTGCAAAGTGATGGTTGTGGTATCTTCAGATCTTGCAGAAGTTCAGGTTTCCAGCATCAGCCTTTACTTTTCAGCCCAAAGTTCAAAGTTTTAAAATACAAACCAGAGGTTATAGTGGAAGTTGTTTCATTACAACTTTAAATATTGACAGCAAGATCAACATCCACTGCATTAAATTAAGAAACAACAGATTAGTCACCATAATATGATTAAAAAATTAACTTGTTCTGCTGTCAAAACAGTATCTTACAAAGCTGGAGTGACCAGATTCTTCCAAGAGCATTTGAATTACCTTTGAGTCAGATGAAGAGAAACGAACTGTAACAAAATACAACTGTAAAAGCACATTTTCAAAACAGTCGATTTTACATCCCTAGTTTCACTAAAATGCATGGAAATATTTGTCTGGGTATGGATTACTCACAAGAGTAAGGACTTTTCTGGAAATTGTCTTATAAGTATTGGATCCAGAGGAGAATTAAGACTTCTTGTCAGACAAGAAGGAAAAAAGAGAAGGTAAAATATCCTGAGATTTCAAATTGGTCAGAAAAGCAATAAAAATGTAGAGAAGAGTGTTTCTCAAGTTAATATCAGCTACAGAGAAGCAGAGTTTTGTTCTAAATATGGAGAGATTATGAAGAAACACACATGAAGATAATGCAGAGTGCTTGAAAAGGAGTAACATTAGAGAGTTCCTTGATGGATTCTAGAGAAAGACTAGAGATGGTTTCTAAACCATGAAAGTCTTTTTAAAATTAGTATCTCATAAATCAGATATTTCTTTTACTCTTTTAGATTCCAAAATAACAATTTTTTTGTTTTCTAATGATCACATCAAAACTATGGCCTCTTGTTCTACCAGTTGCATACATAGACTGGGATTCATCTTGGTCACCAGCAAGTTAGTCATCTGGTCCAAAATTGGTTGTTTAGCTTGTGTCCATAGTCTGTGGTAGAAAGGGGTAATTCATATCTTTGTAAGATAGGTATCTAGGGTAGATAACATGTGTTGTTCTTGGGAAGTGTCTCCCCTGTTAACTAAGATAGTAGTTTATCCTGGATGTGTAGCTTTTGTAGTGCTAATAGTTGGTCAGATGAGTCTGACCCACAGATGGGAAGACAGCCCTTTTGACATGCTACTTAGGACCTAAGTTATTGTAAGCAAACAAAGAAGAGATGAAGGATAACTGTGGTTAACTGTAATAAAATTATGTTTATTCAGTTCATATGCAAGTAAATCTTCAAGTTTGGTCATTAAAATTAAGATGTATTTGCCTATGTAATGTCTATGTGTATGTTTTATTCCATAATTGTAAAACATTTTGGTACAAAAATAGTTACCTCTGCATGCAAAGTTTTTCTAGAAAGGCTGACCCTTTTTGTGTATGAAAGCCCATAAGCTTTGGCTAGATTTTCCCAGGCAACACTGTTTTCCAAAACTCTGTATGTTATGACATGCTGATGAAAGCCAATGTGATTCAGCAGAAGAACTTGTTCGCAGAAATGGAGTCTTCTAAACCAGTTAGCTATTTAATTGCAGGTCTGGGAACAGCTTGCTTCTGCATATATTCAAATTTTAATTGTCTGCTGAGTACAGATCTTTGTATTATTTTTGAAATTCAGGAGCTGTATCATAATTGTACTTAGTCAGGCAGCCTACCAGAGTTCTAAAGCGAGTGCGTCTGCATGAATGTAGATGATAATGGCATTTAGACTAATGCTATGCAATTGAACTAGGGAGGAAGATGAACTCTCCAAATGTTTCGGAGAAAGACAAGTCCATAGAAGTAGAAGATCACTGAACACCTTCCCAAAGGACTTCCATGTATTTTTGTCTCCAGCTCCTGGATTAGGACATTGAACTTGCACATCTGGTAGTCCCTACTTCTGCCTTAGCCTAGGAGTTTCTGAAATCAGGCTTTTCCTTCGTCATGCCCCTGAAACACCACTTTTGCCAAGTTCCTTCTGGGTAGGCAGTCCTCTCCCTCGCCAAGACTTCTTCTGCCTCTCGGTCATCTTTTGCCATAGGGACTTTTCCCTTTTGTTTGTTGTATCTAGCTCTGGACTCTGATTTTAATCTTAAAACTTCATTTCTCCCTGCACGTTTACACAAATGGACTTCTAGGCAGAGTTGCCTTGCGACATCTCAGCCATGTGGGCACGACTGAACTTTACCACACAAAGGATGGCAAGCTGTAGCCAGGCGTCTCCCCCTCTTATCAGGGAGGGAATAAAGCCAAGACAGGGAGTGAGTGAAATCAGCTTTTGCCACTCCTGCTACTGCAGGTGCAGACAAGAGAGAAAGGAGACCTTGTGTTCGGCAAAGGTCTCTGTGTTTCTCATCAAATCTCTGCTCTGAGTTGGAGGTGGCAGCAGGACCAGTAACCTTGCCTTTCCAGTGCACTGTAAGAGTGGCTGCCTTGCCACCCCCTGCAGAGAGCTGCCTTTGTCCTGATCCTCCATGTGAGAAATGCACTGTGCATGTGATGCCTGAATTCCCTTTCTTTGTGTAGATAGAACTAATTTATCCTACGAGATTTAGTTCGCATAGCTTGCACAAGGGAGGTCAGGGTATCTTTCTCCAGCAGAGTCACTAAGAAGCCTTGCCAAATTAACTTTCTTCATGGAAGTCACTCAGAAAAAGTTGTTTATATTGAGCAAACAACTTTCAGGGGAGGAAAGAGAGAACAATCAGTTATTCATGCAACAGCGTTGGCTTGGTTAGGGGAAATGTTCCTAAACCCTTACAATTGCTTTTGAAAGCTGGCCAGGGTAAAACAGAAGTAATGTTAAGCTAAATGCAATTTCAAGTAGCTAGCAAAGAAAGAGCTTCCCAAAGTCAAATGTCTCCAGGCGCTTCGGGTACCAGACAGATGAAAGGAAGAAGGTGACTTTTCTCAGACAAACTACAAACTAAAACTTTGTCGTCATATTACAGGCACAATAAAAATGAAATCCACAACATTTAGCCTACTTAGCAATCTTCAGGATAATTTTAACCCGAGGCATATTTAGGATTATTCCAGCTGTCTGATTTCTTTTATCTGATATGTCTTTACCTGTCCTTATCTAACAAAATTGCTTTTAATTAAGGCAATTTGGATGTGGACTTGGCAGCTGTTTCAGTGGCGTAAAACACAGTCAGGTTCCTGAGTGCAGAACTGCATCGGGGAAGGTGGCATTGCGGTGCCGGTTTACAAACGGTGCATAACGTTCTGCATTTCCACCTCAGAGCTGGGTGTGTCGTCAGCTTCTCCTGATATAGCACATAGGCCCGGATTCATCCCTGCTAAGCTGAGGCACTTATCTGAGGCATCTAAACTAGAAGCTTACTTAATGTTGCCTTCATGTCTAATTGGAGAGAAGCAAGCACCTCTGGAAGGTATTTCAGCCCACTTGGGATCTGGCTGATCCCCTGCAGGTGCCCTTAGCTGACTCCCTTGGCTGTGCAGAGGGTGGAGAGTGACTGGTGTGCCAGTTTAAGTGCCTTGGGTAGGTGTCTGCAGCTAAATGGGGGAATTTAGGCCACCATTTTCTGCTGCCTGGTTGTATTCTAACCCTCAGTTAGGCTCTGAGGCTTTGCATATATTGAATGGAGAGAAGATACATAAAGATGAAATCTGTAGCAGCCAGTGCTCTCTGCAGAGATTTGCCTCAGCCAAGAAGAGCAGTGTGGATCAAGGTCACACTGCTGTTAATACCTTACACAGCACAACACCTGTAGCTCCAAATCTAGGCAGGTTGCTTTGCCTGTGCCTTGTCCCTATAAACATGGCCGTTGCATACTGTTTCCTACTACTAATAGGAGGACAGACAACTTCTTTAGGTTCCCTTATTTTCTTCAACTCCAGAAGAAAAGTCTGTGTATGACTCTGAATGCCAAACAGTGAAAATATGCCAGGGCTTCTGCTATATGTGCAAGTTCGGACTGTTTTCCCAGGGAGAAGTTTTTTATGTATTTGTCAGACATAGCAATTTGGTCAGTGTTTCTGAATGCATTACCAACATACTACTCTAGGCTTGAGGAGTTGTACAGCAAATTAGAGCTAAGTCCAAATGGGAATTTAAGTGTTGCAATGCCAAGGCTTGCAGTGCTAGGTGCTTAGGTGCATAATCTCTTCAGTGGAGTCCAAAACTGAAAGGGGCCCTTGCTTCCCTCTGCAATTCAAAAGGAGAAACAGGTTCCTCAAAGTCAGATTCATAACACAGCAGCACATTAATCAGGGAGCCATGTACATCACAAGTGGGAATGTCTGAGGACCGCTGCAGTGTGGCTGCAGTCATTTGCTGTTGAATATTAAAAAACAAACAATATGTATCCTAATAGTTCAGAGTCCAGTGAAGGATTAATTTTGTTTCTGAAATGGAAGGAGCTGGAGTGCTCTTCCTATTTTCCCTGAGTCAGTCTGCATATCCATGGCACTAGTGAGGCTGCTGGTTGAATGAGTTGCTGCCTGATTAGCAGAGGCTGTAATTCTCAAATACTGCTTAAGTACTTCAGTGGCAGGAGAAAACCAAGGGGGTTCTTCCCAGAAAAATAACAAGCAAGTGGGATGATGTTGGAAATCAGGCATGAGGAAACAGAAGCCGTGTTCGGTTTGTGTGTGAAGGTGCCATTTCAACGGCTGTACAGTTCCCACAGCAGCCTTTCAGTGCCAGGAAGAGTGAGTGGGCAGCAATTTGGACAGGGGTGCTCACGCAAAGATCACAGGAGAAAAGCTGGCAGCAGTTACCCTCCTTTTGTTTGGGGCTGTGACACAAAGTGGATGTGGTAGGATCAGTATTCAGAAGGGGGTATACAAATAATCCCTTGACTGAAAATAGTTCCACCAAGATGTGAGTCATCTGGGGTAGGACCCAAACCACAGCATACTGATCGAAGAAAGCTTGGGGCCTTGCCTAATCTAAAAAATATGAAGCAGGAATAAGAACCAATGCCTGTCTGCTCAGCTGCTGTTGACTGTGTGTGCTGTAGGATATGTCTAGATTTGCTGTGGTGTATGTCTACATAGATAATGTCACCTACAAACGGAAGAAAACGTTCTGTATTTCTTGCACAGCTTCACAATATGGCCTACTGTGTTTCATCATGGCAAAAAGAAGTGTTCTTTTGAAGTATGTATGTTATTTTAGTTAACTATTTTGGTTTAAAAGTGAATCTCCCAGGGTCCAGGAGAAATTGCCATTGTTTAGAAGTAGCCAAACAAAGCCTGCACCTTTAGTTGGAGGTAGAATCACTTTCTGCAATGATAACGAGGAAAAAACCCAACCCCACAGAAAAACGAAAATTCATTAAAGTCCAAGCTTAAGTGTTTTTAAGAGTCTGCTCGACTCGCAAGGATAACACAACAGTGGGTTGCTTTGGGCAGGTGATCTAACTACAAGCGTCTGTGCAAAGGCTGTTCAGCTATTTCTCTATCTCCTCAAAGGGAATGTGACCTTGTTTTGCATGCATGAATTCATACCCTACATGCCCAAGTACAGAAACTGTTTTTTCTATTAGTTAAGTTTGGAATTCAAGTCTGGGAGAAGAACCTCACTGTACCCCTGCGATAGATACCAAGACTATATCCCCCAAAGCAGGCAACAGGAAGCAACCTATCCGTACTGTGAAGCAGAAATCGGGTTCGAAGTCTCTCTTTTCCGTGTTTAACTGGTCTAATGGACAAAAGCTAAACAGCACATGCTATGTAGTCTGATTTTGACATTATCCATATTTATTTTCCCTTAAGCAAATGGGTAATACAATCTGGATGAAATCAACATATGCGTGTGCTCAAGTGATACTCCTTTTGACGGTATTTATTAATGTGTTGCTGTCAAACTGGGAAACCATTTCAAATCAGTCCCAAGGTGTCTCTTCTGGGCTGAAATATATCCATAATCTCTATTCTGAAGTGATAATGTCCATTCTGCACAGACAAGTAAACAAGTAGATGAAAAGTTGCAATATTATAGGGCTGCTGCAAATGTGAATGGTCTTGCTTTGATATTTGAGATTTGTTTAAATCTGATTGAAATTTTGTTATAAAGCTCTTTTTTGGGGCTTGAAGGGTAGTGCCCTGTCCTAATAATACTGGAAATAATTTGTTAAATAATGGTTGGAGGTTGAAAGTTTGAAAATAATTGCTTACTTAATTATTGTTAGAAAAAATGCCATTTTTTTCATAAGAAAAGAAAAATTAAAAGATGTTGATTAAATGATTTTTCCTTTTGAACATTTCATCAAACTGCATCAGTCCCAGGTTTTGGAAACACACTTGCATGTTTATCAGGAACTAACAAGCATCAAGAGTCGGATTCTCGACTTGACTTTGAATTTTATTTCAATCTGGGGATAGGTGATCTCAATTGCTTCTTTGTCTTTCAAATATTTTCTAACTTTTATTGGTGAATATTAAAACAGATCTTAACCGTTTATGAACTGCCCATATGGTTTTCAGTTCTGAAGGAATGACGTGGAAAAAGTGACATTTCACGATGGTTTTCATTGAATTCTACCTTTTTCTAGATAGGGATTTCTGAGAATTAACCAGAATGACTAGTTTTAAAACTGAAGGTACATGTTATTGTTTCAGAAAGGGGTAACAGTCAAACATTTCATACAACAAAAACATCCCAAATCAGTGAAATTATTTTATATGCACCTGGATCATTACTGCAGCTGTACCAGTAAGTGGGGCCTATCAAACTGGTGGTTGACATCAATTGCACTGAAACATATTTCAGGCTCCTGCTGCTTGTGGTCTGCTCAGTGTGCTTTGTTGTGGTTTTTTTTGCTTGTTTGTTTTTTTGAAAGAAGCAAACTTAAATTTGAGTTATATGACTGACAATTCATTCTGCTACACGTTAGTTTAAAGATGTCTGAAAATGCATTGTATGTCATTCTAACACTGTAAGACACTGGGGCTATGATATGCTTTTTAAAAGATATTTGAATAAATCAACACACTTCTCAAAAGATGTTTAAGTAAGTCAGTGTAAAACATGGTTTAAGCAGATTGATGCACCTTTCTTTTTTTGAAACATTTACATGAATTTAGCTTGCACCCATGTAAATGATACTTCTAGTGCTCCAAGGAGGTTGTTTTTATACTAAGGCAGCTCCATCAGATTTATCTCAGTGTGAATCATATTTTCTTGCTGTTCCATTGAAGGATATGTTTCAGTCATGTGGATGTTGGAAAAAATTACTCGTGTCAGAAGGGACTTTGTTGTATTTGCAGCACTGACATGAAAGGGATACTGTTAAGCTTTGCATCAACCATCTGTGCTTTAACTGAGATATTCGTATTTCCAAAGATAACTTAAAGTGACTATTGAACAGTCTAATGGAAGTGCTTATTTTTTTAAAAACTACATACTGTAAAGAATTATGTAGTTCAAGAACTCAGTAGAGGGTTATATAGACTATATGGGTATATTAGTAGCTTAGCATGACTGAAAATCACCTGTATCAGATGTCTACTCTGGTCTGTATGAAATGAGGTAGGTGTTCTCCAATTTTTGCCACTATTAAATTCAGTGAGTGTTACTAAGCAGAGAAATGGATTGATAAAAAGTGGGTAAAAAAGCTTTTTCTACTAATTTAAGAAGGATTTAAATTAAAAAATGGAGAAACTATTTATTACAAGCACTTAAGCATAGCTAAGAGAAATGTTATATTTGAACACTCCAAATAAATGTGGGTAATTCTTCCACACACACAAACATTCATCTCTTGTGGGTAATTAACATATCATCTAGGATAATTTCCAAATATCTTTTCCATAAATATCTGAACTCTGTCATGTAGGTCATCTCACATATAGTGAATTCTTTGAAAAATACTAGATTCTGTCTTTCTCAAATCAGGATATCTTTACACTGTTCAAAAAATCTATGAAGTATATTCAATCATTATGCAACAGTGCTTTATAATCAATTTGATTTGGCAGACTGATCAAAGCAATGTATGGTCAAAAAGATGCTCATATTGATAAGGATATACCAAAAGCTAGTAGATGTGGAGCAGTGCTTATGCAATGGATAGGTAAATTAGAGAAGTAATTTGTATAAGGAAACTGCTACATAGCCCATAAGGTACAGATTTAGCATTAAAATCTTGCCCTATGCTGTCCTTATGCTTGGAATTTTATTGTTATCAAATATATGTACATGGTGCAAGACTTTTAAATCACATGTCAATGCATATTACTTAAGTAGAACAAGCCTGACCATAGCTGTTGCCATTCCATTAGTCCTGAATTTACAATATGTAGTTTCAAAGTTAATGTACCTGAAAGTGGAATCGGGACTTGTGAGTGCATTTATAATATTGTAAAGTTCCTTGATTAAATTAAGGGTCATGCTGTCCCAGCTTTTTGTTTTGATTCACCAGAGAGAGTTATTTGATCTCAAGACATTCACTTTACCACTTTCCCAAACACAATACCATATGAAAAAGAGGGTTCTCAAGTATGAGGTTGGTGCCTGAAGGGACTCCTGTCTGCTTTGACTATAAACACTCTGAGGATTGTGTCTTAATATATGTTTTTGTGTTGATATTATGTATTTATATTAAGAGGTGTTGTGCTTTAGCCATCAGTTATGAGTCAGTCCTTCCTGACCTGTATTTGTTTCCAGTACCCTGATTCTGCATGACCAAAGTCTGCATGATTTTGCACTCTATATTGATTAGGGCTAGATGGGAGGCAAAAGTAGCCTGGGGCATTTGATTATGGAAAATGTTATCCAAAAATTATTGGATTATTTTAGAAGAATAAACCCTTTTAGACAATGTTCCATTTCTGGGAAGTTTGAAAGCATATGTTTTAACTTAAATTGGAATAATACCTGCCTCAAGATATTTTAATTTCAAAGTTTTATGCAGTTCTGCTGCTGCTACATTGTGACTTTGCGAAGACTGAAACTGTGAAAGTAGGACTAAGACTGGACCAGAGTGATCAGAAAAGAAAATTAGTATCTAAGTTCAAATTTACTGTGAACATTAAAAAAAAATACACTGTCGCAACATATTTAGGCTTTCAAATAGCACACGGTAATGTCACTTATGAAAGAATATTCAGAACAAGAACCACGTCATCATTTTTTCCTGAAAGTGGTTTTGTTTGTGGGAGGCACAAGCAAGGCAGATCATAATAGATAAAATGAATAACAGAGACAGGTAAGACATTTTTTTGAATGCTAGAAGAGATAAGAACAAGACTGAAACCTGCAAAATAAGCAATTTGGACAACAGGAAAAGGTTGTAGTGAAGGAAAGATATGTTCCTTCTTGCTAATTCTAAAAGACTTTTTCCTTCTAAGAAATTAATAACCTTGCAAATGCTTTTGTATAGTTGCATTATCTGCAGATAGATGGAACTACAGCCTGACACTTCTTGGATTTAAAAAAAAAAATTCTCTGGGAAACTTGCTTGGAAAGAATCATAGTCCCTGCATATTGTGTACACAGTGGTAGAACTCAAGTTCATTTGATGTCTCAAACAGAAACACAAATGTTTTAAAAGATCGGGAAATGTGATGGTGTGCCCACCAAAAACTCAAGTATTGTTCTGCTTAGGGTCATGAAATACCTGGATAAATGTTTGGGTATAGAATAAAATAAGAATATTGTATTTTCAGAGGTTGGAAATACCTGTGATTTTTAAGCCACTCTGCTGACGGTGACCAGGACCATGTGGACTTTTTACAAGGAAAATCTGGTTGAACATGGCTTTCCTTGGTGAAGAAAAACAACGGCATGATCACTGTTCTGGGAGTTTCTCTTAGTCTGTACCTTACTTTGGGGGAGAGGCTGATACATGCTCTGAGAACAGAGCTTGAAAGCGTGGGACAACCTTGAGGCGATGTCATAGCTCTCTGTGTGCTTGGGTGAGAGTGTGGGTATGTTTGTGTCTGTCTCTGTAGTATAACACAACTGCAATGAGTTTGTGACATCTATTCATGTGGGAAAAAACTTTAAAAATCAGACTCCAGAGTGCTTCAAGTGAAATGCTGGTATTCGCTTCCTCAGATAAGAGAGTCCTTTGTACGCACGTAGAAGCAGGTCAGTCTCCAGACTGTCAAATAATGAATGCTGTTTTGATTGTATTAACATACGTAAAATTTCATTCTCCTATTTCACAAAGCTGTGAAATTGCTTGTTTTTGAAGTACTTTCCCATAAAATGGTGATTTTAAAGCTCTTTCCGTTTTCCCTATATTCAATTCCAATGTGACAAGAGATCAGTCAGTAGGAGCAATGACAGCAACTTCCAATGAGACTAATAAATGCCACCTGGTAATACAGCAAGTCTCATCAGTGCAAACAGAGTTAGCTCAGAATCTCCACCAGTGACAGAGAGAATGTGTTTCTCGATGAAGGACAATGCATCTGTGCAGCACAACGTGTCCAGTACAGCTCGGTATAGTATAGGATGTTCCACAATTATCTAAGTTACAGTGTTGTTAACATGGTCCAGTTTGCCTTCTAAGTTACCTGTTCTGCCAGGGACGCACAGGGGCTGCTGCACAAACTGAATCATAGCACCATGTGTCAACTTGTGACACAGAGAGAACCACCAAAAAATAGAAAGCAGACACTGCTCACACGCTGTTTCCTGGAGTGTTTGCAATGAGCTGTGCTTGGTTTCTGTTTATCTTGGGGTAACTCACCTAAGCATTGCTGACCAAGAACTATTTTGAACTGTACTGAATCCTGCCATGTTCAAGGAGAGATGACTCTATAGAAAAGGGATGGTTTCTAAAGTCTAAAATCTCTTGCTGCAATGGAAAGGTGTGTTGGAAGTTCATGATGGAAACAGTGTTACGAGTTCTGTAAAAGCCATCTCAACTGCCTGGAGGTCCTGTTGCACTATACAAGATGCAGTAAGGTGACCTTTAATCTAGTGGTGCATATAATGACGTTAGGACATATGTCCTGTTGCCTTAACACAAGTGCCCTTTATCCTTTCTGTATCCTAGGGGTAGCCTGGACATGGCAACTCCTTTTGCTTTGCGAGGTTCAGCACTATGACATACCATTTTGAGCAGAGCCTTCAAAGTGCATTTCAACAATATGCATGCACATCAAGGCAGGATTTCTACAGGGCTTCTGAAGGGAAACTTCAGAAGATGGCACGGAGACTGATGATGGAAAGCTTGTAGGAACCTCTAGCACCAGTCAACAGAAGAATTTGCCCTGCTAAAACTTCCCTCTGACTGTGGAGGTGTGGAATTGCCAGATCTGTCAGGCGTTTACGCTGGCTTGAGCACATGACAAGACTACCAGCCTCTGCTTTTGTTACAGCTACCTTTGGTCACTTCTGTCTTCCCCTCCACGTGTTCCTTAGGCTATGCTTTTCAAGTGAGGAGGCAGAGAAGCTGTGTTAGGGGAAGCAACACAGAGCTCAGAAACCCCCTTTGAACACATCAGGCTATGCAGAAGTCAGATTACAGCTATCTGTGTGTTTTACGCATGCTGCTTCAAGTGGGCTGGTCATTTTCCTAACTAGGACAAAGGCAAATGTAAAAATAGTATCTGAATTTACGACCTAGAAAACCAAGATGGTTAATAATGCAATCTTTGAAGCAATTGTGTACATGTTAACTGGGTCATATGAGTTTGTGGTATGACAGCTCATACGAGGAAGTTATAAATAGATGGCGGGAGGAAGTAACATAAGAAGTGGCAAATAGATGGCAATGCAGAAAGGTGACCTTTTGATTCTGTTCTTCCCCTTATTTTTTAACATTTTGTAGCAAAAGACTTCTAAATCTCAGACTTTAATTCCATTAATGGGGAAAATGCAGTAACCTTGTGATGTTCATAGCTCTGTTTCTAGCAGATTCAGTTCAGCTACATGAAGCTTATCAGGGACATGGAAATTCCAACTGGTTGGTAGGAATAGTGGTTCAGGGAGTTGCATGAGATCAGCCTTTCCCCACTCAGTAAAAATGCAACCTTCGGCACGTAGGTGCATTAGTTCTGTGCTGGCATTGCATTTCCTGGGCTGGAGACAGGGAATGTGAAATGGGCTAACATCCTGCATGCTCCTGATTCCTCTAAGTGGCTGGCAAAGAAGAGAATTGAGGGTAGGATCCTGTATCTTCTTTAATCTTCAGCGATGGTAAAATCCATAGGGATGTTTATTCCTATACAAATAAGGACAAAAATTGGGCTTTGGAGGTGTATTCACGCTGTTTGTGATGCTATAGAAGCAGCTGATTTTAAAATAGGATAAATACACCAAAGCCTCTAGCTAATTAGTCATAAGATTTCTGCCTTAACTAATGATGTTAACAGCAAATTGCTGTTTGATTTCCAGCCCCACTGGTGAGGCGATTTTTGCTTCTTCTTTCGTATGGAACTACCAACTTGTATTCCTTGTAGTTTTGTGCTGGAGGTGGTTACATATTAGTGGTGGCTACCAGGACCTTTTTGACAAAGCGTTCCAACATTCACTGGGTGCATTGGCATTCATTTGCGTAAACGATGATCCATAATCTAAATATGGTTTTAATCAGCTTGTAAAACCACACAAACCAGCAACATTATCTTCTGCCACAGCATTTTACAGTAGGTTTATGTAAGAGATCTTAGGTTTCATAAAAACAAGATGCTCATCATTAGGCAGAAAAGAATTAGGAGTCCAAGTTCCCTAAACTTCTGAAATGTTGTGTAAAAATTTAGATCTTCCATAAGACATTTTGTAAACTTGTTTTAAAGGTAGCATTGCAAATATTTTATTTCAGAATGAGCAATAGAGAAGGGAATAAAGCCCAGGTTTCTCACACTGCTCGTGTTCGACTGTGATGTCTTAAAATACTCTGAATTATTGATGGTTTCACTTCATTTTTCTTTGGAGATGAAGCTCACCTTGGTGCAGTGAGCCAGCACAATGCCAGATATTATTTAGCTGCTGTTTATGTGCATGTGTTCTACGCTGGCATGTTGCAGAGTTGACTTATCTCCCCACCCTAAGACTTTTATTAGCTTTCTAGCACTGGCTTTCTTTGTTCAAAGTCATCTCTAATCCTCTTCATCTTGTTCTTCCAATACTTGAGGGTTTCTTTGCTTGACTCTGTCGAAGGTTTCCTTCTGCACTTGGTCCAAAGCTCCATGTAACTCAAAGCCTGTCCCTGCTGTGCCACACAGCATGTTGCATGCATGCCTGAGCTGATGGAGCCCTTGAATCTGGAGGAGGATAGTCATGTCAGCACAGTGATGCCAAGCTCATTACCTGGGTGTGGTATGACACTGTTGCTTCTATCCTGCTTCCAAGACACGAGCTGGTAACCTGGCACTCTGCTGTGCCATGTAGGCAGACCAGTTCGGGTATGTGCTAGCTCAGGATCTCTGCTTTGCACACCCTTGCACAATGCAGACATACTTTCTGGTTCTGTTCAAAGGGCTCTGCCCATCCCTAGCTCTGCACAGCCTTTATTGTTAAAAACACGCTGATGTTAACTTTTGCTAATTATCCCATTGTTTGACTGAGTACAAATAAGTCCTCACTGAAATGCAAGGTGCTGTTTTTACTTGCACACACTCTCTGTGGAGCACAACACGCTGAGGTATCGTGGACGTTCAGCTCTCACAGTGTTCGTGGCTTAGCCGGGCCTCATAAAAGCATTTACATAACACAAGTGCAAAAAGAGAGAACGTTACTAGATTACGCACCAAAGTGATTCATCTCAGGTGCAGAACTTTGTGCAAAAGCCAAGGCAATTGTTATGACATAATTTCTTATAAGTAGAAGTATTTACATGTTATTACACATCTTGTTACTGCATTGACAATTATCCTGGCCAGTCTGTCCAGACTGTTCAGTACAATGCAGTGCCGAGTAGAGAGCCTTAACAAGAACTTCTGTTTCATAAGACGTTATGTTGTTCCCTTAGACAGGAAAAATGTGTTTTTGTTTCGTGTTTTAAGAGAAAGAAAGCAGGATGGGAAAGCTCATTTTCAGAAATGTCAAAAAAGTAATCTTGACAGCTCCTAAGCCTGAATCCTTTGAGCTGAAGCCTCTCAGCATCTCCTGACATCTAACCTTTGCCCTTACTTACTTTAAATCCAATGAAGCATGTCTGATGGGACAGACAGGTGGCATACTCATGGAAATAAATCCACCTACCGCACCAATTTGCTTCTTCAGACTGCACAATCATGTGCTTGAGTGATGTACCGTCTACTCTGATATATGAAGCTGGATAACTCTGGCCTTATCTCTCTTTTTCTAGGCCAGCTGGAATCGCAGAGAGAGGAGGAAAGGACTGCAGTGGCGTATGGTGAGTGTACAGTGTTATGTGGTGGGTGTACAGTGGTACAAGGGAGGGAAAGTCGCTTGAATCTGAAGAACCAAACGCACAGCTGGGACAACCATGGTGGTGAAGAGCAATTTGCTGTTGAGTTATGGGGAACCATTGCTTTCCCAGTGTGACTCAGTGATCTAAATCTACATGTTTTACTAACTTTGTTAACCCCAAGTAGTTCAGCTTTCTCCAGTTTATTTTTATCCTGCATTCCTCTTGAAATTTTCTCTTCCCTCTTCTCCACCGCCCACTCACCACACAGCTAAATCAGCTCCGGAGAGCCCTGTGCTACAGACTGGAGTATCACAGAATCACAGAATCACAGAATAGTAGGGGT
>Ga0181612_127215_pt1 | contig 19502 bp, 6 predicted proteins | sample HoacroProtozoa21_FD_119630 | JGI IMG/M metagenome (GOLD analysis project Ga0181612, IMG submission 119630) | Hoatzin crop microbial communities from Cojedes, Venezuel. Combined Assembly of Gp0051906, Gp0051904, Gp0051908 | reverse complement strand
GTTGACAGTTGGTCTTGATGATCTTAGACGTCTCTTCCAACCTTAGTTATTCTATGATTCTATGAAGATGCTGGTGGGACGCCAGTGACCGTGGTACCCAGCTCTGTGAAACTCAGTATTAGTTTTGTATATTTTGTTTTATTTCTCTCATTATGAATGTATTATTAGAGTTATTAGTAAAGATGTTTTAATATTCAATTTGTAAGGCTCTCTCTCTTTTCCTCCTTTTTCCCTTCCCATGGTAGAGGAGGGCAGGGGTTAATAGAAAGCATCTGCCACTCAGTTTATTGCTGCCCTACTCTGAACAATGATAGAAGTAAAGTCAGGAGTTATACCTGCTTTTTATTCCACTACAGATATCTGGAAAGAGGTATCTATAATTTGAAAGTTAATTGATTCCACTTTTTACAACTCACAGGCAAGCCTCCATCTTCCTACTGTAGTATACTGCATTGGGATCTCCTTTTGAAAGCCCAAAATAAAATTTTGAAAGACATCCAATATCTTGTCAGAAAGAATAGCAGAATATTGTTTGAAGTACTGAAAGCATCTCCAAGCAATTCGAGATAAATACTGGTTAGACAATAAGCAATCACCAGAGATCAGGTAACACCTGATGAGCTGAGCCTTTGCATCTGAAACAGGAGAATCTTGACCCTGAATCAGTCCGTGAATAGTATCACAGTCTCTGTACAAATAAATTACAATGAAACTATTTTACGTATTTATTTCAATAACATTATAGTTTATTGGTTTTCTCCACTATACCATTCAAACAGCTGCATAAGATGAAGGCTCTGGATATCCTTCAGGTATTTAACATCTTTTATCTGGTGAAACCTAACTTTTTATGACATGCAAATGTGAAAAGGGTAACCTAAACATATTTGAACAAATTTAACACTACTAGCTTCAATACTGCATGAAATGAGCTGGACCTGAAATGGATTGAGATGACAAAGTAAGTGGGAGCTTGAGTCCAAAGGTGGTGATGACAAACTTGAAAAATAGGTATTTGGAGTTACTCTTTTTCCTACATACTATTTCTGATTAATCATGTATTACTTTTTGTTTCTCTAAGCAGTCCTAGACTATCTTCTTTTTTCATAGTATAACAACTGTGACTCACAGGAGACTCCAGATTGCGTCTCTTGGAGCTAGCTCTAATGTGTGTTAGTACATGGGAATTTCCAGAGATTTTTGGATTTGGCTGGTTCTGTACTATGTTGTAGAGCATGGTGACCTGCTTAAAAGGAAGACCAAATAACACAGTGACTTTTCTTAAAATATCTGCATCAAAGAAGGAAAACCTCTGATTCATGGTAACTTGAAATACTCGTAGCTTGGCAAACTAACTTTCCTAATTTAAACTGGATCCCCAAGTTGAAATTAAGCCTCCTCAGGGCTTAAGCAGCAAGTCAATGTCACTGTGTGAAACAGCCAGGGAGGTGGGACATCTGTCCGAAAAGTAGAACCAGCCATCAGTGCAAAGCCAGGCAAGGTACAATAGCGTCCTATTTGAGAGCAGCAGCCAGAGCACAAGAGAAGAAAGCCTTGATGAGGCAGATGGGAGTTCAGCAGCAGACAGAGATAGCAGACAGGGCCTGATCTTGCACTTGAGGATGGAGACAGCAAGATAGGTCAGCCAGATTGCACAGGCACAGGAACCTGTTTTAAAAATGAAGGTACAACTGCAGGCAGAAAGCGGAAGTTATGCCTTATGTGATAGATGTCATTGTTATCAACTTCTTCCCTTGTTTAAAGCATGGAAGTTTTCCACAAAGAACATACAGAAAGAACATTTATACAGCACTTGGCATTGTCTGGAGAGTGGGGATAATTTTTAAAGTCAAATTCAGGGTGGAGCATCAGAAAATACAAGAATTAAAGAAAAAGTCCAGTAAGCATTTATAGCATGATTCCAAACTCATGGAACAATAAATTTAATGGAACTGGAGTTTCAGAAAAATCTGAGCACATGGTCTTTGGGAATCAGACAGGTTTATTTTCTATCCCCAAAAGGCTCCCTTTGGTACATGTGGTTTAAAAAGTGTGTTAAAAGGTGAAATAATATGAATGAAGTGGTCAAAACACAGTTATCCAGATAATTTGTAAGGTGCAGAGGGAAAACACAAACGAGAAGGGCCAAATTTCTTAAAATGAAACAGAAAGAAGACAAATATTTTTTTTAAATTCTTTCAATTTTTCTATGATATTATACATATTATTTCTTTAGTGTTAATGTTACTTATGCTCTAAATTGGATTAATGAGACAGACACTCCTGGCATTAGTCCACTGTTCAATGATACTCTAATCTTTACGTATTTTATAATGTATAGTGGTTGTTTAGGGAATACATTACATAGTTTCAGCGTGTTCTCTCTGGACATATTTGGATACTTATCAACATCACCAAACAAAATTGCAACTTGTGATGGTGTCATTTTGATAAGAGAAAGCGATGTTTCCTGAGAAGTGCATAAGCATCAACATGTAGCAACTCACTAGAATCTAATGATAAATTAGTTTTTCAGTCTTCTCTGTGACATGGTCTGACAGCCCTTTTGTCTACATATGGCTTACTGTCAGCTGAAGGGGAAAAGGCTCATTGGGATAAGGATACCTCTTATTTTCTAAAGAAATACGCATTGTATACTTAGCATATTATTAATGTATGTACATGACTATTGTGAATATTGAGAAGTAAAATCAAGACTATAGCACTGTAGAACTGTGATAGGAATGAGCTGCAAACTCTCTAACAGGTTGAGATTGAACTCTACCTGAACCACAAGTAAGAAATGTTTATATATCCCCCTCCCTCTTCCTCTCTTCCTCTTAAGATGTTCATATGAATACCCCTATGCAATACTACCACATATTATTAGTATTAAGTAGCACTATTAGCAAATAATCATGGAAAATTTCATTTAGAAAGTATTTCCTTTGGGAAGGATCTTCCTACACTCTGGCATATAACAGGTGTTCTGGAGATAATGTAATACTAGAGGACATTCCTTAATTTTTGGACTGGGGGCTATTTTTCAGAGGCTGGTGAATGTGAACTGGGATTTTTTCTAATATTTCTTTTCCCTGTTCCTATCCTCAGCATAGCTGGAGACAGAAGCATCTGCACTGCAACACAATAGTGTAAGATTTAAAAAATAAAAATGAAATAATCCACCAGTAAAGAATTTGCCAATGGAATTTTCTCTGCTCATGGTTTATAAATATACTGCTGCTGCTACCATGGTGTAGTAATGCTTTTGTAAGTCCTGAATGCATGGAGACCTTTGTTTGTGTCTAGCTGAGATGTAAAATACCTTGTAAATATTTCATATTGTCTCTGGCTGGCAATGAAAAGCTGGAACCAACAATAGGTAACACTGTAAACATTTAGGAAACTGCAAATAGTAAAATGATGTTGCATAATCTTGTCCCATGAGACACATGGAGGAAAAACAGACACCTGACAAGACTTACACAGGCTCAGAATTTTGAACTAGATGATAGGCTCATGTTAGGATATGTCTCTGATATACAACATGGATATATATAACTTGTTCATAGTCTCCTTACTTTCCTTTCAACACAAAGACCAATCCTTAACTGCAAGTTTTTACTTTCTTTAAGCTAAACATTGCCTTCATTAAATGAATTGTTCTCTCAAATTAAAAACTTTCTTTTAAGAAAGATCTCCACTTATTTTGAGGAAAAGAATTGGAGACATGATATACACTCTGTTTCACATAGATGAATTTCAAGTAGCCATTCTAATCAAGTATTCAAAGCAGTGTGTGTCGAAGTTCCTTATTTGGTCATTGGCACACAGGAAATGTGTGCTAAGAAGCAGTGAATCTGGAGAAAAACAAAGGCTTTCTTCAGAAAAGCTTGCATTGTTTGCTAAAATTTGTCAGGGTGTATCTACATGCATGAGGGTGTTCTGAACTTCTCTGCTCTGGAAGCTGCTAAAGTCAATTTAATTTGCTGTGGTGCTTTGATGTAGTACTGTATAGTAGAGTGGTCAACTCCAAGGAGGCATCATCAGTATGAGCTTGGTTATACCTCTAGCTTTCGTACCTAGCACTGATAAAGTTATGTTCCTCTATCATCTAGCACTTGCACAACTCTCCAGACTCCCCTGTCAGGTCAGACTTTCATATCACACTGGCTTGTCATCTGAATAAACTTTTGAAAATACTTATTGTCCTTCTTCATTAAGCAATTATATGCAATATATATTATATTTTGTCATGCATAGATACTAATTTTTTAGATGGCAAAATTTAACTTAAGTTGGCTAAGCCATCAAAACTTCCTTTCTGCCTTCCTACTAATCTCAGAATACACCTTCTGCATCCTCATCTTGCTCTCTCAAACATAATCCTATGGATTTTTTTGTATGCTAAAGACTGCACTGTGTGAGAAGTTTTATATGAAAAGAATTTTAAAGTCTTTACAAACAGAGGAAAAAAAGTGAAGAGAGAGCTTATTTCATACTGCCTAAGAATTATTACATTCTTCAGGATAAATCATGTTGAAAAACAAGTATAGTCTGGAAACTTCATCACAAATAACAAACAAAAGCTAAAATGAGTTGGAATCTTTTTGAGGTCATTACGTTAATTAAGGAGATAACAGCTCTTCTAATGTATTCGAAGAAAAGTTTTTATTAAAGATTTCAGTCAAGGATGAATATGTGTTGTAGGTCTTAGACTTCCAAGTATTTTAGCTTTTTTGGACGTTCTAAACTGAAAATGTTTTTGTGACAGAAGCATATCGCACTCAAGGTAATTATGTATTAGTTTCCAGTCTAATATACAAAAATGAATTGATCACTGAACTAAACTAAATATTCACCTAATCTGGCTTGATTACATTGAAATACTTAAAAATACTTAAATATTCAAGAACCAAAATGCTGGAACAAATGAAATTATGCAGTGATGGTTTTGTTCCTGAAGTGTGACAATAACAACTCTGTCCAGGAGGCTAAAATGAAAGGAAGTACTAAATACTATTACTCTTTATTTGTAGAAAGAATATAGAAAATATTCATAGTTGTCATAATGGGATTTATTTTATTCCAGCTAGGCAGGAGATTAGTTTTAAAACTTTCCATTTCGGCAAGACATTAAGCTCAAGAACCTCAGAAGCTGAGAAATTCAATCCATCAGTATTTATAATAGGTCTCAGAATACCTGAAGGATGTCCAAGATCCTAGACAAGAGAGGTAATGAAGTGCTAATACTTAGATTATTACTGCTTTTGACAACTAAACTAGTAAAGTTGGTATTGATTCTAGTAAAAAATTCTGAGGAATTGGAAAAGTGAAAATTTATTAAATTTTGTGTGTCAGGAGGCTACCCAGCTGTTGAAAACTACAACTGGAGGAACCCTGCAAGTTCTGCTTCTGGATAAGATCTGAAGACTTGGCAGTAAGCTGAGCCATCTCCCAGTTTATGAAGATAAATTAGGCCAGATTTAACAATAGATTGAGTAGTCCTTATCTTGAAAATGGAACAAAAGCAAACTCCCTGAGATATATCTCTGTGTAGATATATTGTAGATCCAATTTCTTTGGAATTCATAGCCTGAGTATGGCATTCTCTTACCAGAAAGTCATATGAGATCATATCTTTTAAAGTGTTAACTACTCAACCACAAGAAGATCAGAAAATGCTATGAGGAAAGAATTTATGAAGTCCAACAGAAATTATTCCTGCGCCAGGCTGAGCTTGCCAATAGCTCTAGTCATTTTTTTTTCCCTTGCAAGGAATACTGCTGTTTTGAGGCCCTAACAGAAATCTTGCTAGGAAAGTACAACCAAAGAGTGATGAAAAATAGTTATTTGTGTACCCTTTTCTGAGTATGTACTCTTCATTTACAGAAATTAAGCAAAATCTGTCATCAAGAGAAGAAACAGAAGTTAGGAAAAGTGGTTTAAATTAGTAGAAAAGCAGTGGCTAAATTTAAGCGGAACAATATTGTAAAGAAATTAAAGTTACTAAGAATCGTAAAACTACTCTATCTGTGGCTTGGCTGTACAGCTAGAAAATGGAGCCAGTTACAAATAACAGAAAAAAAGTGGCATCATCACTAAAAATCCTGTGCAACACGCAGAAAGCCAACTAAATACAAAGTAAAAATCACACTTGCTGCTATAAGCCTCTGTGTTGGTTTCTCAAATGTGGTTGACTTCTTCTAGCCACATTTTGAGAGTGTGCTCTCATTTACAGGAGCTCAGGCATGCATGGGTTTTTGAGAGCTAAACACAGCTAAATGTGCTAATTAGCTGTTCTACCATGTGTGAACCCCAAACCATAAAAAACACCTTCAGTCAGCAAGTATTTTATTATTCCATCAGTTAAAGTTTGAAATGGATATAGGACCTAATTAAAATATCTGAACATGTTTTTGAAATGGCACAGTATTGCCTGTTGCTGTGACCAAGCTGTAACAGGAGACCCCAGCATGTCACTGTGAAATTCCTTGGAGAGTAGCCTTGTAGGCATAGAAAGAAAGAGGGAAATATATTTATTATAGACATCTAATGAGTCTAAAGAAAAAATTAAAGTTAATCTTTTGAATCCCTACAAGTTTTGGGTGTTTGTTTTGTCTTGTGTTCTCTTCCAAGGTAATGGCTGTGCTGTCGCACAACAGGTGTTCAGTCATATCTCTTTACAAAAAAAGCTAACTGAGGCTCAGATGAAGGAAAGAAATTTTGTAAAGTGTGAAACACAAATAAAAGCTCAAAGAAGTATGGTTTATATTAATGACTCTTCTTTCCTGCACATCTGTTATGATTTGATCCCCAGTTGCATAAGCTCTAGGTGCAACCTACTAGTTTTTTTATACTTTGAGGTAGACTTGGGCTGTGTGCGAAAAGACCAAACAAGCATCCACACACCAATAACAGATTTTAAAAAAAATAGAGTTATTTTTCAGATTTGATGCTTTATTTATATTTGCCAAAGATTTTGTATAGAGAAAGAAAATATCTTTGGTTTTATCAATGGGCTTATTGATTATGCACCAACTTTCATGCTGTCAAAAAAAGCTACATGAAATTTGGACTAAACTTTTCAAGTGATGTAAAATACATAAAACATTAAAACTATAGCACAGTAGTAAATATTTTTTTTCTGAAATTTTAAATGGTGGTACTATATATAATCATTGTGAAAGGGGCTGAGTTAACAATCTAATTCTATATAGAGGTGTGGTACAGTATAGCCAATACGTTTTCTGCTTTTATGTAGTTTATTCACCATCCTTTGAATCTCTGTGGTAAGATTCTGATTTGCTGTGTCAGGTCTTCAGCTTTTCTCTGAAAACTTAGTTTAAGAAACAAAAGACCTTCTCTAGTATTTCTGCGAACTGGAGGATGTGCTCAGTGGGGCTTTGATTCACTTTCACTTAGTTCTTAAACATCTTATAAGACAAATACTCATTAGTAGTAGTAAGAAATGCTGTTAATCTCCAAATAAATTAATATTGGAACTGTCACACTCACATCTGTCCATGTTTCTAGTCTTAGTTTATGTGACGACTGGTATCTGCAGTTGTAAGAGTTTTGCCCCAGGTTATCTGAAATAGCTTGACCTAGAAGTTGTGACATGCTGGAGAATAAAGTACTAAGGCATTTTCTGACTAGTGCTTGTTATTTTATGTAGTACCTACTCCCTTCTGGTACTTTAGCAAAATTATACCATTTCTACTCTAAAATTTTCTGCTAAGAAAAGTAAATAATGAAGAAAAAAAGAAAGCCTGTTAAGTTTCATTTACACTCTAGTTTCCTTCTCTTTCAATTTTATGTACACACTGTTCTCATATTCATTGCTGCTCCATCCTACACTGATAGCTTTTAATCTTAATTTCCTTAGAGTACTACAGTTCACAGCTAAACAATATAGCTACATTACTTGCGTAACCAGTATTCCTCCAAACCATCTTCTCTTGGTCCTATGACTGTTTTCTCTTGGGATGTAGAATGGAAATTAATTTTTCTCTGATGGAGCCTAGATTGTTCTTAGTGAAGGCATCTGACTTTTTCTTTTACCAATATTTGTCATTTTATCTTTAGTTTAAGAGTGGTTAGATATTACACATTAATTATAGAAGCCTTTTTATTCTGAGCAAACATTTTTTCGACAGCCAATATAAGTAAATGTTTATTTTGTAGGTTCTGTTGACATAACTGTAGTCCTGAGGTAATGAGATTCTTCCTGATTTTTTCATAAGTCACAGTAGTGGTATAAATGGTGTTACAGATGAAGACTAGTTCCCTTAAGGGAACAAGATTGTTTATAGGCCACTGTAGTGTTTGCTAATGAGGCTGTAACTTCATATGATTTTCTACTATTTGCACTGTACTTCTGAGGGAATTTCCGCATGTTAGGTATTCCATAAGCAATTGTGGGTAGTTTTGTTAGCTGAATGTTGATCATTTGATCAGAAGATAGCTAGCAAAATCTGTATTCAGACTTGCTATAGAGAAGCCATTTCTGTTATAATAAATTCACATAATTTTGGAAAGCAGTCTACTGTGATACGAAAATATGTGTGAACACAATATAATTTCTTATAGAGAAATATCTTGGTGACTGAGACATATTTAGCTACAAAATTCCACTGAATTTCTTAAGCATTTCAGTAAAAAAGCAGAGAGGGTAGTGTCTTTTAACAGTTTAAAGAACGGAAACACATGTATGTCCTAGTAAGGGTTTTTTGCATTATTTCTTCATAAGTGAACCATGGTCCCTAAGCATAACAGTTCTTAGACTGAAGACTGGGACTCAGAGATAATAGACTTATGACAAGCATTGGTTTATTAAACAGGACCAAGTGCATAATGAGGGGTACAGAAGAAAAAGAAAATAAAGATGACAATAGTGCTGTGTTTGGATGAGATGGTAGAAAGTAAGCCAAAAGCTGGTCAGCAAATAGAGAGTATTCAAATGTTTGCATATGTAAAAAAAAGTCATTGCTAGCAGTGGAGTAGAGTGGCTGTAGGAATAAACTGCAAGGGCCAAGACACACTCATTCAGGAGAGGCTTGTTCTAGGAGTAAAGGTTTTTCTACACCTAAGTCGTATTAGTGCTGAAAAAAAGGCATAATATTTTTGAAATGTCACAGGAATGCAAGAGCCATCTCAGGATAAAAAAGATTAAAGATACGTTTTGCAAAGCACCTTCTTGTCTAGGAGTCCTATACTTCAGAGATGATGTAGGCAAAACTACTTCCTTCAACAATCTCTACCTAAATTCGCAGCCATAGATATTAACAGGTCAGAGATCTAAATTCATGCACTATAAGCCAGAAAATAGTATTGGATAAAAGAGGAAGACAAGTATGTTTATAATTTGTTCTGACTATGCGTAACTGGTACAAAGACAAGGATTTAATGATTTTAAGGAAATAATGTTCTTCAAATACTACTTTGGACAGCAGTGAGGACAGGAGACTGAGGTCTTTTTAGGCATTTAATGTGCAGTTGAGTCTATTTGTCGAAGAAAAGCACCCATTTCTAAAGTCTGTTTCTTCACTTCCATCACACATTATTTTAGCTTTTCTGTATATTTTCCCTGTAAGGTTTCCTTTTGCCATTCATAGCAATTAATGTTGTCTAGTCTTTCTAGTCAACAACACTTCTGTCTTTTAAGATGGTATGACTATTTTCATTTTTCTTTCATTTCTTATTCTACAGGTGACATGATCATATTTTCTATTGTTCTCCGAGTCTTGACACTGCTTACTGAGATATAGCTAAATTAGTTGCCCACGTAGTCATGGCTATGATTTTTTTTTGCTTCCACTAAATGAAATCCCGTTAGTTCTTTCTCCACAAAAATCTTGGGGAGTAGTGGGATTGCAATGCCTGTGTTTGACACCAAACTTAAATTGCGGTTATACAAAAAGGTGTTGGTGAGCACAATTGTGCGAGAAGTTGGGGCTTGAAGCTTAGATTTTTTTGATTGGGGGGGATGTTTGGGGTTTTAGGTGTTTTTTGCTTATCAGACATGCAAATCTTGACAAATTGAACAACCTTAGCTATGTGAATGAATGCGCACTATCATGATGAGCACTTGTAACATGATGGAAACTTCTGCACCTTAGTTAATGTGTGGGAAAATAATAGCCGGAGAATGGGTATTATACTGTAGAAGTTAACTGGTGTTCACTAATAGGTAACTGATGCCTGGATACTGGGACCGCAGAACCCAGTTAGTTAGCACCTTTATGGCAAAAGCTTTAGTTTGGTCATCTCCAGCTTTAAAACTGCTGTGTACCCCTTATAACCCTTAGGTACCTGTAGGCCTACAATAGTGAGCTGCTTCTTGATTTTTGTCTTTGGAACAGTTATACTGATTTTTTAACTCACTGTACTGGGATCAGCAACAGAGTTTGTGATGAAAGTTGGGATCATATCATCAAGGTTACGATACAGTGAATAACCTAATCATAATACTTCTCAGATTATAAAAATCTGTTTTTGACATCTTCCTTATGAAATTTCTGGTGTGCATTCCCTTCAAGGAGAGCTGTTTGAATAATATTAAGCACCACCTCAGAAATGACATTTTTATAAGCTTTAGTCTCTCTTCTTAGCATCTTGGAGCTATTTTTCCCTTCAGCTGCGTTAAGACTTGATAGTAAGAACACTTCAGAACTTCCCTATTTCCCTATAATTAAGAAAATAACAATAATGAATAAAACCCAAAGCTTAGTGATAGCGTAGCAGTTTTGATAGAAAAGCCTGTGAGCTCCAAGATGAAACTTTTATTTGAAGCTGAAGGAAGATCCAGTTACCTTGAATTAGCCAACTATATACAGATGATAAGTATGACCTTAGTGCAAGCTTTAAATGACCTTCATCTGTGTTAGTGCAGAGCATGGTATTGGATACTATAGAACCTCAAATGCAATGTTTTCTGTCTACAATCACATTCAGAGCTCAGAGAAAGCAAGGATTCCTGCCTAACTCCTGGTAATAGTGGCTGAGGGAACTGAATTTGTTTAGCCTGGAGAAGACAAGAATAAGGAGATTCATGTCTGCTGTCTTCAAATACCTTAAGAAGGATTATGAAGAAAGTTGAATCAGACCATTTTCTCAGAGGAGTACTATGGAAGGATGTAAAGCATGGCCACAAATTGCAGCAAATAAAAGTCAAAATAGATGTAAGGAAAAATATTTTCCCAATAAGAGGGAATTGCCATCATTAGAGATTTTCAGAACTTAACTGGGCAAATCCTGAACATCATGGTCTGACCTTGAAGCTACTTCTCCTTGGAGACAGAAGTCGGACTGGATGACTTTCAAACACCCTTTCCAACCTATGTTTTCCTATGATTCTATATTCTTTGTGGGGCGTTATGCCTCACAGATCACGGTTTTAGAAATTTCTGAAGTATAGGAGACAAATTACACTATATCTTTTTGTACTGACTTTCTAGTCACACTGGTTTAGCTACTGCATTTCTACTTTTTGGCTGTAGGTGTAAAAAGAGTTCAGAGGCCCAAACATTAATAGAGGTTCACTAGGTAAATAAATGGACTGTGCAGAACACAAATATGATTGGAAATATTCTGTGTTGTATAGCTCAAGTGCATTGATTTTTTTTTTTTCTGATTTGTTATTATATTGACTTTTAGTGTCAGAAAGAGGATCCAAAATGTTTGGGATCAGATTTGGTGTTGAACACCAAGTAACTCAGTTGGCTTTGGAACTGCTAATCTGGGTCTGCAACATTACAAATGCAAAAAAAAAGTCCTTTTTGTTTTGCTGTGATATATGCCAGTTTAGGAAAGCTTCAGACTTTGAAAATTTTTTGCTTAGCCACTAAAGTTATAGCAGCATTTGTAGTATCTCTGCTTCTGTAAGACAGGAAACAGTGATCAAAACCAAAGTGTTAATTGATCTTTTGACTCAAATTGTCAGACATCTGCTGACATGTGTTAGTTGAATACTTTCTAGTGGGAACCCAAAAAAGTAATAAATGTTGGCTGAAACTTGTTAAAACTTTCCTATTTATCTATTTATTTGTGGGGGGGTGGAGGGGAAGGGAAACAGATGAGAAAAACAATACGTGAAGCAAATTAGGACTGAACCATGTGATTGCTTTCTAAGCTTAGTTCCATTTGGAAGCCCAACAGCAGATTACAGTGTAGTGAAGTACCCACAGTGAGTGAGTTACTCGACTAACAGTGTACAGATGTCAAAGCAAGCCAAAATAAAAAATAAATATCAAATGAATTAAACCGAGCTCCACTATAATCTTTGATTGCTATCAGTACTGAAAATACACCAGCTGCTTTTCACAGGAATGTGAAAATCTAGCTCTTCTTCTTCTGAGTTTACAGTCTGAATTAGCTTTATAAGACCCTGAAGTGGTGGACAACAGAGTATGATTTCCATACAGTGCATTGCTAATGACATACTTCATTGGTTGTGTGTGCAGAAAAGCCACCACTGTTGTGGTGAAGCTTAACTGGGAGAGCGAGGTATTGCACTGGTTTCAGCATGGTGTTTGTTTAGTGCTGTTTCCCATGGGTCAGAAAAATTGGGGGTGGCTGTGCTAAGATGTTTAGGCATAACTTAATTGTAAAGAGTTGCAAATTGTACTTCTCTGTCATTAAATCATCATGAAGTTTGAGAAATTGATCTTCTTCTTGTAGGTGAAATGGGTTGGTGACAGCTGTGAAGTGACTCCTGTTATTGCAACACTAGAAGTAGGAGCATTATCTTCAGAGACACTATTATTATCAGCATCAAAATACAGCTTGTTTTATGAAGTGCTTTTAACAAAAAAAGAATTCTCAAAGCAATAAAACATCAAAGAGATGGAATTGGGGAGCAATTAACATGAATGGCAACTCTTTGTAATAACTGTGTGATCGCCAGGATATGTCACTACGGCTTCAGACTACCTGTAGAAGTCGCTTTACTTATTCAGCACATATTGCATTGACTCTCAATGAGTTCATAGGGGGAATGTATACATCCTGCTAAGTTGTTCTGGATTCTCTGACTGACCAAGTAAAACAATAAGACTAATAGACATAGAAGAGGTCTAAAGACAGATACACTGTTATTTTGTTTGCACTTGGCAATCTACAGAATTTTGATTGCACCTGAGATGTGAATAAGCAGAATTTTTGCCAGTGACGGTCTTAACACTGGCAACACGGTTCTGGCATCTGATTAAATAAAGCCACTAATCTTAGGTATCCAGCAAATCCAGAAGAGTGTGTTAATGTCATAGACACATAAACCATGCAATGAAATGAACAGTTCAGTGAAATACAATAGAAAAAAGTGAAATAAAGAGACCAGCTTATGAAGCAGCTTACTGCTTTTAAGCTCAGGTACTGGCTAAAATCAATGTTTGATACATTACAATCTGACAATAGAATACGTTAAAGTTGTGTAGAGATATATCCATTAAAGGAATCATTATTTCATTGCGTATTTCTCATCCTTTGTGACATGTTGAGCTGCTTTTCTTGCTTGCAAAGATTGTTTGTAAGTGACTGTCGTATGTAAATGTAAGTGTTGTCACATACCATCTAATATTTCCCTTGCTGAATGTAAAAATTTAACAGCAGTTATTGCTGATGTTAGTTGAACTACTGAGGCATGATAAAAAAGAAAGAAATAATCGTAACATCAATACTCAAAGATAAGAGGTTTACTTGGAAAAATAAATTATATGCCAGAGAACAGATGCTTTAGCTACTATTATTTGGACCACAGTTCAGCTTAGCAATAGAGCATTTATGCAACAAGTAATTTCTGTTGTGTACACTCTTGCATGCACTTCCATTCTGATGCTATAAGCTGTCAGAGTATATATGCAGAGTGGGAGTCTCAGCTCAGATCAAACTCTTGGCTCTCTGAGCTGCCAATGTAGCGGTGGTCACTGCTCTACCTAAAGTTGACAGAAAACAGGCTTTGAAGTACAGTACACTGCTCAATTTTGCTTTCATAAGTTAATGACAAAGCTTTAGACTACCAATACAGCTGGAGTAATAATGTAGAGCAGAAAGGTGTCCTCATTCTTACAGACTAGTTCAGCTGTCTTTTCACAAAGCCAGGAAACAGACGAAACAGCTCTTTTTTGTGATGTATTGATGTGTGTCTTCTGTTTTTTAGTATTTGTATAGCTGTTTAATACAGTACTTCTGAAGAAAGATTAGGTCCACTTTTATGTCAGTCAGATACAATAAGACAGCTCTCTGAAAAATTTATAGTCCGTTAAGGCAAGAGCAATCTAATATTCAAAAGAAAAGATGTAGCAGCAGAGGAGGGAAGGATGGACTAGTTAGTGACAAGAACATGACTACTTTAGGAAACAGAACTACAGAGTCAGCTCCACATTTGAAATCAATGATTAACAATCATTAGTGTCACATTTGTTCTGAGGAGTCAATGCTGAACTGACTGAACATGTGTATGACTGAGTTCTAGAATGATTTTTAGCTTTTGTTAGTAAAATAGTGTTAAGCGTTTTTAAAGACACCTGTTTTTCTTTTTTAAAGAAAACTGTTTTCAAACAGAAGCTTAAAAATAAATATTTTTTTTCTTGTCTCTAAAATTATTTTTCTGCCAATGGTGGGTAACACGAAGGGACAACATGGGGCAAAAAAGTATTACTCAACTAGGGTATTTATAACACTTATTTCTAAATTGGGTATGGCAATCTGTAATGCACATGGTTCAAGGACCTATCCTCTTAAAACTAGTTTTTCTTACGTAAGCTGTTCTCCTAGAAGTTACTAGAGGATTTCTAACCTGAGGATGTGGGAGGTGTGTGTGGGGGGGAAGGTATCTGTACATCATATTTATGATTTGATGTGTAACACCAAACCCTTGATGAAATAGTTTAATACAAAAATCCTCTTCATAAATAAATTTTGTATTTTAAAAGCTATTAATTCTCTACAAATTTCTTTTCTAGTTTTAGGTTATGTGAAATCACAAGCTAAAATGAAGCTTTTCAAATAAAGTTTTTTATTTTTGTCTTAGTGGAGATGCCTATGAATCCCTGCAACCTTGGGGTGCACACACTGGATTTTTTTCCAAGGAGAGTAAGTCCAGGTGCTCTAGGTGGGCACCAAATGCACTTCAAATTCTAGTGGGGATGTAAGTGTCCAACCTAAAGGTTGATCCTTTAGGCAGCTTTGAACAATTTGCTTCTGGTCCAACAGATTAAATCTGGTTGAAAGTGAAAACCTTCCTACTCATGCAGGTAAGCTGTTGAAGTCTCAGCACTAAATGTTTTGATTTAATTGACTAATTAACTACTGTTGTGCCATGTTTTTTGCTGCTGTAGACACCTCTAGTACACAAAAGCCATCTCACTTGTTTTCCTGGTTTAAAGGGTGATAGGAGCTCTGCTAAGCCACGCTACTTATTGCTATTTGTGAAGTTTGCTATCTTTTTCTTAGAAAACATGCAGTAAGTCCAATTTCCCACAAGGGAAATAATAATGATTCACAGGTAAAATAGCTTTTCCTAAAGGAATTATCCACAGCCTTATTTTCCTGTACTTTTCTGTAAAATTATTACGTAATTACTTGGTTTTATTTATAGATCCCAAATTATTGATGGTAATATAGCCCCAGAGGGATGCCTAGTGAATTCGTGGTAATATGATTCTGGAATACATCATATCCTGAAAAGCAGGGTTTTTTACTAGGGGGAAAAAAAGCAAATCACCAAAAAAACCCCACTAAACCCCCAACATTTGTGCTAAATTTGCCAAAATGATAGAAGAATAAATTCTATTTCTTTATCCTATAGCTCGCTACTTATATCTCCTAATTCCTCAAAGCTGAGCCAGCTTTCTGAGCCTTTGGTTCATTTCTAGCTAACTGCACTAAGAAAAGAGTCTTTTCTTTGACAGGAGACATAGAATGCTAGCTTTTGGAGACTATATGTTTATAAATCCTTTCTAATCATATAATCTGTGACAGAATAGCTAACACTTCTGACATCATAGATTGGGTTTAGACTACTAGCAATCCAAAAGTTCTCTTATTTCTCCTCTAAAACCTAAACCATGTTTTTTTTCAGCAGTACTTGAAAGTGTTTAAAACTTTTTATTCCAAGTGTTCTGTCTGCAGGTTTGAAAAAAAGAAAAAATCTGGCAACACTCATCATGCTGATTATTATGAAAACCTGAATACAGGAAAAAATTTGACTTACGGAAATTGAAAGTTGTTCTTTATGAACAAGGCTAGCAATGACCAGTATAGGTAGGACCAACAGTAGAATATGATACAAAGAGATGAGAACAAAGTATGTACAGATTGGTTGCTGAAATTCACATTAGCTACAGAAAAAGATTTGTCATGAAAAGCTGTGTACCTGATGATTCAGTTTTCTGCATCACAATGAACTAGGGTATCAGAGGGTTTCTGGGAGAAAACTCTATTCATTCTTTCGCCATATGCTTGGCAGAACTGTTCTTCACAGAGTGTTCTACCACTTTTGGCAAAGAAAAGAAACTTTTTGCGGTGCTGTTAGCTCAGAATGAACAAAAAACTCAGAGAGCTAGCTCAGCTTTGAGGAACTAGGAGCCACAACAGAAATCCATATCTCATGGCTGTTTGCATGGTTGTTTCCTCCCCTCAAAACACCTATTGCACATCTACCCTCAGGGGACTAGTTTAGGACACAGGTGTAAGAACTACTGGGCCTAAAGACTGAATCTAAATATTTAATTCAAATAATGTATTTTGAAGTCCACCTTTCCATATATAAAACTGATTTACCTAGTGGTAGAAGCACGTGAAGAGAAATTAGCTACTCAATTTAGTTTGAACTAACAACTACTACAATAAGTTACGGAGCTGGAAAACTCCAATTTACAGAAACGAGTTTCCTATAAGGATATATTTTTACCCCACTAAAATACAAGTGCTAAAATACAAGTGCTATTTGTCAGCTGCACTAGTTCTCTGATTATATTAAAGTTACTACTAATATATGAACTTTCTTTATTTCCCTAGAAATACATCATGTTTTCATGATAAAAGCTGGGCTGAGATTTAAACCTTCTGTGCTTTAATTTTACTGGTACATGAGAAGCTATTTCAGAGAAGTAGCATAACAGCTGAAAATCCCTCATGTCACAAAAGAGAAGGCCAATCCCTTTTTCAGGAAAACGAGTCAGCATACTATTTTCGAGGCAAGACTACCATCTTGTGGCATTTGTGTACAATGACTACCTGAAGGCACAGATTTTGCAGAAAGATACTCACATGAGGAAATGACACTCCCTTCTACTTCTGTTCGTTGCTAATAGCATAAGTCTTTTCGTGGGCAAAGCTTATATGTCTTTCAATAGAAGTTGGTTTGAATCGAATGAAGACTTGTTTGTGTATGGCTGGCATAAGAGAGGCAGAATAATATTCAAAAGCACAACACAAATGCTTTGTAGAAATCAGTGCTGCTTGAGCTGTGCCCTGTCAAGGGAGAATCACAAACCCTGGAGAATTCTTTATCAAACCCATTCTACAGCCCATCTGTTTGACATGCATGAGATAACTGGGAGCTGCTTTTTTTCTGGCAGCAATGCTGTTTGATACAAATAAGAAGCAGGGTAAATATTTAGCTGATTGTCCTCACTAATGCTGAAATCTGTTCAGGGAGGACTGCTGTCAGTATCTAAGGCAGCTAATAATTGTTTACAACCTGACTTTACTGCATTAATGTGCACTTAATGTGGTATTGGGATATGGCTTTCATTTAAAGTGAAACTTCTGCTTAGAGCATTTCTTCCGTACTACACTTGGAAGACCTGTCATCTTAGTACAAATGAGATCAAAATTTACTGTGAATTTATGAAAGCTAGGGAAAAACTGCCTTGATCACACGTAGCGAAGTGCTTACATTTACCCTTTACAGGGCAGCCAGAGAAACTATTGCTTTACTAGTTAACATTTGCTACAATGTTACAGAATATAGGTATAGAATTGATAAAGTGTACCATGTCATGTCCTTGAAAACGAATATTTGCAGGTTTTACATCTGAGTAATAGCTCATTAGAAAAAGATAAACTTTTTTCTTTTAGTCTTAACTACATAAATATTTCTCAGCTATCAAAGCATTTAGTGTTCTCTGAGTTTATCCTCATTTCAATGGAAAAGGCTCAGCCTTCTTTCCTCACCCCTGCTCTGCTACCAGATGCAGGCAACTGGGCAGCCCAAGAGCAGATCTTTCCAGCAGCAGCAGAGGGACAAGAAACCTTTGTGACCTTTGGGCTTTTCCCTGTCTTTTGTCATGAGGTCACCTGCCCCATGTACCAGTAGGCCCAGCTGGTCCTTTGTATTCCATTGGTAGCAGACATCACCTGAGCATCTTTTCTTGCTTCTTGTGACTTCAGTGTGAAGCTCTGAGAAGAGCCTGGCTGTGTCCTCTCTTGAGGATCATGAAATACAGATGAAGAGAGCAGAATGTGGCCCCACTGGCCTTTCTTCTCCAGAGTGACTCAAGGTAGTTGTGTCAGCCTTTTCTCATATATTCTGTGTTCTGTCTACCGCTCACCTGGGCCTCCTGGGCATGTGCTGTAGCTTGCTAATATCCTTGTTGATGTGGTGAGTACTAAAATAGACTTAATCCTCCTGCTATGGTCTGACAAGTGGTAGAATTTACTTTCTCCAACCTGCTGGCTTGAGTCTGATTAACACTATGAAGAGTGGGGAATGATGAAACCACTGAGGGGCACCTGCCTGAGAACAAGATGGCTTGTAAAAAGTGGGCACAGGTGGTAAGGACCTTCCAGTAGCAACTGGAAACAGTGTCAAGTGTCTTGATAAAATCTAGATAATAATCATCTACTGCTTTCAGCCCATTGAATGATTCATTTCATAGTAGAAAGCTATCAGGCTGACCAAGCAAGATATATGTTTACATTTTTTTAACATTAACTTTGCAGTACAAAAGGAAACAAAAGTTAGTGTAAAACTCTAATGCTTGATTCACATTCTTGTAGGAACACAAACTATTAAGCTTTTGGCTGGTGTTTATGCTTTACTTCTAGTCATAGAATCACAGAATCACAGAATAATTAAGGTTGGAAAAGGCCTCCAAGATCATCAAGTGCAACCGTCAACCTAACACCACCATGCCAGCTAAACCATGTCCTGAAGTCCCACATCTACACATTTCTTGAACACCTCCAGGGACGGTGGTTCCATCACTTCCCTGGGGCAGCCTCTTCCCATGTCTGACTCTTTCAGTCAAGAAATTTTTCCCAATATCCAATCTAAACCTTCCCTGATGCAACTTCAGGCCATTTCCTTTTGTCCTAATGCTAACGCTAGTTAGTCGGGAGAACACACCAACACCTGCCTCCCTACAACCTCCTTTCAGGTAGGTGTAGAGAGCAATAAGGTCCCCCCTCAGCCTCCTCTTCTTCCGACTGAACAACTCCAGTTCCTTCAGCCGCTCCTCAGAAGACTTGTTCTCTAGACCCCTCACCAGCCTCGT
>Ga0181612_118803_pt1 | contig 19502 bp, 15 predicted proteins | sample HoacroProtozoa21_FD_119630 | JGI IMG/M metagenome (GOLD analysis project Ga0181612, IMG submission 119630) | Hoatzin crop microbial communities from Cojedes, Venezuel. Combined Assembly of Gp0051906, Gp0051904, Gp0051908 | reverse complement strand
TTTTCAGCAACATGGGGGCGCCATTTTTAAATTTTTCCCCGGGCGGCGGTTAAAAAAAAATAGGGGGTTTAAAAGGTTTTGAAAAAAAAAAAAAAAAAAAAAAAAAAAAAAAAAAAAAGACTGAAATAGTTTATAAATCCTAGGAGGGAGCATAACTGCAAAACATTTGTAGGACAAGCAGCATTCTTTACAGTGGTTATTTCATCCTGTGATTTATACTGGTCTCCTCCATTTATCACACGGCTGCAGCATTCAGTTCTGCCTTGTAGGAATTCACTTCTGGCCTCACACTACACTCTCCCTGCCAGAGCAACACTATCCCTTAGGTTTGTGCAAGTCTTCTGCATCCTTTTTCTGTGTGACGATGTCAAACAAACCGCATTAAATTCTGTGGATGCACATGTTCTGTGGCCCTTGGTGGCATGACAGAGGTCAATACTATTTCAGTGAGAAACTGAAAGCACCCCATGACTGCGCTCCAATTCAGAGGTTTCAGGTATAACTCCACAGGAAAGTCTGAGTCTATCCTCCATCAAGCTTTACCCAACTGCTGCAATGAAAACAGCTACAAGGAAGAGGAAGTATCCCCGTCCAAGGACTGAGAGACCTCCTTACACAGGTTCAAATCCTTGTCCCTGAGCTTTGAGGACATTCATAATTCAAATAGACACCAGTCTTTTGGAAATGATCCACCTTAACATCAAGTAGAACTCAACTCCTGGCTATAAAGTTCCTATGACATCGGCACACTTCACATTGATACATAGGTCTGATTTTTTTTTAAGCTGCTCCTAAATTTAGTTTGTTTGATTTGAAACACCAGCCTGAAATCTCGGTATTGCCCCTGTTCCTCATGTTCTCCTCCCTCTTTGGGGAGTCAAAACTAAGTCTTCAAGTAGATTTCCCGGCACCGCTTCCATCAAACAGCTGAGCCAAGCCTGTCTTACAGCACAGGCAGGTGGGAAAGATCACTTGTACCTTCCCTCCTTTAATACTAAAAAAACTACACAGCTTTTCCTTAGAACATAGTGACAGCAGGCCAACTTTATACTACTATGATCACCTAATTTAATACTCAGGGTAAATAAATACATAATTAAGCTGCATTTAACACTTGATTCTGCAGTTTGTATACCTTCATAAACAGTACTTTTAACTTTGCATGACAGCACTTCCACAGTTCTTTGCACTCGCTACATTTCCTCAGGTGGGAAGGCCCCTGAGGAGGTCTCTGGTCCCTGCTCCTGACGGAGTGCTCTTACCCCTGCCCAGAATGATTTTCAAGTTTAGGAACACCACAATGGCAAAGAGAACTCCAGCTCAGAAGAAGTCAGGAAGTTTCCCCTGCAGAAGGGTAGTGAGACAATACAGCACTTCAGATGGCTGTAGTCACACCGGGAGATGTCGGTGCAGCAAGCAGAAGCCTCCTTTACTGCCACGGCAAGTTTGATGCACCCACTCCTGGCTAACCTGTAGCCACCTGAGGGTGAGCGGCTTTTCCGCGTCCCTTCAAAAAGTCTGATCAGACAAGCTTTCTTCACAAATCAGCTCAGAATGTGAAATTGTAAAGGACTTTTCTTAAATGGCAGTGGAAATAAAATCTGACTGCAGCCCTCTCCTTAACCCAAAACCAACACAAACCACCCTAATCGTTTCCTCTGCAGGAAGTCCCCATGGGGATAAAAGTAGTCATACAGGATTCGGATGACTTCCTGGATTGGTGTGCATCTCTCGGACGCCACGCAGCAGCAAAGCCAACAGCACCCTACCCCTGCTTCGAAGTGTAACCCAAGAGAAAGGAAAGAGAGATTCAGAACTAAGGGATTTGGATTGCCTCCTCCGCTATTAATAAGGTGACAAATTATTTGATATGTAGGCCAGCAAAAAGTCCCCTTTCCTTCGTCTAGCAAGACCCATCCTGCTAACGTGAACAAAGGAGGAGACAGAAGTTGCAATGCATATTGAAAGTAACAGAGAAAGAGACAGGCACAGTGGGTAGAGAGTTGATAATGCAGACAAGGGCAAAAAAGATAGGGGGAAAAAAAAAAAAAAAGAACTTCAGATTCTTTCTAAGAAAAATGAATCTTCACTGTACTGGTGCTTTTATTAGAATGCTTCATGCTTTTTTCTTGCTCTCTCTTCCTGACACAGTAAGTTCTGTTCAAGCTGACTGTGACACTTTCTCAGGGCACCGCATTGTTCCTCTCCCAGCCGGCTCCCTCCCAACCTCGGCACGCGGCGTGGTGCTCCCATGGCAAGGGTGACGGCACCTTCGAGGGCTGAGGACACTCACATTCCGGATGCTGATTAGAAACCACCGCCTGCAGCAGGATTCAGCACGCTTGCCTTTTCAAAATCAAGGGGAAGGACACAAAGCGAGGCTGATGTAAAACGAGGTGGGGCAAAGGAAAATATCAAACCTTTTCACAAGCGAGCTGTTCTACCTACTCAAGACAGTATAACAGAGGCAGAGGAGGTGCCTCTTTTTTTGAGCTTTAAACGCTGTACTTCCTTGGATTGTGCCAAAATTCAGCCATGCAAGTCAGGAGTTCACAGCAATTTAACTATTTTTTTAACGTGGCTTTTCTAGGGAATTATTGCCACTTTATGGGACCCCCGTTCTTACAGCAGCAACTAGATGCCCTGCAGTGGCATCGTTCATAGATAAGAGCAAAAATTATTCCTGTCCTGAGGTACTTGCAGTCAGGAGATAAGACAGACAAAAGGCAGAAGACTAGTACAATCCACGTTTTACAGGAGGTATAGGAAGGCATACTGCAGACTCGATCCATGACTCACCCATGCAGACCTGAGGAGCCATGGAGGCAGTCTGCCTGCGATCCTGATTGCAGCTGATGCTACCAGTAGATAATCTCGGTTTGCCTAGCAGAGAAGCTACAACTCTCATGCCCTGCCAAATACCATGTACAGACCCGCCAGCAAATGGATGGCCGGATTTTTTGCTACGGCTTTGCTCAAAATTACATATGATTTTCTCTCTCTTCCTTTCACTTTCATCAGCTACAACAGTTAGTGCTCATGTATGATTTTCAAAAAGCCAAAGTAATTCTATGGAAAAAGCACAATTTCAGTCACAAGGTAAGACTTACTCTTCAGTTCATTACAAGCCTCTTGAATCACATTAACAAAAAGTTATTTAGCCCCTCTTTATTTTAGTTTACTCCTTTGCAAACAGAGCTTGCATGAGGCACAGTATGCGTCTAAGACTTTCATTCTTAAGACAGAAAGTAGCACAAGGGTAAACAGTATTACTTGCCCTTTTCTCATGATACAGGGATAGGCAGTTAAGTAAGGATACTAATGATCCTAACATTCTGGAGAAAGTAATATGGCTACCAAGTGACAAGATACAGACCCCCACTGAAAAGATAGTTCATCCTGGTCTTGCAAACTGCGCATCCAGAACCCTCTAGAAATACTGCATGAGCCCAAAGCTTTGCAGGACTCTGCAACTAATTTAACATTTCCAGTCCAGGATGAGGTTACTAAATTGACGAGTTCTTTCAGGAATCTGAATCTCAATTCTGAACATCAGTCTGAAATAATATCTTTTCATGCACTCACAGGGACATCTTGGCAAACGGAAAAATTGCCAAACATTACCTTGTATGGAGAAGAAAACATGTACATTTCTGTACTTCCGAGAAATTTGCATTCCAGTGATTCTGAAGTCTAAGGGGTATTAGAGGCTCTGAAGAGTGGAAAAGACATTGAAGAAAAGCAGGGGAATCAACTTCATATCTCACTTGCTATACGCCTGCCACAACCAGGTAAGATCTCAATCTTACCCATCAGAAGAAGATTGAGATTCACACTCCCTCTGGAAGGAGAAGACTTCCCATAATGCACAAAGACAGCAAATCCCCAAATCTGCGATGTTCGGATCAGTTTAGCTGTTGCTCATCTACGTTACATGGAAAAGAGTTATATGCTCCCAGTGAGCAAGTACACAAAATTCTGGAGAACATCTACCAAGGAGGAACACAATTCAACATGGTACTGAACTATTTACCACTGTTACTTTAATGCATATTTAACCTTGCTCACTGGAGGAAAGTCTGGTCTTCAATAATGCATACAGTTTAAACAGACAGACCAAAAAAACCCCACCTACATTAGCATACAAAACATTTCAGTAATTCGAGAAAAAAAAAAGGATAACCACTGACACCACCACTGTAGAAAGACTGTCCCCCAAAAAAAAAGTTACAAGTCCATAACATCAAAAGTTAAAATTGCATTTAAAAGAAATTCTTATATTCTGAAGAAGACAACACCCAAGCAGCAATATTCCTAATTAAAGCCCTCTGCAAAGCCCACAGCTGTTACCCACAGGTCCTCCACAGCGGAGACTGGAAGCCTTTAGCCAGGAACAGTCAGCAAATCTGTAACTGAGCCTTCTGCACAGAGCTCCAAGCTCTTTGCATATTGCTGACCTGCCTCTCAGAGAAAATGCACAGGAAAGACTGATGACAGTGGCAGGCAGGGAGGGAGAGTCAGGAGATAGATACAAAACGAGCACCAAGAGAGTGCTCAGCCCAGACCAGGTGAAAGTGCCAGTGGATTCACACTCAGATTCCTGTCCCGAAATCCCCAAGCAAAAGGCAGCGAGTATGTTCTTGCAGGCTGTACACTGGGAGATGTCTGCCACATAGCTCAGTGACCAGCCCTTGTGCCAGGTGTGGATGGTGGCCACAGCAGTCCAGGGTCAGCTAGCCAACAAGTGATGCAGAGATACCAGCTAACCTCAGCCACAGCCCTCTGCCTCAGCTGTAGGGGCAATTTCGCCTGCAAAATGGGAATTCCTTCTCCACAGATTCACCTACTCAGAGATTTTCACAACAGGAACATTTTGATCAAAGGATAACTTCTGCTCTCAGTGCAGTTTTATCTAGGGCAAGTTACTTTCCGTTTGGGGTGGCTGAGGCTGCCCTGCTCTCTCACAGAGCAGCAGCACTGCAGGACACCTTCTGCTGCCCCAGGGACACACTTCACGTATTGTCTAAAGTCGGGAGCTAAGGATATTGAAAGGTCCCCACGGTTTGTTCACCGCAACCTTCGACAGCACGCTCGGGGTGGGGTATGCTGTTGGTAGCATTCTGACATATTTAAGAGTGACGGGGTTTTAGTTACAAAGTTTAAGGAAGCTGTCAATTCTACCTTTAGTAAATAACTGAAACAGATTATTAATACAGGGGCAAATCAGGATAGCTGTACAGATCTATATCTGCTGGAGACTTGTTCTCTTGTTTTTTTGAGTTGTTCTTCATGAGAAGTAAAGGTCAAGGCATCAGCACACAGGTTCCCAGACAGAGGTGGTGCTCCAGTGTATCCAGAGTTAGGGCAAGATGTTATGTCAAATTGTGGATGTTTCCAGGAAATCTTTCACACACCATCTGTGCCTCTTGCTCATTACCTCTGAATACTCCTTCTGTACCTAAAGGCACAGGTAAGCCTATATCCATTTCATAGGAACATGACTCAAGTAACTTTTCACAAGGTTTACCACGCTTTCACTAAAGAACCACATTGGAAAATCTTCAAGAATCCATAAAAGACTTTCTACTGGAAAGAAGCCACAGGATAAATCTTTACCCAAAATTGATTTTCTGATAGAGTTTAGGTCCCTTGGACTAACGTGGCAGATTTTTAACAGCTGTAGTGACTTTGGAAGCCTCCTACCTTAAGTGATTTCCAGAAACTATTTCAGTGGATTACATAAAATATTTTTTTAAAAAATCAAGAAATTCATCATGTTGTGCATAATTTCTCTTTACTTGCCCAAAAAGCTATGTCAAGTGAAAGCATAAAAGGAAATTAACTATGGATATTTTTAGTACTTGTTTTCTAATCAGTCATTTCTGTATTCTGTTTGCATGAGAAATTGAAGGTAAGAAGTTTACGTGCAGATGCCATGCTCCACTGAGATCATCTGTTAACTGCCATGAGACTGAAAGCAGTTTCAGAAGACAGAAAAAACAGCCGTTTGAGAAGGCTTGCCTCTAGCAGAACATTTTTCCTACCTCAGTTACCACCTCCCTTAGACAGAACAAGTCAGAAGTGTTGCAACATTTGCAGCAAAACTTGCGACTGAAAACACGCAACCGCTTGCAATGAAGTTTTACTGAAATGGTGTGCCAAACTGGGAAGAACGAGCCTTTCTAGCTCACACTGTGTAAGCAGAAAAATCTTTGCCCAACTGCTCATTTTGCTCCAGATGTAGCAGTTCTGCTCACGGATCTGAATGATACACAAGCTTACACATATGCACGATACCCAGCTGCAGATGGTCATCCTGTCCAGCAGCACAAATAGATTCAGGAGACAAAACAGTTCGTAGCCCATGTCAGATGCCTGAATTTGGATAGCATAAACACTAATCCTGTCAGGACAGAATCTGAGAAACATCTACTAGGCATCCTGAGCTTCATTTTTGGCATGTTGCAGGGCATAGCTGAGTAAGGACTTGGAATCAAATGCAAGGATCCACCAGCGTTTCTGCCAGTGAGGGGTGGTTTCTGCCCTGGAAAAGACTAAGGACATGGTCATGTGTCAACAGTGGTTCTGGTTGTCACTGTCTTCTCTGAGAAGGAAAACCATGAAGAGCAGAAACTGGTGGATTAATTTGCCTGTGTAACGAGGAGAGGATAAAGCCTTTCAGGTAATAGGTAGGGGCTATCTAGCTAAATAGAGTCTCTCACAACACTGCTGAAACACAGATGTTACACTGCAAACGGTGGGAAACAACAAGACTGGTGGAACAAACCCAGACTTTTACGCCCATAGACTGTTAGCGTCCATTCAGACAGAGCAGACAAGCCCTAGGCACGCTAGTTTTCCACCAGAAATCACATGAATCATCTTCACACAGTGAAATGCTTGGGCTAAATCTAGTCAGAATTTCAACATGTGACTCCAAGAATCTCTTACTCTAATATGCTAAGCTATCCCTGAAAAAAATGTATTTAGTGCATAGGAAGATGGAGACACAGTGGCAAAACGAATCTCAGAAGAATCTGTGAACAGAGCCTGAGCTTTAACTTACTAAAAGTTCTTATGCCTACCAAACAGCCCTAAGTCTACAAATTCAGAAAAAGGGATCCTGGAAGAGCAGGGTTTGGGGGAGTATAACACCCTGTCGCAGAGTTGGACTAGCAACACAGGAGGGAACCTCCTCCACTTCAGCAATTTTGGTTCCTAGCAAAACGTGAAAGGAGAGAAATACAAAAAATTAAAAGCAGCACCTCTTTTGCGTATGGGAAATACTGAGCACAGTACAACCTGCTGATATACTCATGTCTAGTTAGAGTGTGCCAGAGGGGTTTTGATAGTCTCTGAGTCACTGCTCCCATCCCTAATGTGTATTAATATATTTCATACATTTTCTTTGGCAAGTTTAATGGAAACAGAGGCTTTCGATGAAAAGACTGACTGAGCCAAAACTCACAAACACCCAGCTATACTGTCTACACACTCTTTATTCCCCCCTGCCATCCTACCCCCTAAATAAAGAGCATTTCAGTGGTATTTTTTCCACCTAGCTCATGTGGAAGGTGAGCTGATTTGTGCTGTGAAGTTCTACACTGGTTCCTCTTCGATTTTTTCAGAGACCAAAAAGGGAAGGAATAGAAAACAGCCTCTTTAAATGAAATATGCCCTTGTCAAAACAATTTAACAAATGGAAAAGGCATGCCCATTATGCTAGTTTTCCAGAAGTTCATCAACCTCACTGTTAAATGTTAACATGTAAGAAAAATTACTGTATTTGTTCTTTATGGTTTGTTCCAAGATCAAAGTGCTGTGGGCTGGAGGGTGTTTGACATCCAAGAAACACTCGTTGCTGCAATATTGTCTGTAGAGCCTTTTGTTAGTTTTGTTTCTTTATAAGGCTTTAAAGAACAGCAGTCAACATTTGCAGCACATTGGCATCTCATCAAATGCCAAACTCCTTTTAGAGCACATGGGAGGAGAATATTTGTATGACTCTTCTTACGGTTTTCTCCTTTCATTGGGTCCTCTGATAGAAGTAACTGGAAATTGTCTTGCATCCCAGTCTCACCTGCAAGAGATCTGTCCAACAGTGAAGTCAACACTATTAATCCTTTATTTTAAAGGGGAGTTAGAGCCTTATATAGATAAATCCAGCAGTCTGTTTTAGACAAATCTATAAATCATTCACAGCTTTGTTTTGTTTTTTTTTGAAATACAGTTTGTTGTCCAATCTAAATTTTTTCAGTAGTTTTTGTTTAGCTCGTATCAGATGGTGGATGATATTCAAAGGGCTGAAAATGTATGTCAGTAACATAAAACTGCTTTATTTAACCAAACCCATTCAACTGACTGAATTGGCTTACACAGACTGTTTCAGTAGAAACATTTCAACACCCACAGCTCAGTTTTAGAAAAGCAGAGTTTCAGTCAAGTTCAGTTAGCTGAGCTGATGTGATTTTCAAAGCATCTGATCCAAACCCCACATCAAGATAACGATGGAAACTTTGTTTACTTCTGGAAGGTGACCACAGCTGCAAACACACCCTTCTCTCTGCAAATGGCCCACTCCATTGCACATGTCTTCTCTACAAAAAAAAAAAACCAACCAAAAAAACAACTGTAGTTCCTAAGGGCCATCGGCCCAGGGTGATCACCTGGCTCAGGGAGTCTAATCCCCAGCTCTGGGGAGCACCCTTGTTACAGGTAATCCCTTTTAGTAATTTACTGAGCTTCAGCTTCACTTCTGTTACATTTTGCACCCTGACTGCTCTCATGGAGTGTCTGTTCAGAGCTTGGAGGCTTTAATAGTCAAGGAACTTGTTTCTTAACCTCAACCAAAAGGCACTCCTAGCCAGTTTATACCCCTCTGTTCCTCTGCCGATGTCACCCTCCAGCTTACAAAGTTATTTTCTGCCATGATGTATTTAAAGACAAAAAATTGCATACTCTCTCAGGTTTTGCCTTGCTAAGTTAAACAAGCCAACCTTTTGTATTCTCTGTTTGTGAAACAAACTCTCCATTCCCCTGATCATCCCTATAGCCTTTTCTATACAAACTTCAGTTCCAGGTCATATTTCTTGAACATTATTAGTCGAAACCACATGTGGTATCTTAAACAAGGTCTCATTGACAATCCTTGTGTGCAGCCAGTAATACTTCCCCATCTGGAATTACCTTTCCTGAGACATCCTAGGATTGCATTTACCTCTTTCATATCTTTGCAGCTTACTGTCAGCTTGTGACTGAGTAACTCCCATGTGCTCCTCAGTCCTTTTCAGCTGATGACCCCCCAGCTTAGAGCAGCGGGTTTCAGTAAGAGCCCCCAAATGCCTGACCTTATCTTCTGCACTCATACATTTTATCCCATTCGTAGTGCTCAACACCATCCAGCTCTTTCTGTACACTGTTCCAAACTCCCTCTATGCCACTGACAAGTCCCAGCTTTGTGTCTTTGATTAAAGAACTGGGCAGAAGCAGTTCCCCAGGGTGAACTGCCCAGAATGTAATTAACAAATAATTAAAAAAATTAATACTTTTTCTAAGCACCAGCTACAACCTGCCCTAGGTACTTTTCAAATCTGTAAGAAAGCCAGGTGAGTAAACTGAAGTTGGGAGAAGACAGAGAGCTACAACCAGCATAATTACATCACTGCTTTAATGGGAAACCGACAGCAACTTTCCTCTAAGGCAGCACAGTCGAGGCGAACGTAACCAGACAGGCTTCGGTGGGACAAACGACAGAGTTGCTTAAACATTCAAGGACACTGAGTAACAGGCAACATGAAAGACAGCATGGCCAAGTTTGTGCAAGAAGATAACCAAACAAGAAATTAATTTGATCACCCGACAGAACAAAAAAAGATCAAAGAAATTGAACAAAACAGACAAGGGCAAGTAGGGAGGAGCAAAGATTCATGCTTTTTAAATGAGAAGGGAGAGTGAACTAAGCATTGATAAAATACAGGAAGCTGAAAAAAAGGTATCACATAATATAAATGACAAAGACAATGATCATTTCTAGCAAAAACACATTTTTAATGAAATGTTGGGAAGAGAAGACAACTGAATCCAAAAAGGTCCAAGCTGGGGGGATTGCCTCACCAAGGAAAGGGCAGATTCATGTTAAAGCAACATACAGAAGGTTAAACAGTATCTTAAATTTTAAGGTCCAAGGGAAAAAGATATAAATTGAATCTGTTAAGAAATTGAAGAAAATGTGGATTTGCAAGAAAAACTCTTAACTTGAGAAACTTTTAGGAATAGGAATTTTCAGGGGGAGAGGGAGAGGAAACTAATGACCTGTTAAAGCAGATAATGATGTAATTTCTTCTCATCTCTACCAAAAGCAGGGTTTTTTTCTTCACAGCTAACCTACCTTCTCCTGACCTCTTCCTATGGTTACAAAGAAATTGTCATTCAGCAGAAACTATTCCCCCCATACAATGCCTTATAAAATGGGTGTCAAACCTACTACAGTGTGTTGAAATTACTGATGTAAATCGACCACAAATCAATTATATCTGAAGCATGCTGTCAGCTCACCTACCAAAAAAGCTCTGATTTACTAAATACGCTTGCCGTTTTATTTCAAGAAGAATTCCCCAAACATACCAATGTTTTAAAACTGCGTACTAGAACAACGACAGAGACTTCTGCATGGAAGCCAACAGCACCAGAGGCCTACAACGCTTTCTCAAACAACCCAGGAGTCCCTTACCTGCTGTGGGGCCCCAGTCTTCCAGCTGACTACCAGAGAGTTCAGAGATTCATTCAAACTCTTACCATGGCAGAGCTTGCTACGGTGATGTAGTCACATTGGCTGCAAAGAGACAGTTCTCTTGTCTACCCAAAGAATAACCGACTCCCAGCCAAAGAAATACTAATACCAAGAGTGGAAACAAACAGAAACACAACAGAAACAACATTGCTTCTTTTTCTCTTTTGGGTAACTTGCCTAATGATCATGAGCTTAACAGTTTCTGCATATGAATCGCTTTCCAGGAACTAGTCTTCTACAGTCAAATAAAAAAATTACAATTATCTTCCTTTCTGTTACTAAATGTTAAATTCACTCGTTTGGATGGGACAATAGCAAGAGCATATATAGATGAAATGAATATATATTTCAGACAATTGTGTGCAATATGCATCTGTTTTAAGATACTAATTTATGTATTTTATATTTCTACATAGAATTTGTCCTAGGTTTAATGAAATAATATATATAGAATATAATGTGTAATGTAACATAACATATACATGTAAATTATTTAATTTAATCTTTTATACAAGTGCACGTATTTCTATATCCACAAACACGTTTTAAGACAAATTTCTATCATGTTTAGACTGCTCTTTGCGTAATTTTTGCATTTTTTACAAGCTCATTAGGAATAAACGACAAGATGCTGAAACACTGAGTGAAAAAGTTCATACCCTATAGGTCCCCAAGGTGTTAAGAACAGCAGTCAGGAAATGAGCTAACAAAAGCCCACTCTAACATGTAAATTCTAGTAATAGCAGCACATAACACCAAAAATTTCAAGTAAAAACAAGTATGAGAACATAAGTAATAACTCATCTAGAAAAAAATAGAACATGAACAGTTTTAGAACTTCTGTTTCACAAAACATCACAAATGTAATGTGAAACTCACTACCCACTGGTTTTGAAAGTGCTGAGCCAAACAGAGGGAAAACTCTCAATGATTGCTCAGAAGGCATCATTTTATCTAGAACATACAACAGTCTAGGCAAAATCTTTATTTCCCCTTACAAAAGAGAATATTACTCACTTAACAGTTCTCTACTGGAAGTCCCCTTCTGCCTCCATTTTGTGGGTAAAGAGCATGAATTTCTTTCTGATACTGAATGAAGCTCCTCACAACTCTGCTGAAATTCAAAAAATCATCTCACTTCTGCCCAGACAGCACAGCCTGGACTTGCTCACCTTCTGCTGTCCAGCTGCAGCCAAAGAGCCCACCACTCCCGTTTCCTTCATCCCTGCTGTATGTCAGATTGCCTGCTGCAGTCCAACAAACCCTACTCCATTCATTCCAAAACTTTTCCTAAATTTCATCAGTTATTGTCAAAGCATTGGACACATCTAAAACACATCTACTGTGGTAGCCCAGAGAAAGCAGCTCAAACACACAGTCCACTGTAATTCTTCCAAACACCACCTGCCCAACACATCTCACCTGCCTACGTTATCACATTGAACTGGCCCCACTTGTGGCAATTCTGTTCTCTAACTGCTTCCACATCACCATAATGGAGGAACAAACCATGGGAATGAAAACAACTGAACTATTCAAACTCAAAAAGGCAATTCAAAGAGAAATTTCTCCAAAATATCACATAAACATACGAGAATTATAAAAGGACAAATGAAAGAAATCCTGGTGTTTGTATAACATAGTGCTCAAAAAGACATTCCAACAGCATTTTCTTTCATGCCTTTTTTCTCCTGTACAGTTCCAAAGTGTTGAAAACAACCCACAGAAATAAGAGGTGGAGGAAAAAAAACAAAAATCATTAGTGACGTGAAATAATTTAATTTTATGTCTAGAATTTATCATTACACTCATCTAGTCTGACTTCCACACACAGTACAGACCACCAAATTTCACAGAGTAGCTCCACAATTTAATCAATACCTTTAAAGAACTCCACTGAAAAGCCTTACAGCCTGGAAGGTCTCAGCAACACATCAAAGCCATTAGATTTCCCTGATTGCAATTACAACAGATGCCAGTGAATTTTATCTGCAAACAGCCACTTTTCAAGAAAAAAGAAGTGCAAAGCTAATGATCTGAATCCCACTCACTGACGTATGACTTGCAGTTTCATTCAGAACTTAAAGACTGATAAACAGTCACAAGTTACAAATTTCAGATCTTTTGGTGAATGCTTACCTTTATTCTTTTTTCTTTTCCTTTTCCGCCTTTTCATGAATCCTTATTCAAAAGTGACACATTTGTTCAGTTCAGGGAGATTCTTCTCTCTGGAGGGGAAATAATTTTTATCAGTAAGACTCCCTGGTGATCAGGTAGACTTGGAACTGCTGTTAATCAGCCTTTTTGACATGGCAGCTTGAATAGCACTTCCCATGATGCTTTGTGTGCCTACCTTAATTCTTTCCTTTTGAACTCACCATGACTTATAGGTGTCTTTTTTTCCTTTTGTGTGTCTGAAGTTATCCCTCTATTAACTTTAATTGGAAAGGTACCTTTTGTTCCCCTAGAGTAGTCATATACTAACCACTGAACTCCCTAGGCTCAAATTTCTGGGGTAGCAAGAGTTCAGTTTTCTGATAACTCAAAAAAAAAAAAAAAAAAAAAATCCCAGCAAAAGATTTGATGCCTTTATTCTTGCTAATAAAATAAGTGAGATTTATGCTGAAGATGGAACTGTTGCATCCATCTGTATCAGCAAATACAGAGGTTTCTACTGGAAGTCCTAGTGAGTTCAAAAGAATTAAGGGCAGACACACGGAACATCACAGAACCCCAAGCCTTGCCATCCATAAACTACAGTGAAATGTACGCTGCTAAAATAAAAATAAACATATAGCAAATTTCTGAGGCACTAGGAGAAGTTTAAGGTCTTTCATAAAAGCAGAAGCAACAAAGCTTTGCTTCCTACAGACTTGTGCCTTCTCCCAAACTCCACTCACCTGCTCTCACAATGCCACTGTCAACAAAAGAGAGGGTACACTGGGGCTAGCCTATATCTTGCTGCCCTCCAATTAGCCACACAGGACACCTGTGTGGGGTGGCCAGGTCGTTAACAACCAGAATATGTAGCAGCTGAGTTCCCACCGTTCCCTCAGCATTTGCTCTCATTTGGGGGCTTTCCCCTATCTCCAGGCTTCTTTCGTAAAATTTGTCAGGGCTTTTGAGACTTCTGCTGCTCTTCCAGGTCCAGGAGAAGCTGCACAGAGACCCTAAAAGTTTCTGTGAAGGGACAAGCAGACACGTGCTTTGGATACAACACAATTCATTGAGAAAGCTAACTAAAAGTAAGATAAAGTCAAATAAAATGCTAAAAAAAGAGTGATGTTACACTGTGGGCTTCAAATCAGAAGCTGTATTTGAACATTCCCAGCGAGCCGAGTCTCATCACCTTCATGCTGTTCAGCTGTACCTATCCACAGAAAGCAACCTAAGATTAATCTCTGCTTGATTTCCTTTGTACCAGAAGAAGAATTTGGACTAATGAGGGGCCAGGGCAGCAATACGGTCACTTCTCCCGCCCCGCAGCTCAGAAGACCCTGAGCTATAGGGGCCACTACCATCATTCCAGTACTGACAGATTAAAAAAAAAAAAAAAAAAAGTCCCAACAGTATATCAAGGACTAGCACACAGTCAATGGCCCAGCGCTCCGGGTGCACAGAATTTTGCCAGCCAGACGGTTTTAGAGCCGACCCATTTCTTTCTACATAGGGTATCTGGAGCAGTTGTCTTAGGGCAGCTGGGGATAGTATTCCTGCTTCAAGTGATAGTTTGGGTAAGCGTTCTCTTAGAAGCTGCTGGCCCTGTGTTGTACTCCTTTACACCTGAGTATATTGGAGAGAATCAAATTCACTGTGTTCAGTACAAGCTCTCTCTTCATACCTTTCGTGGGTGACAGAGAGAAATAAACACCCACTGTACAGGCCACCTCCTTTCTCGGCTACAATGAAGTGAATCATTTATCCTGCTTTCCTAATCAACAACTAGCTAAGGTACAAGCAGATGTGACGGAGGTTTCTACGCGCGGTGCTGTCCAGATTAAATATACAACCACACCTTTAATACTCGTGTTTTCTCTCTTCTTCTCAATCCCTGCCTGGCCACAGTCTAAAATGCAGGTAAAATTTAATTAAGATCTCAAATGGTCTAATTCAGTGTATGAAACTACCTGCACTGGGTGAAATGACCTGCAGAGAGAAAATTCCCTTTATTCACCTGAACTACAGACCAGGCAGCTGCTTGTCCACCAGGACCCCATAAGCACCTCAACCCTGACCTCAAAGTGATGCCCTAGGAGGAAAGGCAGCTGTGGGACCCCCTTCCCAGCGGCAGACCTGGCCAGCCCCGCGCAGCAGCTACAGCAACGCTTCCTGACCCCGATCCCCGGCTCCCCAGGCCCACACACCAGCTGCGTGGGACAGAGCACGGCCGGGGCTCCATTCCCTGGCTGGGACCTGCGGTGGGTCGACCTCAGCCGGCTGCCAGGCACCCACTCAGCAGCTCCCTTCCTTCCCCTCCTCAACAGGGAAAAGATGGCAAACATGGCAGCCGGCGCCTTCCCAGGGATCGCGCTACCCCCGGGCTGTCGGCAGCAAAGCCAGCACCCAGCCTGGCTTCTGGGAGATGCGGGGACCGCGCTGACTGAAAGCGGTGTGGAGACAGAAATTACACTTCTTAGATTCAGCGTCTGTTTCCCTCCTTTCCTACCTGAAAAGGCAGCACAAACAGAGCTCTCCTTACCATATAAACAAATTGTATTTTTTTTGGGGGGTGGGAAGCCATGCAGCAGCTTTCCCCGATGTGATTCAGCCCGTCAGGGAAGTTTCGGGGAAAGCAGCCTTGCAAGAATTTTGGCCTTTTGGACTGACATAACAGGCAGTAATCAAAAATGAATCAAAGTGGCCATGGAGCCGAAAGGAGATGCTCGAAGCCACGACGACGCTGACAGCCCTCTCCGCTAGGACTGCAAGGCTGCCGGGTACCGGTGCTGAAACCAGCTCAGCTTCATCACTCTGACTCCCGAATCGCCTCCCCTCCCGGCCGAGCAACCCGCCGAGCTGCTGCTGTGCGAGCAGGAGATGTGCGCAGGGACTGCTTAAAAGCGAAGCCAGGCCTGGAAGTCTCTCCCCCATCCCCAGAAGCGTCCCGCCGCCCTCCCACCCCACCTTCGGCAACAGCTTGCAAGCCAGGCGCCGGAGTGCAGGCATCTCCCCGGGGGAAGTCCTCCAAAGGAGGCCCGGGAGGCCTCACGGGTGCAAAAAGCACGGCACCCTGCGAGCTGCTCTGCAGCGTTGGGCAGCCTCCACCACCCTCCGGCTCCGCAGCATGTCTTTGAAACAGGCTGATGACTGATTATGGGAGTCTAACCCATCCAGCACCCCCACGCCATGACATCTCAATCACACCTCCATTTCTTTTTTAAAGTAAAAAATGGTTTTCCTGGCCCAGTATGTTTATCAGTTCGAGTCTGAGCCAGTTATCTGCACAGGTTTAAGGTATGCAGCCTAGAACCGTTAGATTTTTATCGTGTCTTACGAAAATCAGACGCAGCTTACTCTTGTAGCTGTATATTACAAGGGAAACATGTATAGAGACACTGGTTCTCCTTAGATTGCTATCTCTGAATTGATGCTGTATGAGGCACAACTGCTTAAAAGGTTATAACCGATGTAATTTTTGCCATTACAGGTAATTTATGGCTCCTGTGTGTCTGACTTGTCAAATCTTCTCAGAGAGATCAAACAGAGTCTGTTTGTCATATGCATTTATCTAACACTTGTTCCTCTGCGAGTTTCAAAATGCAATAGTTACTCTTTTCTTAGGTGTCAATTTTCTCCCTTGCCTCTTAGTCCTTGTAAATGTCCTCCTAACGTAAAATGCAGGGGTGCTTCAGCAGCAAATATGAGCAATGACTACCTCTCTACTGGAATTTTTAAAAGGGAGAATTTTTTTCCCGAGCAGGACTCCGGTCCTTCAGAGAGCTCTGAAGTTATGCACACAGATGTTTTGAAGCTCCCGCTGTGCCTCAAACCTTGTTGCGTTATTTTCCCCTCAACTTCGCATAACTCTGAGCTGATCTCTGCTGCTCGGAAAGAAATCCTCCAGGAAAAGTCCTGGAGAACAAAACACAAGGTGCTCATCTTCTGCCCACACGCTGCTTTCTGCTGTGCAGACTCTTCAGGGTCGCATAGCTCAGAGGGCACGGGCAACAGAGGCAAAATGTTAGCCAGGTAACGGGAGGGAGGGACGAGAGGCACGCGTTTCAAGAGGTCTGGGGATTTTGAGCAGGGTCAGTCTGCACGAACCTCTCCAGCAGAGCTGAGGAGATGGGAGAGGCTGTGCAAAGGACTCGCTTCATGCCGTTTCCCCAAGCACAAATCACCCAGAAATGAAAGGACGCGCCTCTGTGTCAGGCACAGGAATCGCCGGACTTACAGAGGACAGGGCACAGGAGAGTTCAGCCGCAACATGGATTCAGCGCCCCGCGGCCCCAGTGCATGGGCCCACGGGATGCTGGTGGGGAAATGAGCCACAGAGGGGCTGAGGAAAAGGAAGGTGCCCCCTCCCCTCGCAGCGAGTAATGTAAAAAGGTAAGGAGCCCAGCAGCATTCAGACACACTCCTGTTTCACATTCATGGACCTTTCACCCATTCCGCTGTCAAAAATCTGCATTTCTCAACGGCTAAGTGTGAGGCGTCTGGAAACCCACAGCATACTCACAGTTGAGGAAAGAAGTTTACAGAGGAGCTTTGCCAGTTTAACTCTACATTAGGTTTTACCTTCCCGTCAGATACAAAACGGCAGGATGTGCTTAAGGAGGCAGTATGATAGGAATCCTAGAGAGAAATGAATTAACAAACAAAATTTAAATAGTAAATAAATAGATATCAGTTATTTATTGAATAATAAATAGAAAATAATAAATTCTTATTTAAATAATAAAAAGAAATAGAACTAGAACAACTATACTTTGCTGAAGGTGAAGTCCTTTGAGTAAAATGATTGAACTGGGTATCTTCACTGACACATCATTTTTAACAGGGTTTAGAGTACAGAAGTTTTGTGCAGCAAGTGGGAAATACTCTGAAAAAGTATAAACAATCCTTCAAACCGTATAAGCAGAACAGAATTTCAGCTGCAAACACACCCAAAATCCAGGGTATTTAAGATCCAAGGATTTGGCCCAATAACACAACATGTATTTGGGAAACGCCAGTCTCTGATTCAGAAACATCTAATGCCTGCAAAAACTGTCCCTCATGTCAGGGAAAACTTTGCTGTTGTCAGTTGCTTGAAATGACTTTAATATAAGGTAGACTTAAAGACTGCCAATCCAACATAGAAATAAACTGTAAATTGCATCTGTGTGTTACAAATTATTTACATATCTGACTATAAGAGCTGCAGAAGTATGTTAGCTGCAAAACAACAAGCTCATAATTAATATAACTGGCACCCTGTTGGAAATACTGCCCAGCTCTGTGGACGTTTTGCATCTACATCTTCGAATCTTTCTAGACTATTTGAAAAAAATTCAAGTATATTTATTCAAAATTCATTAAAAATCTAATAAGTGTTATAACAAATAATTTGCTTCTTCACAGATTAATTTTAACACTAACTTATTTTACCACACTGATAAAATCTATCTCCATATCAAATATCAAAAATACCTCTATATCCATATCAAGCTGCCTCAGGATCTGACACTTTTTTTTCCTCTAAGTTTGTATTTTTGTTCTTTCTTTTTCCTCCCAGTGTCATAGATGAGGATCTCTCTTTATCTCTGCCCCAAGCTTTCTGCTATAGCAGTCTTGGATGGCACATTAGAGTCTATTTCTGAGTACTGAAACCATGTCTCTGACAATATGTGTTGTATTGTAGCTCTTTCCTCTAGATGAAATTTCTATGTGCTTCAGACAATAGACAATGTTAGGAGAATTGGACAGAAACTAAAGAAGAGCAGTATTCATTTATCTTCTTGGAAACCATTTTGGTACCGCAAGCAGAAGACGACAGAAGGCAGAAATACCCAAAGAGTCAGCTACAAACTAGAAAGGAGCTGTAAGGTTCAGGATTTTATGAAACAGGAAGAATATCGTACTTCCTCTGGACAGACTAACCCATTCAACTAAACAAAAGGCAAAGCTAACAGAAAATAACAGGCCCCAAAATCATGATTTTGAGCCATATTAGTCAAGTCATCAAAATGTGAAAAGAGTATAAAATAATTTAGCAGCCTATATCTGCATGATGCCAGCCTCTACAACAAAACACCAAAAAAAGAAAAAAAAGAGAGAGAAGAAAGCCTTGTTCATTTATGAGCATAAATACAGCCTTACTGATAGTATCAACACTTGCTGGAAACAATCTCCTAATGGGAAAATGAAAATATGTGGTTTATAAAAACATACTGAGGAAGGAGCTAGTGCTCTCATTCAGACAGAATTGATTAAAGGAAATCCATGTGTTATGCCAGACAGACTCGACTACTGTCATAGCTGAACACAGCAGCCCTGGATAATGGACTTCATGCATATGATAGAAATACCAAGTAGAGATGATGTGGTTGATTACACGGACTTTAGCGGACAGCATTAAGTTTCAGAAAAATTTCACTGACCAATTTTCACTCCAGAGACCTAAAGATTGTGGGCTACCCGCGACCCTGTGGCTGGGTGCTGTGCTGGTTTGTGTTCAGGGTGTTACCACCAGAAAGCCTCTCTTAGATGTTTTACAGACATCAATCGTACA
>Ga0181612_118847_pt1 | contig 19503 bp, 16 predicted proteins | sample HoacroProtozoa21_FD_119630 | JGI IMG/M metagenome (GOLD analysis project Ga0181612, IMG submission 119630) | Hoatzin crop microbial communities from Cojedes, Venezuel. Combined Assembly of Gp0051906, Gp0051904, Gp0051908 | reverse complement strand
TTCCTTTCAAGCACCTTTTTTTTCTTCCCCGTAACAAATTTGTTTTGTACTGCTGTACTTCCCCTGCTTCTGCTACTCCAAGCTTAAAGTATATCCAATTCTTTACGATTTCTGTAAAATGATGTTATTAGTACAGTTTTATAGGGTAGTGTAGTGTTTTTATAGGCTCCACTTTTAGTATCCTCTATGGAGGACATCTTTCCTCTTCTAGTGAGTGCATCTTTCCTTAAAAAATGTTGTGTCACTTTGAAGTGGTCGTAGGCAGTGATTTAAGATACCTGTACATTGCTCGAGCAGATGTTTGAAAACATCTGAAAATAAGTGTTCCAGAGTTGTTTCCTTGCGGAGCTGCTCCTAGTTGTGATACGAACCAACGGTCTTTGTCAAGTACCGTGTTTAACAGACAAACCAAACAAAGTATTTACGTTAGGAAAGAAGATTAAATGTTTTCTGTGTTCGCTGGTAAAGTTCATTTAAATACCATACGCTTGCTTTTGCTGATGTGACTTCTAAAGCCTGCATTTCACCAAGCAGCAGAGCGCTTCGCTCTCCACCTCCTCTGAAAGTCAGTCTGAGCAGAGACCAGTTTGTTCTGTGTCCTGAAGTGTGAATTATAATAATGGCCAGTGAATCAACTTGATATATCCAAAGCCACTGTTTAATTTTGCACCATGCTGTCGTTCGATTTCCTCATTGTGTGTCTCAACCAAATATTTTCTGTACAAAAGTAGTGTCTTGTGTGAGATGAGGCAGATGCTGCCTTTCCAGGACATCTGTTCTGCACAGATCTCCCTTCCTTCTGTGCTATCTCCCTGCAAAACCTTCTGCCTTTGGAATTTGCCGTAGGAATCCTCTGGGTGAGACCACAGTTATGCTCCTCATCTGCCAGTCCTACCTTGGGCTGTGCTGGCTTTTGGCAAACGAATGTTCCTTTTACTGTTCCAGAAGAACAGTGGTTTCAGAAGAAGAGCGTGTTTGTGTCCCGACTAACCCATTTTCTATCATGCAGCGTGTTTTTAGCTGCTCGCCTGCTTTTATCACACGCCCCTTGCGCGAGGGCTGCATGCTTGGGTTTATGGGCTGTCGCAGAGCTTATCAGCAAGATGAGAGAAAGGCGGAGTCATCGCAATTTCTGATGATGGTTTCTTTTGCGTGGTTTTGAGCAAGTCAGTTAATTGCTCTGTATTTTTGTTTCCTTGCCTCGTCTTTCAGCTGTCTTGTCTGTTTAGAAGGAGCTTCACAGTATAGGATGCATGTTTTTGGTGTGTGTGTTTTTGCAGTAGGGTCTGCCGGAACTTGGTGATGCTTTTAGAAGCAAACATAATGCATATAGTAAAAAAGAAAAGTATTTTGTTGGGTTCTGTTACGCCAGAAGCTGAGCAGAGACCACCTGCTCAGTTTGACACAGGTTATAGAATAATCGTTGGTCCTATTTAGGCTCAGCCAAATTTTAACCCTTCACCTGAGAATTTGTAGGTCAAAATCCAGACTTTCCCAAAAGGGTAAAGTTTGCTTTTTGTTTGATGCTCACAGACAAAATCTGTACTGCAGCATCATCCCATCCCAGTGCTCAGATTTAGAAGATGGGAGGGCTGGTCAGGACGTGGATCCGAGTCAAATTCACTAACCTGTGCATGTATTAAAACATTTCTCCTATTTCCCCCCACCCTTGAAAAAGATGTTACTTCAATGCATATTTTGACACCTCAGAAAGGGAGTAAAAACCTGTCTCACGCTGGTTGGTTTCCTTGATTTGCTTTTCGAGTTGCGCCTCCCCTTTTTAGCACTTCCCTTATTACAGGTGTCTTCCTCCAGCATCCCGATATATGCAAACCCGCGTATCGCCCCTGTGCCGCATTTCTGCCGCCCACCTGCACCTCACCCCTGCTCTGCGGGAGCCCTCCAAGAGCTGCACGTTGTCCTGCGCAGGCCACCGCGTCTCCAGAGCCTGGCTTAGGCTGAGCGCTGCCACCGCCGCCGCCTGTTCGCGTCGCGCCCTGCAGAGGTACCGCCTTACCCGTTCTCAGACAGGACGCGCGCTGCGTCAAGACCGACTGCCCGCGCTCGTTTGATTCCCCTGATGGTTCGTCTTCCTGGGACAGGGTTCATTCCGTTCCTCCTGCGGGGTTTGCAGCCCTCAGACCCTTCCGCTTGCTGGTACAGAGGCTGTGCGCGTACCTTCTGCTGCCTGCTGCAGCAGCCCTTTGGTTCTGTTCCGTCAGCCGTACCTCCTCTTGCATCCACCTCTCGCGCCCTCCTGCCTTCTACCTGCTACATTGTTTAACTGCGGAGTCGTGGTAGCCATTTGTGTGATTGATTGACAGATCTAGCTTTGTGAAATGTTCCGGGATACAGCTTGAATAAAAGTTTCTGTACAAAGCAAAAAGCGTTGCAAATAATAATCTGAAAAGGGCTACGTTTGCCCAAGAGGATTCCCGGAGAATGTCAGCAAACGCAGGTTTCGTTCTACCTGTAACACCAGGAGCAGCCCCCGCCGGAAACCAGCAGGCAGCGTTACACGGACCATGGGCTGAAGACAGTGGATTTCAACTGCGTAACTAAAGAGACCGTGAAGAACAGCGGGGTGACTGGAAGGGGCTTGGTTTCGTTCGTAAGGGTTGTCTGCAAAGTTAAACAGCTGGTTTCTCATTAACAGTGTCGCAGCTGCAATTACAAAACATGGCAGACTCTTGAAGTGGAGTTTGTACGAGAAAACCAAATAAAGCTTTCTTTTGAACAATGTAATTACTGTTGTTCATCTGTTCCTTCTCTGGAGATACTCAAGACCTGTCTGGACGAGGTCCTGTGCAGCCTGCTGTAGGTGACCCTGCTTTGGCAGGGGGGGTTGGACTGGATGATCCCTGGAGGTCCCTTCCAACCCCAAACATTCTGTGATTCCGTGGCAACCCAAGAGATTTATGGGTGCGTGTTCTGTTAAAAATGGGGCCTGGGGTAAATACAAACCACAATAGGTATGTAGATGTGGAAGTGCTTCTGGAAAGAAGGGCTCCTATTTTGTGATCACCGACACAGCGTCTGAGTGCCTTCCAGTAGCACATTAAGAATTTACTGGAAATCGTTTTATTCTGTGCATCAATTACGAGTAACATGGCAGGTTAAAATGTTTAATTTTAAACTTTTAAGAGAATTCAGGTAAGATTTGTTGTAGTTACTATTTAGTAACATTCAGAACATAGCTAAATACATAAACTTTCTGATGACAAGAGATTGCAATTCAGTAGTCTTTGTATTTGCTGGTCTTAAGGACGATGACCAGTGCCCTGTGAGTTAAAGACACACACTTCTAAAAGGTGGGAGATGTGTGTAAATTATTTTGTAACATTTCTTTTGCTGAAAAAAAATCGTGTCAACATCATTTTTTGGCAATTTTTTTTTTACAGAAAGTGGAAAAACTATTCAGCTGCACTAAGCGGCTAAAAAAAAAAAAAAAAAAAAAGTTCTCATCCGGGCAAGCAGTTCTGCCAGACTGGGAATCGTGTTTCGTTGCTAACAGCACTCGGTTAGTTCTTCCTTCTAGCTAAAGGAGAACAGGCAGCGTGCTACTTCAGGTGAATAAATTCCTGTACAGTTCAAGGACTTCCGAGACGTCCCTTGGGCGTTCCGTTGATCCAATGAAGGCGATCAAGGTAGGGAGCTGGGGCTGCCGAGGGTCAGCATCCATCTTCCTGCTGGGATAAACGGGGCCACTTCCCACCTCAGCGATCGCCTGGCTCCCTCCTTCGCAGGGAGAGGCACTGCCGCTGGAGACCTCGGCAGGGAAAGGAAAGAGATCCAGGAACGACAGTTCACGTCCAGGAGCCGGAGAGAGGTGAAGTCGGTGCCTTACCAGCTGCAGCGCAGTGGCCGTGTGCAGGGTCCCGGTTCCGCCCGCCGGTGAGCACGGTGTTCCGTTTGCTCCGTTTGACCACGAGATGCAGAGCTGCAGGAGAAGGCTGTTCCTGCCAGATCAACCCGCTCTGCTCCGCTCTCCCACCACCGGTTGTGCCATCCCCTTCCAAGGAGCCGCTTCCCCTTTCCTCCCCAGGCTTTGTTACCACAGAAAGACTGGAGTGAAGAACTTAGAATAAAATACAGCTTCAAATAATATTACGTGAGTTAGGAGAAAACATCCTTCAAATAATGCTTTCTCAATGCTTTCTCAATGAGGAGCAGCAAATATATCTCGTTTTAGTAGAACAAAGTGCTCCAGGCAAGGACCTCCTGTGGAAGGAGGTACCAAGATCTCTGTCACAACTGAGCACAGCAGTACTTTGCTGTCATCTGCAGGTACGAGCGATTGCAGGATAAGCTTAATAAGACAAAGCGATGCACTGGCCCAGGCTGGGAGAAGGGATTTAGCTGCTGAATTGCAATTCCTACATCAGGGATATCCAACATTTAGTAGTGGAGGGGAGCTGCCTTCCACTTTCCCCTTTCTCATCACTCTGCACAAAACCATGAACTACAAAGAAGGGCTACAGGAAATTAATTGCAAATATCCCCAGGGTCCTGCGGTCAAAATATGACCATCTTTCTCCCGTAACGCAAGTGAGGCTCATTTTTCAAAAGCGTTTCAACAGTTTTTCACAGTAAAGAACTTCACAGACATTAACTAAAAGCCTAGAAGTAGAACCTGATTATTTAAAATGCATGCTTCGTAAGGAGTTTGTAAGATTGTTCAAGCTATAGCATTCGTAAAATAAATTGGTTTGCATCACGAAAGTGAGCATGGCAATTGGATAAGGGCGTTCACTGGATCCTCTCCTGTTACAGCTGATCACGCTGGTTATTGCCGGTCTGCCAGCACCACGTAGGCGTAAGCTGAGTTGCGTACCTTCCTGGGGGTCTTTTTTTCCTGAACTGCTTACTGCAAGAAGTCAAAGTTCAAGTGTGCAAATGACTCTCAGATTGCATGGTAGTAAGCTTCCTCATTGAATTACAGAGCTATATATTATAGAAAAAAACAAACCCAAGTAGCAAAACCCAAAAGCTTTCGTAATTAAAGTGTTGGAAGCAAGTCAAAAATTTTCAGACAAAGCTTGCAGATAAGACTGTGCAAACATACAAAAGAATTGAAAAATAATTCCAGAACTGAGAAACTGAGTGTAGTCGTCCTGCTTTCTTCCTGGTACAAATTCTGTCTTTCTTAATAAGCAGAATAAAGTTAAAACTGTTGGTTGTTGCATATACAGTAGTAAAAACTACATCATTTAGAAGAACTCAGTATTGAAATAATTTTTTTTCTTAACTGCCATTTTCTCAGTCCTGTATCACGCATGACTACAAAATAAATGTGCAGATACAAATCAACCACAAGGCGTAATTTAAATCATAACAATGACTTGATCCTTCACATGCACGAGGTTGTGCAGAGCAGCGTCACAGCGTAACCTGGGAAGAGCGGGATAAAAGGAGAACCCCGCGATGAAGCAGAGCCCGTGGGGGGTTTTGTGTGACGTCCTTACACGTGTGCGTATTCCTGAATCGCTGCGCGTGACCACAGCCTGCCTACGTGCATGTGCCCCTCAGCTTAGCTGGAAACATGAACACCAGTCCTATCAGAGCCGAGCGTGCTCTGTAGGTATCTGGATCGCCCTCGGAGACAGGCACGCGTTCCCAAAGGCATCAAGGCAGAAACTGAATTCCAGAGGTACCCGCTTTGCTGCAAGACATCCACACTGCGAACTCGTTCTCTCTGCCAAGAAGCAGGGAGCTGCCTGTTACCACTGCTAAACTGCTCCCGGAACCTCGCTGACTTAATGTGAAACTACAGCACGTACTTTTACACTCCGCGGCAGCATCTGGTCCAGACCCACCCTAAGCTAACCCGAGAATGGCTGGAAGAAAGCTGACAGGCTTCTCTCTTAAGATTCTGGCGCCTTGCCCGACATCAACTCCCTCCGCTTTTATATATTCACTCTAAAAATCAAAGCATCGTAACAGAGTTATTTTTAAGGGACTACATTTAGGAAGCTCACCCAACCAATGGATAGAAATATGTATTCTTCATGAGGCCAGATGCTAGACTGTATTAGGGGAGCTTAGATTTGTTTACCTGGAGAGGAACATCTCCCAACCCCAAACCAAAATGTGCACTACGTGGTATATCTTCTGCTCCACCACCATGATTCCATATCTTTCGAGCTGCAATACGGTCAAGAGAAGGACCGGCCTAAAGCCACGCCGCCAAGACAGAAGGTATGCGGACACTGTGCTTCAAGCTTGTTCTTTTCTGCTAGGGCTGCTGCAACAAATTCAACCCATTTGCACCAAAACATAAAAAAGCGTAGGATCACACGCTGAAAAACAGAGGCATAGATTTTAATCAGTCTGTCATCCAACAACTGCACCTGTTTCATTTTGCTACTGAACGCAAGATTTCTGCTTTAACTCCAGGTCTTCAGCAGCCTCCTCCTTCTAAAGCCTGCAAGTTTTCTAGATACTCGGTGACAGCCTCTATCTCTGCAAACTCCAGTAGCCTGTTGATCAGCTTGTCCAGTGCTTCTCTCCCACCTAGGATTTCCTATGAAAAGAAAAGTAACGACAGACAAAAGCGTTACTGATTGTCCATCAGTATTATTTGGAAACGCTGACGACTCAGGCAAGGAGCTCCTAGAACGCGCTTTGCCTGGAGCCTTATCTGGGCGCACCCACTCGCTCGCTCGTCTGTGGGGCTGCGTGAAAGCAACGCGGCGCGGCGCACAGCAGCGGCCTTCTGCTCACCGCCCGTGAAAAGCACATTGATTCCGGCAGCAACAAAAGGAGCTACTGGTGCCTCCCGCCACGCTTCCACGTAACCCCTGCGTTTACATGAAAACCCCTGAGCAAGAACAATCCAGGGTTCAAGGACCTAAATCAAATTCTGTTGCTCATGCCAAGAACCAGTTTGTTTTGCAAGGCAAGCTTCACTAATTTCTGTTAGGCGGTTTATGGTTTCAGTTTCACTCCAGAAAAGTAACAAGTTCCCAACACTGAGTAACTGAAAAGCTTGACTAACAAAAGGCATTTTTATGTCATGGAAGTTCTTCCCACTCTCCTCCACGATGGTGTTTGTGTACCTACTCCCCACTTCATTAAATATGAACCATTCCATATTCAGCACGCCCTGCGTTCTCTGCAGTCACCCAGGACATCTGTGGGCACAGTTTGAAAAGTGTCGCTTCTTACACAACAGTATTTACACTAAACTGGACACCCCAGCCAAAATAGTGAAGGGTCACCCTAAATTTTGTCCTAAAACTCAAAACATTTTCTGTAAATTTAATACAAAAATCCATTTCCCTGTAAAACAACCCAATAAATAAATAAGATTCAAGCCACATGTAGAGATTCACTCAAATAAAATATCAGGCAATCTTAAAATGAAAGCATTCAGATTCAGTTTCTTTTAACTGTGGCTTGCGAGGCAAACATAAAGAAAAATTTTCTGTTTCTTCACTCCAGCATTACAGGAAGATGGAAAGACTCAGCTTAACTAAAAAACCCAAGTCTTTCTTGTCAGGTTTTTGTTTTGGCTGTACTAAGCCTCAAGAACCTCCAACTTCACTTGCCCAGTTTGGCCAAGGGACTCATGGAGTTCACGAACAAGGACTACACTCTTTATTATTTTCTACTCCCATAGAAGGAGAAAAACACACAAAGAAGTAGGCCAGTGCGTTATACCCTGTGCCAGTCAGCTTTAACACGACCCTACAACAAGCCAGAAAAGAAAGTTGAACTTTCTAAATCTACGACATCCTGTCAGAGCTGTCTGATTTCCTCATATATAATTAAATTGTTTTCACCAAGTTAATCTTTAGTTCTTATGGTACACATCAGTATCCAACTTCAAAAACTCTCATAAGCAACCGTTACCTTGATATTGCGTGCATCGTAAGAGATCCTGTGGTCAGTGACTCTGTCCTGGGTGAAGTTGTAAGTACGAATTCTCTCTGACTGGGCTCTTGTTCCCAACTGTGGTGAAGCAGCAAAAATTCTGCTATGTTATGTTTTTTTTTTAAAAAAAAAATCAAATACTACTCTAAAACAGAATAAACTGTAACGGATCAACGTGTTGCACCTACAAACGTAGTGGTCACTGGGTTAGCATATGGGTTTTTTTAAATATTGCGGCATTACTAAACTGTATTATTTGCGATTCTGTGTCACAGATGAAGTTTAACATCCTCCGGTACACTTCTGTTCCAGCTCTGTAGCTGGAAGAATTACGTAACTCTTAAAAGTCATGGAAGGCAAAAAGACGATATGTCTATACGTGTCCTTAGTTCAGAAACGTAAAAATGTTTTTCTTTCTTGGGGCGTTGTAGCTCCCACAAAAAAATAATGAGAGTAGGCACCATTACTAACAGAAGCAGCACAGTCCACGTGTGGCAAAGCAGTTCCGCTAATGTTTGGCTGCCAGAAATCAGCACTGAAAGCTGAGTAAATTGAGAATACGAAGAGTAGTCCTCTAGTGGTAAAACGCAAGAGTGCAAGCAATTCTAAATTTTAAAACAGAACTCCAAATGTACCACTGTTGTGTGGTAAAACTCTTCTATTAAAATAGAGAATTAAATGCTAAAAACTCCTTAGAGAAATGGGTGTCTGCTTCCATGGGCTTTTCTGAAAATTTCATCTGCACCCACATGAATGTTTCAAAACAAGGAATTCATTGAATATATTCTGAAACATCAGGAAAGGTAATTTAGTTTTGCCTGGTGTTTGGTGGTATTCACATAAACGTACAAAATGGGAAAATACTCAAAGAATGGGAGAGGAATGATTGCTCATTTCAAGAGAAAAGCACACTTTGCAGCATAAGTTGAGGTAACTCTTTTATGGAAGCTGTTTCTTCCCTAAGTTTACCTAAACAATATCGAATAAATCGCCACCTAACTGCGAAGTGGCAGGATTGTTTATATACTTGTTTCTTTCAAAAGCTCTGTATCATCTTACAAATACTCTGGTTTAGAAACAGGCTAAAATACAACTTTGAGAACTTCTGATCCTAGTTTTCACGGAAAATAACTTTTTACTGATGCTCTATTTGTGTAACTCTGGCCCTAACAGGGGGATTTAATACAACATGTTGAGTGCTGCCTTTTGGATAATTCCAGCTAGTCGTTTGACTCTTTTCTTTCCAGCTACAACTAATGTCTCTTTTTCATTGCCTGAGAAGTACACACTAGCATTGAACCAGGATAAGAAACCTACTTATCATTTTAAACGATAGGATTCTCCTTTGTAAGGACATCTGGTGAGACACGCGCACTCACTTGCTCTGTCACTTTCACTCAAAAAAATCAGAAACAAATCTACAACACAGCACCCTCTCCAAATTTCAGCAACCGCACGTTCTCACCTGCAGTTTTCTGGCACTCTGCTCCCGACTTAGCTGTTTCTCAATGATCTGCTGGTACAGCTTAGCTCTCAGTGTCTGGAGAGCTATTTCCTTGTTAATCTGCTGTGATCGCTCCTGCTGGCACTCAACTGCTAGTCCTTGACAGAGAGATTCAGGAGATCTCAGATCAGAAGCCCATCATAACAAAGAACAAACAAGCTGCATTAATTCTAACACATTGGGCAAACGAAATCTTCTAGAGTGCTGCTTTGGTAGGGTCACTCAGCTGAAGGGTAAAAAAGTCATTTCAACACACTGGCCAGAACCATTAGTATGTTTTTAAACTCTTCACAGCTGCACCAGGGGCCTTTTTCAGTGCTACAGGAAAGTCATGGATATTTTAAAATTTCATGAAGTAAGCGAGTTTCTGGCACTGCCTCCAGAAAGCGGGTTCACTCCAGCTAGCTCCAACATGTTAAAAATGTCATTTGCGCTGTCTACAGAAGCATGTTTAAAACAGTGTAACACAAGTTTTTAAACTCTTACTCTAGATAAGCTCTTGGAGACTGGAAAATTCATTATTCTAGCAGAGAAGGGTGTCTAAACAATACCAGAGAGTCTTGAACTTCACTACGAATAATGAAACAAAGGAAAATAAACGTCTTTAAAAGACATTTGGTATTTATTTTTACTTCTCATTTGACTTCTGAAATAAAAAGACATGTAGGAAACAGCTGTTTTCAGGTCACTACTGGAATTTCCTGGGCCTACAGACATTCTGCATCTGGACAGATCGAAGCCCACTGAATTTCAACAAAAACAAATCCTGAGAAAGACAGAGTGGTCCAGTACATACACTACCTTCCCATCAACACACATATCCCTTTTTATTCAACATACAATAGCATTATCTAGTACTGAATGAAAATCTTCCGAGTCTCCTTTTTTCTCAGTCTTGTAAGCGCACACGTTCCAGTTAGGCAACACGCACCCTCAGTCGCCAGTGGCCGTTATTCCTGAAGGTACAGAGCACATAGCACAAATTATCCACATCTTCCATCCCTGTCACCCTCCATTTGTTCCTTCATCCTTCAAAGTCAGCGTATTCATTAAACAGTCCCCCTGAAGATAAAACTGGCGTAACAGCAACACGCTGATCCTCGTGACGCTGGTACATCACCCTTTTCTCACACGTTGCCTTGCCAGAAGAGGGGCAGAACAAGAAGGGGCTACCTCCTTTTTTTCGTCTAAGGCCCAACCCTGCAAACTCACCCTAAGAGACAACTTGCAGGATCAGAAGCTTTCTCTTCAGGATATAGATTTAGAGTGATCAGAAGTACGAAATACAGCTGGGCTTACCTGTGGGAAGGTGTACAACTCTCACAGCACTATCAGTTTTGTTAACGTGTTGCCCTCCTGCTCCTTTGGCCCTGAATGTATCTATACGCAAATCTTTGGGATCCACTTTAACATCAACCTAGAATCAAAGAAAATAACTGCTTTCTGCTCATTCTAAACATATTTTGAATGTCCATTCTACTCTGTGTAAAAAAAAAAAAATCACTTCACAAAAAATTGCTCCTTTACAGCTCTTCCTGAGTAACAGCTATAATTATTACACTTCAAAAAAATGCAGTGTCAAATATCACTGCAAAGCAAGTGATGCTTTAAATATTTATTTTTTCAAACTCTCACTCCAGGTCCTTCACGAAACAAGGCACGTGTGCGTGTGAAATAAAACAAATCAATAACTTTTTGTAAAACCACTAGTTTTGGCAGGGAGACTAAGAAATAAGCAAATAATCAAAACCTAGTTCTAAACAGCAGTGCAAGAATCTTGCTCATGAGTCAGGCCTGAACGATTCTTGCATCAGTGCTTAAAAACATCTAACCGAGGAAAAACTGGGTGTATCCAGATTCAAGTAAGGAATGCAGCACTGGAAATACAAGTCCATGATGACCTGGACCACAGTTTGAGCTCAGTGGATGGGAAAGGAACATTCAGATCTGATCAATGCTGCAAGCAGAGCATTACAAGGAAGCAGAACTTGCAGGGGAAGCCTACAGGATCTGTTTTTGTTTATTTTGTGTGTAAATTGCTGGTTTGAGTGAGAACTGTTGGTATCAGGGAGATCTCAGAAAGACTACCAACACACTCGTTCATTCAAATTCAAAGCAGACTGTCCTTGATTTAACAGAGAAGGACACCAATAATTTAAATGAAACAAAAAAAAGAAAATGATCTGCAGAATCACATTACTATGCAACACTGAGTATTTCCTTGGCTATATTCCCTGTCTTAATACATGATGTAATTTAAAATTAGCGTACTCATAGCAGTCAGCCTTGTGAGTGCTGGGGCTGGAATACTCACTGAAACGATCACTGACTTACACGCCATTTCAGGCAATAGCAAATATCTGCAAAGTTGCTTCTGATGACCAGTGTAAAACATGTAAGGTACAGAGCCAAGGACCATTGCCTTCCAGAGCCAGAGAACTTGTGCTGCACTTGCTGGGACTTGCACTTGGGTTATCAGTAAAATCTCAAAACAGTAACAGTAACATGGTTTTAAATAACTCCTACTCCAATGCCAAAATGGGTGTGCAAGGAAACACCGCCTTACCACCCCGATTAACAGTTCATTTACCTCCTCCGGCTGAGGGAGGACAATAACTGACATTGTCCCAGTGTGAATGCGCTGCATTCTTGATGACAGGCCCATCTCAGGGATTCGCTGGACTCGATGAGTCCCTCCTTCATACTTCAGATGCCTGTAGACATCATCTCCCGAAATACGAGCAGCGGCGTGATGCAACCCACCTAGAGAGACAAATAACGTGTGACAAATATAGCACAAACCCACCACTTCTGATTTCATTGTCTTGGTGGAACGTCTGAAGATCTATTGTACCTATCTCAGCCGGCGCATAGTTCACAATGTCAAAGGTCCAACGTTTATAGTCTGCATAGTTCTGGTACATCTCAAACATTTCTTTAGTGAACTGTTGGCAGATGTCTCCTAAAAATACAAAGGCGCTACAAAATAAATAGCAGTTCACAAAATGGCAGCCACCGTTAGATTTAGTTGCAGCTCTAACCACAGTCACTAGACAGATTAACACTCCTTAATAAGAAAGTATTACTTTATACCATTAAAGTATAAAAAGGCATTAAGAATAACCCGTAAGAGGTTTAATAAAGGTGAATGGAGGTTTGAAGTAATCTTTACTGCGCAGACTTTGCTGACCTCCAGTTGTTCTGCCAGCTGTCACTTCTAATATGACATGACTTCTATCATATTTTTCCTTCGGCACTAGAAGCTGGAAAAGCTGAAAAGGGAAAAAAAAAAAAAAGTCATCATCTCCTTCATAACTCTCTATCTCCTCTTAATCAAATTTACAGCCAGCCTTCACAATTGCCACAGCCTGAGCACACACAGCCACTGATTTCTTTTGGCAAACTAGTAAGTAGGACTAAAAACTGTCCAACAGCCACTGCAACTCAGTGCAGTCAGTGTGGAAATGGGATACGCTGGTGCATCCACAGGAAAGCGAGCTGAAAATTTGACTCTGCAAAGTCAGGTGTGAGGCCACCCACTCCAGCCCCAACTTCCTATGAACACAAAGTTATCAACTATAACCCAGCCAATCTTCACATTAATCTTCTTTTTCAGAAAGTCTCATTTCGTATTATTTCAATCTGAACGTAGAAATGAGCCCAAACATAGAGCTCTCCACTGAATCATTTCAGCTTCTCTGTTTATAATTAATTTCCTCACTCATGGGGTGCTGTCAGCTGAAGAGAAAATGAAAGACTACAAGTTCCAATCAAAGATCTTTCAAGAATGCACACTCCGCTGCCACAAACAGTTACCAGGATGTTATGTCAGGTCTCAATAGCACGGACTCATCATTTTTTTAATCCCCTTCACCATCTGCAGACAGACAAGCAAGCAAGCAAAAATGACTAAAATAATAAGCTTTTGAGACACAACTGTCAGTAAGAAGCTCACTAATAATTAATGTTGCCACTTCTTTTCACAGAGAATACAGAAGCTGGACTTCTGTTTTATTAAACACAAGTGTCAGAGTCTATTGGTAAGATCACAAAGGAACATTTTTCTGACATCTTTATTTATAAAGCTGTATAATTTTACCTCCGACTCACCTGTCTGCACAATGTGTTGATTTTTTTATTCAGGGTTTCCTTCTCTTCTAAGGCAAGCTCTAGAAGTTGTTTCTCATTTCTGCTGTCTAGCTCTAAATTCCAACAACAGGAATAGATGTTAGCCAATCTCACCTGGCTTAGAGCAAATTGTAATACAAAGACATGCACTGCAGTCCATAAAAGTCTGCAGCTGCATTTTGCCAGTATGAAATATCAAATAAAAGCAGCCCTGGGCAGGATGCATAATGCTAACTAAATGATCATATTTTTCAGGGGTACTGGAAGGAGTAGCGAGTACCTTACCTCTCAGTTTCCAGCTTAAGGCTCAAAGTCTGCACCAAACAGATGCCAGTCCCACCTGACAGCTACTCACTCCCAGTTATACTCATGGTTGTATCACACAGATTGACAGTCTAGGAGCAAATCCACAAATGGATTTGACAGAATACATCAAAAACATGCCTAGCGACAAAAAGTGCCTCAGTTTCCCCTACTACAATTGTTCATGCAACGAAATTTTTTGTTCCTATACTTGCCCAGAAACACCCATATGTTCAACAGTTTGTAGCCAAGTCACTAAGGTGAGCATGACAAACATAGGTATGATGACAATAATGAGGTTTCTGACCCTCTCTCTCCTGCTACTCGAGAGATCAGCGAGATGTGGGAGTTACAGATGCAAGTCATCAGAATGTGGAAGACCTCACTTCGACCCTTTGCTTTGCTTAAGGAGATTCCCTTCCCCTCTCTTCAGCATGTGAGACCGCAATCTGGAGTACCATGTCCAGTTTTGAGATCCCCAGTACAAGAAAGGCATGGAAGTACTGGAGTGAGTCTATTTGAGAACCACCAAGATGGTCAAGGGCTGGAGCAAAGAACGTATGAGAAGAGGCTGCGAAAACTGTGTTTGTTCAGCCTTAAACAGGCAGAGGGGAGGTTTTATTGTTGTGTACAGCTACCTAATAGACATCGAAAAGATGAGGACAATCTCTGTATATCATGATAAAAGGAGACATAAGCTGGAATATGGGAAATTCTGATTAGACATTAGGAAAACTATTTTCACCCTAAGGGTGGTCAGACACTGCAACAGGGGCTCAGAGGGGTTGTAGGATCTCTGACCTTGGATATATTCCGAACTCAGCCGGACAAGGCCTGGCAACCTGCTCTAACTGGTCCTGCTTTGAGTAGGACATCAGACCAAATGACCTTCACAGGTCGCTTTCAAACGAAATTATTTGACGATTCTGTGATTATATTGCCCCTTCGCACATTTTAGAGCTTACTACCAAACTAGGAAACATTCTCAGGCAAAACTAGCAGAAGCCCCAAACCTTTTCTGCTGTGGAGGCTCCAGTTCACAACAATTACAGATGCTGATCAGTTAGTATTAGATTATACGCTAAGTAGAAACTTGGAAGACAGTTGGAGTCAAGCAGAAAACCTGCCACTGCGAAAACAGGGAGCACCCTCTCCTTTTCATCTTTCTTCCTACTGTTCTAGCAGCTGAGGATTGGCTCTATCACTCATCTCATTAGAAAGTAAAACCAATTCAGCTCACAGAAAGAAAAGAACAGGTCTGGTTAAATAAAGGCACATGTTTTACCATGCCAAGTTGAACTAGATTTAATTTACAACTGGACAATTACCAGCGCAAATGGGAGAGTGGGGGAAGACAGCTTGGAACAGCTGGGAGTGAAAGCGAGGGAAGAAAGCAAGAAAGAGGGAGGAGAAAGTCTTACGCCTTCTGGCCAGCATGGAAACCATAGGTTTGCCTCAGATACAGCATAAAACCAGACACCCAATAGCTGAATGCATCTCCTCGCCTTGCATGACCTCTGGATTCTGCAGTAGGAATCAGGGATCTCAAAGGCAGACGCAAGGACCAGGCTCTGAGTGTCTGGGCATCTGGAGCCTGGTTCCCGTTCACAGCAGCTAACATACACACACATTTACTGGTGAACTCAGCAGCGAGTCTTAAGAACTAAACAGCCTGGGATCCTGAACCAGCTTTGTATACTGGGCAAGGACAGCAGCAGCTCTCATGCATCACAGTTTTTAATTTATGCGCTTGTTTTTTTTTTCTTCCTTAAATAGAGGATGTCAGATCAACACTTGAACCTGGCATCCCGTGTACATAAGGCAGGAACTGTGTAAGCTTCCCTACCAGTATGTCACAACCCCAATCCAAAGCTGGTACTGAATCAAAGGCCTCCAGCCGGTCCAAAAGGCATCATTATCGATTCATTACATAAACAGTACCAAATTAAATCCTGTCAGTGAAGATGAAAGAATGGTCTCATGGTAACCAATGATCTTAAGGTTCAAAGGATTGGCATCCCATCCCTACCTTCCTGCAAACCCGACCTTTAAGAATTCACTTCATCTACCCTGTGACTCACATCACAGTGGCAAACTGGGAAATAACATTTTTCTCGTCCAAGGAGTGTTGCAAATATAAAATCCTATAGCGATTGTGAGGAATTCAGGTACTACACAGAAGAGGGTCAGTTAGGCAGCTAAACAGAAAACAAAGAGCAGTCGAAGGGAACATTCATGTTTCAACTTGACCACACAATAAACAGTATAAACAGAATAATTTGGCTCCGTTTAATTAACTTACTGGCTGTCATTTTCTTTCATTCTTTTCTTGTCCCTTCTTTCAACTAGAACTCACTCCATTCACCCACAGCATAATTTACAGAATTAGAAAAATTCTTCATTATCCTTACTTGATCCAAAAATAGCCTTTTTAAGTTGAAGTATGAATTGTCCAGTGTTTTCTTAATACTTTCTAATTCTTCCCAGAACATTTATTTTTCAGCATAAATTTTTGTCCCTCCTCACCTTCATTCCTTTTCCTCTTTCTCCAGTGAAAAGAGCTTGAGGGGGTTGAGGATTAAAACATTTTCAATAATCACCATTTTTTCCGAAAGCACAAACATCTACTTATTGCTAAAACTAAAGAATACAAATGTTTTCTATCTTTCTAAACAAATTACATTTTTACCAACTTTATTTCAATATGGCTTTTACTGTTTTGTCAACACTCTTCGGTTCTCCCTCTGAAAAGCATCATGAACTTTCATCCCCCTCCATTTACACCCCTGGCTACCCATTTCTCCTGTCCTTTGCTTTTCCCTTCCTTCACTTCTTTAATGTAAACCCCATTGTGTGCACCTCCTCACACTTCTAACAATGTTTTTTTCTCAGAATGTTGCACTGTTACTTATCTGGTAAATTCTTTTACTCCCTGTGTACTTTCTTATTCCCGAATGGTATCAAAAACAGCGACGATTTTTAATTCTTTTTTGTCCCAGCTTCTGCTGTAGTAAAGCATTGAAAAGAAACAGCTTCTTAGACAACCATCAATTTTCATTTCTTGAAATATTTTCAAAGAAATACTAGCTTTTGCCATTTCAATTGGAAGCTGGCAGTTCAGGGCCTAATGAAAGTTCATGCCATTTGTTTGATTTGTATCAATGAACTGGCTAGACTGAATCTCATTTTAAATAACATGGGTGAAGTCTGCATCTATCAAATGCATTGGGTGCGCTAAATTTTTTTCCTTCCGTTCACACTGCTCTCGGTTCTATCAAAAAACAACCTTAAAAGAAACATTCCCAAACTATTTCTGCTAGACGGATAGCCCTGAGATTCCAGATGCTCCCTATTCTCCCAAGTTGGCTGTATTAAGACCTCAAACTGAAGCGAGGTGAGATAAAAAATGGAAGGATGTGGCTGGATGCAGAAAGCCCCAGCAGCACGCAAGCTCCCAGGAGCAGACAGGATCAGAGAGCATTCCAGGGCTGGCTTAACTTACTTAAAAGCTCTTCTCAAAGGCTGGGCAATGAAGTTTATCATAAGCAAAGCTACTGTGTTGAAATAAGTAAGCAGATGTGTCCTCCTTACCTCTGCACATGGCTTCTAGTTCCTGAACTTCTCTTTCAGCCTCTTTGATTTCTTGAAATGCAGCTGCAATGGGGGACAGATGGGCACATCTCCTCCTCAGGGTTTTTTGCTCAAAGTCATTTACGGAGTCAGCATTTAACACATGAATAGCCTGCTGGTATTCCTTGCTTAGAGTCTCCAGATACTTCTGCACAGCCTCATGCTTCCACAATGCTAGAGAATCCTGATGTTTTTTCCTATGCTGACCATTAAAAGATAGAGTGAATCTACCTGTGTCTAACAAAGATTCTGGCCTCCAGAACCCGCAGTTGTGCAGTCCCACCGCATAACCTATCTTCTTTGCAACAGGAGGGAGAAGACAGCTGTGAAGCTGACCATGACAGTAGCAATTGGCAAGCAGGCTCCTGAAAAGACAGACACTTCGGAAAGGTTTCATTTTGCTTCCTATTTTCCACCACCTGAAATTAAAAATAGACAGTACATGGACCAGTGTTATTATCTAGAAAAAGAAAGCATTCCATTAACAACAACAACCAAAAAAAAACCAAAAACAAACATAAGAACTGTATCAAGCCCAAATCCTGTTCTTGATTACATCAACACAAATGCAATTGTCATGGACAAATCTGCTCCTGTTTTAGTCATGGTTTAAACCAGCAGCTCTTCTCAGCACCATTGTACTGACTGAGGGGTAGAAAGGGTCTCTTTCCTCGCCTCCTCAAACAGTTTATTTATGCTGTGGAAAAGCTACTGTAGATGCGGCTTTACAGACAACAGCTTCATTTTGCCTATGTCTCATTGGAAAAACCCAACCATTTCATGCCTTACTGGCCAAAGAAAAATGTTGCTGAAAGAAGACAAATCTATACTAGAGGTACAGAATTCTATACAAAGAATGTATGAAATGTCCAGAATTACATGCAAAATTATACCCACTACCATAACAAGATATAACTGTGGCAGGAGGACATTAGCAACATTGAGCTGACCTTGCAACAGGTTAGTCAATGGGACTACAATAAATTTGCAAGAAATTACTCACCCATATACGTGCTACGCAAGACACGGGAGCAGTGCTTTATGCCCCCTGTGTACTCCTTCCCATTATATACTTACATATAAGTGCTATAAACATTTCCTACCCAAAAAGTGAGTAAGCAGCTGGTACTCTGAAATACAGCCCCTTTATTTTTCTGAGACCCTTGGCCTACAGTTTTGTAGGACACAGGCTCCCCTTAGCATCACTGTTGCTCTAGGGAAGATCTTCTCCTCTTTGTTTTATATTATCAGCACTGCAAATTATGCTATGAATTCTTTCTGTGCTCTAGAAATTTATATTGGAGTGCAAGGGTCTACCAAGAGCACTAAATTGAAACCATTCACATTCTAGGACTACTCACACAGAAAAGGTTTAACAAACAAAGAAGCACTCCTTAATATCTCTGCCAGTGCCACAATCCCATCTGTCTACCGATTTTTGCAAATAAGTGGGTTCAGAGAAAACGAGTGCGTGAAACTTTTGCAACAGGATTTCCTTGAAACAGGGAGTCGCTCACTTCAAGGTTTTTATTCATCAGACACAAGACCTTGTGTGCATTTTCAGGCATTTTGTTAACAAATTACTGTGACATTCTAACTCCCCAAATCACACATGATCCTAACCTATTTACATTCATCCATCCATCCACAGTGAGGGACAGGCAATACGCAGTAAAACCAGAAGCACTGCATCTTGCTTGCCTGACTGGCTGTTTTACTACCTACAGGAACTGGAAGAGTTAGAAAAGGAAGGAAGGGCCTTTATTCTACTGCTGCAGCTTCCTCAGATTTCCTGCCAGCAGGTGCTATTGAACCCACAGCGGCAACTTCAGGACTGCTCTAATTTACAGAAAGCCAACGATAGCCCTCATGGATTGCTCTAGTGACTGAAACCAGCTGTAGCAGAGGGAGCCTCCCTCTGAGGGTGACGGAGCACTGGAACAGGCTGCCCAGGGAGGCTGTGGAGTCTCCTCCTCTGGAGATATTCAAGACCTGCCTGGGCAAGATCCTGTGCAGCCTGCTGTAGGTGACCCTGCTTCGGCAGGGGGGGTGGACTAGATGAC
>Ga0181612_131605_pt1 | contig 19504 bp, 16 predicted proteins | sample HoacroProtozoa21_FD_119630 | JGI IMG/M metagenome (GOLD analysis project Ga0181612, IMG submission 119630) | Hoatzin crop microbial communities from Cojedes, Venezuel. Combined Assembly of Gp0051906, Gp0051904, Gp0051908 | reverse complement strand
AGGGATGTCCTTTGTTTGGGATGTCCGCCAAAGCAGCGGTTTGGGAAAGACGGTCAAGGGGAACGAAGTTCCCGCCATGCGGCCGCACTATTATGGGTTGTCTCAGACCTGGTGGACTGTGGAATGAGTGGATCTTTGTGCGAGCCCTTGAGGGGCTTGAGCAAACCGCTATACTACATCCATCCAAACAAAGGAAATCAAGGAAACGCAAAAGAACCGTCCCCTTTGAGGTGGGGACGGTTCTTTGTTGGTCAGTTGAGTTCCGTGAGGGCGGCGGCGATGCGCTCGACGGTGTCCCAGGTGGGGCCGTCACCGGAGTCGACGATGACGTCGGCCCACTGTTCGTAGAGGGCGGTGCGCTCATCGTAGAGGTCCCGGAAGGTCATGCCTTCCGGCAGGTAGATGCCGCGGGTCTCGAAGTCTTTGATCCGCGCACGGAGTTCCTCGTAAGGCGTCCGAAGGTAGACGACCGTGCCGATGGATTTCAAATGCTGCATGGACGCCTTCCAATACACCGCGCTGCCGCCCGTGGCGATGACGGTCTCATGCACGTCGAGCGAGCCGTTGACGTCGTCCTCCAGCTGCGCGAAGGTGTCCGGGCCGTCCTCGGCCAGGATCTGATAGAGCCGTTTGCCGGCTCGCCGTTGAATGATCAGGTCCGTGTCCTCAAAGTGGTAGCCAAACTTCTTGGCCAGGATGACCCCGATGGTGCTCTTGCCGCACCCGGGCATACCGATCAGCACAATATTATCCATAACGCTCCTCATACTAAAGGGGCTGCACAGAACATGCAGCCCCTGCTGTTATCCAAAGATACAATTTTGACGCTCTGTGGTTGAGCCGTAATTTAGACTTCTTCTGATGTTTCAGCGGAAGACGATTTTGGTGAATCCTTAATCGACATCCGGAACAGGACGAAGCCGATAATGAACAGAACGGAGATGGAAGCAACGCCGATGTTCTGCTGGCCGGTGGCCTGGGCCACAACGGAGATCAGCATGGTGCCCACGAAGGTGGCGCCTTTGCCGATGATGTCGTAGAGGCCGAAGTATTCACCGGATTTCTCACTCGGGATGATCTTGGTGAAGTACGAACGGGACAGAGCCTGAACACCGCCCTGGAACATGCCGACCACAACGGCCAGGATCCAGAACTGATACGTCTCCTTCAGGAAGAACGCATAGCAGGCGATGCAGAAATAGGCAATGATACAGACCGAAATCAGGGTCGTAACGTTGTACTTCTTGGACAGCTTACCAATGATGATGGCACTGGGGAATGCCACGAACTGCGTGACCAGAAGTGCCAGAAGAAGCATGGTCGTGTCAAGGCCAAGGGAAGTGCCGTAAGCAGTAGCCATGTCGATGATGGTGTAGACACCGTCAATGTAGAAGAAGAATGCAAGAAGGAAGAGGCCGACTTTGCGGTCGTGGCCAAGGCTCTTGATCGTGTTGCCAAGAGTGGCAAAGAAATGCTCGTTCTCGGCTTCTTCTTTGGTGATAAAATACTTCTGCTTGTAGGACTTCAGGATGGGCAGGGATACGAAGAACCACCATGCGGCGGTCAGCGCAAAGCCCAGAGCCATGGCGTTTTCCGTGGACATGATGCCTTTGCTGAGGCCGGGAACTGCGTCCGGAGACAGGAAGATGTACATCAGCAGGCAGATGATGAACGGAATGCAGCTGCCGATGTAGCCGAAGGCATAGCCCTGCGAAGAGACGTCATCAATACGTTCTTCGGTGGTAACGTCGGACAGCGTAGAGTCATAGATGACGCAGCCAAGGTTGAAGGCCACACGGGAGATCACGAAGATGATCAGGAAGGCGAGCCATTCCCGGACAAATCCGAACGCCAGACAAGCCGCCGAACCGATGGCGATGATGATGGCGAAAATCTTTTTCTTGCGTCCTTCACGGTCTGCAGCAGTACCGAGCAGCGGGCCGGCCACTGCGGAGATAATGGTGGCCACGGAGTTGGCGTAGCCCCAATACGCAAGGTATTCGACTGAGGTCAGGTTTCCCTTTTCGCCCAACATGTTGAAATAGATTGGAACCAGTGTGCAGACGAGCAATACGTAAGCCGAGTTCGCTACGTCATACAGGATCCACTTTTTTTCCAGAGAGGTCAGTTTAAACTTCTCTTTCTGGACGACTTCATTGGTGTTGGTATCCATAGTTTTCCTCCTTTGGGTCAGCTTGAAACCAGCTGGCCGTCAAAATTGTATGCAAATAGACTACTCCAGTCTTTTGTCCCCTCAATGTTGGCTTCAAAGTCCTGAATAAACTGAACCGCTTCCGGCAGGGCCTTGTCATAGAGATCCAGAAGTTTCCGGACCGGCTCCGCGCAGGCCGGGTTGGGTTCGTAGTTGATGAAGAGGCCTTTGTACCCTTCATACATGCCGGCTGCTTTGAGTGCTGCGAAGCACACGGCACGTTTCAGCCGGCTGCGGCCCACGAGCTGGTCCAACAGGAACCGGCCCATCAGCTGCGCCACCAGAACTTCCCGTGGAGAGATGCCCGGGAAGAACGGGGCAAACACTTTGGCGTTCGCCATGCGGGGGTGCAGATGGTCTGTCAGGATATGAGTGATGGGGTCATACCCGTCCCGCACCAGGAGGATGCGGTCGAGTTCCGCTTCGATTTCCGTATGAGTGCTGCCGACACGGGCCGCCTCGTCGTCCACAATGGCGTGTGCCTGGCGATCTAGGGCGTAGTGGCAAAGGAAGCCGTACATGTAGGACAACGCCTTGTGGTCCATTCCAGACGCTTTTACCACGTCCCCTGCCATGGTGAAAAACTGTTCGCCGGACCAGCGGTGCATGTCATTGCCAAGGTCCGCCACCTTGTTATGGGACCACGGCATGTAGAAGAACAGGATGTCCGGGCCATGCAGGCCGGTAAAGAAGAGTTCCGGATATTCGTAGACGATCTTCTGAAAATCCTCCGGCAGGCGTTCCAGGACCTGGACGCCAAACTTGTAGTGTGTGTAGGTAGTCGGCATGAAGTCCTCCGAATGCTTGAAAATGTTAACTAATAGATTTATTATAATACATGTTCCATAAAATCCAAAACAAATTTACGTGAAATGTTGGCGAAAACTGCTCAAAGTTTAGCAATTGATGTAGAACCGAAAGGCACAAACATGGCAGAACGGATCCATTACAAAACGGAATTTGTCTGGTTTACCGCGCCGGAGCGCCCCGATGCGCTCTTCCGCCTCTTAAACCGGCTGTTCTTTGACGGCAAGCTGCCGGTACCTGCCCTCTCCTTTGAGCCGCTCCGGATTCCCGGGGACCGGGCCGCCCGCGTCAACGGCGAATTCCGGCCGCGCGGCGGACCCAACCAGACGCCGGCTATCATTCTGGATCCGGACAGCATCAAGGCCACCTGCCTCAGCGTCGGCGGCTACGAAACAGTTTTCTTCCACCTCTGTTGCTGCCTGCTGCATGAAATGGTCCACTACCACTGCTGGAAGACCGGCGTCAAGGAAGTAGACCGCACCCGGCAGTTTCACAACCGCTCCTATAAGAAGGAAGCGGAAGCCCATGGGCTGGTCTGCCAGCTCTCCCCCTACCGTTCCACAGTGCACGGCTACAACATGACGATCCTTTCGCGAAGCGCCGAAGACGCCATCCGGAATGCCCTGCCGGCCTTTCACCGCCAATACGAATAACAAAAAACAGGAGTTCCACCAGGAACTCCTGTTCTTTTATTTTAGTCGTTGTCTTCGACAACCTTCCAGCCGGCACGGATGATTTCGTCATGAGCACCGACTTCGGACAACATCTTTTCGATGAGCGCGTCGTTGTTCTGTTTGGTGGTGATGAAGGCGCGAATCTTTTTCTGGTCCCCTTCCATGTCCACCGTTTCCATGTCGTGCAGAAGGGCATTGGGTTCCGCCGTGATGATCTGCATAATGCCGTCTTTGACTTCACTGGCCTGGTCATCCCGGCAGATGACGGAAATCTTGTACATCTTCTCCAGCTTGTCGTACCGCGTCTTTTTATAGCGGCGGTTCTTTTCGATCCAGACCGACAGCGGGTGGAAGCACAGGTGCAGGAAGACCAGTGCCATGGAGCAGGCGAACGCATAAAATACGTTGTCCAGACAGCACAGGATGCCGATGGCAGAGCACGCCCATACGGTGGCGGCGGTGGTCAGGCCCTTGATGGTGCCGCCCTCTTTCAGGATGACGCCGGCGCCCAGAAAACCGATGCCGGTGACGATCTGGCCGGGGATACGGGTCAGGTCCGTGTTGCTGGGCACGGTCAGCAGAAAGCCGAAGGCCGTAAAAGCAAAGGAGCCGACCACAACCATCATGCAGGTCACGGTACCAGCCTGGTGGCGGGTCCACTGCCGTTCAAAGCCGATGGCGTAGCCCAAGACGGCAGCCACCAGAAGATGCAGCAGGAAGCCCGAAACTGAGGTGAGATCATGTATTACCCACAAAGTCTGTTCATCTCCTATTCTGTGTTTGCACACGTGTCTCTTTATCTTTTTCAGTATAGCATATTTAATCAATAAATTAAATCAAAAGAAAGAACCGTCCGGATGGGACGGTTCTTTCTTTTGGTGACCCATCGGGGATTCGAACCCCGGACACCTTGATTAAAAGTCAAGTGCTCTACCGACTGAGCTAATGAGTCATGAGCCGCATGGTTGCGGCTTATTTATAATAGTCAATCAACTTTAGAAAGTCAAGACTATTATTTGACAAAAAGGATGACCAGCGTAGTGGCCATGCAAAGGACCACAAAGACAATGCCCAGAACTTTGGTGGCGTTGCCGAGCGCGCTGTCTTTGGCGTGGCCGCCGGTCTTGTCGAAGAACTGGTTGTCGTTCATGGGGTTGGAGCCCTGAACGGCGGAAGCGTCTGCTTCACGGTTCTTCTGCATCAGAATGATGACCGTCAGGACGATTGCAAAGACGATACAGGCAATGGCCAGAATAAGCTGTAAAGTCGACATGTCAAATTCCTCCATCTTGAAGTATTCGAACCGATTGGACTCGGTTGGGTTCTCATTTAAGCCTAGATATTCTATCACACTACCAAGCCTTTTGCAAGATGAAAACCCATTATTCCAGCGTCAATTGTTCGCCTTCGGTGTCCTCTTTGGCCGGAAGGGCGCCAAGGGCCGGAAGGTTCTTGGTCCGATACCGGTACGGCTTGGCAAATTCGCCCTCCTTATAGGGGCGAATGCCCATGACCCGCTGGCCTTTTTTGAGTCGCATGACGGAGACACCCTGAGTGTTCTTCGTGGTCTTCGGCGAGATGACCGCTGTGTTGATCAGAAGCATGCGTCCGGCCGAGGAGGTCAGGACCATTTCCGCGTCCTCCGGCAGATAGACCGCAGCGGCCAGCGGCGATTTGTCACTGTAAGCCTTGATCAGTTTCTTCCGGTTGGTCTTGGTCTGGTATTCGCTCATTTCAACCTTGGCTACCTTGCCGTTTTCAAAGACGAAGAGCATGTAGCCCTTATAGTCTTCTGTGACGGCCATGTAGACCGGCTGCTCGCCCTCGTCGAACTCCAGGATGGTAGGAACATAGTCCCCAAGAAGAGAGGCCTTGGAGTCCCCGAAGTCCGATGCGTGGGATTTGTAGACCTGGCACTGGTTCGTAAAGAACAGGAGGTCCTTCGCGTTGGAGGACTCCACCACCTGGGTGATATGGTCCCCTTCCTTCACCTTCTGCTCCCCGCTCATGCGCAGGGACTGCGGGGTGATTTTCTTGAAGTAGCCGGCTTCGGAGAAGAAGAACGTGCAGACGTAGTCGTCCACTTCGGCCACTTCCGGTTCGTCCTCAGCAATGTCCACAGCGTAGATGATTTCGCTGCGGCGGGGCTTGCCGTACTTCTTGGCAACATCCTGCAGTTCACCAATGATGATTTTGCGGATGCGGGCTTTGCTCTTAAGAGTGGCCTCCATATCTTCAATGGAGTTGCGGAGGTCCTCGATGTCCGCCGTGCGCTTCAGGATGAATTCGCGGTTCAGGTGGCGCAGTTTGATCTCCGCCACGTATTCGGCCTGGATCTGGTCGATGCCGAAGCCGATCATCAAGTTCGGGACGACTTCGGATTCCTCGTCCGTGTTGCGGATGATCTTGATGGCCTTGTCAATGTCCAGAAGGATCTTCTGGAGACCTTCCAGAAGGTGCAGTTTGTCCTTCGCCTTATTGAGGTCGAAGTAGACACGGCGCTTCACGCATTCGGTGCGGAAGGCGATCCACTCCGAGAGCAGCTCCTGTACGCCCATGACGCGCGGCATGCCGCCGATCAGGACGTTGAAGTTGCACGGGAAGGAATCCTGGAGCGGCGTGGACTTGAACAGTTTGAGCATGAGCTTGTCCGGGTCCGTGCCGCGTTTGACGTCGATGGTGATCTTCAGGCCGTTTTTGTCCGTTTCGTCCCGGATGTCCGCAATCTCCTTCAGGCTGCCGCCTTTGGCAAGGTCGATGATCTTGTCAATGATGGCCTCCGAGGTGGTCGTGGGCGGGATTTCGGTGATGTCGATGCAGTGGTTGGTTTTGTCGTACTGATATTTGGAACGGACGACAATGCCGCCGCGGCCCGTGGAGAAGACCTTCTCCATGGTGTCCCGGTCGTAGATGATCTGTCCGCCGCCGGGGAAGTCCGGCGCCTGGAGGGACTCCATGATGTCGTACTCCGGGTCCTTGATCAGGTTGATGGTGGTTTCACAGATCTCCTGCAGGTTGAACGAGCAGATGGAACTGGCCATGCCAACCGCAATACCGGTGTTGTTGTTGACCAGAACCGACGGGAATGTGACGGGCAGGAGCGTGGGCTCCTTCATGGTAGCGTCGTAGTTGTCCACGAAGTCCACGGTGTCCTTGTCGATGTCCCGGAAGAGTTCTGCGGCGATGCTTTCCAGCTTGGCTTCGGTGTAACGGGAAGCCGCCCAGGACATGTCCCGGGAGTAAGCTTTACCGAAGTTACCCTTGGAATCCACATACGGGTGCAGCAGGGCTTCGTAACCGCGGGAGAGGCGGACCATGGTGTCGTAAATGGCGGCGTCTCCGTGCGGATTGAGCTGCATGGTGCGGCCGACGATGTTGGCCGACTTGATGCGGGCGCCGTTCAGGAGCCCCATCTTGTACATGGTGTACAGGAGCTTGCGGTGAGACGGCTTGAAGCCGTCGATTTCCGGAATGGCGCGGGACATGATGACGCTCATGGCGTACGGCATATAGTTGATTTCAAGCGTGTCAACAATAGGCTGTTCGACCACGAGGCCCGCGCCCATAATATGAGCGTTCGGGTTGATGTCTTCCCGGTCAATGTCCGGTGTTTTTTTCTTTCTGGTTGCCATCCGTGGTCCTCCTTAGGAAAGATCGGTCATGTCGATGTAGAGATGACCGTCCTGGGCGATGTGCTGTTTGCGGCCCTCGAGGTTGTTGCCGAGAAGCAGGTCAAACGTGGCGGCCGTCTTTTCGGCGTCCGACGGTTCCACTTTGATCAGCCGGCGGGTCTTCGGATTCATGGTGGTCAGCCACATCATGTCCGCCTCGTTTTCACCGAGTCCTTTGGACCGCTGGATGGTGTATTTTTTGCCCTCGAGTTCCGCGAGGACGTCCGATTTTTCTTTCTCGGTGTACGCGAACCACACCTGGTCCTTGCAGTTGATTTCATACAGGGGCGATTCCGCGATGAACACCTTCCCCTCCTGGATGAGGGTCGGCATGAGCCGGTAGATCATGGTGAGGATCAGCGTGCGGATCTGGAAGCCGTCGACGTCCGCGTCGGTGCAGATGATGACTTTGCTCCAGCGGAGGTTGTCCAGGTTGAAGGACGTGAGGTCCTTGGACTTGGTCTTGGCCTCCACTTCGACGCCGCAGCCGAGGACCTTGATGAGGTCCGTGATGATGTCACTCTTGAAGATTTTGGTGTAGTCCGCTTTCAGGCAGTTTAAGATTTTGCCGCGGACCGGGATGACAGCCTGGAATTCGGAGTCCCGGGCCTGTTTGCAGGCGCCGAGAGCCGAGTCACCTTCCACAATGAAGACTTCGCGGCGCGCGACGTCCTTCGTGCGGCAGTCCACAAACTTGGCCACGCGGTTGGACATGTCCATGTTGCCGATCAGGGTCTTCTTCAGATTCTGACGCGTGGATTCCGCGCGGACGCGGCTGCGCATGTTGACCAGGACCTGATCTGTGATCCGGTCGGCATCCATTTTGTTTTCAATGAAGTAGACTTCCAGGGAGTGCTTGAAGAAGTCCGTCATGGCCTCCTGGATGAATTTGTTGGTAATGGCCTTCTTCGTCTGGTTCTCATAACTGGTCTGCGTGGAGAACGACGAGATGACGATGCAAAGGCAGTCTTCAATGTCCTGGAACGTGATTTTCTTATCCGACTTGTTGTATTTGTTGTTGGCCTTGAGGTAAGCGTCGATTTGCGAGACAAAAGCCGAGCGGACGGCCTTGTCCGGGGCGCCGCCGTGCTCCAGCCAGGAGGAGTTGTGATAGTACTCCTTGAACTGGACCTTGTTGGAAAAGGCCACGGCCGCGTTGATCAGGACTTTGTACTCCGGTTTGTCTTCGCGGTCCTTACCGGTGCGTTCGGTGTTCCAGAACTGCACCTGGGTGAAGCCCTGGTCTCCGACCACTTCCTTCACGTAGTCCGTGATGCCGTTTTCGTAGACAAATTCGTATTTTTCAAACTGGGTCTTCGTGATCTGGTCTTTGAGGATAAAGGTCAGGCCGTTGTTGACGATGGCCTGGCGGCGCAGGACGTCCTTGAAGTAATCCAGCGGGATGTCGATGTCCGTGAAGACGTCCGTGTCCGGTTTCCAGAGGATGCGGCTGCCGGTCATGTGGCCGCCGTACTCCTCTTTCGTGAGTTTGCCTTTCGGGTTGCCCTTTTTGAAGTGCATGGTGTAGGTATAGCCGTCGCGATGCACTTCCGCGTCCATGTATTCGGACGAATACTGCGTGGCGCAGAGGCCGAGGCCGTTGAGGCCCAGGGAGTATTCGTAGACACTGCCGGCCTCATTGGTGTTGTATTTGCCGCCGGCGTAGAGTTCACAGAAGACGAGCTTCCAGTTGTACTCCTTCTCCTTTTCGTTGTAGTCCATGGGGATGCCGCGGCCATAGTCCTGGACTTCGATCGACTTGTCCAGGTAGCGGGTAATGATGATTTTGTCTCCAAAGCCTTCACGTGCCTCGTCGATGGAGTTCGAGAGGATTTCAAAGAACGAGTGCTGGCAGCCTTCAATGCCGTCCGAGCCAAAGATGACGGCCGGGCGTTTGCGGACCCGGTCCGCGCCCTTCAGCTGGGAGATATTGGTGTTGGAATAGGTTGTGCTCTTGGCCATGATTCCCTCCAGATTTTTCACGAATTCAACCACTAATTTTAGCCCATATCTTGGGGATTTGTCAAGGAACCGACCCCCAAATGATGGGGTTTTCCGGCCTGTTCGGCACGAACGGTCCCCGTTCGGGAATGAGCGGCAAAAAGGCAGTTCCGGAACGGTGTTCCGAAACTGCCCATTTTGACTTGTTGGTCTGGATTATTCCTCCGATGGAGTCTCCGGCGGGACGGGATCCAGGTGGGAGAGGTCCGGCGCAGACGGTGCTGCCGGTTCTTCCGTGACCGGTTCCACCGTCGGCTCTTCAACGGTGACATCCGCCGCGGGTTCCTCTTTGCCGTAGTTCGGGTCCGCCATGAGGGCGTCGAATTCGGCCTTGTCGATCTTCTCGTGGACGATGAGGTACTGAGCCAGCTGATGCAGCTGATCCATGTGCGTGCGGAGAATGTCTTCCGCGCGGCCGTAGGCCTCATTCATGATGTTGGCCACTTCGCGGTCGATGGCGCTGGCCGTGGATTCGGAGTAATCCCGCATCCGGTTGTAGTCCATGCCGAGGAAGACCTCGTTGTTTTCACTGCCGTACATGATCGGGCCAAGCTTTTCGCTCATGCCGTATTTGGTGATCATGCTGCGGGCGATCTTGGTGGCCCGTTCGATATCATTGGAAGCACCCGTGGAGATGTCTCCCATGATCAGGGCCTCTGCCACACGGCCGCCCAGAAGAGTGACAAGCTGATCCAGCATGGAGTTCTTTGTCTGGTAGCTCTTGTCCTCGGTGGGAACCGACATGGTGTATCCGCCGGCGCCGCCGCGCGGAATGATGGAGACCTGGTTGACCGGGTCGAGGTCCTTCAGGTAGTAGTTGGTGATGGCGTGACCGGATTCGTGGTAAGCGGTGAGCTTCTTCTCCTGGTCACTCATGCGGCGCGTCTTCTTTTCGGGGCCGACCATGACTTTGATGGCCGCCTCTTTGATGTCCGCGTTGACAATGGCCTTCTTGTTCTTCCGGGCCGCCAGAAGAGCCGCTTCGTTGAGCAGGTTCTCCAGGTCTGCGCCGGTGAAGCCCGCGGTGGTGCAGGCGATTTCGTGGAGGTCCACATCCGGGCCCAGCGGCTTGTTGCGCGCGTGGATCTTCAGGATGGCCTCCCGGCCTTTGATGTCCGGATAGTTGACCGTGACACGGCGGTCGAAACGGCCGGGACGCAGCAGAGCCGGGTCCAGGATGTCCGGACGGTTGGTGGCGGCAATGACAACGATGCCGAGGTTGCCCTCGAAACCGTCCATTTCGACGAGCAGCTGGTTCAGGGTCTGCTCGCGTTCGTCGTGGCCGCCGCCCATGCCGGCGCCTCTGTGGCGGCCGACGGCGTCGATCTCATCGATAAAGATGATGGCGGGTGCGTTCTTTTTGGCGGTGTCGAACAGGTCCCGGACACGGGAGGCGCCGACGCCGACAAACATTTCGACGAAGTCCGAACCGGAGATGGAGAAGAACGGAGCGTCCGCTTCTCCGGCCGTGGCGCGGGCCAGCAGCGTTTTACCGGTGCCGGGAGGGCCGACAAGCAGCACGCCCTTCGGGATACGGGCGCCGAGGTCGTCGTACTTGTGCGGATCCTTCAGGAATCCGACGATTTCCTCCAGTTCTTCCTTCTCCTCATCCGCGCCGGCCACGTCGTCAAATGTGGTCTTTTTGGCGGTCTCATCCCCCTTGCGGATGCGGGCCTTGCCAAAACTCATGGAGCGGTTGGCGTCGTTCATGATGGACGAGTTCATGCGGCGCATGAGCCACACGAGCACGAGAACCATCAGGATGGTGGATACGGTGACCGGAAGCAGCTGATACAGCCAGGACGAAGAGGCCCCGGCCTCATAGTCGTACTTGATGGGGTCGTCCGGGTTCTCCTTGTTGTACGCGTGGACGCTTTCGTGGATGTCGTTCACGAAGATCTCCACGTTGGGAACCGAGTAGGTGCGGACTTCCTTCTCCCCTTCCAGGACATAGTTCAGTTTGCCGCTGGAGAGGTTGAGGCTGTATTCCGTGACCTTGTTCTCGTCGAAGTACTGGACGATCTCATAGTACTCCTCTTTGGTGTCGGACATGTTTGAGTTGAACGTGTAGTAAATGGACACGATGATCAGCAGCGGAATGAGGATCCAGGAAATGGTGGCTATGACAGAGCCCTTTTTCCCGTTTTTATTGTTGCGCGGATCCAGGTTGTTGAAGTCAAATCCGTTGTTGTCATCTCGGTTGTTGTTGGCCAACGTCTGGTCCCTCCTTTATGTTGGATTGGAAACCGGCGTAACATGCCGGAGAGTACAGCTTATTCCCCTTCGTAGACCGACGGCTTCAGGATGCCGACGTAGGGAAGGTTGCGGTAGCGCTGGTCGTAGTCCAGACCGTATCCGACGACAAAGGCGTCCGGAATGACGGCGCCGGTGTAGTCGGCCTGTACGTCCGAGACGCGGCGGTCCGGCTTGTCCAGGAAGGTGCAGAGCCGAATGGAGCTCGGGTTGCGCATCTTGAGGATCTCCAGAAGGGACGCCAGCGTGCGTCCGGTGTCCAGGATGTCCTCCACAATGAGGAGGTCCTGGCCGCGGAGGTCCGTGTCGAGGTCCTTGATGATTTTGACCGAGCCGGAACTGGTGGTGCCGGCGCCGTAGCTGGAGACGACCATGAAGTCGATGGACAGCGGCAGGTCAATGGCCCGCATGAGGTCCGCCATGAAACAGACGGAGCCCTTCAGGACGCTGACCAGAACCAGGTTCTTTCCGGCGTAATCTTCGGTGAGCTGTTTGCCGAGGCGAGTGACGATTCCCTGAATATCCTCTTCCGAAAGCAGAACTTCCTGGATGTCGTCTGTCATGTTTGCGCTGAACATACCCTGATTCCTCCTGTGGGTCAAAGATTCAAGTCCCTGGGTGTTCGTTCGATCGAACAGACCAGCAGTTTTTGGGTGTCCGCGGTGGGTTCAAACCCTTCGGCCGGACCAAACCCTTCGATCCAGGCCACGGTGCCCTCCGTTTCCAGGAAGACGACCGAGCCGCGTTCTTCCGGGGGAAGAGACGCTTCGGCGAAGAGCTGTTTGACCGGTTTGGAGACGCCCCGGCGGGGCGGCCGGAACCGGTCTCCGGGCCGGCGGTTGCGGACCACAAAAGTGGATAATATTTTATCATAATCAAGGGCATTTTCCAATAGTTCCTCCGGAACTTTATTGGGCCCCTCCCCGTCCACGATATTCCAGGGCTTGCCGGCCCGGGGATTGGGCCGGACCTCCAGCCGGAACGTGCCGAAGGGAAGCGGGACGATCAGAAACGGGGTGTCCCACCCCTGTTCGTCCAGCTGCGCGCGGGACACCGGAGTCAGGAACAGTTCGGTCGGCGTCCGAACGTCCTCATCCGCCAGCCGGCAGCTGAGAAGTCCGTTCTGCACGGTGACGTAGGCGCCGGAGGGGATCTGGATCTGACCGCCGTCCGGCAGCAGGTCCAGGAGCGCGTCGATGTGGCGCTGTTCCGGGACGACGCCGCAGGCATCGGTCAGAATAGACAACAGCGCACGGGACGACACCGCCGGGTCCGCGTCCGCAAAGACGGAGGCGTCATACTGGCCGGGAACGGCAGACTGCTGATCCGCCTGAATTACCAAAGCCTCGGCCTGCCGGGCCAGGTAGTCCTCGTCCCGCCGCAGCAGTTCCATGCAACGGTTCAGGTTGGCAACGGCGCCGGAATTCAGAGCCTCCAGCTCCGGTAGCACATTGTGTCGAATTCGGTTGCGGGCATAGCCCAAATCCGAATTGGTGCTGTCCTCCACATAGGAGAGTCCACGATCCGCGCAATAGGCTTCAATTTCTTCCCGGGTGCAGTCGATCAGCGGGCGGACGATCCGATCCCGCACGGGCGGGATGCCGGTCAGGCCGTTGCGGCCCGAGCCGCGCACCAGGGGAAAGAGCAGCGTTTCCGCCGCGTCCGAAGCCGTGTGGGCCGTGGCCACATAGGCCGGTTCCGACAAGGTGGCCAGAAGTTCCTGAAAGCACTCATACCGCACCTTGCGGCCGCAGAGTTCCAGGGACTCCCCGGTCTCCCGGGCCAGGGTCGGCACATCCACATGCCGCACTTCCAGCGGCACATCAAAAGCCGCGCACACCGTGCGGCAAAAAACTTCGTCGCGGTCCGCTTCCTCGCCCCGGATGCCATGGTTGATGTGGGCCGCCAGCAGCGTCCAGTGGTACTGCTCCCGGAGTTCGCACAAAACGGAAAGGAGCGTCATCGAATCCGCCCCGCCGGAAAGGCCAATGAGGACACTGGCCCCGTGCGGGAGCATCGAATAACGCTCAAGGGTTTCCTTTACTTGTTGGGTGAGGGGGCATTCAGAAGACATCGCGGTTCCTCTCAATGGTGCGGAACAGCGTGAATTCGCTGTCCCATCCGAGTTCGACCGAACCGGTCGGGCCGTGACGGTTTTTGCTGACGATGACCTCGACTTTGTCGATCTCTTTCTCCATGTCCGCCTCTTCTTCGGCGCCGTCGGAATAGTAGTCTTCGCGGTACAGCATGAGGACGATGTCGGCGTCCTGCTCAATGGAGCCGGATTCACGCAGGTCCGCCAGCTGCGGGCGGTGGCTGCGGCCGCGTCCTTCCGTGCCACGGGCCAGCTGTGCCAGGACGATGACCGGCACTTCCAGGTCCTTGGCCATGAGCTTCAGATTTCGGGTGATCTCCGAGACCTCCTGGACACGGGATTCGTTCCGGTTCGGCGATTTCATGAGCTGCAGATAGTCGACAATGATGCAGTCCACGTCCCGCATCCGGCGGATCCGCGAGCGCATTTCATTGACGGTGATGTTGGACGTGTCATCCAGATACATGGGGACGGTGCCCAGGGCCTCGGTGGCCAGGGCCAGGCGTTCCCATTCGTCGTTGGTCAGCTGACCGTTGCGCATCTTCAGACCGGAGATGCGGGCCTCCGTGGAGACCACACGCTGTGCCAGCTGCTCTTTGGACATTTCCAACGAGAAAAACAAAACTTTGCGCCGGGCATTCACCGCCACGTTCCGGGCAATGTTCAGAGCAAACGAGGTTTTACCCATGGCCGGACGGGCGCCGACGATGATCAGGTCCGAGCGGTTGAGTCCGGAGATCATGCGGTCCAGGTCTCCGAAGCCGGTGGGAATCCCCAGGTACTGTTCCCGGTTGTCCGAGTTGAGCTCCTCCAGGCGCTTGTAGACTTTGTCGGTGATGACTTCGCCCAGGCGGGTGGATTCCTGGGTGTTCTTGCCTTTCCGGATGTCATAGATGCGCTGTTCCGCGCCGTCCAGGAGCAGGGCTACGTCGTTGTCCTCCCGGGTGGTCTCCTGCAGGATGTCGCGGGAGACGTCGATGAGACAGCGGCGAAGATAATCTTCGTAGACGATCTCGTAGTACTTCTCCGCATTGGCGGTACTGGGCAGGAAGGACGCCAGCTGGACCAGGTAAGCCCGGGCCGCCTGTTCGTCCATGATGTTTTCCTGCTTCAACTGATCCAGGACCAGGACCGGGTCCATCTTCTTGACGTTCGCGGCCTGAAGGCGCTGGATCGAGTTGTAGATGGCGCGGTGCTGCGGCGAATAGAAGTACTCGGCTTTAAAGCCCTTGGACTGAACCAGGTTCAGGGCTTTTTCGTCCGCCAGAAGACAGCCCAGAAGGGACTGCTCCGCGTCCAGGCTGTGGGGCATATTGAGATTTTCGGCATAGAACATGTCTGCCATTGGTTTCCTCTCCCCGCTTACGCTTCTGTGACCTGAATGTTGACTTCGGCTTCCACGCCCTGGAACAGTTTGATCGTGGCCTGGTAGGTGCCGAACGCCTTGATTTCCCCGACAGAGACCTTGCGCTTGTCGACGCTGATGCTGGTCTCGGTGCGGATCTTCTGAGCAATTTCCTTGGCCGTGACGGAGCCGAACAGTTTGCCGTTGGCGCCGGCCTTGGCCGTGAACTGGAAGGTCTTGCCCTGGAGACGTTTGGCGTCGGCTTCCGCCTTGGCCTTCTCCGTGTCGTACTTATACTGCTTGGAGGCCTCCGCATTCTTCATTTCGGTTACGTTCTGGGCGTCCGCGGGAGCGGCCAGGTTTTTCGGCAGCAGGAAGTTCCGGGCATATCCGTCCGACGCTTCCACCAGCTGTCCCTTTTTGCCAAGGCCCTTGACGTCTGCTTTCAAAATGACTTTCATACTGCGTTACTCCATTTCCAAAAATTCTGTAATAGCGGTTTTCAGCTGTTCCAGGGCCTCCTCCATGGAGATGCCGTCCAACTGTGTGGCAGCCATGGTGAAGTGGCCGCCGCCGCCAAGTTTTTCCATAATGCGCTGTACGTTCATTTCCCCGAGCGAGCGGGCCGAAATGCTGACCCGTCCGTCCTCGGCGAAGAGGACGTAGGAGGACTTCACGCCGACGACGCTCATGAGGTCGTCCGCCACCTGGGAGGCGATAATGCGCATGTTCTCCGCGTGGAGATCCGTGGTGGCCGCAATGGCGCAGTCCTTGAAGTTGGTGGCCGTGCTGAGGATGGCCGCCTTGATTTTGTAGTTTTCCATGCTGTTGCCAAACAGCTGCTTGACCGCAACGGTGTCTGCGCCGTGACTCCTCAGATAGGCGGCAGCCTCAAAGGTGCGGACGCCGGTCCCGAGCACGAAGTTCCGGGTGTCCAGCATGATGCCGGACAGGAGCGCTTCCGCGCTCATCGGGTTCAGTTTGACCTTGCCCGGAATGTACTGCAGCAGTTCCGTGACCATTTCGGAGGCCGAGGAGGCGCCGGGTTCGTCGTAGAAGACGACCGCATCCTTCACGTAGTTCGCCGTGCGGCGGTGGTGGTCGATAACGGCCACGTGGTCAAAGTGTTCGGTCAGCGCCGGGTATTCGAGCGAATTGGGGCGTTGCGTGTCCACGACGACCAGGAGCGTTTCCTTGCCGCGCATGAGCATGCGGGCGCGCTCTTCGTCCACGAAGACAGTCTGGTTGAAGCTTTCGGCAATGTCGTTGACCAGCGTGGAGGCCATGCAGGTCTCCCGGTTGAGGAGAACGTAACAGGGCCGTCCAAGCGCGGGGGCCATTTCATAGACGCCCATGCAGGCGCCGATGCTGTCGAGATCCGCAAACTGATGGCCGGTGACGAACACCGCGTCCGAGCCAACCATGAAGTCCGCCAGGTTGGTGGCCACGATGCGGGCCTTGACCTTGTTGGAGGTCGTGGTGCCGCCGACCGTGCCGCCGTAGAATTCGAAGTCGCCCTTCGTGTTGAGGGCTACCTGGTCTCCGCCGCGGCTCTGCGCCATTTCCAGCGCCAGTTTGGCGTACTCGTCACTTTCGTTCATGTCCGCTCCACGGCCGATGCCGATGGAGACGGTCAGTTCCAGCGCGCTGCCGCCGTAGCGGTATTCGCGGATCTTCTTCAGGATGTCGAATTTGTTGTCCCGCAGGGCCTGCAGGCCGCGCTCTTCCATGATGACCAGATAGCGGTTGCCGCTGAGGCGTTTGAAGAGGCACGGGTAGTCGGCCGCCCAGTTTTCGAAGATGGTCTCCGTTTCGCCGCTGATGACTTCGCATTCGCTGTTGCGGTATTCGCGGTAGACCTCCTCCAGGTTGTCCAGTTTCAGATAGATGACGCAGGGGCGGGTCGAGCGGTATTTGGCCGCGTCGGTCTTCAGTTTGGTGTCGTCCACAAAGAAGAAGCACCAGGCGGTCTCCTCCCCGTCCATGCGGCCGGCGTAAACCGTGTACTGGCGGCCGTTGTAGGAGACGGAAACGCCTTCCTCCCGGTTGGCAACCTTGTTGAAGTCATAGGCCCCGAGGAATTCCGAAATGGAGCCGCTGGGGACGCGGTCCTCCGCCAGAACATTTTCTTCAAACAGGCGGTTATACCAGATGATCTCCCCGTGCTTGCCCACGACGGCAACCGCCATGGGATAGGTCTTGGAGCCACCGATGGATTCGAAATAGGTGTCCGCCTTTTTCAGGACGGTCCGGTAATAGTTGCGCCGGGACAGGTGAAGGATCAGCCCTGCTGCGGTCAGAAGGACCACCGCACAGAGCGCAACAAGCCCGGCCGTGGTGCTGTAGAAGAACAGCGCCACGACGCCTGCGGCCAAAGCCGCCAGAATGGCAAGCGTAAATGCAGTGGTCATAAAAATTCTCCTGTTACACGTCCATGATGATGGGTAAGATCATGGGACTGCGTTTGGTCTGTTCGTACACCAGACGGGAGACCTCATCCCGGATGCGGGACTTGATGGTGGCCCAGTCGTGGATGTCGTTGTCCAGACAGTTTTCAATGGCCCATTCGGCAATTTCCTGGGCGTCGTCCAGAAGATCTTCGGATTCCCGGACGTACACAAACCCGCGGGAGATGATATCCGGGCCGGAGACGACTTCGTTGGTGTCGTGGTCCATGGCCACGACGACGGTCAGGATGCCGTCCTGCGCCAGGCGGGTACGGTCCCGCATGACGACGGAGCCGACGTCCCCGACGCCCGTGCCGTCCACGAAGACGCGGCCGGCCGGAACCGTTCCGGCGGGACGGATGGCGTCCTCCGACACTTCGACCACGCGGCCGATATCCGAGAGGATGATGTTCGAGGACGGAATGCCCATGGCCTCTGCCAGCATCTTGTGCTTCTGCAGATGCTTCTGTTCGCCGTGGACCGGGATAAAGTACTTCGGGCGGATCAGGCCGAGCATCATCTTGAGCTCTTCCTGATACGCGTGGCCGGAGACGTGGACGTCATACATGCGTTCGTAGACGACTTCGGCGCCGTGCTTCATGAGTTCGTTGACGACGCGGGTGACCGTCTTTTCATTGCCCGGGATGGGCGTGGCGGAAATGACCACGTAGTCATTCGGGGTGATGGTCACCTTTCGGTGATCCGAGAAAGCCATCCGGGACAGGGCCGACATGGGTTCGCCCTGGCTGCCGGTGGTGATGAGCAGCAGCTGCTCGTTGGGGTACTTGTTGATGTCGTCCAGCGGGATCAGGACGCCTTCCGGCACATCCAGGTAACCGAGTTCCTGGCCGATGGACATGACGCGTTCCATGCTGCGGCCGGACAGCGCCACCTTCCGGTTCTGGGAGACGGCCACGTTGATGATCTGCTGCACCCGGTGGATGTTCGAGGCGAAGGTTGCCACGATGATCCGCTTGTTGCCCGCCTTCGGGAACAGGGTTTCGAAGGACTGGCCCACGGTGCGTTCGCTCTGGGAGTAGCCGGGCTTCTCCGCGTTGGTGGAGTCCGCCAGGTAACAGAGGACTCCCTGTTTGCCGAGTTCGGCAAAGCGGGTGAGGTCGATCATGTTGCCGTCGATCGGGGTGGTGTCGATTTTCAGGTCACCGGAGTGGATGATCGTGCCGGCGTCACAGGTGAGCGCGTAGGACAGGGCATCCGGGATCGAGTGGTTCACGTGGATGGCCTCCAGGTGGAACTTGCCCAGCTGGAACTGGTCTCCGGGTTCGATCTCATGGAGTTCGACCTGATTCAGCAGGCCGTGCTCCTCCAGTTTGCCGCGGATCAGGCCGATGGTCAGCCGCGTGCCGTACACCGGGACCTTGATCTGCTGAAGCAGATACGGCAGACTGCCGATATGGTCCTCGTGTCCATGGGTGATCACGATGCCGCGGATGCGGTCCGCGTTGCGCTGGACATATGTGAAGTCCGGGATGACCAGGTCCACGCCCAGCATTTCCGGCTCCGGGAAACTGGAGCCGCAGTCGAGGATGACGATGTCCCCGTCGTACTCAAAGAGAGTCATGTTTTTGCCGATCTCATTCAGGCCGCCCAGGAAGGCGATCTTCACCGGCATGTGGAATACGGATTTCTTCTTACTTGTCTTACCAGCTGCAGAATTCGATGATTTTTTCGAGGTGGTTTTTTTGCCCGTGGAGCGCTTCCCGCGGGTACTTTGGTTCTGCATAATACTCCTTTCTCTGCCTCTGGGGCAGAATGCTGTTTATTGTCATGCCATAAAGTTGGCGATGTGGTGATAGAAAGTCATTGGAAAGCCGGCCGTCATGTGGGCAACTTTGCCAAATGGACAGTCTATTATATATTAATAGACATTAAATTATAACACGTTTCACTAGGTTTTAACAGAGTACAAAAAATCCTATCACTACGCCATTTTCGAGCAATTATGCAAAATTCATTGTTCACTAGGTTTCACTAGGTT
>Ga0181612_156157_pt1 | contig 19505 bp, 19 predicted proteins | sample HoacroProtozoa21_FD_119630 | JGI IMG/M metagenome (GOLD analysis project Ga0181612, IMG submission 119630) | Hoatzin crop microbial communities from Cojedes, Venezuel. Combined Assembly of Gp0051906, Gp0051904, Gp0051908 | reverse complement strand
CTTTTCCCCCCCATCTTAGTAGGTCTCCCACCCCAACATTTCCTTAGAAAAATAAAACATTGGATTACCCCCCCCCCCCCCCCCCCCCAGGTATCTGGTTCTGCCATGCATGTCTTCACCTGGGTATCGGCTCCTGATAAATTTGATCTTGTATCTAACAGTGTATCTGCATTCTTTGCAGGGAACAGATACGCCAGGGTCTAGAAGAGCTGCAGAAAGTCCTGCCAGGAGGAGACACATACATGCATGAAGGATTTGAAAGGGTAACTAGATGCATGCTATAGTGCCTCTAAACTGTGTCTGGGTGCTCCTCAGGAAGTGTTAAACAAAGGAATCTGGTTAATAATTCTTTGGTAGGGAAGTGGGGCTATTTCTCTTTTATGCAGTAGGTACACCGAAGTGTACACATTCAGTGTTGGAGCAGGTACAAGGGAGCTGCAAACCCTACTACTTACCTTTCTTTTTGCCTTCAGCTTTTCTGGGGGGAGTTACCTTTTCAGCTTAGGACAAGGTTGAAGTCTTTGGCATTGCAGTCCCACACGGAACTGTGTTCATGAAGGGTGGAAAGCTGTCTAGACTCCTGCTTGGGTGCTGCAGTAAACTTGTCAGAATTGGGTGGGGGCTGAGGCCATGACTCTAGCCTGTACTCATTGGTGGGCAAATAATGCTACGCAGAAGTTATTGCCTGCTCTGAACATCTTGTGTATATTTTCACGCTCAGGAGTTTCTCTAAACCTGAACCCACTCCCACTTCTGTACTACAGATGCATTTTGAAGGGTTGTGGAACTGTCTTCCTATTGAAAAATGCGTGTAAATGCACACCAAAAATTCAGTGACATGACAGAGATGCTGGCTCTTAACTTGGAGTCCAGAACCAAATCCCAGTTTGGTGATGTCAGAAACTTTGCAGGAGAAGTCTAAAAAAACCAAATTTAATTCCAGAACAGAAATTATATTCATAAGGCAAGTATGTTCAGAATTGCCTAGTTTTCAATTTCGAATCGATGCACACTGAATCATTTGCCCTTCTGCCTTGCAGAATATGCTTGCTCATAGATCAAGTGGGAGACAGAAGCATAAGAATATCTCCCTGCAGTTGGTTTATTTAGTTGATCTAGAGGTGTCAGGGAATATTTATCGATGGGCCTCGGATGTTTCTCAAGGAGAGGGGGTGAATGTGGTTTTTCAGGTAGCAGAATAGCAGGAGACTACTGTTGGCCAGTGGCCTTAGGGTTGGTTTGACTGAGTTATGGTTTAGATAAGACCTTGAAGAATCACAATTAAAACCATAGGCAAGAAACTTGTTCTGTGAAGCAGATATCTTGGAAAACAGAGGTTATGTGCAGACTATAAACATGACATCCTCACTGCTATCTTCACTTTCTTTCTAGTGTGCGTGTAGATGCCCACAAAGTATTATTATTCGTTTATTGCTAATAATCTTCTGGTTTAATTTCAGGCAAGTGAACAGATTTACTATGAAAATGTTCACGGTGAGAGACTTTCTTGATCCATTCATTGTTTTTTTTCTCTTTCTTTTTGACTGTTAACTTTAATAGATTTGAAATGCAGCTTCACTGTGGGAGAGGTTGGGGGTGGCTCCTACTCTTACAGGAATGCAATGCTATTCAGGGTGCTTTTTCCTGAAAAGGAAAAAGGACAGGTGGAGCTTTAAGGATCCAGAGCTGGAATGAAGGCATTTCAGGCCAAAAGTGAGAAGCTAGGCTGACTGACGGTGCCTACTCTTACCAAAAGTGTCTGGTGCCTTACTTTACTCTTTTTGCTTGAGGACTCAGGTAACCATTTCTTCTTCTCTCTGAAACATGAGTACGTGGAGATGCTGTTTGGTAAATTTTTTTTTCAATAAGCAATTATTAAATCCAGTAGGAAGTGCAGAAAACTGCAAAAATGTTTGTCCTTTCCTTCCCTGTAATTAATGCAAAAACTTTCTGCACTGCAAAGCCTGAAGTAGAAACGTAAATATTGCTTCTTGGGAACCAAAAGATAGGCAACCCGATGTTTGAGTACAAAGCCAGTTGTGATGATTTTGCAGGGCCACTGATGAATGAAATGAAGTAGTGACTAAGTCCACACGGCTTTGGGACTCACCTGTAAAATATGACTACAGCAGAATGGTATCAATAGCTAGAACAATTCAATTTGGGGTTGATAATGCTTTTATATGCTGGTATACATGTTAAATGTAAACAGATTGCTGCCATATGCAGGCAGCAGTGGACAGCTGGGTCCTCAAGTCAGAATGTTGGCTTGCGTATTTTGTCTCTTAGTTCTGTGTGTTTGTCCTTGCTCCACTAAAGGGAGTGTTTATACCACCTGCAGTAGGTTGAAAGGCTCCTGCAGTAGTCAATGGAGGGAGAAAGGCATCTCTGGAGGTCATTTGGGTTCCTCAGTTTGTACGAGAAGTGCTGACTTTTCCCCATTTCCTACAGAAAGAGCCTGGGCACTTGAGTTAGGCATCTGCAACATGAATGGCCTTGCATGTTGCTTATTGTTTGTCAAGCAAGTAAGTTTCTTGTTGCGTCATTACCACTTTATTTAAAATTCGGCATTTCTAAGTGGCACCAGGAAAATTAGGTATTGATGTCTGTTCTGCAGTGATTGAGGAAGTTGCTTGTTTGGGTTTTTGACTCTTCAGCAACAGTTGTTAAAGGCACAGCTACTTGTAATGGCAGGAAAATGCCCTAGATGGTTGAAGAAATTTAAAGGTTGATAATTTACATGCCTTGACATATTTAGCCTTTATCTTTCTGTAACAGTATTTGTGCGAGTTGTACCTACAGAGCTGCTTCAGATCTGTAACAAGTCTACTGTTAGAAATATGAATTAATTCCATTTGGCCACTCCTGAAAACTAATACAAGCTTGTAAAACCCAAGCTATAATCAATACAAGGGGAAGACTGCAAGGTTTAACTATGTTGCTGAATTAGGTTATATAGGAAGACTGGAGATTTTAGGCCGTATTTGTACCATGTCTGTTTAAATCAGAATTGAGCTTTTTATCACAAGCTGAAAAAGATCTCTGGATTTTGTGAATTGACAGCATTGATGAAATCAGGAGAAAACTAGGAACACCTTGCTGTTTGTTTTTTTTTTTTTTATGGCAGTCTAATCTACTGGGGGGAAATATGTGAAAGAGTTATGAGGGACTGTCAATTAAAAATCATTGGCACCTCAAAGGAGCGCGGTATAAAACTGGTATTGAAGGTGGGTGCCTGAGTGGAAAAAGTGCAGAAATTCATGTCTTCTGAAAACTGGTTGGCTGAAGGGAGGTAAGGACATGAGCTTGGTGTCCACTATTTCTGGTCTTTTAAGTGTGCTAACAGGCCACTAGCAGGTTATTTTCCAGGCTAGTTTAACAAATACAACTCAGAAACAAAGGCCTAAAGAAGTTTGTGTGTTTAGGTTACAGAACTGCAAGTGTCATCATTGCGTTGACAGACGGAGAACTCCATGAAGACCTATTTTTCTACTCTGAGAGGGAGGTAAGCGTCTTGCACATTTTTAGCCAGGGAGCCAGTGAAATGTTTGGACTTGCTGCTTTGAAGGCAAAAGATAGAGAAAACCTTTTCCCCTAGTAAAGAAACTTCCCTTTGGTGCTCTTTAGACATGAAATCTTAAGGATAAACATTAACAGCAGACATGCTTCTGACTCATCAAAACTGAGACTGCTCATAGGAAAGGTTTAAACTTCCAGTTAAACAAAACACCAAAAAAAGGGCGGAAAGAATAGTTCAGAGTTGAAAAGTTTGAGTATTTACTGGATTGTTCTGGGAAGTAACCTGAATCTTCTCACTTTGACTTTTCTTCTTTTACAAAAAAAGACTGCAGAAAGAGGATGACTATTGTTCCTATAATCATCACATCAGAAAGCCTCTCAGATGATCAGATCCAAAACTTCCACAAATGTTTACAAGAATCAAGTGTGTATTCTTAACACCCTCATTAAATTAGCATGTTATGCAAAATGTAAGATAAACAGTAGGTTGAGCACTTGAAAGCTTTGCTGTTTAGTGTTCCTGCTGATGTCCTTTTGATAGTTATCTCTGAAGAGATGAACCAATTTTCACTTGTCAGTCAAACAAATTAGGATAACCTAAACTTGGTAGATGGTATTGTTACATGAATTTGCTATGGACAGCTTTTCCTCTCAATCTGTCCAAAGAGCAGCTTTGAATCCAATAACAACAAAAAGAATGGCATTGTAAAATAAAACCAATATTGCTACAGCACAAACAAGTGTCATGAATCTAGAGTTCCCCCTCCTTTATTGTTCGTCTTCTCTTCTTCCCTTCTGAAATCAAAAATCCACAAGAAAAGTTTGTTTTTAGAGGTGAATGAACAAGTGGAGAGGTCAAAACTGTGATATTTGTTTTGGTTTGGGGAGGAACAGTTAGTGAGCTAGTAGAATGGAGATCCTGGACTCAGCTGTAGCAACTCACTGAGTTGCTTCAGTTGTTTGGGTTTAAGTTTCCTGGTGTACAACTGGAATGATGCTTTTCTGGTAAAGAACTTTGCTGTTTAACAATTTGAACTAGTACAGTTTTCTGATAGTGTCTGACTTGCTACCATCTTTTCTGGGAATGGGTTTTCAGTCAGGTGTTCCTGTTCTAATGAAATATGATTTAAAAAAAAACACAAACAAATCAAACCTGTGGATGTTCTCCCTTCATTAGTTTGGGACACTAAAAGGTGGGAGTGATACAGTTCTGTAGCAGATGGAAAGAAATGTTTTTTTCACCTATGCATATCATGAGTCCAGGCACACGTGTCTGAATAAAAAATATCAAAACATTTTAGGTTACTGTTATACTGGGATGTGTTCTGAATGATGAAAATGAATTTACTGTCTTACATCTGTCGGACAGACAAATGCTAGGAAGGTGAGCTAATTAAGTTTAAAAGAACCATCAGATACCTTGCGTTTTGTTTTACTAAACAAATAGCTATGCTAGTAGCAGATAAAACCTGTTTCTGCAGAATCAGTGAGGAAAGCTTTTAAAGCTTTTTTGACAAGCCGCCCCTCCCCACCTTGTTCATTTTACAGAGAAAGACTAAATTTATGATGAAGACCTTTCAGAAACCTGCATCATGTCACATTTGCATCCATGTCATCCTACCTTTCCTTGTTCCAGGCTAATCGGTCGCGTGACCTGGGAGCAACAGTGTATTGTGTTGGTGTGAAAGACTTCAATGAGACCCAGGTAAATGAGGCACTCGTGTTTACTGAGCTACTTGGCAAAGGTGCATGTTGAACGCAGGCACGTGCTCCTGAATCACTTTCTCACAGCTTCTCAAGAGGCCTTCCTCTGCTTCTGTTGACACTCTAAACTGATTGTCTGCAGTGTCTTGGTCTGGGTGGTGGGTTTAAGCCCCTTTCTGTCTAAATGTCTGTATGTAGAGAACTGTACCTCTGCCTGCATGCCACAACGACTCTTGCTAATGGTAGAGAAGAGCAGAGGAAAAGACACACGAAGAACAGCAGATCAGTCTGTCTTAAGCTGTAGGCAGAAGGTGGTTGTGGGGACCTTATTCTTCCGTAAAATTGAGGTATTGCCATGTAACACTTCAGTTTCAGTCCAGCTTTTCTTTCACAGGAAGGCTATGCTGTAAAAAACTAACAGCTTCATTAGTGACATGAATATTTTACTATGTTTTGCCATTTGATAGACTGACTTCTACATTTATCATATGAATGTTAGTATTTCCATGAATTATATTTCACCCTAAGTGTAATAGTTGACATTATATTTTTCTAACATGAGTGAAACACTTGTACAGCCCCAAAGTGGACTGCTGAAATTGAATAGAGCTTTTCCAGGTTTTCGGCTTTCTGACAAAGCTTCAAACACTGATTCAAAAAGGAGTCAAAACAAACTTGGTTTAGAACAGTCTGCTTTAATGAAAACCAGAGACTAGTGTAACCCAGACTGTCACAGAAAAAGCAAGGAGGCAAAGAAACTAGATCTAAATTAGCAGAACTGAGACAGCTGCTACTTGAAGTCATGTAGATGCTGAAGAAATGAACTGGAATTAGGTGACTCTGAAGCCCCAGAATGCACTAGGGGGAGGACTATGGGGAATGAGTTGAGGAAACTGTAAACATCCTGCTTTACAGAAGCTGTTGTATCTTGGCCAACAGGCAATAAGCAGCTTTAATACCCTTTTCGGACAGGCTGGGGAAAGTTGCCTGGAGTATTTCTCTGGATGCAAACTAGGAGGTTGGCAGTTTGGTGTTTTGCCTGAGAAGTGGGAGTTCCGAGTGATGTGAGCTGGAGAGGTGGAGCCAGTGGGGTTTAGGGAGGAATGTGTGGCTAGTCTGCTGCCTCCAATTTGCAATGCTACAGGAAACGCCAAAGAGGCCTGCTATGCTGAAGTTACCTCTGCCACGGGAGAGAATTACTATAACAAACATTGGCCTTGCAGCAGTAAAACTTGGTTCTGCTCCAGCTGATGCATGGAGAGCTCATTACTTCTGAACTGGGCTTATATTTTTGCCTTAACCCTTAGCATGCCATTGACAAGTGAATCTGCATGTAGCTTTTTACAGGTGATGTCCTGGTTCCCCTCACTTAACCACCACCTCATGAATGGTCCTCTTCCTTGTCACGTAGGCTTCCAAATGTTCTTCTGCTACGTTTTTCCCTCCACTCAGAAAATATCTCCTGTTAGAGCTCCCTGCTTTCTTCTTCTTGGCTCTCTAATGGTTGATCATAGGTCAAATAGTCAAATCGCTGTCCTGACAGGTAAGGAGAATCAGGTCTATATCTCCAGATGGGGTATCATTTGCATTAGTCTTCTCCATATGTGAAAGTACTGAATCATTTTGATTAGTTCCCTGGTTCAAATGAAATGAGGTATATGCTGAAGTATTTTGCTGCATTACTGGCCTGTCATGTTGATGCTGTGGCCTATTTTGGTTGGGGAGTTACCATGCTGGGTGATTTACAGTCACGTTGGAGACAGTTTTTGCAGTAAAGATCATTAGGCTTTTGGCATCGGTGTAAGCCACACTCTGTCTTGTCTTCAAAGTTAAGGGAAGCCTTTTCGGAGTCCCGATACAGAGCTTTCTAAAAACAATTAGGCTGAAGAGATAAACTTATTAGTGCTTGACAAACTGTAATGTCCTAGCAATCCATTCAGAGTGCTTGGAGTATTTGGGTTTTCTTACTTGCAAGTGGATGAGTCTGGAGCAGTCTTAATTTGGTGCCTGCTGGCTAATCTATCTCATTCTTTGCATTTCTGTTTTATTTACTTTTACCACTTTGTCAGCTGGCTAGAATTGCCGACAGCAAAGATCACGTCTTTCCAGTGAATGATGGTTTTGAAGCCCTTCAGGGAATCATAGACTCTGTAAGTATCTTTAATCATGTGTTTGCATGTGTGCCTGTTAGTTTGTGTTAGCTTGTGCAGATGAAGGGTTAGTTTTCCTGTGTTCAGAAGGACTTGCTGACTGTTAATAAATTGCTTAAACGTTTGGTCCAAAGAAATTGACCTTTGTTTGTACTAATATTGCTACTTCAAGGTAGAGTTTATCAACAGGTCACAACACAGGAAGCTTTGAGCCTAAATAATATCTTTGTATGTCTGCCTCCTTGATGGGAAGTACCTGACTCAATGCACTAGGCACATGATGACAGTATACAAGATGGCTGCCACAGACTGGGACAGCAGAGTTGTGTTATATTACTCTATATGAAGGATTAGGGCACTCTTTGATCTTCATCTTCCTGCTTGATTAGCATCCTTTCTGTCCTGATGGATGTGCTGGACTGCTCACTTGTTTAGAATGGGAGAAGGGATCCTGCTGTGTATGCCAAAATCCTCAAAAGTCTGCTTTCTACTTTCAGCCTCCTGACAAATGGGCTATTTTTTTCCTCCCCAGACCTAGGTTTCCTGATTCAGATTGATCAGTTCCTGTCACTTCCTTTACGAGTTGGGTGCAGTGTGTAAGAGTTGGCCCATTCCTGAGTGTCTGGCGTAAGAGCTAGCAGTTCAGCTGACAGACGGAGGGGAATAGATTGAGTCCTTTCCCATGGCTTCTGTACAAGTCATAGAAATGGCTCTATGGTCTTCACTGGCAAATAAGGATGCCTCGTGAGGCATCCCTCTCTCTAGCTCTAAAACCTTGAGTGGTCCGATACTGTCTCACCTAGGACCAACGCTTCCCTTGACTGAGCCGGAAAGACAACATGAGAGGATGTGAGTGCCACTTTCATTTTAAGTATAAAATATGCCAAGCGTTCACTAGGAAACACTATGTTTTCAGGTAGTTTTCAGTATTTTTCTGTTCCTTTTGCTCAGTTGTATCCTGTAACTGTTCTAATTAGACTCCTTCCCATGGCTGCAAAGAAGGATGGGAAATTCTTTTAAGGATGTGGTTTGTTCATACTGGTGTAGGCTTTTTAGTTGATAAAACACAGATGAAATATACAACTTGAAGCTGGAGAGGGTAGGTTCACCTGGGGGGGATGTCTCAGATTTCTGTGTTTACAGTGGTTACGTGCTATTCTGACCACGTAGTACCAAGCAAAACTGTTCCCTCGACACAGGCTCGGTTTTCCCTAGTGCTCTCGCATGTAGATGGAATACAATACCTTGCTTATTGGTTTTCTTGACGCTGTCCAAGTGTGGGGCTACTGCCTCAATTCTCTTGGGCAATCAGGTGTTACAAGTCATTTCTGAAAGCAAAAAAACAACAGAAACTCCTAGTTTGCTTCCTCGCCCTGTGTTCCCTTTGCAGCTGCTTTTAATGAATTCCAGGAGTGGTCCTGACTCCTTTTCCAGTTATACTTAACAGAATGGAAAGACTTCAGCCTCCGGGAACCTTAGTCAAGGACTGCTTCTGTTGACTGGTGCAAGATTAACCAGCCCTGGGAGGGAGGTCCCAGGGAAATGTAATTGTACAGTCATGAATCTGTGACCTGATCACTGCATTTGAGTGGAATAATTGCAGTAGGTTGGGTGTGTAAAAGGAATGGCAAGAAGGACATAAATCACTCTATAGAATAACAAAGCATTTGTAGATTCCTGTTCTAGCTGGAAAATAAGCTCCCTCATTTCTTCTTTTCTTGTCCTTGTGAAGCACCTGTGTCTTGGTGCAAACAAAGCATTTGTGTTCACAGTAAGGCATTTTAATGTTGAAAGGACCGTAAGTTGTGGAAGCTTCTTTCAATTCCTGTGGAAGAGTTGGTATAGCAAGGATGCTTGGCCATGTGTGGAGGGGATTGGTTAGGCTAGTAGCTGCTGGTTGATATGACAGAGGAAGGAAAGATAAAATGAGCCTGGGGGAGACTAGTGCTTGAGATCAGTCTTGAGATGTGAAGTCCTGGATTCCTTCTGCTCTGCAGTGATTTGGTGTAAACTGCCCTGTATTCCTGCTGAAGCAGCCTATCTCTTCCCTCCTCCCCTTGTCCTGAGGAGTAGATCCTTTTTAACCGTCTGCATGTGCAGAGGTGGTGGACTTAGAAGTCCCTCTGGAATAAGGAAGAGGGTGGGAATTGGGAGTGGTGGAGCTTGAGGCTGTCATCCACTGGGCTTCCAGATGTGCTGAGCAAAGATGTTCAGGGTGGCGGGCCTGCAAATGTTTCACTTCACCTGCCCTTCCTTTACTGTGGGAGCCAAGTTCTGAGTTAGCAGCTGCACAGGGACCTGCTCGGTGCCTTCTGAGGAGGACTGTCTCCTACTGAGCACCACGACGAAGCTATTTAGATTGTGCCCTGGAGGCTGAGTTTAAATGGGCTGAAAATACAGTCCTGTGCTGAAGTCGTGCTTAAAAACACGGTTGTGGAAGTGAGAGCCAGAACTCTTCAGTGCACTGTAGGTTTTGGTCCTTTCTCTCCTGTGAGTTCCAGTGTGACTTTTTTATTAAGCAAACCAATGGCTTTTTCTTCCTCACTGAAAAAGCGACTGCTAAAACTTCAGCTTGCCGTGTGTTTCATGGGGATTTTGAGTTTGTTAGCAGCGAAGAATGTGGTAGAGAAATGGGCATCTGATTGCTGTAAGCTGGGAAACAAATGGAAGGAACTGAAGTAATTAATTCAGTTTTTCTTTGCTGTGAAAAGTTTCTGCAGATCATAACCTGTCAATGTAAAGCAAATGGAGCAAGTCCTAGAAGGAAAACCTGAAACTCAACTTCACCTACTGCTCAGTATGTTTTTTATAGGAGTGCTGGAGGCAATGGAACATGAAGCAACATGAAAATCAGGATGGGGATCCTGTCCATTGCTTTGCTTTGAGCTTTTAACAGAAACTGACTGAAAGAGCAGTCGCTTGGAACAAGAATACTCCCTGATCCTCACCATGTGTTAAACAGTGGCACTAGCTTAGAGCTTATCTCAAATAGAGGTGTAATCCTAGGTCCCTTGGAAAGGATTCTCCGAGTGAGCTGCAGGAAGCCTCAAGAAGCAGTTGTGATGTCTAAAAAATTAAGTAGTATGAAGAAGTTTGTGGGACTGTCTCCTATCTGTATAAATTCTGCAAATGATTCATCCTTTTAAGTTCAATTTCCTGTGTACTCCTTTTGGATCATCTTGCGGTGATGCCCACCTACCCTCAGTAGTTTTCAGGTCTTGCTTCACCTCTTAGAATTGATATGACAGTTCAGCGTACTCCTACACCCCAAGAAATTTTAGCCTGGAAATACACTGCCTCTGAATACTTCTGTTACACAAATCTTTCCTGGGACGGGCTGCAGTGCTGGATATGTGTAGCGTGGTAACTTTTGTGAGAACTTGATGTGAGTGTCTGATAGACAAAGTATGAGAAATGTGGTGATGCTTTTACGTACTTGTGCTGAGCTAGCTGTTCAAACTTCACTTGTAAATAGATAAACTGTATATTCCCTGATGCAGGGAAAGGGGCTGAGGCTCTATGAATGGGGGAGAGAGATGAGAAAGTGACTACCTTTGCAAGACTCGTGCTGTATGTGCAAAATCTGTAATGTACACAAAATTTCTAAGTTAGCTGTCTGCCTTACTGCTAACATGTAGCCTGAGCGTTCTGTGTACATTGCTCAGTTTCAGCAAGCTGGGCTCTTTAAACTCCTGCAGCCAGTAAGGAAGGATGGGATCTCCAGAGGGCAATTCAGAGCAGGAGCTTCACAGAGGTATTCTGAATCTGTCTTCTGTCAGAGCCAGGCTTTCTATGTAGACCAGAGAAACTCAGCAATTCAAGCCTCTTGGCTTGGTTAGGTAGCTTAGCTGTCGAAAGCAGAGGATGTGAATCCCCAGCCTCTACTGTATGGTGTTTCTTGTTACTTTTAGTAGTATGTGGTCAGGGTTTCTACTTCTTTCTTCCCCCAAATGCGTCTTTATAAAGGACTTAAATATATTTATTTTACTTAGCTCATGCAGGTATTATTGGACAGGAAACAATAAATAAATTACTGTTTTGTAATTGGCAACAGACTTTGTTATTTGGTAGTTCAACAGAGCTTGATAACTAGTACCTAGCCTCAGACTGTAGGTCATTCACACTGACGCTGATTAGGCAGTAACCTTCTATTAAACTTCAGCATCCTGTTTGCTAATTAGAATTCCCAAACTTGATGGAAAAAAAATTTGGAAGAAATATGCAGCTGCTGTGGTGAAAATCTGTCTGTGTGCTTGTGGACCAGAATATCAAGTGAAGGCTTCCAGCAGCTGCAGAATTTCACTCCCCTTCTTCCTTTTGTTTCTAAAAGGGCCCAGGTGACCTGCAGGGCCTTTCCTAGTTCTTGGCCTTAAGTGTGTTTCCTGGCAGAAAGCTAAATTAGTCGCAGGTAGTGCTAAATTCAGTTCTGTCCTGATAGAGATAACTGTGGCAAATAAAGCCATGCTTCCACAAGGATGTATTGCACTTATTTGGCACGTCAACAAATATTACCAAGAGATCCTTCCAGGAGCCTCTGTGAAGCTGGAGCACAATTGGACCCCCATAGAGTACAACAGGAGACTGATTTGGGAGTCTGTGCTTGGTCATTAAGCGTGTGCTGCGAAAGACAACGGGATGCTTCCTCACCAAGACTGAGCACGTGCTTCAAGTACTTTTCTGCATGGGTGCCAAGACAAGCTGCCTTGAGGCCTGCAGTTGGTTACCAAGTAAACCAGAACTGTTGTAGTTCTTGTGAAAATAAGGATGTGGAGTCAGTTCTCCCATGCACGCTGTTGGAGCGGTTTATAGGCACTCAGCTGGGGGATTGTGTCACCACTCTTGCATGTTATTTTGCTTTCCTGGGGAGCGAGCCTGCAGTGAAAAAAGTGCACCTACATCCCACACGAGGCTGTGCAGTCCTTGCGGAAAGAAGAGAACTGATTTGGTGAAATCTTCTGTGATCAATATATTGAAGTCTTTTTTTGAATGTATTTTTATAATGAGGAAGAGACAGAAAGGAATTCTTTTGCAGTGGTTACTGCTGCCCGATTTTCTCTTTAAGTTAGGGTGGGTGCTTGGAGCATTGGAAACTTATTATTATTCTAAATCAAAATAAATATGGCAGTTGGCACAGTAAAAAGCCATTAAGGCCAGCTTTTTATGGTCACGTAAATGGGTTGGATTGGACTGGAAGGGAGCTCTGCATCATCTAATTGAGACACCTGCTATTCCACCCCACTGTCCAAGCTGGCTTGCAGCACGGGTGTTTGTAAATGGCTGAAGTCATGAATTTCATACTTAATTGTGTAAGGTTTTACTTGTTTTTTTTTTTTCTGAATTGAAGTGTTGATTGTATTTTTCACGCATTTGTTCTTCAACTCATTTGCCTAATTCTCCTCTTCATTGCTGAAAGACGAGGAAAAGAACTATATATTAAAACGTTTGGAGATGCAGAGGGAGAGAGGAATGGAATCTAAGAGGGAATTCAGAAAAATGTGAGAATATTCTCCTCTTCAAGGAGACATTTTTCAGTGGAGAGGAAAAATACTTGGAAAAACATCAGCTGTTAGTTGTGCTCATTAGCCTCAGCAGTAACTCTGGGAGAAAAATGCTGTGTCTTCAGAGAAGCAGAACCTGCAATGAGTAAGGGGCGGGTAGTAGAGGACTGGCAGGAGATGGTTGGATGGATAGCTACAGATGGATACTTTGGAAGAGTGTTCTTACAGTCCTCTTTATATTTTTGTCTATTTTCCTTATTCTGCTTTTCAAATTCTTCTACTGTTTTTCAGTTCTGTTCTCAGCTGTTGACTTTCTCTTTTTTTTTCCCCTTGACAGTTCCTGTATAACCCTGTTCCTGCAAATCTTTTTCCTTCCTTGTCAGGCTGCCAGCAGCTCAGATGGTCCTGGTTCCTTCAGTCCCTTGGTACTCTTTCAGTCTCTACCAGCCCTGCTTGGCAGTAACTCAAACTTCTGTTTAAAAGTTTTTTTTTTTTAAAAAAACAAACAAACAAAAAACCACCCCCCAAAAAAATCATGGCTGTATCTGTACCTTTTCCAATTAGATATTTGAGGCAGAGAGCTGTGATTGTGGAAAAAAAAATAGATTATCTTTCTTACAGTATTTATTGTATTGGTTGCTCTTCTTTCCTTACAGATGTTTCAATTTAAAGTTGGGAAAATAATTTTCATGTTGGATTCAAGTCATGATGCTTGGCTGACATTCACTTGCCTCTTGGAGCTGACCTAAATTTTGATCAGTATTACCTCGTCTAGGGGCTGCTCAGCCCAGTGCTGAACACACACAGCTCTCGGTTGCTGCTGCTGTTCTTGCAGGGGCTTATGGACACTGTCACAAGTTTGCTGACTGCAGTGAAGAATTTGAGTTGATCTTCAGAGTAGGGGAAAGGCTGCTGCATGCAAATAACAGCTCGAGAAATTTTAGCACTATGTGGGAATAAACAGTATCCAACTCTAGCATGTTCCTTGTGCCTTACAAGCAGTCTGCCAAGCCTGATGCTGAAGTATTTGTGTAAATCACTGCCTACATGTAAAGTGGTTAAAAGCCAACCCTTACAAAGATGTACTGTTTAATTTAAACTTGGTTTAAGTAAAGAACAATTGTCCATACAGCTTGATTTGAAACTGCAGTGCAACTTTGAGGATGCACTCAGGTATGCTCTCATAGATCAGATTAAAAAATTAAGAAGTTGGAATCCTTATGCTGTGACATGTGAAGTGGCTGTGTAGATATATTCCTAGGATGTTATACTGCATAGTTAAACAGCTTAGCTTAAACTTGTGGCATTTTTATTTGGAGTTTTGGCCTGCAGGATAATTTTGAGGAGAGGCGTGCCTGCAAAAAGAGGGCAATGCCATTGCCTCACTAACCCTGCAGAGTGCAGCTTAGTTGTTACGGATCATAGTCTGCATAAGAACTTACACCACGGGCAAAGGCAAGCTTGTACTGAGATACTGGAGAGTGTTGGCATCTGTTGCCTTCCTCCATAGCAGTAGCTTGGAAGAGCAACGACACCTGTGTGGTTTGTTTAAAATGAAAAGCTAAGATGGCATAATTGTGACATGAATGCCAAGTGCAGTGTTGAGTTAAGCATTTGCATGAGAACATGTGCACTCTACCTCTCATGCTTTCAGATTTGTGTTTCTATAGAAACAAATCTCAGAAACTTCATGACATATTTTCCGTCTTTCAGATTTTGAAGAAATCCTGCATAGAAATTCTGGCGGCAGAGCCTTCCAGTATATGTGCAGGGGGTAAGTATAAACTGAGGCCCTAGTTGTTCATGTTGCCTAAAATATGTCTTTCTGTCCATCTCTAGTTGCTGCAGAGTGCAAAAGGAGCTAATTAACTGGAGCTAAATCTTTTGCTGTTTTGATGAATTTCTTTTTCATTTTACAGTAGCTTACAAGTGTCCCGTTTCTGCCAAATGATGTCCAATAGGATTTTCTTACAGAAAAGGCTTGTATTTGACAGTTTTGCCTGTTTTTCAGTCAAACCAGTCTGTCTTACTTGGACGGTGCCAAACTTGAAGTAGATATGCTGCAAAATTACAAACTAAATCAGAAAATAAGACTTTGATTAATTTTAGAGTTTCGCAAATTCATCATCTCAGAGGCTAGTTGAGGGAAGTGCCTCTTAAGAGAGCAGCAAGCAAGTCAAATGAGCAAGCTTTGATCTAAAGGCTTCTAATACTCTTTGAACAGTTCTTAGGCATTTATGGTTGATACAGTGATGGAAAGGACTAGAATTTAAGCATAATTCAGCTGACTTGTGTGAATCGTACTGGCCCCTCTTTGGGTGCTTGTTCTAATAGGATTGTACTGTGTGTACTGTGATTTTAAACTCCTGGCAAGCATTTCTGCATTCAGCAGAACCCAGCCTTTTTTGAAGAAAGCTTGAGAACCATTTTAGCCTCTTCCATCTGCTTCCTGTGAGTTCTTCCCATTTTACGAAGTGCGTCCTAACTTTTTGTTGTATGTGTAGCAACTCATTAAGTAGAGAGCTTGGGAGCAGAGCTGAGGTACGTAGAGAGGAATGAGTCTCTGACCATTTCTGCATCTTTTTCTTGAATTGATAGTCCAAATAAGTAAGCCGCTTGATGTTTCTTCCGTGTTTGCACTTCCAAAGCAGCTGCTTTAATCATCCTTCCTGCTTCTCCTGTTCCTGAAGCAACTGCCTGTATACCTAAACGTATATAGGTAGTCATATTTTTCCTAGCAGATGCAAGACACCAGGCTAAATGCCCAATAAGTACCAGGCATCAGTTTTGCATTCCATGCATGCTACTACAGTAGTTCTGGTGTTTTGTTTTTTGAAGCCAGGATTGCATAATTGACATAGAATCATAGAATGGTGAGGGTTGGAAAAGACCTTAAAGATCATCTAGTTCCAACCCCCCTGCCATGAGTAGGGACATCTTCCACTAGACCAGGTTGCTTGGAGCTCCATGAATTATAGTACTTAGTCATGGACTTCTCATTTTGCCTGGCCACTTAAATAGTTCCTTTGTTAAAAAGGGCTCCAAAACAGGGCTCTATCTACCTGAGCATGGTAGATGATTGTTGTCATGACAGTCTCTAATACAGTGCAGTGATGTTCCATAAATGTTTAGGGAAGGAAATGAAGTTGTATGAAGATTCAGATCCACTTTACACACTTCCAGATTTTTTAAAAAAATATTTCCATACTTATACAAGTGATAAACAATGATGCTTATGTAATGTCGTAAGCCAGAAAGCAACTTACAACCATCATTTATGACCATCTTTAATATTTTCTATTGTGCTTGTCAGTTGCTTATACATCTTATCCCTCACATTTATTGTGTCTTAATGTACACCTGTATCCAGTAGGGCCAGCTGAGAGAAAATGTAGAGGGGCTTCATATAAACCGTTTACATTGGAATTCAACCGGTACTTCACAAGAGGAGCAATGTTAACCTTGAAAAATGCCAACAGTTTAGATGCCCAATTCAAGGCCTCATTTCTGAGTTTGGGCAAATACTCCATTGCTCTTGAACTGCAGCTAATTCCATCACTTAGAAGTTTTAGACTAAGGAAAGTGCCATTGAATGTGGAAGTTATGTGCATTTGTGTATTTGACATAAATTTTAGTGAGTATAGCTCTAATATCTTTTGTTTTCTTGTTTCTGTGCACATCCTTGAAGAGCAGTTGTGAATTTTACTTTTTTTCTGGAAGGAGAGAACATGAGGGCTCAGTTACCTGAGGCCACTCTTGCACTGCAGACTGGTCCCAGACACTTGAATAATAATTTCAGCAACAACACATGGTTCTGAAATGCCGGTTGCTTGATGATTTGGTTTTGTATCAGTACAGATGTGCAGGGTGCATACTGTATCTGTTCATTTCAGTCTCAGAGGCAGGATTCCCATGGTTAATCTGACATCATTGATATGCTGTTCTTTGACTGTATTTGAACTCTCATTGCCCAGCAGTTGAGACTTCTGTGATTTCTCTTAAGTATTCATCAGCCCCCGCACTTCAGAACAGAGCTCTTCTCCCCCGTTCTTCCCAAATGCTCTTGGACACACATAATGGGCCTGCGAGGCAGCTTCCCTGGCTAGATGTGGTGGGATGATTTGCAACTTGGCTGTAAAGGAGTGGGACCTGGAAGAGAGCCCAGATTCCAGAGCAAATCTGCTTTTTTTGACAAGTACAGTGTGTGAGTCCTTAAGAAGATGGGGACTGTAGAGTGCAAGGGGAAAACTTTGAATCTGCAAAAACTAGGTTCCTGGTTGCTCCTGGGAATTTTAAAATCAGGGTGGTGCTTCTGATGCACTGTGATTACTCCTGCATTGTCTTGGACAGTGAAACATTTTGTGTTCAAACCATATTCACCAGTGAAACATCAGTGGGGATTATCTGAATGTCTCTCCTTGATAGTAACAGGAATTGTGGGGGCTGTTTTCTTTGCCGTGGGGAACTGCGGAGTTTGAGTCCCAGTGGCTGCTGCCAGAACTTTTCTGGGACTATGGCCCTGTTTCAAAACCTGGAAGTCTGAAAATGGTGCTTTCCTTGCAAGGCAGTCTTAATGCTGGTGGCTGCAGGAAGTTCATAAACCTTTCCCAGTACTAGGTCCAAGTAGCTGGAATAACAAGGCATAGTAAAGAGTGGTCTGAAAGACTGGTGAGGATATGATCTCATTGCTAAGCCCTGTTTGTTCCAAAAAGAATTGCTCAGTTCAGTGCTCAGGTGCGAGTGACTGTCCTTGATGCTTTCTGCTTGCACCACAATCTTGTAGAGCTGATCTGGAAGAGTAGCAAAGAGGAAGATTTGGGGAAATGCCCACGGACTCTGAGATGGTAGCATTTGTCCAGACACCAGAAAGCCAGTCGGCTGATGAAATCCTCTGTCATTGTATGGAGATGAGTCCAGCCAAGGACTAGGCTGTGCAGGCTAGTAGGGCGGGAGGTGACAAATCTCATGGCAACCGATACGATTTTGCTGTTACCTAGCAAAGTAGCACTTGAACTTCTCCAAGTTATCTGTCACTGGAAGATCTTTTCCTTTGCATGGAAGGATGCTTTTGCCTTTCTTCACCCAAAAATTTCTGCCATTGAAAATGGCAACCTGGGGAGGAGAAATCTCAGTGTCCAGGTCTGAAGCTTAATGTTTTCACTGCAGGTCAGTTAAAAAGTATCTGTTTGTTATTTCCTGTTTCTATAAAGTTGAAACTGGGTAGGGAGAGAGAAAAAATTCACTTTTTAACAATTTTTCAACTTACAATTCGTAGTTTAACAATTTTTATCTCAAGAGATGTCAAGTGCAAAGTTTTGACCTATGTGCCTTGTGTAAATGACCATTCTTTGCCTTGCTATGTATTGATAATCTACTGTCTCTTTTGCTACAGAGTCGTTCCAGGTTGTTGTGAGAGGAAATGGATTTCGACATGCCCGTAACGTTGACAGAGTGCTCTGCAGTTTCAGGATCAATGACACAGTTACTCTCAGTAAGCTGTTTGATTTTTTTATTTATTTATTTTTTTTTCCCCCTGACTCTGCATTGGCAGGCATTTGCTTGCAGAACATTTTGCATCTTCAAGTATCTTCACTGTGAAGGTAATTATGAGATGAGGAGCTATTAAATTTGCAGAATGGTGTGAAGTTGAGGGAAGGCTAGCCTTGGCACATGGCTCCACGAAGGGTTGAAACAGGTAGGAATCTTTAAGCTTGGATCCAAGGGTAAGTGTAATGGCATGTACAAGACAGAGCTGCCCTGGATGTAAAAAATGTTGTGACCACAAAAGAAAGCTTGTCTAGTTTTTTGTTTCACTGTACAAGCTTTTGCTGTAAGTGACTGTACGTAATTTGTATTAGCTTTCTACTATTCAGTGTGTACTGTTATGCTGGACTCCTCTGTAGTAGGCAGGTTCTGGAATTGCCAACTCTTGTGTCACTAAGCAGAAAGCTTGGCTGGCTGTGGTTCACATTTGCTTAATTCGGATGTGGTGGGTGTTGAGTTTATGAAGAGCAGAAGCTGGAGGGCTAAGTGTCCAGGAAGGAGCAGGTGACATTGGAGGTGGAAATAGGAAAGGAGAGGGATCCGAGTAAAAGCACTGAAGTGAGGGGGACATGGTGAATTAACCATTTTGGAGGCATAGCCTGAAGAAGAGAAGGCTGAGAGGGGATCTTAGAAATGCTTATAAATATCTGCAGGGTGGGTGTCAGGAGGATGAGGCCAGACTCTTTTCAGTGATGCCCAGCGACAGGACAAGGGCAACGGGCACAAAGTGAAGCACAGGAAGTTCAGTCTGAACATGAGGAAGAACTTCTTCCCTCAGAGGGTGATGGAGCACTGGAATAGCCTGTCCAGGGAGGTTGTGGAGTCTCCTTCCCTGGAGATATTCAAGACCCACCTGCACAAGGTCCTCTACAGCCTACTGTAGGTGACCCTGCTTTGGCAGGAGGGTTGGACTAGATGACCCACAGAAGTCCCTTCCAACCCCTACCATTCTGTGAATCTTTCTGTTCTGTGATCTGTGAACAGGCACAAACTGAAGCAGAGGAAGTTCCATCCCAACATGAGAAAGAACTTCTTCACTTTGAGGGTGATGGAGCACTGGAACAGGCTGCCCAGGGAGGTGGTGGAGTCT
>Ga0181612_153766_pt1 | contig 19505 bp, 14 predicted proteins | sample HoacroProtozoa21_FD_119630 | JGI IMG/M metagenome (GOLD analysis project Ga0181612, IMG submission 119630) | Hoatzin crop microbial communities from Cojedes, Venezuel. Combined Assembly of Gp0051906, Gp0051904, Gp0051908 | reverse complement strand
TAGTGATTGAAGTGCTCTTGAGCCTACTCTTTTCAGTTGGCTTTTGCTAATTAAATTGGAGCTTTTCATGACCTTTCCAGGTAAATGATTGCCTATGCAGTAAGTAAATGGCACCCTTCTTTGGTGTATGGACCCTGGGACAGGGAATTTGGCTTGGGTAACCCCATTCTGAGCAAACACCTCACTACAGCAAATCGTGTCAAGCCTATTGCAAAGTTAGCCCTCTGTGAGGGCAACGTAGTAGTGTATTTAAAGGTCTATAGATGTGTGTGATGATTTGTGTGTGTGCTGAAGGTCTGTCAGCAAGCATCACTGTCTTCTCGTCTGCGTGCCAAAAATCTTGTTCCTACTTGCATGTGTTACAGCATACCAAAATGGGCTGAAGTTTGCACAGCCAACCAAAAAGATGTGCTGCTGAGATCATCCATCCCAACTTTACAAGAGAATGTGTTAACGAGATTTACTTCTCTCCTCCTTTCATGCATGTGGATGTCTGTGCACATGCTGTATTTTCTGTCTGCACGCTGACCCTTGAACACTTCTCTCCCCCTCCTCAATGCGTACACCACGTGCAAGGAAATTACGGTATCACCAGCTCATCGCTGGCTGGAGCTCTGCTTGCAAAGCCCCAGATGAGACTGAATCATGGAGTATTTTATGAAAAGCTGCCTGCTGCCAAATAACAGTCTTAAATTCCAGCACATGCCTACACCCCATCTCATCTTCTCTCCTCTCCCAGGTTTGAGGACTTCCTTCCCTTCCCTTTTGCGCAGGAGGGAGAGGGAGGTGAAGTTCAAGGACTCTGCCCCAACCTTTTTCACTGATCTGAAGGTGATCAGTTATGGAGGGCTCTGCCTTGCCCCTCTTCTCTCCTTGGCAATGCTGCAGTATTGGTGAGGGAGAAATCGTTCAAGGCTGCTTGCAGGAGTGGCTAAAATCATGTTATTTGTGTGCTGTGAGAACTGGAGACCTGAGACTGATTGGGTCCTTTCTTGTTCTCAGGGACACTCTGGAGAGTTTCCACCACATGAAATGGGATTGTGTCTGCAGAGATCTTGAAATATGCTGTTTATTTTGCCTGTTTATTCTGAATGACAATATGGGAGCCATTCCTCTAAAATGTCTTCCCTTTTTTTAAAGCAAACAGGCTGAGCAGACGTATGACGGGGGTTTCTAGCTGTGTATTTGGTAAGCAGGAGGAATGCTTTTTATCAGTTTGGTGAAAGGATGTGTGTGTGAGGAGTAGGGTCTGAAAAGCAATTAGCAGTTTATTCTGGTTTTAAGGATATCTGCATTTTTACAAGATAAACCTCTTGTAGCTCTGGTGAACCTGAAAGCACAACCTGGTTGTATGGGGCTGAGAGCTCAGGGAAAGAGTTGTCTTCACTGCTGCAGGTCAGGTAGAGACACTGTGCCCCAACAGCGGGTCCTGTGGATGGCTGAAGGGCAGTGGTGGCTACGCACGACACTTTGGTACTGAAGGTGTGATTAATATCAGATGTGGTATTTTCTCTTGGTATTAAAGGTGGAAATGTATTGTACCTGTAATTATCATCATCTAAGTTAAAAATGTTACCGCAACAGTGCCAGGTCGTTCTGACCTTCTGCGATGGAAAGAGAAAATGCTATTTAGTACTTCTTTTATAGGTTCTTAACAGAAGCTTTTTTTTTCCCCTAGGATGTTCTGAGCAGTTAAACCAGCCCTCCCACAGAGTAGGATCATGCTCTTCTTATTTAGTTGCAGAAAACATTTACCGTATACTATGGCAAATCACACAATCAATCTTCATGCTAATCATTCTCTGCTGGAAGCTATTTACTACAAAAACTTCTGAAATTTTCTTACTAGCTGGAGAGCAGAGAGTCACAGCCAAAAAAGCGATTCACTTAGTTTCAAAAAAATAAAACTAAAATTGAATACTTTGAAAAATGTTGGAGTATTTCAGATTAGATAGGTAGAGGTTGAACAAAGAGACACTCAGAAATTGTCATCTTCGGTGGGGCTTCTTCTTTAATCCCCCTTAATCTAATTCTATCTGAAGTCACTTGCCTCAGCCTTTATTTGCTCCTGTGTTGCATTTAAATTATGGATCTCTGATGATTTACATTTATCAAGTGTGTGTTGCAGCAGTTTTCATTAGTGTTAGCTCTGACTTGCACCAGCACCCGTGGTTGCGCCTAGGGTGTGCAGCTCCCTTTGTGCCGAGAGCAGAGTCTCCAAAGAAGGCTTCAGTATCATGCTGCCCATATGCACTGCAGTATATTATGCCCCTCTTGCATTGTGCATCTACAGAGCTACCAGCTGGTTACATGATTTAGAAGTTATAAAGTTCTGCTGAGTGCTAGAAACCTGCTATTTCAGGTTATATTTTGTACGAAATACACTCCTATTTTCTTCTGTATTGCTAAGTTCAGCTCTAACAAGCAAATGCTTAGATTCCTGCTTCTGATTGTGGCACATACTCTGCTTCTAGAATATTCCTCCTCCTAAGGAAAGAGGAGAGTTTTGATTTAGCTACAAAATGTCTGGTGCCTGTCTCTGATGTTCCACTGCTTCACCAGAACATTGCAGTTTGCACATGGGGGGGAAAAGGTACACCCAAAAATCTTAGCTGGGGTGCAGCATGGTTAAATGTGCTACTGATTTGCGGAGTCAACTAATACCAGAAAGAAAAATCACCACCACCTGCAGGTTACCTGTACACCTGCAGTGTGACAGCAAAGGGACTGATGGAGTTGGATACATCAGCGGCTAACTCGCAAAAAACCTGCTGTGTATGCAAAAGGTCTGGGTACCCAAGTGAGGTTTTGTGCTCCTTTTGCAGCACCCAGGAGGAACAATTCTGGATGTGCGAGAGCCTTAGACCTCTCATGGTGCTCTGGGGCCATTCTGACTATACTTACATGGCAGTTGTAGAAAGTATGTAGAGACTCATGCCGGTTTGGCTTTGAGGGAGTTTGAAGCGAGTAGCAGTGATTTAAAAAAAAAAAAAAAAATAGATGATGTATGAAGCTGTTGGACGTCTGGAGTTTGTGGTAGGTTGCCTCAGAAAGGAAACGGGCAGATACAGCACAACGGAATAGAGATCGGGTTGTTCTGGAAAGGAAACATAGAAATTTGCTTTTAAATGTATTTCTGGTATAGAGCTGCAGCATGCCTGACCCTCTGCTGCACCTTATATTTGATTTGCTTTCCAAAATCAAACAGCTTAAGGTTTGAGTCACCCTCCATTAAGCTGAACAAAATGAGAATGCCAACACTTTTGGAACATGTTGGCGTGGGCCCTAAATTGGAAAACAAACATAGCATCGAGCTGCCCTTCTTCATGTGAGTGGAGAGACAGAAACTCTTTACTAAAGTGGGGAGTTTGGAGGACTGAGTCTTTTGCATCGCTCGCTCTGTTGGGGAGAAAGCACCAGACAACAGAAAACTTCAGTCTCCGTTGAGCGAGATCTGCTTCTTGACTTGTTTCTGACGTTGCCATTATCACTTGTTTCTTATTTATCTTGTTCAGTACTCAAAAGCTGATTCACAGGAGGAGGCCTGATAACTTCAAGCAGAATTATCTGGGAGGCTAGTGAGTGCAACTCAGCCCCTGATGAGGGGGCATGGGTTTCAGCCTCTCTTACCGTCCGTGTGCAGCCTGTCTGGTGGGAGAGGGTTTGCTGTGGAGTATCACAGTCCTCCACTCCTGGCTGCACCCTGTTATGGCAGGTGCTACGCCTGCAGTCTCACTGTTACCCATTATTGGATTCCCTCCTCCTCATCCGCTCCGCAGACAGCGGCAGGAGAGCGCACGAGCAGTAGGAGGTCCGGCCATTGAAAGGTATCTGGGAGGCTAAGGCTACAGGAAAACGATATTAAATTGTGAATCTGAAGGCATCTGCTCAGGAAAGTGCCAGAGGCTACCTGTGAGCCCAGAGCTATGTGAGAAGAGTGGCGTGTCAACAGGAGCATGCAGCACTGGGCTTTGCAAACGAGGTGAAGTACCCTATGTAATCCTTTGTGTAAAACACACTTTCAGCAGGGTTGTGATTTCCATCTTAATAGATTGAAGACCCATGGTGATTGACTCTGAAAGTAGTTATTAATTCTCTGCTGTGCAAATAATAGTGCAGGCAGTGTCTGAGTTCAGTTTTGTCAAACTCGGGGAACCTTCCTGAATGCACCCCATGGTGACAAAAGCACCTATAGGTAGGACATGACCATGCTTGCTTCGGATGATAGTACAAGGCAGGAGATCCTGTACCTCTCAGGGTGATGATAACTGGATGAATCAGGCCACCCCTCCTCAGCTGAGGTGGGCAAGCAGCTCGTACGTTATCTGTTTATTCTGTTCACCAGAAGGTGGAGGAGCTACGACCAAAGCTGTCAGAAGCAGCAAACTAGAAGAGCAAATGGTCCTTATTTGCTCAGTATTGCAACCAATGGGGAAGTTGCTGTCTTCTAATATAAGCCACACAGGATGCCACCTCAAACAGACATGGTGGGGTTGGCTGCACTGCCATAGGAGCAGGGTCCCATTATATTTCCAGGCAGGTGGAGGGTGGCTTGCAGGCAGACCTTGTTGGGGGGGGGGTGTCGCTGATGATGTTTTCCAAAACTTGTAGCACCATAGTGAACTGGCTGCGGATGCTCCTTTGAATGTCTTCCCTCCCTTGTGATACTCATCACCAAAGAGAATGGTGTCACAGGGATGTGCCCCATCGGCATGTTACCTGATCCCCACGGTGACATGTTACCACCCTACATGGTGACAAAGGCATAGAGGTAAAAAGGCAGATTGTCCATTTAAACTAAATACTGGATCCTGTCTTTATTTCTGAAACATAAAGGAGGACAGCGATGGAAAATCCCTGCAGGCTGATGGAGTCATGGACTCAAGAGTAGATCTCTGCTCTGAGTAATGATTGCTATCACTAAGAAAGGGCATTTTAATGTTTTCAATACCCATTTTGTAATGATCAGAGTTTTCAGGTTGTACAATAGGGCTGATTAATGTGCACCTCAGGTGTGCCAGAGGCTCATGTTTCTTACACACACCGCACACCCATTAATTGGCAGTGCGGCATGGTCTGTCATGCTGTATTGCTTAATTATGTTGTCTTCCCCCACCCAGGGCTGATGTGTATTGTGCAAAGCCATAAATATTGTAAGAGCCCCATTTCCACTGGAATCAACAGGAGTTTTGCCATTGGACTGGGATGAGAGCAGGACTCTGCTGTAAAAGCAGATGTAGCTAGCAGGGACTTTTAAGTGGGAAGAGGGGCAGCAAAGGACACATGAATTATGAAAGATCAAACTCAAAGGGGATCTGAAAAGATTACAGAATAAACTGGAAAATGTTAAAGGAGGCATAAGAGTAGCAAAGATAGAAGGTACAATGAAAATTGGACAAGAAGTAAAAATAAATACAAGAGACTTCAAGTGGATAAAGAATAAGATCTGAATGAGACAACGGGGATTCTGCAAAATGGAAAAGGCAATTTTGTAACAGAAGCTGCAGACATGGTTGAATAAATAAATGAATTGTGTGTCTTTTTTTCACGGAGGAGAATGGGAGAAATTCGATATATCAGAAACAAGATCATTCCTGGTGCAGGGTGAGGGCCATCCACGTGGAGCAAAGCAGGGAGAACAGGAGTAAGCCCACCACTGAGGCACGAGTGCTGGATGCTGTGGCTCCCTTTCTGGTTCTCCTGGGGATTTGCTCTATGATACATAACTGGTCTGCTTGTCTCGCTGTGCTTTAGCCAGGGTGGTGCTTGTCTGCTGGAACAAGGTTTGTCCTTTTTGTCCAGAGGTTCGGTGGGAAGTAGGACCTGCCTGAGGACCTGTTCTGCTTCTGCAGGACTACAGTCACTGTTCACCACCAAGAAACTGTCAGATAACCAGCATTCCCACACTGCAAGGGAGACTGAAAGGGCAGGAAATTTAGACAAAAAAAAAATTTTTGACAGCCATACCTTTTGCTTCTACCCTGTAGAATAATTTGCCATAGTAGATATTTGATAGTGTTTGAGTCAGTCCAGCCCTAGACGTCTATCATTGTACATCACAAGAATCTGATTGCACAATAGTAAAAGAAAGGTCTGCTGAGAATTGCTTTAATGGGCTAAATTAGCACTTGGTTAGTTCACAAACACAGTGGCTGGCAGGATTTGGTATTATGTTGGTTATCTGGCTTTCTCTTGTTATGAATACATGTGAAGTGCAGCAGAATAAAGACAGGTGCATCACATGTGAATGGGTAAAACAATTTAATTCAAAGAGACTGTAATGCTAATCTTCAAGGCGTGCTGTTTTGTACCAGTCAAGGACCGCTGAATGCGGTCCTTCTCCTCTTTGCCACCTAGTTAGTACCAGGAAGAAATGTGAAAACGTGAGGCATCTTTGAAGAATTTGGCTAAGAACAATATGATATAACAGCTGCAGAATTCAAATATATTAATATCTAGAGGAAAGAATTAAAAATATCCCTAAAGCTGATAGGTTAATATAGCAAGTGCCAAAAATTAATTTGACAAGCGTACAAACTGAGTATCTCTAATTCCATATAAATCAAACGTAAATAATTAGGCAAGCAATCCTGGAAGTGTTTCAAGAGAATAAATGAACATTTGTTGGGAGGGAATGAAAAGAAAGGCACAATAGAAAAAAAGCCAAACAGAGAAGGAAAAATGCAAGCCTTACAGGCTCCTGCTTGGTAGCTGGAGGGAAAACACAGTATGAGGGTGTTAATGGAAGATGAGCCCAGGAATCATTCAGCTTTAAAGCCTCAGTGCCAGAATATTTTTAGGACCACATTACCCTCTTTTTTTTACCTGTGTTAAAATAACATGAGAAGTTCTACTTACAAGCCAAACCCGTCTCACAGTGGCTGAACAGGGAGCAGTTCTGGCTCAAGCTGGGGAAGCAAGGCATGCCGAGTGTAATGCGCCTGAGACGCTGCATGAGACCGGGTGGGATTGAGCCCCCTGGGGGGGGGTTTGGCTGATTGTGGGGATGGGGATGCTCCTGGACAGAGGCATCAGCTCTGGAGACGCAAAGCACTCGATGTGAGATAGAAGGTTGAAAGGAGCCAGTACCAACACATCGCTGCAGGCTGGATTTGAGTACATAAATACAAGCCTGGTTTGATCACCTTTTACTGCCACATTAGAAGCTTCATGACTTCCTAAAGGAGGCAATTCTAAATGCCAGCACTGATTTTAGCCTAATTTTTGTTTTAATCTTGTGTAGTTACTAATGGTGCTGTCTGTAATCTAACTTCGGATAGAAATGAACCCAAGAAAGCAGACAGCCACCTCTTGCAGTTTATTTGCTTTGTATTTAATTCAGCTGCTGCCATCCCAGTGCTTTCAATCCACCTCACCCAAAAAAACCCCAGGACAAATAGTAAAAGGGCTAGAGAAATTCAGCTTAAAAGTCTATGTTGTAATTAAAGCACCTGTTAATTTAGGGTAAAGTTTTATCTCGCTTACTAAGATGTAATTAAGAAGTACAGAGAGGGGCAGTTATCTGTGTTTGTGCCTTGGACTCGGATTCAATCAGGCATGCTAAGCTCTGTCCATCTCTCCACTTGAAATGTGCTTTCCAAATTTAGGCAGACCCAAGCCCTACATGGAGCTCTGGACCCATGATCCGCTTGTGCAACTGCGATAGCAGCTCTGTCTGCGGGGCCACGTGAGGCAGCTGCGATGGGGACAAAATGCTCATCTGGCCCTGATAGTGGTCCCCTGGCTCATCTCACTAAGAAAATGAGCTTCAACCTCACCAAGGGCTCAGGTAGCCTTGCACGTACCTGCACCATGCTGCCACTGGGGAGGAACTCACCTATGTCTTGGCCACCAGAACTTTCTCCTTCATGAGCAGCACTGCAGCTTCACGGCTTAAGGTGAAAGTCAAAGGTGAGCAGCAAACAGAAGGTCCTCCAGGCCCTCTGGATGCCTGGAGAGCAAGCGGCTGGCCCAGAGAGACAAATACAGGTATTATAGGCACTTGGACGTATGTCCCTAGTACGCTAAGGTTATTACCAGTTTTCTCCACTGAGTTATTCCTTCACTGTCGATGAAAAAGTATTAGACCAAAGCATGTCATTTATCTGTTTAAAAAAGCTATTTTGACAAAGACCTGCTTACAGGGCTAGCAATACATTTTCTTTTTCTTTTTTTTTTTCAATAATAAAACTTTCATAAAATTAAGGCATTGACATTACATCTCTGTTAGGGTAATTTACTCCCCACAGTAATTTTGACTTAGTTTGTTCTACATGGAGTGATATTTTAATCATCCTTTCAGTGCTTATTGATGAGCGTTGTCTGCAAAAGATGAAAAGATTAGTTTAAAATTATCCCTTGTGAATTTAAAACAATAACAAAGAAGTGAACACAGTCTAAAACAAATTAGGAAATGTAATAGACTTCATAAAAGGTTGATATTTTATTGGATGTACAAAATGACTGCAAGACTCTCTGTGGCGGGGCTGCACATACTCTTATCAAACTGTGTTTTGTTTTTTCTTTAATTGAGCAGGCACAGATATTCCCCTCTCTAAAGTTAAATGATGAATGAGATAAATGGTTTGTGTTTTGTCCAATAATAAAATGTGTTACTTTGACTCAAGCGCCATATAAAAAACTGTGCCTTATTCCTATACCCATCACCTAGGAGAAATTTGCATTTCCTCACCCACCAGGAAGCCTCTGGTTTCAAATCTTTCCTCTCATCAACTCTTGGCTGTTCCTTGGTGTGCGAAGGCGTAGCTTTCTTCAAAGACTAATTAACTGTCAGGTCAGAGGGAGTGGAGTATTTTCCTCGGACACTAGGATCCCTGCAATCCTGCAAGGATACAAAAGGGCATTCTTGAAGGCTGAAATTACAGTTTCATACAGCCATCTATCTGTTTTTCTGATTAAACATGACACAGTCTCCACCACTAGCATTTCTGTTCAGTGGTAATCAGCCAGACTGAAAAAAAATCATGGAGCCAAAGTCCTTGGATGGCTGAACTGTCTCAGAGGTTTGAGACCTTAGCCAGCCTCCACTCAGTGAGGAACCTGGTAATCACACACTAAAAAAAATAATCACAAGGCATTTTTGCAAATCATTCCCAGGCACTGAGGAAAAAGTGTATTTTAGGAAAATATTTCAGCTAAAAATCTTTTTCCAAGGTGAGAACTGTGTAGCTGCATACAAGTGGTCCTTCAAGAGCGCTGGTGACAGAAGCAGCTGAGGTTTTGAGTGTGTCCGCTCTGAGGAGCGGAAGAGCACCAGGCGTGGTGGCCAGATCCCTGCTTAAATTGTGTTGCTAAATCCCTGGGTGGGGATGGGGCTTGCGTTCACTGTTTTGGTCTTAAACTCTGCCACATGTTGCAATGTCTTGCTAAAGAGCAGCTGAATGAAGTCCATGCATGTGCATGAAGCTACACAGGCATAAACGTGGCATAAACTGTTCTGGATCTGCTGGTTTCACTCTTGCTTCACCAAGTTACAAAAGATGGAACGTTGGCCTGCTGCAGAATTTGTGAGATTTGCTAAATTCTTCAGAACTGCTTGGGATTTAAGACCCTATTTGAGTGTAAAATGTGATTAGTTACGGTGAAGTGACTTTTTACCTGGCTGATACACCTTTCTTTCTATTTAGTTGATGAATGGGCAGTGTTAGCCTGGTCACAGGCATTTCACTTGTGATCCAAAAAATGCAGCCGGTGGGGCTTTTGATGCCGATATAAAATGATTCGCTCTTTCTGCTGTCTATTGGCCATGCGGTTGCTGTTTTATGCTGAACACGGATGCAGCGATGGGGCACACGGACGCGTGGTGTCTGGACAGCAGGAGCGGCTAGAGGTGTCACTCCTCACACTCCCAACACCGGCTGGGGCTTTTGGCCGGGGAAGGATGGTTGTCAGCGGAGGAGTGGGAGCTGGGAGGAGTGGCAGCATCTTCGGTGCTTCCTGTTCTATCTGCAGGAGAAAACAGTGCCCTTTGCGTCTGGGTTCAAGTGTGAAAATTTGCGTTAGTTTAATTATATCTATTTACTTTGTGTGGGCACTGTGAAGCTTAATTAAATGTCTATGTATATGCTCTGAGAAGGCTTGTATGGAAAGCAGTGCAGAAAAGCTACATGTTAATCCTTCTGTTGATTCACAGTATCATGCCCCGGTATGATTAGATTAATTATTTGAGGGCTCAAAGCCCCCTCCATTTAAGTGAAAGACAATGTTGGTGCTTGTTAGATGGCCAAACAGCACACAGGTCTAACGTCCAGCAATCTTGGTCTCTGTGGGCTGCAAAACATAGTATTGCAGCTCCCCAAAGCTTTCCCTCTGTTAGCTCTTCTGTAGTAACACGTAGAAAATATTTCCCAGATATTCCACGTGCTCCTTGAATCTAATTATTTCTTCTCTGATTTGAACAGAAGGCCTATAAAGCGTGCTTGTGTACTTCTGTGGAAGTCTTAAACCGAAATAATCGGTTTTGCCTGATTTGCATAGCCTGCCGAGGATGGACCTCAGTGTACATATGTTGACGACAATAAGATGATCATTATCCAGCCGATGCCTCCGATACAGGCAGGGAGGTATGTCTGGATCAGCTGTGCTACTGCTGGGATGCCCCCAGGGTTTAATTCCCAAACTTTCATTTCCTCACTCTGTTTTCAGCTGCTATTAACTTTAAAAGCGTTTTTTTGCGTGAGGAAGGATTATGCATGGCACTGACACCTTATTACTCGCCCGGGTTCGCTGATTGGCTGAAACTCGAAAGTCTTTACTGGTTAGGCTAAAACATTAAAAATGTTTTTTGATAAATGATCTGAAAGGAAAATCACACAGATGGCTTTTAGGCCCATCTCACAATGCAGCTTTACAAAGAAATAATAGTTTCAGTGATGGGTTATAGAGTTTTATTTAAATCACTATACTATTTAGTGGAAAGGGGTAAACCCATCAGGGTTTTTTGGGGTGGGTTTTTTTTTACTTCTTTTTTACAGATTTACCTCTCCTTGAAATGAACCGAAGCACACTTCGAAGTGCTGGTAAGCAATTGTTTCCTCAGTTTTTGTAGTCGGTCCATCGGTTTGCTGCTGTTGTCTCTGGTTTTGTACGGGGGATAGCCCCTGACTTCTCACAGGCTGTTTCTTGATGGACTCCTTCACTATGTGTGTCATAGGGGCGGTACTTCTGTGCCTCAACCTGCTGCCTACAGCTAGGGATCTCCTCTCTTATAGTGGTCTTATGGGGTGAATTACAGCTTCTGGGAGGCTTTGTGGAAAATCACAGGGGAGTTAGAATAACTGTTTCTAACCAGCTCATTTGGCCTCCAGGACAGATTAGGCAGATACAGGCTGGGATGGGTACCTCCTGTGTACGTGTGCTGGGAGGACAGGGAACAGAGGGCACCCCTTCCATAGAGAGCCAAAGCGGTCAGCGTTTGTATGAGACACAGAGCCTAAGCCTTTGGAAGGGCAGGAGCTGATTTCGGAGTCCGGGTGAAGAGACGTGTTAGAGGAGCAGTATTTTTGGCATGTATTTTGTCACCCTATCTCTAAGGAGCAAAGCTCTTTAACCTGTCTCCAACTGAACATTCAAGAAATCAAATGTGAAAGATTCTTAGTTACCTCTGAACATCTAAACCAAAGAAATGCTGAACTTGTAGGTGTGCGCGTTTTCTTCATGATAACACCTTTCTCCTTGAAACATGCACTCAATCCTGCACTATTCAGTAGATACCAACAAAATGTTTGGAATAAATATTGGATATAATTGTCCAGATGCTCTCATTTCTGCTCTTAGCAGAAAATAATGGCACATTTAATATGGGCAATTTTTTTTCTTTTGTTCAAGTGAAAAAAAGAGAAGGAAAGATATGTTTACTCCAGCATGGTACTGATTCAGCGTGGGCTAGAAGGCAGATATCAGATATGCCCCGTGCTCCAGCACAGTAGATGCTTGGGATGATGTCTTTGTTGTTGTCTTTTCATAAATCGATGCAGCATTGTGTCGTGAACTGGATGTGGAAATGCTAAAGTGGCTTCCCCTGGGTAGGACAGCTGGGTCTGTAGTGCCGTGAGGAGTCTGAAATCAGAAAGACTAGAAACAAGGCCTTCAAGCTACCAGCAATCTGGTGTGTAGCAGGCGCTGGCTCTTCTGCAGACCCCTTGGCTCAGCTGGGGCCACAGCTTCTCGTGGGAGAGGGTCCTGTGTCTGCTGGACCACAGTGCCTCTCTCCAGCTGCCTCAGCGGAGACGAAGGGATCTGTGTTAAGTTAAAGATGGAAAAGAAAGAGAGAAAATGAAACATGAAGGAATGTGGTGTGACAAGTAGGGGGTCAATCAAAGCTGCCTTACTTGTCCAAATCGTGCTGGCAGAAAGTAAAGACAACAGGCTTTTGGCTAAGCCTTGTAATATTGCAGTGTGGAATAAAATGTAAGTTGCCTCTCATTTCTGCTCTGCCAGGAATAGAGGGAAAATATTCCAATAAAAGAAGTACAAGTTGTGAAACAGCGGACGTGACCTCCTATGCTAACCTGATATGTTAAAACGTGTTCTAACCACTACTGTTAGTCATTACGGTTCTCAGTCAAAGCAGTTTTCTCCTGAGACATGTCAGCTTAAAAATACAAGGTCTTCATCTTTAATTTGAATCCCTCTGGGCAGACCTTTCTGTCAGCCTGAACCCCTTTGATTTCAATAGCACTGTGTGCTTCTGGATGCACTAGTCCAGCTGGGGGTTTAGATTCCTACTACACACTGGCACAGTAACTTTTCATATGTTTTGGTAAAACCCCCCACCCTTAACCTCAAATGGTATGGGTTTTTTTTCATATTTCACTTTCCTTTGTGTGGTCCTTGGTCCCAGTCTTTCTGGTCTTTCCCGGATGATTGCAGACACTGACATTTTATTTTTGGATCATGTAACAGAAATAAATACAACAGGGTAATAAATTAAACTTCACAGGTGATTTCAGACTGGAGACTCCAGTCAGCGTCTTTTCTTCTGAGGGTGTAGCTCCACTTGACCCATTAGGGCACCTCATTTCATGTCTGCAGATGATGGCAACTTGGCCAGATTTAGAGCATCCCATGGCACTTAGCACCTGTAAATACTCCTTACAATATAGGGTTGGTTCTGTAGCACAATCGCCCATTTTGCCTTTAAAGACTGATAAAAAGTCCTTGTGAATGATAACTCCGGTAAGGAATAAACTTTGGAGATAAATGGTACATTGACTTTGCTATTTGCATTTACTCTGCAGCTTGTGATGACTTTTAACTATTCAAAAGAAGCAGAACATAAGTTGCATCTATCTTTGTTTCTTCCCCTAAAGCAAACCAACTCTGTAAATTTTCCTGTGACCACTATACCAATAGTTCCCTGGTACAGCGTCTCTGATTTTCAACTAATTTTTTTTTCTTTCTTTAGAAATTTTCATTAAATGTTTGAGATGCAACAAAATTCAGCTACATTGAGGTGTTTTCTCATCAGCTAACTCAGAGCAGATTGAACAGTCTATTCATGAAATGGGTAAGGAGAGGCACGTACACACTCCCCAGCGCTACAGGTGTGTATCTAGAAAAATAAAGTAGCAGTTAAATAGCCTCATCAACATGAATCTTGAAAAAACTCCATAATATTTGTTCATGTTAGGAAAAACTGGGTGTTCAGTGTCTTGTCATGCACACATGGGGATGAGAGGGAAGGCAAATCTTCAGTGTGTTTAGAGACATGAATTCTACATCTCTTTGGCATCCACCGCTGCCGTCAGTGTAGGCATCTTCTTTCTCCTTTTTTTCAGAAGAGGACAGCTGTTATTTATTACAATATTAGCCCGTTGTTTTGAAAATGTTCTGCGAGAAATATGCAGAGCAGTAGGGAGCCGAGTGTTCTTGCTGTTGGATTACAAATGTTTTTGGCTAGTACATTTAAGCACAGAATGGTGTTTGCTTTTAGGAACTTTGAAGGATATAATGGGAACCCTACAGCCCTAAGAGGGAATTCGGATTTTGATTGCTCAGGAATGAGATATTTCGTCTTGCACCTGCTCCAAGTGGGAAATGGTTTCAATTACTTATTTAATGTCTGTGAAAAATACTGAAAAGAAAAAAAAAAGGGGGAAAAAAGAGAGACAAGGAAAAAAAAAATCACTCTTTCTTGACAGAAGTCTTAAACACAGCAAACCATGTGGTGGTGCTAAAGTTACAAAAGAGGAATCCTCCCGGACCCACTCTTACAAAATGTTCAGAATGTGGCCAGATGAGATATGACAACAAGTACAAATTATAGCAGTGGCAAACCAGTAAACATGGAAATCTGAGTAAATCAGTCATTTCAAATCTATTTGCCAAACTGTGTTTATCCTCTGCGAAACCTCACGATCTCCATAGGAAGCACTTCAGAGCAATCTCTGCAGGGCTTTTGCCGGGTGGAGTTAAGGATCAGGATATTCCACAGCAGCCTTTTTGCAGACATTACAGCTGATCTTTCAGCCTAATTGAAATGAGCAATGATGTTACCCGCATTTTTTTTCCGACTTGAGTACCCACTTTGAAACTGCTACACAGGGAGACATTGAGTACTAGGGAGAGCGAGATTAAGCACTTCTGGTTTCACAGTAAAAACCTGATTGCAATATTTTGTTTGTGTGTTTATTCCTCATCCCTAAGCTACATGGATATCTTGGTATTTTACAAGAAAAGAAGTATTTTGTAGAGATATCAGATTTTTTTTTCTCCCTGTAGCTTCACCAGTACAATCCCACCAATTTCAATGCAGTCCCTCTTGTGTGGTAGTGCAGGATTTCTCCTGCAATCTGCAGTCTCTTCCTGCTGATTCTTTCTGGCCCACATGCCTCAAAATGTGAAAGTGCTCTGCTTAATGTAGCATCGGTGAGCCCTGTGAGAGACCAAGAGTAGAATTTTGAAGTTTTTCTCCCCTCCCTCCCTCCCTCCCTCCCTCCGGTCAGTTTTAAGCACCTAAGTGGAGCCCTGGATTTGTGAGCTGGTTACACAGGTTCTCAGTGATGAAAGCTGACATGGGACAGTTAGCCTTTTCAAATATATTCTGTGACTAGGGCAGAATAATTGCATTCAAAATCCATGTTTAACATTCATTTACAGGCTTGCAATGAGACACACTATATGTGCCATCCCCTAATTTGTACCATTTTGGGAACATTTTCCTTGTCTCAGCATTTCACGTTGGGTTTTGTAGATAGAAGTTGAAGATCTGAGCACACACCTGTTTCTGCCTCAGAATTCCTGTGTAACCTTGGGCCAATTACTAAATCACTGTGTATCAGTTTCTCCTTCTATAAAGTGATGACTACAATACCTGTCATGGAGGTAACTCAGACTGAGCAGAGACATGGATGGAATATGTTATAGTAATATCTCGTTGTTAACAGGGTATTCATTTTCAGTAGCCTTGCTGGAAGTCTTCCTGTTTTGCTGCCCTTCTTCCCTCTGGCTCCTTTCTTTGGATAGGCAAGAGCTGGTAATTTTTCATTTGCCCCTTCAAGATGAAGCATGTAAGAAGGGTGTACTGGGTCAGATTGATGTCCATTTGGCTCTCATTCCCCCTCTACCATCTCCTATGCCATTTATGAGTTCATGAACTCCTGTTCATGTCCCTGCTTATTCTCCTCTTTTCCAGCCTAAAGGTGCTACTGTAATGTTGTTGGTCTGTGCTGGGGAGCTGTTCCATGGCTGTGGTCAGCCCTGCTGCCCTTCTCTGAGGGTTTGCCAAGGACTTTTTCTAGCAGATGGCCTAGAAATGCATGTAGCGTTCAAGATATGGGAGGACCAAATATTTCTAAATGGCATGATGTTTTTGATTCTATGCTTCCCTTAAGATTTATATATTCTGAGTTATTTATCTGTTTCTAATGAATATTAAGCTATATTTTAATCTTTTATCTACCAAGAACTCAAGATCTTACTCCCTATAGTAATGGGGGGTAAGCTCCAATCAGAGACCATAATTTTATAAGAGAAGCTACAATTGTGGGATTCTTTTTAGCCATATATTTCACTCTACATGGATTTGCACTGCATTTCATCCGTCATTTTACTGCTCAGTCACTGTCTGGTGAGTTCTTCAGAAAAGACTCTTCATAGATGATTCACCCTTACTACCCTGAATACTTTATTTTTTTTGTAACTTATCACTGAGTTTCTTCAGAAAACTTTGCCATTTCATTGTCTTTTTTTGCCCTCTACCCCCACCCATCTCTCCTTCCTCCACCCCTTTCCCAGAGCATTTACAAATGTGTTAGACAACGCAGACCTCAGCTCCCTGGAGAGCTGTCCTAGTGGCTTCTCCCACATGCACGAGCTGACGGTTTGCCACTACCTCTGTTTCCTGTCTCTTAATCAATTATAAATTGAAACAAGGGGCTTCATTCTTATGCAACTGTAGCTTAGTTTCCTTAAAAGCTTGTGGATAGGGACTTCGTTAAAGGTCATCAGGAAAGTAGTGTCCTCTTGCTTGTTGTCTGCTGCAAAGAACTCCAATAGGAGTTTGAGACTTGCATAGTATTGAGGCTTGAATAGATGATATTGCAGAAATATCAAGTATCTGCTGTAGTAGCCCTAAAGGAGCTCTTCTTCATTTTCCTTCTTTGTGCTAACACCTTTTTTCCACCTTTGAGGACCAATGCAGAAGTGTGGATACCACTTCACCTGCCCTGTGGACACTTGGCTGCCTCTCTCTTGTTGACTCTTCTGCAATCTCAGCCTTCACTCTTTGCAAGTTGCTCCATGTCCTGTGTGTCTGCCATCCTAGCGAGGGACTCCAGACCTCACTGCAGGAGAAAATGGGCCACAGTGGGTGAAAAGATGTGTTGTTTAGGGTTTTGCTTGTTTTAAAGAAAGAGGGAAAGAAATATCCTTGAACTAGTGGCTATCCTTATCTCCTACTTAACGAATGACAAAGCATGATGTCATCATCTGGTTGTAGTCCAAAATAATGTCTCAGACGCCGATCAGTCACTGGTGTTTCAGAAGACAATGCAAGAAATCTGTCTGTGTGTGTAAACTCTTCAGGTTAGAAATTCCTTCCTAATACATGACCCCAAGCTGTTGCAACTATTTTACTTCAAGGCAGGATCTGCCTTAAGGAGGAAGTGGGAAGGGGAACAGCACCTGTAAAATACCCTTTATCCCAAGAGATCTGGAAATCTTCTGGAAAGGTGACACTTGTGAGCCCAGCACATCCTCTAGGATTTTGTGGAAAATTGCAGAATATTTAAGATTTTATAAAAACTTGGACATAATTATTATTGAAGAAAATGTGCTTATATACATTTTATGTGCATACATGGAAATTTTTTTCTATAATCTCATAAAAAAAATTATAAGGAAGGGCCTCTCACATACCAAAGCACTGATTTCTTACAGGGCTGCTTTCTTCAGTGTTTCCTAGCAAACCTGATGTACTTCGACCAATGCTGAGAAACCTATCCGTGGAGAATTTTTGAATCAAAGAACTCATAAAAAAATGAACTGAAAAGCCTAAACATGGTTTCATTTCTGTTTGATCCCTTTATTAAAGACCACAGCTTGGATGCCCAGTTTCCCTATCTTTCCTCTGACGTGCAGTAACAATTCCTGGTAGTTTCCTGGGGAGAAGTGAAATTGTCACTGGAGCTGAATCAGGCCTGTGTTTACTTTTCGCCATCCTGTTTCCAAGTTTCCTTTAAATTAATTTTTGTATAGTGAACACTTACACTGATTTAAAACCTTTATGTTGGCAAATAGTATTATGCCCCAGTCTAGAGGGAGACTTATGGAGGGGTATGATTCACTGACATTTTACTCCAGATTTACACTCTGTGGTTTCTGTATCAGTACCTACAACAAATTTTTTGCAATAGTGGAGATCAAAATCCCCCCAGACCCTTACGTGACCAGCAAGCAGCAGAAATACACAAACACACAGCAGCACGTTGCCTCACACAGAATGTTTAGATTCATAATGATGGGTTGGTTGCAAAAACCATTTGTATTTTTTTTGTATTTTTTTTTCAAAATGAGGATTTAATTCCCTTTTTTTTCCCCCCAGGAAGTAACTGTTTCACTGACACGTTATTATTTCCTTTACCCCTCCTATTGGAATATTTTGCTACAAGCACAGACCTAAGTCTCCCTGCCTTGCTCAGACAGATAGCCTCTTTGAAACGATGAGCTGCATGAGTAACTAAAACAAATTGAAGTAGTAAAATGGAGTCCATATCTGGCTTGTGTGTGCCAGTCGCTGTATCAGCACCTGCTGTCTGCTCCAATGCAAATTTTTTTACATTCCCACACATTGCTAGAGTTTGGCTTCTGTGGCATCATCCTGCTGGTCCTAAGCCACGATGAACCTACCATGCTCCTTCGCACCACTTGCTCCCCAGCAGCCCCAAAAAGCATTTCTGCTTCTGTTGTGCAGCTGGCAGCAGCTCCACCGTTTCTGTGCTGCATTGTATATTCAAACTGACACTGACTTGCAAGCCCCTGGATTTTTTTTCAGAATATTTATTAATAACATGGGGTTTGGTATTGCTGAATATACTAATGACATTTGTCTCACGTGTGTTGCTTTGATTGGAGAAAGCCCTGGCAGAGGCCTCTCAAATGCATTTCAGGCTGCACGGAGCAAAATGTGCACTCAGCTTTGTTGGCTTGGTATGCTGGGACACTGTGACAGAAGAAAGAAACAATTATCTCACACTGCCAAAATGATAGCTTTTGCTTATTCTTCAGCAAAAGCAGAAGGGCCAAGCCCCCCGCCCATTGAAGTCAAGGGAAGGATTCCCGTTGTTTTGCTCAGCTTTGGATCAAAGCCACTGTGCAAAGGCACGATTTTTCAGTAGGTTAAAAAGAATATACTAACTTTCAATTATTTTATTTTTTTATATCTAAAGAATAAGAGCATGGACATGCTATTCCCAACCCAGCTACACTGAAATAATGAGAGTGAAGAAGTTTAGAGAAAATTTGGAAAAATAATTTATTCATCCAAACCCATGGTTATAGGGTGACTGAAACCATTAATGAGTATGTGGTGAATTTGAAAAATAGGCTGAGAAAACGAAATGGTGGGGAGGGCATTTATTTTAAAAATTAGAAAAATATTTTTTAATATTTATTTAAACACTTCATTTAGAAACATGGCTTGATGCAATTTAAAAATAATAAAGGAAATATTGGCTTAATTCAAATAGACTGTAGTAAGAGCTTCCCCTTTCCCAAAATAATCCTTTTGCCACCTTCCCCAGTATCCTAACTTAGCCATCAAACGAAGGCAGGAGTTTAATTGCCCAGCTGTGATTGTAAGGAAACTGTTCAAACATGGCAATTGCTGTTGCCTCCTCTGTGGCTGAGCCAGAGAAGTGAACCATGTGCACTCCCATTAACTGGTAGGCTAATCATTTTTTGCTGCTTGTTATGGGGAGCAGCGTGCATGGATGTCTCTGTTTAATCGGATGAAGTTCGGAGAGCACGTTTTGGTTCCTGCAGCT
>Ga0181612_159359_pt1 | contig 19506 bp, 15 predicted proteins | sample HoacroProtozoa21_FD_119630 | JGI IMG/M metagenome (GOLD analysis project Ga0181612, IMG submission 119630) | Hoatzin crop microbial communities from Cojedes, Venezuel. Combined Assembly of Gp0051906, Gp0051904, Gp0051908 | reverse complement strand
GTTATAATGCTGAGTATGTAGTGACTAGCATCATAATGTTTCTTCTTGGCTTGCTACTGCAGCTGTTACTGAATTACTGACTATTTCTACCTGCGCCTCTGCTGTCAGGGGGGGAGCAGTCTGCCTGCCATGATTAATGGCAGCTTTTCCCATCGCCGACTTCTTCTGATTTCATACTCCAGGCATGTCTCCACCAAATTTTATTATGAAAGATTCTTGCTTTGTGATTTCATCACGCAGCTATTGCAAGAAGGAAGGAGTAGAAGCATAAACACTTTTGTAATAAAGCAGTATGTAGATTTCCAGATTCATGTTCTGAAATGCTCACTGTCTGACAGAAAAATCGAGTGCTTCAAGCAGAAAAAAACAGTCAGGGAATTATAAGTTAAGGCCCTGGAGAACCCAGCTGGGGTCTCTGCCAGTGCAAATAGGCGGTTGGAAAAATATATGCCCCAAAAGGCTTTAGATTTATAGACAAGACAGGCAAACTGCACATTAGGAAGCAGGGGTGGGGAAAAGCACAGAAAAAGGTCTGAGGAGATAAGACATGCCAGTGATGGAGCCAGCCACAGGAACATGGTGGTGGCACTTAGAACCTTGTGCTGCTTGTCGCTGGGAAGCTGAGAGCATCTGCTGCGAGTCTGGCAGGGCTGCTGGTCAAGACCCAGTCCTGGGTCCAGGCAGGCAGTGCATATGGTGTCCCAAAGGCTCTGCTTCTCAAAGCTAAAGAGCTTTTGTTGTGGGAAACGGGCAGCCCGAAACATCAGGAGGTGGGCTGAGACCTATTTGTCTCTGGAGTGGCTGGGTCCTGCAGATTCGCACGCTGCAGCCCCTTAAAACCAGCACTTAAACCAGTGGAGGGTGATGAACTGTATTGTCGCGCTGTGGTATCTTATTGTGATTTAGAAAGTCTTCATTTAAACGAAACTACTTGCTATTTCTTGTATGTTTGGCTCTCCCAGCTACCTTCTTTGGTATAAAAGCGCTCCAGATGCTGCCCTGCATGTGGAGTGAACACTCAGCCTCCAGAGCTGTACTCAGCATATTTCTTTTTCGTAAGCCCCGTATAGTTGGCTGTGTAAGATGAGAAACTCCAGAAAAGAAAGGGCTCAAGCAACAGAAAACAAAGCAGAGCTGTGGAAACAAAGTGTAATAAAATGTGGCCTGGGATTTGTAAGGAGATTTAAAGGATAAACTTGCCCAACTTTCTGTGAAATCTGACTGGGATTTAGAGCTGTGGCTACTTAAAACTCTTTTGAAAGTCATAATATAAAAGAAAAGAACAAGAAATTTTGGAAACCAAGTGGTAAGAGTCCATTTCGCAGATGGCCCAACACAGAGGGTGGAAGTCTGGCCCTGGCAGAGACATCCAGCCTCTTGCCACAGGGCTCTGGGACGGCTGGGGCTCAGGCAAAGGGATGAAATATCCTGGCCTGTCTTAAACAGCAAACCCAAAGCATGGCCAGGAACGCTGTCAGTGCCATGCTGTGCCCAGCACCTTGGATTTCATTTCGGTCGCGTGCCCAGCTCTGAACTATGAGCCGTGTGAAACCCGCTGATACAAATAAAAACAGGAATGTGTTTGGCACGTGCTCTCCGAGGCCTTGGGGATCCGAGAAGGACAAGGCAGAGCTACCGTAACCTTGCAGGGGGAGAGAGGCTTGTGAAGAGAGCGGTGGAACGCCTGTCGTGAAAGACCGAGCCTTGCAACAAGGCAACAGTTAAGGTCTTCAACCCAGTCGTTGCTGTTGGTTTGACTTTCAGTTACCTAGGGGATATTTAATTCAATGACAGCTATTTTTGCTGAAATGGTAAAAGTCCAATATTATACATACTTTTTTTTTGCCTTTCTATACCATGGGAGGCTGAGTATAGATGACTTGGATGCATGCACTGAGAACGTGTTACTCCTAGCTTCTTTACTGCCAGTAAACTGCCTCCTCATTAAAAGAAGAATGATGATGACTAAAATTGTAGTTGCCATTGCATTGCAGACAACAAATAAATAAATAGCATAGAGGAGATTTGGCTATGACTCTGAATGTTCTTGCTCTGAAGTTTTAAGTGTTGTCACTTTATGATGGTGATTATAAGACCATGTGACTAAGTCAGAGAAAATGATATAATGGTACAAAGAGTTAAGGTACAAAGCACTGATCTAGTTATAATACAGAAAGAATGTATTCTTTTACCTATGAAACTGCCTCAGACTTGCCCACTACATCAATTAAGCTGCAATTTGCAGAGTGTGTGATAAAGGTTTTGCTAAGCTGAGCCAAAACAGTAACTTCTGCATAAATTCAATATATATTTCTTGTGTATGTTTGTTATTTTTTGTGGTATTTCATGTTGTTTTTTTAAATCTTTTTTCATATTTGTAACTTTTAACTACCCAACCAAACTTTTACCCCTGAATTCACTTTACACTTTTAATAGCATAATAACTTGACTTTACCTAGTCCTTCATGGTGTTGGTTGACCACCAGGAATAGCTAGAATAAGATCATTGCCCTTATCTGTTATGAAGCATCTTGTACAAAACTGCATGGAACAGCCTCATGATAATATAGTATGTTCTGATTTAGGAAGACTTGTAAAGCCAAGTAAACATTTAAGTCTATTAATCACATGCCTCTGAGCAGAGTCCTGCTGAGAGGCCCCAGAGAGCTTACAGTATGGTTAGTAGAGTGATAATCTATTATCCTGGAAGAGGATTTGATCCTGTAAAGGAACACGATCTCTCCAACAAGCTGAAGACGTCCAGTGCTTGGCCTACGAGTGCATGTGTTGTTTCACTGAAGATGAGCAAATTTGTGTGAGCACTGTTATGCTCCCAATAAACCAGCAAACTCTACAGCACGCTCTCAGGGTGTAATCACAGACGTAAGCTCATTCTGCCATGCGAATGTGTAGTGAGTGGACTCTGTGGTGAGAGGCTGCTCTGTACTTTGCCCTTGTAACCTGCTTGCAGTAATTATGAAAACCCCAACAATTTAAAGAAGTCACCATTATGGTTTTTGAACATAAAAAGAAAGTTTGTCCTTGTTCTACCCTTATATTTGCTCTCTACTCTGCATTCTATAGGAATCAAGCTCTTTTTGAGAGCCCCAATGCTGAAGTTTTTAATTCCTTAAAGAAAAGGAAGTTTCTTACACAGCAATCTGGTTTCAATAATTCAGGCTTTTAATAAATAAGTAAATTTGTTCCTTAATCTTGTGATACAGCTATCAAAAATAATGCTTTAATGACTCTGTCTCAAGACTCCAAAGCGTTGAATGAGAAGGGAATCAATCCTTTGGTCTGAAGTTTGGAGCCTCTGTGCACCTATGACTGAGTGCATCCTCAGACGAGATGACCTCGTACATTTGCAAGGCTTATTTTTGCAGCTGAATGCGCAGCTCATTTGCTTGCCACTCAAAGACAAGGGAGGGGGGAGGAAATAAATCTAACTTTTCTTCTTTGTTTAAAGGAATCCTGGCTTGATGACCAAGATGCATGTGGATTTCTTCCCAAATAACAGTATTTAGGCATTGAGGTGTGACTGCCAGAATAATAGTATTGATCTGAATAAACACTTGAATTTATTCTGTTTTATGGAGATAAAATACCCATATTCATTTACTTAGTTTCAATTTGTATGAGTTAGTGTCTCTCTTCCATTGCCAATCAGCAAAGCATGCAAATAATGATATCAGTGCATGAAATTAGCCCTGACCAAGAACAGTGCAGAGTCTGTTGTATAAACAGTCAGACTGATTCCTTCCTTCCTATTTTTTTTCAATTCCCTTTAAAATGAAATTCTGTGAAGTATGAAACACACAGGGCTTATTCACTTGTTTGTGTTGGAGAAGTGAATTCCGTGCTTGTGGGAGATGCCAGATGGGCTGCAGGAGAGACAGAAGGTCTCTGTCTCTGCACTAAGCAGCAGCAGCGTGTGCTTCCCAAATTATGCTGTCAAAGTGCCTTAGACCTGCCCCGTAGGTAAGAGGCTAATTTTGATACCCCTTCATCCCATAAAATCTTTGACATTGAGAAAGTTTTAATGTCCTGAATACTCCATTTCTTCCTGGCATGCTACTGCTTAGCATGTGTGCTGAGATACTCCTCAGCTTCAACCACGCTTTGAGACAAACACGCTCTGCTCTCCAGAAAACATACGTGAACGATTACGCTGCTTGGGCTGATTTAAAACAAAACAAAAAACATCACAGAAGGAAAAAAGTCATAATTCCCTTCTCTTTCAGCCACTTGTGGTTGAAAACAAGATACATAAAACTTGTAGTTTCTGACAGCTTTTGCGCTTCGTAATGCTTTGATTAGTAAGTGAACAGATCAATGTCATAAATGTATTCTGTTGCGACCAGGTGCAGCAGGAAAGCAAAAGTCCGTATTCATTTAAAACTGAAATTTCTCCTTGGCTTAACAAAACCTTTTCAAAGAAGAATATTGCTAATGACAGAGTTCTTAGTGGACTACACAGGGTCATGGTAATAGCTGGTTTCACTTCAAGCTGTATGTTAGTTTAACTTCTTCTTCAGCTGTCGTCAGGTGAGAGAGCTTAAGAAATGTTGGCAAGATTGAAAGCTACACTGTATCTTCTTGAAAAATGTATGTATGAGTGTTTGCAGTGGTTCTGTTGTGTTGTTGCATATTTTGTGCAGTCCATTTCACAAAGCTTAGCACAGCGGATTTGGTGGTTTATGCTGAGATTTGCTGAATCCATCTTGAGAATGAAATGCCAGCGGGGACGTTTCTCAGGTTCTGCTTTGTGGTGATCTTCATAATGTTTTTTTCACTTAGAAGGAAGATGATTAATTTGGATGTTTGGGCAGGAAACAAAAGCTGCAATGGAAACAGATAGGATTGCATGGGGAGACTGGAGGGGGGCTTTCTCTCAGATGGAAGAAAACTTGTAATTATATATTGTTTTGTCTATTTTTACAGTATCAGACTTTCTGAACAATCACAATAGGACATTAATCATTGCAGGTATTGCAGTCCAAGCTAAAGTTAACAGCTTTGCTTTCTGGAGTATGCCTTCTTAGGCAGATAAATCCGTATATAAACCAGCTACAGGATGGTTTACTAGAATACCAAAAGGATTGGTCTGTGTGTATGTAGGAATTTAGCTGAGTTTGCAGCAATTTCTTTGATATTTCATACAAAGGTGTTTTTTTTTTTTTAATTGTAGGTACTCAGAAAAAGTCAGTATTCTTTATGGGAACATCTGAGAGAAATATATGAAATATCACGTTCTCCATCTCTGTTCTTCCGTCATGTAAAAGGTTAATAACTAAATCCAAATATGTATCTTTTTCATCCAAGAAGAGTTTCAGTGAGTACTGTCACCCAAACATGAGATGAAATGTGAAAGTTTTAATCAAAATTAAATTTCAATTTTTGAATGGAAGTTCTTACTAAAATTAATTTGTTTCCTGTTTCCAAAATGCATTGGCCAACTGGAGTTCCTTAGCAGACCTTTAATAGTAAATCTGTTTTTGGCTTTTTATTAAGCAAAAATTGTTTGGAGGGGAAAAAAAAGTCTGTCCTTCTTTCGTTGGTTTTAATGGCTTTAACTTCCTGCCGTGTCAGATGTTTGTAGTGAGACTGGCGTGTAGCTCTCCCCTGCGCCATCAGGGCTGTGTCCGATGGTGACACCCAGCACTCGATAGAGAGGGAGCCGCCGGCAAGGTTTTGATTGCAGGGTCCCTTCACCCAAATTGGTTCCGTCACCTCTATGCTTCAAGTCCACCCCAAGGAAATGATGCTCGCCTCAATGGGAGAGTTTAAGCGTGGTTTTACTGCCTGTTTGTTACTGGTGGTTAAGGAAGGGGGAGGTGAGGAATTAGGGCAATAGCTTGTTACTGTTGTTCTGTTAAGATGCTTAAGAATAGCAAAGAATTTAGACTTTTTTTAGTTGGACATTAGTGGAAAGGTGTGTTTAAAATAAGTGAAACAATTCTCAGTACTAAAGACAGAAGTTTTCCCCTACTTCAATACTCGGGGCGGGGGGGTGGTGTGAGGCGGGGAGAGGGACGCGGAACAGAAATCCACAAGTTTTATCTCTTTCCTCTTAAATTTTTCTCCCACAGCAAAGTAAATTTCTTATCAGTCTTGAACAGGCAGCTTCAGTGTCACAGATAAGACTGCCGAAAAATATAGGACGTGCAGATACACAGTGAACAACAGAACAGCGTATCACAACTTTAATAAGGGGAAGAGAAGCTTCATCCACTGGTGTGCTATTAAAGATCATCTTCCATTGATGAACCGGATCCAGTGAATAAATGTGAAGTAGACAAAAATCTGAGAAGAAAATTGCTAGCATAACCAGTATCAGGTTTCTCTCTCCTATGTCATTTGTTTTACATACCCTCAATTGTGTTAATCTCTCAAGCACGTGGTTTCCTTCAGTTTCAATCGCTGTATACAGAATTTGGTGATATCATTTTAAGCATTTTATTTCTTTATGTGTACTATTATGCACTGTAATAAAAACTCAGGCCTTCATACTATAAGGAATGGATAAACTCTATCTGGCATTTGCATGTTGTCTTCTGCAAACCTTTGCTTGTCCAGTGAGTACAGAAATCGGGCAGAATTCAGAAGGGGTTAATCCTTTGCAACACACTGTGAATATCTTCGGTTTTAATTTGTTTGTCTTCAGTGCACAAGCTCATGTGAAATTATAGAAGCAAAGTAACATATTGACTGCTGTCTGAATACAGAGATTTAAAATAAGCTTTTATACCCCAACCAGCAGAATTTAAGTGACAGTGGCGTCTTACTCGGACTGCTAGGTCGATGTCTCATACTAACGAAGTCACTTTACTGCAGTTTGAAATGCTGTGGAGGCGAATCCTAAAAATCAATCTGTTTGTCTTTAGACAAGAATCAGACAGTGTTAAACATTCCTGCTTCTTAGTTTGGTGCTTCAGTTCTTTGTGTTAATTATTGTTTCAGTCTTGTTAATTATTATTTCAGTCTTGCAAGGTCCTGAAGTTACTGTTGGTTTGGTTACACAGAGTAAAAGAAGGGAGGGAAAGAATCAGCCCTGAGATGCTCTTCCACTCCTGTCCCGAGAGCAGAAAAAAATTAAAAATTAAAGGGTGTGGGAGAACGAAGGTGGATAGGCAGGAAAAGAGAAATGAGTGAGTGCTGCCTGTGTCCTGAGGGGACCCGTTCTGAATTTTTCTGAAAAATTCAAACATCATCCCAAAATGCTTGTTTGAACTTCAAATGTTTTGTTTTAAGGCACTGTGATTGCAAATACAGCTTCACAGCCAAGGCAGAGCTCTTCTTTCCAGACAAAACCTTTGGCAGAGCTTGGGAGGATCTTGGTGTGTATCTTGGCATCTTTTCCTGGGGATCTGGATGGGTTTTTGGCTTAACAGAAATTCTGAAAGGGAGGGGGGATAATTTAACTTGGGTTGTAATAAAACTTTAAAACCCCTGAAACTTCTGATTAACTGCAAGCCTGCTGCTTCTGCCTCACCTTGCCACCTTAAGGCCTGTATCACTAACACTAAGTACTATTCTAATATACTGGAAAGGAAGATTTTAGGAACGTATTTCTGACAAAGATGATGTGACATGTCACACTTGCAGTGATCCACATACATGCTAACGGACCTGTCCCTGCCAGATGCTGGTGAGCGGGTGAAGCTGTGTTGCCCTGGGTACCAGGGCATGGGCTGTTCCCTTCCAGGCAGGCTCTGGGCATTTGGGTTTTGAGCTGTGCATTTAACCAAGGAACTAGCTAAAGCTTGTTATACAGCTAGCTCAACAACATGCAAAATGATTCTGGTGAAAATGGGAGCAGGGCTCAAGGCTTCCCAGAGACGAGAGCGTACAGCCTGCCGTGAGCATGGAGCCGTGGAGGTTGATGCGATGAGAGCTCTGAACTGGGAACAGAATTTCTGCTGGCACTGACTGTATCTGAAGAAAAACAAAACCCCAACCCAAACCCACCTCCTTCTGTCTTCCAGGCTGCCCAAGCGTGCATAGAGACCATGGGTAGTCCACCTGCAGGTCAGTGCCCACGGGCTCTGATGGTTCGTTTGTTAGGAGGCGAACCTCGGGCTGCTCAGGGCAGGCTCTGTGGAGGTGCGGTTCGCAGCCACGCTTTGGCACAGCGATCATCGTGCAGCAGAGCTGGTCCGAGACAGATGTTCAGTCTCCTCCCACGCTGCCAACTCTGAGCTAAGAGCCGTGAGAATAAGGCACTGGCTCAGGGGGCTTTGCGAGAGGCAGAGGTTTAACTCTTCTCTCATCTCCCTTACACCAGCATCATTATTTCTCTTGGTGCAGACTTATTGGATGTGCAAGGTAATTTTTCCCTGGCATTAGTACTGGAGAAGCTGTAGAAGAAGTAGCTGGGGAGTGGGTCTTTCCTCCGGTGCGGGCCATGGTATGTGCTGAGGGCTGGGAAGAGGCTGTGCCACAAAGCGTGATGTCGGGGAGCATGGCTATAGGGGCACACCACCGCGTGGCCCCTCCGGGGCCGTGAATGAGGTCAGCATTGAGTCTGTTGGTGGGTGAGCCTGCAGAAAAAAAACCCTTTACTCTCTTGGCGTAAAGTGGATGACTGCAACAAGCTTTGCTCACCGGAGTGCTGCGAGGATTAACTGCTTTAATGTGTGTGAAGTGCTTTGGGGATGAAAATGACTGGGTAAATCCTAAGGTTGTTGATGCTGACAGTGCTAGTTTAGAAGACATTTTCTAGTCTCTCACTGTCTTTTTCAGAACTGAACAAAAACGTGGGAGAAATTAGAGACTTCTTCACTTGGGGTAATGGACTCATTTTGCTTTATTGTTCTGTCAGGCTTTACCCTTCAGCACTGCTGCACTATAACTCTTCACTAGAAGTACCACAACATCTAGAGCAATAACTATTATTTACTCGGTTCCCCCTAGATGCCTCTGTAATAGCTTCTGGGGAGGATGTTGCTCCCAAACTGTGAATGCTACCAGTATACACAAAATTGAGTCCTCAACACTGCTGAGCCATCAGATTCTTGCTCTACCAGTCCTTTTGAATGCAGCGAGCTTGGAGATGGGGAATTTAATAGCAGAAAACTTCTAGATTTATGATTTTTATATGGTATTAATTTAGTTAGCTGGGGCAATGCTGAAAAAAAAAAAGCTCTGTTACCATTTCATTACTTTTGCCAGAACATTAAACACATCCATTCCTCATTTATATCTTGAAATCCTGCCATGTCTCCAAAGTCTTAGACCCCTAAATAAAGTTTAGGGAAGATGAAGCAGGATGTCAAAAATCACTCTTCACTGCGGAAGGAATTCAGGGGAAAGAAGTAGGAGGAGAAGACAATGTTTACTATTTTTAATTGGAGATGACAAGGCAAGATTATGAGCTACCCACCACTGAGGATGGGAACAGCCATGGGTGTCCCTGGCTGTTCTGAAGTGTTGCTGGCAGGAGAGCAGAGCTTGAGGGCAGCACCTGGAGAAAAGATAGGTGTGAGCAAGCTGTGCATCTCCTACTGATTTCCTAGGGGAGAAAGGGATGGGATTATCACAAAAGGTCTTTTGCATGATTTTAGAATTTAATTCACTTGAAAGACAACACAGAGTTTTGTACTACTGTTTTGAATAGGCCATTAAACCCAGCGGGGACCCTGTTGACTTCCACAGATGCTGTGGGTGGCATGAAAACTGTATTTGGAATATTTTTTGCTATTTTAGCATTGGTGGGTTTTTTTGTTTGACTTTGGGCAGTGTACTTCAGCTGTCTGCATCACCCCTTATTATCTGTATTATAGAGTTAAGACAGAGGAAGTTTTGTGACTGCTTGCCACTGGAATTTGTCAAAAGCATATGTACGCGTGCTAGCTGAAACGGATTTTTTTGGCTCTAAAGATTGATGCTTTTAAGCATTTGAAGTGTGCTGGATAACAATCCTACTAAATATCCCATTGTTGTGTAAAATAGATCCCTGAATTATTTTCTTCTCCACCAGATTTCTTCATGATTTAAATTACTAAAACATTAGAACAAATATAGTAGCTCTCATATTTTAAGGAATCAAAGAAATCCTCAGGCTTCAACACTTCAACACGCATCACTTCATTCAACTTATAGTGACAGCTGTGTATTTACATATTAGGAAATATATTTTAAAGGCTTGGGGAATAGCTTACAGGATTTTTTTTTTTAAGCCATTCAAGAATTTTTTTTTTTTTTTAAGGTCTCTACTGAACAAAATTCCAGGATTTCTAGTAGGGCACGTTTATTTGACAGTGGCAAACAGTGTACCTAAGTTTCTTTCTGTCTCTGTTACACACAGTAATAAAGTATTCGCCAGGGTGATCTGTCACCTGCCTGACTTTCTGTTCCTGGGATCCAGTTTTGCCTTCTATTTTCCTTCACTTGTGTCTCCAGTATGTGATCCATAATTTGCTTGAAGTCTCTGATGGTCACAGGTGGGTCATGCACTTGAGTCCTGGGTCTGAACACTCTCCAGGCTTAGGGAGATGTCGATTTTGAACTCTGTATTTCACAGACCCCAGTGAAAATCAATTGCATTCGAGAGCCCAGGCTCTGAACTGAGCTCAGCAACAAGGTTGACCCTGTAGCTATAGCCAGGATCTGCTTTGCTCTCTGCTTGCTCTCCTTTGTGACTTTGGAGGTGCTCAGGTCTAGCATCGCTGACCCACTACTGTGAACAGATTTCCCTTATTTTGTGCCTCCTCTGGGCTTTTCATTCGGCATTATTGACCTGCCCAACAGAAAAGGAAGGTGAGAGTAGTAGCACTCGGGTTACTTGTTCCAGGCGATTGCCATGCGGTAGTGTTTACGGAGCTTGAATGTCAAGCATTTTAATAATCTCAGCTTGACTGAACAAGATTTAATTATTAATAAGGAGAAAGATGTTCCACAACTGTAAGCCCACCATGTGCATGAAGAGCTACTGCTATTTTTATTCATTATCAGTTCTGTTTACCATTCCAGTGTTTAAAGGCCAGTGAAGAGACCAATCCCACTATGCCTAGCATAAAGTTTTAAGAAAACAGATATTCCATGTCGAGGCATCTAAGGGGAAGTGCCTCATGTCATGTTCCTCAGTTGTTACACATAACCAAGATATGGGTACATGTGTTACTGCAGTACCAAACTTGAGTTTGTTAATGTCTCAGAGGTGCTTATGTCTGGTTTTTAAGCATGTTAGTTGGTTGTGTAGTTTTCTTCCAACCCATGGGTTGCTCACGTATGCTGACAGAATGCACAGAAGAGGGCACCTCTTTTTGGGACATGTAGAGATGGTGATCAGGATCTGTGATTCAACCAGAGTCAATTTTTTACAACTGCTTTTGTGACTGTGGCAGGGGCTATGCCAGTAATAGTCCATCAACAAAGCAAGTACGTCCTCCAAGAGAAGCTTTGCCAAGATCAATGGCAGAAAAATATTCCATGGATTAAGCCACAAGATTTGCTGTAGCTTGTACAGAAGTTCCTCGGTTGTTCCTGGTACCAGCTCCAAGACACCATGTAAATAGTTTTTGTCAGAAGAACATGCCAGTGCAGCTTCTTAGAAGGAAGCTCTTATAACTTCTTTTTGTAGTTAATAAATATGCAAATACAGAAAAGAACGAGGTGGTTGATGTGGAAATAACAAAGCGTGCCACAATATTATCTGTGGTAATTTCTACAGAGTACTTAGTTGTGACATTTATTAGCGTTGTTTTCCAGAGGCTGCCCATAGTTAAAATCATACACCTTGAGAGGACAAAGCTTTGCACGTTGCTAACGACTTATCGCTCACTGTGGAAACAAATAACAATTGAGTTCAAAAAGGCATTTTTTCGCTGCAGCGACTGAGGTCTCGAACCATGGAAGTAGAACATGTTTTCAGTAATTGCCCACTGCAGTACATAATTACCCAACATATACGGAGAGGTTGGAGTCTCCTCGCAGAGCTCAGGAGAGTTTCCAGAAGAGGCAACTCGATCATTGAAAACCAGCGGGAGAGATGGAGAACAGACACAACCCCTCCTCCGTTGTGGTACTGGCCTGTTCTGTGCTGAACTCTGACTCGAACACAGAATTTTAGGACTCCAGGAATTATATAGCCACAGGAATTAGATAACACATGGCTGTTCAAGTGGAGATAAGTTTTTAAAATGGTTATCACTTGCTGCCCCCCTCCAAAATCCAGCACACAACTTTCAGATTACTTTGTGTAATGAACGACAGACAGACAATGCCTGTTCAAGAACCATTGATCGTCTCAGCTGCTCATTTCCTGCTACCCTTGATCTTGAGAGACTTTTTTTCCAGGTTTGTGACACAGATTTTTGCTGAGTCTCTTCTGCACGATGATAAAATCAAAAGGAAATCACATGTCTGAACAGAGAGGGGAGTGGAACAGGGATGACAGCACATAAAACCACCTTAACTATATATTTGCCATAGCTATACCCTTCAGTCATCTTGAAATATTTACATCTTTATGCAGCCATGTCTTTGGTATGTAAGCATTTTGCACAAAAAATTGAAGTGATAGGTTCTTGTGTTAAATAAAAGCAAGCTTATTGCCTTACTGGAATTCTCAACACATGCACTGATGGGTAGCATCAGTGAGCCTCTTACTTTGAGGACCTTTTCTCCTGCTCTTCCTCCCCCTCCGTGTGAGAAACTGGTTGAGACAGAGACAGACTTCTCTAGTTATCTCTCTTTTTACCTACTGGCAAGTACGACACTCTTGATTTGGCTCTTCCAAGTGTAATTTTTTTCACTTATCTATCACTTCATGCCAGTGCAAGCTCTGTGGGACAGAGCCTGTCTTCTGGTATATACTGTGGACTTGCACATTTTCTCTGTATTAAACTTGAAGCAGGCGTCTTACAAAATATTAGAAACCGCTTCTCTGGAGTGAAACGGGTGAGTTAATGAGAGTGCAGGAGGTGGTGTGTCAGCTGCCCAAAGAGAAAGGTGCCAAGACATGATAAAATAAATTTTAACATGCATCCACGGCACTACTAAACAGGATGCGAACTCTCTTGTGAAGAGCATGAGTTATAACAGAGCCTCTTTTTAACAAGTTTAAACAGCTAAAGACTTAGCCCCTGGCTCACCCCATGCATGTCTGGATAGAACCTTTCAAACAGTTTTTCCTTCAGTATCACATTGGATGATTTCTCTATCCTGTCTGTAGTTTCAACCTCAATCATCCACATTTTACAAGCTCAGGCAAATATCTTTATGTATTTTCCCTAGGTTTCATAGTTTTTCAGAGACCTTGTAAATGTCTACACTTAGTTTATTGTGCAGTTTAAAACCTCTCTTCAAATCTCTCCTTTGTCCTGTTGTCTCCACTTTTTTTTAGTAACTTCTCATGGAGTTTAGCTTTGAGACTGATAGGCAATGAAATAGATAGAAGTAGGACCAAATAATATAGTGAACTGCTTTCCTAGGACTTGCTCTAGTTCTACTTGTAAAAACTCCTAAGCTTCTCTCCCAGTGGTAACACTTCCTAGAGAAGGAATTGGATTCAGAATGCATCTGTTAAAAATATAATTGCAGCACCAACAATTTGTTCAAGTTTTTGTTATATCTTTTGTGTTTTTTGCCTTCTCAATTTGATCTTCATGATAACTTCTTTATTTTAATCTAAATTTATAACTGTTGCAGTCTTACTACATCAAAAATAAGCCAGCAGCTGGACTAAGAATAGGTATATGTAGTTTTTTATTCCAGCAATAGTTAGTCATTGGCATGCATTACCATTCTCGAGGCACAGCACGTGCAGGGAAACAGCTTTAGGGAACTGTTCATCAACATTTAGGAAACAGAACTTCTTCAGCTTTCCTTTATCTGGAGGGTAGTTTGCAAAAAGGTATACATTTATTGTTTGAACTTAACAATGAGATTCTGTGTATACACTCTGGCTTAACATCATTTTATCAGTTTTTCTCTCCCTAGAAAATATTGCTGTTGTTACAGCAGGTGTAGCACCAGGTGAGACAGCTGGTACACACCTGTGTGTCTAGCAGCAGCTGGAATTGCAGAGCCTCTAGCCGCAGCACCAGAGCTCTGGAGATGCTCATGGCATGAGTACCAGTATTTTTCTGGACCAGGTCTTCAGTGCTCATGTGAGAAGAGAATCAAGTTGGATGATATTTAACAGAGACTACTTTTTTAGTGAGGTAGATCCTCAAATGCCACAAACCAGTGTAGTTCTGATAGTGAGGAGCTTAAATGTGAAATGTCATTCACTTTCCCTATAAATATAGAGGTTAAAAATAAATATAACTCAGAATTATTCCTGTTCTAGTTTATTACTTATTTTTACATTTCTATAAAGAACTATTTTTTAATATGTTCATTCATTTTGTCATTATGGAACAGGGTGTACAAAGTGTACTATAAATCTCATGCAATAGGTGGGGGGAGTCAATAAACAAAAGAACAAAATCGACTTGTAGAAATCCGTAGTCTCCTGAATTTTGTGTGAAAATATTTTTTCTTCTTTCTGTTATTTGTGCTTCAATTATTTTTATTAGCTACATAAGAAATTCAAGCTTGATTATACAGAATTGCTTACCTCCTTGCACTTCATCCTTTAAACATTACAAAAAAGCTATTAGTATTCAATATTTCAAGCTCAATATAGTTAATTAGCACTAAGCATTTCAAGCGCTTTCTGAGAGGAGAGTGTTGTCTGTCCATGTTGGGGAAAGGGACAGTTTATGAGGCCCAGGGCCACTGTGCTACTGCAGCTGGGAAGGTGGGTGACAGGGGACGTGGTTGGATGTTATTTTGTGGCTTTAAACTTGGGGTTAATGTGTTTTCTGGAGAGCTGTGGCTCTTTATATCACTTTTCATAGCTGCGCAGATATAGACGCCCTTAGGGCAGCAATTTTTGGTGCTTCGGAGAACTCTTGGATGACTTAGATGAGATGATAAATAAGTCTATTGGTTAGCCAGCCAAGATAAAGTGTAGGTCTGCTGTTACACAATGTCTAGCTCCCCATATTTATAATAATAAAACAGAACTATTTTGAATTGCTTTAGGTTCCCTAGAGGAGAAGAGGAAATTTTTTGGGAAAGGCAAAAGCTTCAAGAGAAAATGTCCTTTTCTTATAGTTACCTAGATCATAAATTAGAGCGGTGACTATAATTCCAGGTACTTACTTTTAAGAGTTCTGTACATCAAGTACTCTAATAAAATAACATGACAACTATCATTAAGATTGTGTTTCTTGTCAGAATTTGGGGAATTCGGGATGCAGTATTCAAAAGCATCTGAACCCCTAGCTGTGCTGTATTTCAGTGCAAATGTTGCATTAATATAAAAGCTGGATATCCAGCAAGAGACCAGACAGACTTCTAAATGCTTAAAAATCCCAACTGCCACACAGTAGGAAAATAGGTTGGGTGTGCAGTGGTATTAATCATCTCTACAGGTATCCAGGAGAGAAAATAGAAGTATTCAAGTGGGTTATTAGGCATGATGGCTGTGCATCTGCCACGCAAGTGTGTCCCTTGGAGAGCAGGGTAGGCACACAGAACTCCAACTGTCTTCAAGCTTTGAAGGCTTGGCAGCTTGCCCTCACGTGCTCCCCAGCAGATATTTGTCTGCATGTTTAGCAGTCTTCAGCTGGTTCTCTTCCATGAATCTGTCCATCTCTTTCTCGAGCCTATGTGCAATTCTTCATGTGAACAAAATCGTGCGGCATGGGGGTTGCTAGATTAGCTATGATTTTTGTAAAGAACCACCTCTCTTTGTTTGTTCTGAACCTGCCAGCTGCTAGCTCAATCTCATGTCCCTCATTCTTGTACTGAAGAGGCTGTGCACAAACAGCCCCTACTCTCCAGCTCTGTAATTCCAGATTTTGCAGCCTTTCACTGTATCTCCCCTGCACAACTCCACTCCAGGCTGAGAAGTCCTAGCCTGCTTAGCTGTTTCTTGTAAAGAAGCTTTTCCATGCCTTGGATGGTCCTTTTTTCCCTTCTTTTTGACCTTTTACACTTCTACTAATAATATGGAGGTGCAGAAAGATGCAGACTTTTCTCTGAGATTAACATCTTCAATAATGCATCTTTTTCTGGAAAATCTTACTCCTTTTGTCCATACTGGGAAGCTCCTGTGACATTTAACGCTGGCAGGTACTTGTCAGCTTTATGTATGCACCTCCCTGCAATACTCTTGTAGACTAATAACTGATTCCAAGGCAGAATATCCATTTATCATCATATTAGCTATCACAGTCATGTTGTCTGATTTCAGGGGCTGTGTAGCCACTTCTCGGCAAGACATTTTTATGCATGGTTGTTCATTAGGATCTGGATAAACATATCACTGTAGGACACTGTAATCCTGTATTTCCCAAAATAAAACTGAACCATTTTGAACAGTGTTGGGACTTGGAGGTGGGTGTGAAAATCTTTGGAAAAGCAGAAGGCTTTTTTAAAAATGCAAAGTATTTTTAGCGCTGTACGGTTAAGGTGCGGGTAGGAGGTACATGTATAGGGTGTAGCTTTCTCAGCTCCTAAAAAATACTGGCTCCAGGTCAAATTAACCTTTTAAATTGCATTTTGTTAAAGAAACTGAGAAATTGCAAGTATATTTCATGGAATTTGTGAGAGCTGTTTATTTGTAAAGTTTTGGAGAAGGTGTGTTGATTCTGCCTTTGTCTTTTTTCCACCATGTTGACCCCTTTTCTTTTCAGTTTTGCTACTGAAAAAAGCCTCGAAGTGAAAAGGGTGCTGGGAAAATCTGATGTCACAACATCTTTTTTTCTTTTTTCGGGTGATGAAAAAATGAATGTGAATTTTTTAAAAGCAGCCTGCTTTTCAGTGAGGCGTTCTGATGAGCTTTTGTTTATCTTTAGTACAGAGCTTAAAATAATTGCAATCAGCCTTTGAACGTCCGGGCTGGCCAGGCACCGGGATCTGGGGAAGCATGGAGGGCTGAAGGACATGCTTTAGGGGCGACACTTGAGCAGTGTCCAGTTCTGCACCGTACTGGATGGCTAACACAGGAAGGAGCAGCAGTATATTTTCCAGCACTCACTTCATGTGGTTCTCGGCAATTGTTCCCGCTGTTCTTCTTGATAGCATGCACGGGGAGCCTGAGATGATTGAGCAGTGAGTTGCCCTAAGGCAGCACCGAGGAGCCAGCGTAGGGGAGATGCTGGCTTTTAGCCGGGCAGCGTTTGCTCTGCCGCCAATCAACCCCTTTCACAGCCCCACCGCTGCTTATTTTGAAAGGCAGGGCGCTCCCAGTTGAATTGCACAATTTGCGCTTCTGAAATGAGATTAACTTTCTCCTATGCATTTTTATGGTCTTTTATGACTTGCTTTTAAACCAAAGGCCAGGTTAATGCAAGATTCTGGCACTGAAACAACTCCTTTTGGGGAGTTCTGTTCAAAATTACTTTATTGGGACCACTGATTCTTCACAGTGGAATCTTCTCATAGAAATGTGACACTTCTGGCTGAACTGTCATTAGGAAAAGGTATCCCTGGTCTAGAATGATTGGATTTTGAAGTAAGTCCACTCCAATAAATGTGTTTCCATGCACCAGGAAAGTAAGGGGAGGATCTCCTTAGTTTCTTGTATCTCTTACTGAAGTAAGTTTGTTGTGAAGGGCATGGGAGCTATGAGAAATGAACATCTGATGATTTCCATCAGAAAGTCCGATTTCCTAGGCTGCTGAGTTTCAGTTGCTTTATTCACTGTGTTTCCCTTTTCAGGGTATAGGGTGAATAAATCACCACAGCCCTGAATCCTGCCCATGGTGGCATTTAGGGATGTGAGATCCAAAGGTGCATCTGGACCGTTGCTGATCAGGAATCTCAGTGCAACACCCTTCTAGTACCAATGTGTAGTGAAGCCAGCATTGGCTTGTAATGACGCTCTTCTACACTATCCAGCCATTTTAAAAAGCTCCACAAGCTGAGTATTTAGCACAGACTTATAGCCGAGTGCTTCTCTTCAAACAGGAGGGGAAAGTGTTGTTTTTTTTTTTTTTGAAAAGAGCAAGTAATAGTGGTGTTTCAGCAGTTAAACTTGTGGTTCACTGCTAGTCAGAGGAAGAAACAGAAGTTCATAGTGCAGGGTAACTGCCAGGCAGTTCTGACCTTGGGTTTTTAGTTCTTTGCTAAACAACTTCATAGACTATGCAGGTAAGTAGGCAGGTGTTGGGCCTCTAGAGCGCATATCTTACACAACACTCATCTTTTTCTGTTCTGAGCTGGGTAACAGCCCAGTTCCCACGCTTAGTGAGTGACCACTCACCAGGCACAAGATAAATACTGACTGCCTGTCTTGAGATAGGTTAGCTTCAGCTTTATGCTATGTGAGGTTGACTGCTGCTTGCCCTTTCTGTCCTGAAAGTTATAAACCCTGTTTGCCAGACTGTAAGCCGCAGTGGTAAGCAAACATGAAGGATGAAGTTAGAGAACTGGAATCACCTTGAATAATGGTGCTCCACAGAAATCACAGTCGGCATTTCTCTTATGATAATAGAGTTGCATGCAGGGGTTGGGCTATAATGAAGCTTTGTTCTGTAGACCAGGGAATCTGATGTAATCAGATTGATGAACAAAATCAGATATTCAAGGGAAAGGCAATTAATCCTTCATTTAAGGACACTCAAATCAGCAAGACATCTAGTGTTAAGGATATAAATGAGTCTTTAATGTGAGCTTCATGATAGGTAACTCCTGCAGAGGCATCTATCAGCTGTACATAATGGTAATTTGCAACTCCCCAAGGAGTTAGAGACAACAGTTGGCAATTTCTCAAGCTTTTGCTGCTAGTTTTCACAGCAGGGTTAGCCTCTGGCTCAAGGAGTAGGCCCAGCCCTTTATAAGATTGGTATCACACTAATTCTCTTCTGAAGAATATAAAAGGTTGATTTGAAGAAGGTAAAGGGTTGGCTCTAAGAAAAGATATGCTGGAAAACTCATGGTAGTGGTGTCCAATGTGTAGGCCAGTAGGCTACCTTCAGTGCCTGGGCTTGGGGCTTTGGCATGAAATTTAAAATAAGGCATGTGGTGATCTGGGAGCTGTCTGAAGGCAATTGTTTGGGAAACAGTAACTGTAAGGGAGCGGTTTAAATCCTGCCCTTCATCCAAACTTCCTTATTGCACCTCGGGCTTCAGGAGAACACTTGTCTAGACAGCAAGACCAAGGTCCTCTTCTGAAAACAGGCACATGACCCACACTGTTGTCCCAAAATTGGGATCATTTACCCAGTGTGTGATAAGCCAATATACACGCAGAGCGGAGATACTGTCTTTACTGCGTATTTGCGCAGATATGGGTGCTAGGTCATAATTCCACAAAGCTAGCACGCTGCTTAGCAGAGTCACAAGAACTATATACTCTTACAAAAACGAAGAAATTACTCGTTAGATTCTGATTGGTTCATCACGTTATATGCTTATTTTAAAGGTATACTCCTTCCTCACTTAACTATGCATACTCACACGCTGTGGGGGTGCAGTCTTTTTGGTTCTGAATTGAGTCAGTGG
>Ga0181612_168035_pt1 | contig 19510 bp, 34 predicted proteins | sample HoacroProtozoa21_FD_119630 | JGI IMG/M metagenome (GOLD analysis project Ga0181612, IMG submission 119630) | Hoatzin crop microbial communities from Cojedes, Venezuel. Combined Assembly of Gp0051906, Gp0051904, Gp0051908 | reverse complement strand
GTAAAAGATGGTAAAAAAAAGAAAGTACATAATGAAATAAAACAATTAGGAAATGATATAGGATTTCAACCTATTTTATGTCAAGCAAGAAGACCAAAAACAAAAGGAACAGTTGAAAACTTGGCTAAATTATGTGATAGATTAAAAGCATACAATAATGAATTTGAAACATTAGAAGATTTAATACAAATAGTAAACAAATTTAATGATGAATGTGGAAAAGAAAAATCACAAGCACATAATAAAATAGTTAATGAAGTTTTTGAAGATGAAAAAAAATATCTATTACCACTTCCCAATAAAAATATACTTGAAAAATATAAACAAACAATAGAATACAGAAAGGTCTCACAAGATTCAATGATTGTTTATAAAGGTAATAGATATTCTGTTCCAACTCGATTTATAAATTCTTATTTAGGTATAAGAATAATAGATAATCAAGTCTATATATATGATAACACAGAATTAATAAGATGTCATAAAATAACAAATAGTGCATTAAATTATAATAATGATGATAAATTAGAAATATTAAAAAGTGATTTATTATATGGACTTGATGAAGAAAAAATAAGTGAAAAAATAAAAGACACAGATTTACAAATATATGATTTTTTAAAGGAGGCAAATTAAAATGTTAAATGAGACATTAAACTTATTAAATGATTTAGATTTAAATGGAATAAAAAATAATTTAAGTAATGAATTAGATAATATATCAAACAATAAATTAACATTTCTTGAAGGATTAAATCATTTATTAAAAAATGAAATAAAACATAGAGAAATATCGCGAGCTAATTCAAATATAAAAGTAGCACATTTCCCATATATAAAGGAAATAAAGGATTTTGATTTTGATTATCAACCTTCAATAAATAAAGAAGTAATAAATGATTTAAAAACATTAAGGTTTATAGAAGAAAAGAAAAACATATTATTTTTAGGTAATCCAGGAGTTGGAAAAACACATTTAGCAACAGCGTTAGGAATAGAAGCAGCAAGAAAAAGGAATTCAGTTTATTTTATAAGCTGTAATGATTTGATAACCAATTTAAGCAATGCATTTAAAGAAAATAGATTAGAAAATAAAATAAAATTTTATTGTAAATATAAGCTATTAATAATAGATGAAATAGGATATCTACCAATTACAAAAGAAGAATCAAATATGTTTTTTCAATTAATAGCAAAAAGATATGAAAATAAACCAATAATAATTACAACAAATCAACCCTTTTCTAAATGGGGAGAAGTATTTGGAGATAATACAATAGCATCAGCAATAATAGATAGGCTTGTACATCATTCGGTAATAATAAATATTAAAGGTAGATCATATAGAATTAAGGATTTAATTCAAGAAGATTTAGGTAATGAAAAAAGCGGATAATACCCGCATTTGAACTTTACCAAAAACCTACAAAAGTTTTTACCAAAAACCTACAAAAAAATTTGACATTTACAAATAAATCTAAAATTTTAGTTTGATTTTCCACATAAATCACCTCTATAGTATTATATAACTAATAGATAATAGTGTGAAACTTTTTTTTACATTTCTTGCTTAAAAAGTTTCACACTATAGTTTGTTATTTATCAAATATTTAACATATACAAAGAATATGTTAAAAAAATTAAAAAAATTTAACATGTTTCTTTAATATGTTAATTTTTTTACATCTGATATTGATTATTTTAAAGATATAATATTTAAAAATCTATTAAATAAATATTTATCTTTATTTGTGTAAATGTATCTTTAGTCTTTATTTCGCTAATTCTTGCTTTTATTATTTTACCTGCATCCATTAATCTTGCGAATATTAAATTATCTCTTTCTGGTACATAACCTAGTTTTTCTTTATCTTCTGTTAATATAATAATCGCATTACTATCAAACTTATTATTTTCTCTTTGTAAGAATAACCAATCTCCTACTTTAATTTTATTTAATACACTTTTATCTTTTAAATGAGTAGTTCCAGCAACGCTTGTATCAAATAAATGTATTTCTCTTTTAAGCGGTTTTATTACATCACTTAAATTATTATTATTAATTACTGATACTAGACTTTTTTCAGTTTTTGTTAATCCATTTTTCATTAAATACTCCTACTATTTTTTTAACATTATCTAATATTGACTTTAATTCTCTTTCATAACTTTTATAATCAAGATATTCTTCATCAAAATCTTTTTTTAACTCTTTTACTTTTTCTTTATCTTCTAAAATATCTTTATATAAATAAGGATCTGTTGTTATAATTTTGTTTATTTCTGATTCTAATTCAACAATTTTTTCTTCTATATTTGGTATTTCTATTTCCATTTTTCCTAATTTTAATTCTTCTAATGCTTTATTAACTAACACTTCTAATGTTTCTATTTCATTTAGATTGTTACAATTATATGCTATGACTACTCTATTCCATAAATCTAATAAGTCTTTTGAGTCTTTTGTTTTTGGATTAATATCAGGATGTAAATTTTTTGCTATTTTTCTATATATTTTTTTTATTTCTAATAAATCACTTTGAGAAATAATAGTAGAGTTTTTTGCACTTTCATTTTCTTCTATCATTTTATTTAACTCTTCTTTATATTTTTTCATTTCCTTTTTTATATATTTATTTAATTCAGATTGTTTTAGTTTTCCACCTTGATTTAAAATAGTTTGGCAATAGTATATTTCTTTTTTTATTTTAATACATGCAATTTGCTTTTTATATACTTTAAGTGTCTTATCACCAAATTCTTTAATATAATCCATACTATAATTAAATGCATCTTTTTTTAGTTTATCTCTTCTTAATAATAATTCTTCATATTTAGAATATGATGAATTTTTTACTTTAATTAAATTACTCATTATTTAATCACCTCGAATCCATATAAATCTTCATAAATACTTGTAAGTTTTTCATCATTTATTGTTGCTTTTGAGAAGAAATCACTTCTATTATAATACCATTTATTATTAAAATTGATAGTGCACTCATCACCCTCTAAAACTGATTCTATAAAATATTCTTTATTTTTATAACTAAATCTTATTTTATGTGGTTTTTTTAATAGATAATATAAATCATAAAAATCAAAATTGTCATTATCAAAATCTAATATTTTATATAAATCATCTATTAGCCACATCATTATATTTAGATTACCAAAAAATGAATTATATTCTATTCTTTTAGCAAGTACTAATTTTGCTTCTAAATAAAGATCAATTGCTTCTTTTTTTTCTCCTTTACTCTCTTTTATTCTAGCAAGTCTTGTATTGATTTCTGGAATTGGTAAATTTAAATTTATATATTTTTGCTTTTTATATTCATTTAAATCATTATATAATTTTTCTATCATTTGTTCATATTTCTTTTGATTCTTCTTAACATAATACCCATTTTTATACATATCTGCTAACTTATATTCTGCGATAATGTCTCCGTTTTTACTTGCTTTTGAAAAACACTCATATGCTTTTTTATAATCTTTTTCTCCAGTTCTTCCATAATACCAAATATAACCTAAACACTCATATGCAGATGTATAGTTTAGGCTTGCAGCCATTTCATAATATTTTAGTGCTAAATCAAAATTTCTTAATTCATAATAAACTCCACCTAGAGTCATCATGTCTTCTGGCTGTTTATGTTTTTCAATAAGATAGTTCATGGCTTCAGTAAAAGCAAAAATATCATCTTCTGTTGGATTTGTATTATTTATAAATTTATCTCTAATTTCCATTGCTTTTTTGATATTCATATTTTCTTCACCTCTTTACATATTTGTTTTTCATATATGTTAAAGTAATTATATCATAGATATTGTTGTCAATTCTATATATATGATTTATTGTATGATATTAAAAATTTACTTAATTTGTATTTTATTAATTTTTTTTGAAAATGTGATTTTTATATACTAAAATACTTCTAAAAATGTGATAAATTTTTTCCATATATATCATAGCAATAGTATAATTTATTATGTTTATTATTTTAATTATGATATAATTTTATTGTTATGGAGTTGTGTTAATGAATAAAATTATTAAAAACAAAAATGGTAATAAATATATTTGGATTATATTAAATATATGTTCTATTATATTATTTGTTTATTCTATTACTATATATGATGGTATAAAATGTTATATATTGATACTAATTAGTTTATATTTATTTATAGGAACATTTATAAAGTTATATAATATGAATAAAGAATTTAAAAATTTTGTTAATAAAATTGTTAAGATTATTTTTTGGTATATATAGAATTTGGAATATTTAAAATTTTTTATAAATAGTTAATGTAATAAAAACTGTTCATATGTTTATTTAGAACAGTTTTTTTACTTAAATCTCTTAAACTTAGATATAATCAATTTATAAATTAACCATAAAGTACATATAATAGATGATATTAAATAAATATAGAATAGAAAAGATACATTGTCTTTATTTGATATTGTACTTGTTGCGATTATAAATGCTACATCTAGTGCTGTTACCATAAGTAAATGAACTATTTCTTCTATTCTATCTACATTATGTTTTGAATCAGTTAATTCTATATTAAATCTTAATTCTCCTGTATTTATACCTTTTAATAAAGATAAAGTCTCTTTTGGTAATTCTACTACATCTTTAGATGAATTTAATACTTGAACTATTTGATTTTTTAATTCTTTTGTATCTATTAATTTTGAATTAGAGAAATAATTTATAAATACTTGCATTAATGTTATATTTGGATTTATTTTTTCTAGTGTTCCTTCTAATACAACAATACCTCTTATTAACATTGTTATTTCTTTTGGGAGCGTTATTTGGTTTTCTTGTAATAACTTAAATAATTCACTAGAAAATCTTATTATATTAATTTCTACTATTTCTTGTTTTTTGTTTCTTTCTAATAATAAAGATATCTCTCTTTTTAATTTCATATAGTCTGTATTATCATTTTGCTTTGTATCCATTAATAATAATATATGTGATAATTTATTTACGTCATTTTTTATTATAGACGTTGCGGCTTGTATTAATAATTCTTTATTATAATTCGAAAGTCTTCCCATCATACCAAAATCTAAATAACATATTTTATCATTTATAATTTTTATATTATCTGGATGTGGGTCTGCATGATAAAATCCATCTTCTAAAGCTTGTTTTATATAGTTATTTGCGATAGCATAAGATATTTTATCTAAATTATATTCTTTTTGAATTAGTGAATTACTATCATCTATATTTATTCCTTTAATGTACTCCATTACTAATATATTTTTACTTGATATTTCTTTATATACTTTTAATGTCTTTAAGTATGGAATATCTTTGTTATTACTTGCAAATTCTTCTATATGGTTTAGCTCTATTTCAAAGTTCATTTCTTCTTTTGCAGTATCATACATTTCATCTATTACTTGATTTAAATCTATAATATTACCTGTTAATTTATTTAAGTGTAATACATTTATTGCTCTTTTTATTAACTGAGTGTCTTCACTCATTTTTTCTTCAATATTATTTCTTTTTACTTTTACAGCAACTATACTATTATCTTTTAGTTTTGCTTTATGAACTTGGGCAATAGAGGCTGATCCTATTGGATTATAATTAAATTTAGAAAATATTTCATCAAAGTTATTATACTCATTTTCTAATATTTCTTTTAACTCTCTTTCTTCCATAGGTTTTACTTGACTACGTAATTTTTGTAATTCAATGCAATATTCTTTTGGCAATAAATCCTCTCTACTTGATAAAATTTGTCCCATCTTAATAAATGTAGGTCCTAAATCTTCTATAGCAAGTCTTACATTTTTTGGAGTTAGTTTTTTTGGTAAATCATACTTTTTTAATACATTTATTATTTCTTTTAGTCTTTCTACTTGATTGTCCATTTTTTACCCCTTTTATTTTTTTATATATAAATCAATTTTACCTTCTTTATATTCTTCTATAATTTTATTATATATTTTACTATTTACATATCTTGCTTTTTTTGGATGCATTAAATATCTTATAGTTAATTCTATATGGTCATCTACTATTTTTGTATAAATAGCTGGTTCATAGTGATTAAAATATATTCTTTTATCTTTAGTTATATCTTTAATTTGATTTTCCATCTTTTCTGGTATATTTTTTATTATTTCTATTGAGTTAACTATTTTATATAACTCTTGTTTGTTTTCTTTTAGATTACAATCTATATTTAAATTTATAGTTATTTCATCCCATATATATTTGAATCCTTTATTTATATTTTTTAGTGAATAAGTAAATACATATGAATTAGGAAATGTTACTATAACTCCTGTTGATTGTCCGTTTTTTATATTGTTATCTACTTCTAATATTTCAAAATTTAATAGAGATATACTCATAACATCGCCTTTTATACCATTTAGTTCAATTCTGTCTTCTACTTTAAATGGCTTTGCTGCTCTAATGTAGATTCCACTAAAGAAATTTAGAATTATTTCTCTTAATGCAATTGTCATTGCGGCTGATATTACTGAAATTAGAGTCATTAATGATTTAATGTATTCTGTCCATACTAATATAATTATTATTACTTCAAATATATTTAGTATTACTTTTAATCCTTGATTTACTACATATAGTTTTTTGCCTTCTAGTCTTTTCTTTAGTATAAATTCATTTATTTTTTTTAATATATAAAATATTATAATTATTATTAGTGTTGAGATAATTAAGTATATATATGATATTTCTTTTGTATTTAAATTTGGAAATAATACCGATATTATGTCATTTAACATATTATTTTTTGCTTTCCTTTACTAGTTCATTGAAAAGATATGTTTTTGTTTTGTCTGATGTTTCTTTTAGAATTTCATTTGCTAAATCTATTAGTTTTTGCTTTTTAGATTTTTCTATATCTTTATATTCAATGTGTTCTAAAAACTCTTCTATCTTTTCATCTATAGTTAGTTCTTCTTCTTCTAAATTAGTTAGTATAGTATTTAGAATTCCTGTTTTTTGAATATCTTCTTCTTTCATATATATCTCCTTTTATTATCTGTAATATAATTTTAACAATTTATAATTATAATGTAAATAGATGTGTGCCTTAAGTTATCAAAAATGTTAAATTTTTACAATTATTTGCACTATAAAAATGAATAAACAGAATAAAAAAAGCCATGTTAGGCTTAATCTACTAATTTAATAATAACTTGTGGAGCATTGTCTCCTTTTCTTGGTTCAACTTTAAACATTTGAGTGTATCCACCATTTCTACTTGAGTATTTTGGTGCAAGTTCATCAAATACTTTTTTAGTTGCTTCTTTATCATTACGCATAAATGCTAAAGCTTTTCTTCTTGATAATAAGTCACCTTTTTTACCATAAGTTATCATTTTATCAACAAATTTTCTTACTTCTTTTGCTCTTGTTGTAGTTGTTGTAATTTGTCCTTTTAATATTACATCTCTTGTTAGATTTGAAAGAAGTGCTTTTCTATGTTTTGAATCTCTTCCTAATTTTCTATATGCCATAATTATTCATCCTCCTAATCTTCTTCACGTAATACAAGACCCATTTCTTTAATCTTCATTAAGACTTCTTTTAAGGATTTTTTACCTAAATTATGTATTTTAGAAACTTCTGATTCAGACATATTTACTAAATCTTGAAGAGTGTGAATTTGTTCTCTTTTTAAACAATTGTATGCTCTTACACTAAAATCTAATTCTTCAATTGGTGTTTCTAGTGCTTTTTGTTTTGGATCTTCTTCTTTTTCTACCATTATTGCTGAATTATCTGTTAAATCAGTAATTTGTGTAACTACTTTTAAATGCTCTATTAATATTTGAGCTGCAAGTGCGATTGCTTCTTGTGGCTCAATTGCACCATTTGTCCATACTTCTAAAATTAATTTATCATATGTTTCATCTTGTCCAACACGAGTTTTTTCAACTTCTGGTGATACTCTTTCAATTGGTGAATAAGCTGAGTCAACTGCGATATCTCCTGGTTGAGTTAAGTTGTATAATTTTTTGTTTTCTTCACTTGTTACATAACCTCTACCATTATTAACAGTTAAAGTCATATGTAATTTTCCACCTTTAACAACTGTTGCGATTACTTTATCTTTATTAATAACTTCAATGTCAGCATCTGTTTGAATATCTGCTGCAGTTACTACTTTTTCTTCATTTACATCAATTGTTACTGTTTTTGCTTCATTTGTATGATTTTTAAATACAACTTGTTTTAAATTTAATATTATTGTAGTTACATCTTCATAAACTCCTTCTATTGTTTGGAATTCATGAAGTACTCCATCTATTCTTACATTTGTTATTGCACTTCCTGGAAGTGATGATAACATAACTCTTCTTAATGAGTTTCCTAATGTTGTTCCAAATCCTCTTTCTAATGGTTCTAATACAAATTTTCCATAAAAACTATCTGGAACTTTTTCTACTATCTTGTATTCTGGTTTATCAAACTGTAACATGAAAATAACCTCCCTTTTTTATTTCCTATATTATTATCCACGTGGTCTTTTTGGTGGACGACATCCGTTATGTGGAATTGGAGTTACATCTGTAATTTCAGTAACTTCTAATCCTGCAGTTTGAAGTGATCTAATTGCAGTTTCACGTCCTGGTCCAAGACCTTTAACACGAACTTCTACTTGTCTCATTCCCATGTCATAGGCAGCTCTTCCACATGCTTCTGCTGAAGATCCTGCTGCAAAAGGAGTTGATTTTTTTGAACCTTTATATCCTATTGCTCCAGCTGATGACCATGCAATAACATTTCCATCTGGATCAGTTATTGTTGTAATTGTATTATTGAAAGTTGAATGAATGTTTGCAATTCCAACAGGGACATTCTTTTTGACTTTCTTTTTTCTTGTCTTATAAGCCATAAATAATCCTCCTTATTCTATGCTTTCTTCTTGTTTGCAACAGTTTTTCCACGGCCTTTACGAGTTCTTGCATTTCTGCTTGTTCTTTGGCCTCTTACTGGCAATCCTTTTTTATGTCTTGATCCTTCATATGAATTAATTTCCATTTTTGTTTTGATATTCATATTAACTTCTCTACGAAGTTCTCCTTCTGTTAAGTATTTATTAATTTCATCACGAATTTTAACTATATCTTCTTGTGTTAAATCTTTTGTTTTTGTAGTTGGTTCTATTCCTGCATCTTTTAAAATTGTTTTTGCAAGAGGTCTACCAATTCCGTAAATGTAAGTTAATGAAATACATATTTGTTTGTTATCTGGAATATCTACTCCTTTAATACGTGCCATATTTACCTCCTATTAACCTTGTACTTGTTTATGTTTAGGATTTTCACAGATTACTCTGATTTTTCCTTTTCTTTTTACTACTTTACATTTGTCACACATTTTTTTAACTGATGCTCTTACTTTCATTTTTATCCCTCCTATTATTTTCGATAGGTTATTCGCCCACGTGTTAAATCATAAGGCGAAAGTTCTAGCATTACGGTGTCACCTGCTAAAATACGTATATAGTTCATTCGTATTTTACCAGAAACGTGGGCTTCCACAATGTAACCATTCTCAAGTTCAACTTTATATTTGCCACCTGGAATAATTTCTAAAACTTTTCCTTCTACTTCTATAATGTCATCTTTAGCCATTATTTTTTTTCTCCTGTTAAAATTTCATATCCATCTTCGGTTACTGCAACTGTATGTTCATAATGTCCTGCATTACTTCCATCTCTTGTTATTACTGTCCAATTGTTTTCATCTAAATATACTTTTGGACTTCCTAATGTTAACATAGGTTCTATCGCAATCACCATCCCTTTTTTTAATCTTGGTCCTGTGTTTTTTAGACCATAATTTGGAACTTCTGGATCTTCATGTACGTCTGTTCCAACCCCGTGCCCACATAATTCTTTAACTATACCTAAATTATGTGCTTTTGCATACTCTTGAATAGCATATGATATATCACCTATTCTATTTCCAGGCTTAACCTGCTTTAATCCTTCATATAATGCTTTTTCAGTATGCTCCATTAAATATTTATTTTCTTCTGTTATTTTTCCTACACTATAAGTCCAACCTGAGTCTCCATGATATCCTTTGTAACATGCTCCAATATCAAGTGTTACTATATCTCCATTTTTTAATTTTCTATTACTTGGGAATCCATGTACTACTTCATCATTGATACTTATACATAAAGCTGTTGGAAATCCTTCATAACCTTTAAATGAAGGAGTTGCTCCTTGGCTTCTTATAAATTCTTCTCCTAACCTATCTAACTCTTTTGTAGTTATTCCTTCTTTAATATAAGGTTTTAAATATTGATGTGTTTTATATACTATGTTTCCAGCTACTCTTAATAATTCAATTTCACTATCAGATTTAATTGTTATCACTTTAATCAACCCCTAATTATCTAAAACCTTTTCTATTCTATTAAATACTTGTTTAATAGTACCTAATCCATCAACCTTTGTTATTACATTTTTATCTTTGTAATAATCTATAATAGGTTCTGTCTTATCTAAATAAGTTTGATATCTTTTTTCAAATGCTTCTATGTTGTCATCACTTCTCTGATATAATGTTCCACCACATTTGTCACAAACTGAATCTTTTTTAGGTGTTTGCTTTGGATCATTTATATTATATATTGCGTTGCATGATTGGCAAATTCTTCTTCCTGTAATTCTTTTTGAAAGTGTTTCTTTATCAATTTCAATATATATAACTTTACCTAAATCATAACCTAAATTATTTAATATTTTGTCATATTCTTTTGCTTGCTCCAAATTTCTTGGAAATCCATCTATTAAGAATCCAACTTTACAATCATCTAGTGAAAGTCTATTTTCAATTAACTGATATGTTATTTCATCTTTTACTAGTTGACCTGATGCAAGTGTTTCCTTTACATAGTTTCCTATTTCACTATCTTCTTGTGATACTTGTCTTAAAATATCACCTGTTGATATATGTGGAATATTATATTTTTCACATATTAATTCTGCTTGAGTCCCTTTTCCTGCCGCAGGTGGGGCTATTAACATTACATTTCTCATAAATTAATACCTTCTACTATATGTTGTTTTGTATTCTCTTGCAAGTACACTACCTTCTAATTGTTTATATGTTTCTAGTGCAACTCCTACTACAATTAATAATCCTGTTCCACCAATTGATACACTTGTTGGCATTGATGAGAACTTAGAAAATAATATAGGAAGTGCTGCTAAAATTGTTAATGATGTTGCTCCAATAGTTGTTATTCTTGTTAATATCATACTTAAATATTTTTCTGTGTCTTTTCCTGGTCTTATTCCTGGAATATATCCACCATTATCTTGTAAGTTTTTTGCAAACTCTTCTGGTTTTAATTCTATAAATACATAAAAATATGCAAATAAGAATATGAAGAATACATAAAGTATAAATCCTACTGGTGTAGTATATGTTAAATACTTTGATACAAATAATGAGAATGATTCATTATTGATTGCTTGTGCAATAAATGTTGGTATTGCAAGTAAACTTGATGCAAAAATTACTGGAATAACATTTGATGAGTTTACTTTTATTGGCATAAATGTTTGATTTGATAAACCAAAACTTGATGTTGATTTGTTTGCATAAGCAATAGGTATTCTTCTTTCAGATTGTTCTACAAATATAACTCCTATTACTATTATGAAATAAATAAGTACAAATATAATAAATTTAATTATACCAAATGTTATTACTTGAGCTGTTCCATCAAATGATACAAGCGCATTAAATGCATCTATAAACATTTGTGGAAGTGTTGAAATAATACCTGCCATAATTATTAAACTTATTCCATTTCCTATTCCTTTTTGAGTAATTTGATCTCCTATCCATAATAGGAATGCAGTTCCTGCAGTTAGTACTGTTGCTATATACAAATATTGTGCTGGATTTCCAGTTTTTCCTAGGAACGCAAATGAAAATGCATATCCTTCAATAAATGCTGCAATAATACCTGCATATCTTGTAATCTGATTTATCTTTTGTCTTCCTGTTGGTCCTTGTTTTGATAATTCTGCTAAATATGGAACAATGTCCATTTGTAATAATTGAATTACTATTGATGCAGAAATATATGGTGTAACACCTAGTGCAAATATAGAGAAATTCTTTAATGCACCACCACCCATTGTATTTATTAATTCAAGGAATCCTAGGTTACTTGTTAAATCAGATGTACCAGGAACTCTTATTGTTGTTCCAAGAATAAATATTGTTAAACAAAACAATGTAAAATATATTCTTTTTCTTAAATCTTTATTTGTTTTGTTTTTTAGTAGACTAAGAGTTTTAAACATCTTAGATCACCTCAATTGTACTTCCTGACTCTTTTATTTTTTCTAATGCTGATTTAGAAAATTTATTAGCTTGAATTGTTAATTTCTTTTCTAATTTTCCATTACCTAAAACTTTAAGTCCGTCTAACTCCTTTTTAATAATTCCTTTTTCTTTTAATGCTGCAAAATTTACTACGTCTTTATCATTAAATACATTTAAATCTTCAACATTAACTGTTGCATAACGAGTTTTAAACATTGCATTTTTAAATCCTCTTTTAGGTAATCTTCTAAATAGTGGTACTTGTCCACCTTCAAAAGTTGGTCCTTTTCCACCACCACTACGTGCTTTTTGTCCTTTTTGTCCTTTTCCTGATGTTTTACCAAGTCCACTACCTGGTCCACGACCTACACGTTTTTTAGAGTGATTTGCATATGGATTTTTTTCTAATTCATGTAATTTCATTATCCTAACATCTCCTCTACTGTTTTACCTCTTAAGGCTGCTACTTCTTCTTTTGTTTTTAAAGTTTGAAGTGCATTGATTGCTGCTGTTGCCATATTTAATTTTGTTCTTGCTCCTAATGCTTTAGATACAACATCTTTAACACCTGCAAGTTCTAATACGGCTCTAACTGATCCACCAGCAATAACTCCAACTCCATCTGCAGCTGGCTTAATCATAACTTTTGCAGCTCCTGATTTACCTACTACTTCATGTGGAATTGTTCTTCCATCTACTAATGGTATTCTTACAACATTTTTGTTTGCCATAGCTGTAGCTTTTTTGATAGCATCTGGTACTTCGTTAGCTTTTCCAATACCAACGCCAACTCTTCCTTTTCTATCTCCTACTACAACTGTTGCGGAATATCTTCTTTGACGTCCACCTTTATTTACTTTAACTACACTTTTTACATCTATTACTAATTCTTCAAATTCTTTTACTTTAGCATTTCTATCTTGATTTCTTTTTTGCATAAAAACCTCCCACTAGAACTTTAATCCGTTTTCTCTTGCTGCGTCAGCTAATGCTGCTACACGTCCATGATAAAGATAACCAGCTCTATCAAAAACAACTTCTTCTATTTTTGCTTTCTTTGCTTTTTCTGCTAAAGATTTACCAACTACTTTTGCGGCTTCAACATTTCCACCGTTTTTAATTTTTAAATCTTTATCAAGTGATGAGGCAGATACAAGTGTAGTTTTATTTGTATCATCAATTATTTGTGCATAAATTTGTGTATTTGATCTAAAAACACATAATCTTGGTTTTTCTGTTGTTCCAGAAATTTTGTTACGCACTCTTTGATGACGAATTTGTCTTAATTTATTTCTAGATTCTTTTTTTATCATAATTCTACCTCCTTACTATGCAGCTTTCTTTCCTTCTTTACGACGTACATGTTCTTCTTTATATCTGATACCTTTTCCTTTATATGGTTCAGGTGGTCTTACTTTACGTACGTTTGCAGCAAATTCTCCAACATCCTTTTTATTAATTCCAGTTATTTCAATTTCAGTATTGCTGATTGATTTTACTTCTAATCCTTCAGGAACTTCCATTTCTACTGGATGAGAATATCCTGCATTAATTGTTAATTTCTTTCCTTGTGGATTGAATCTGTAACCAACACCGATTATTTCTAATCCTTTAGTATAACCATTAGTTACTCCTTCAATCATATTTTGAATTAAAGCATTCATAGTGCCATGCATTGCTTTATTTTCTTCTTTATCTCTTTCTAATGATAAAGATCCATCTTCTATTTTCATAGAAATTCCATTTAACATTTTTTGTTTTAATGTACCTTTTGGTCCTTTTACTTCTACAAAACCTTCATTTTCTTCAATTGTTACACCAGCAGGTACTGTTATAATTCTTTTTCCTATACGACTCATAATATACCTCCTAGCCTACCAAATGTAAGCAAGTACCTCTCCACCAACATTGTTTTCTCTAGCCTGTTTATCTGTCATAATTCCTTTTGATGTTGAGATTATTGCTATACCTAATCCATTTAATACTTTTGGAATTTCACTTGATTTTGCATATACTCTTAAACCTGGTTTTGAAACTCTTTTTAATCCAGTTATAACTCTTTGTTTTTTCTTTGTATATTTTAAAGTTAAAGTTATTTTACCTTGTACATCTTCTTTTTCTAATTTATAATCTTCAATAAAACCTTCGTCTTTTAAGATTTTAGCTATTGCAAGTTTAGTATTTGATGCTGGAACTTCTACTTCTTTGTAATACATTTGGTTTGCATTACGAATTCTTGTTAGCATATCTGCTATAGTATCTGTAACTTGTGCCATTATAATTCCTCCTTTTTCTACCAACTTGACTTTTTAACGCCAGGTATTTGTCCTTTATAAGCTAATTCACGAAAGCAAATACGGCATATTCCAAATTTGCTCATTACAGCATGTGGTCTTCCACAACGAGAACATCTACTGTATTCACGAACCTTAAATTTTTTAGGACGGTTTGCTTTAACTATCATACTTTTCTTTGCCATAATTAACTCTCCTTTATCTACGCTCTAAAAGGAAGCCCAAGATATGATAATAAATCATATGCTTCTTCTTGATTCTTTGCAGTTGTTACAAAGACAATATCCATTCCACGAACTTTAACTATATCATCATAATCTATTTCTGAAAATATTAATTGTTCTTTGATTCCTAATGTATAATTTCCTCTTCCATCAAATGCTTTAGGATTTATTCCTCTAAAGTCTCTTACTCTAGGTAATGCAATTGATATTAACTTATCTAAGAAGTAATACATATTTTCTCCTCTTAAAGTAACTTTGCAACCTATTGCTTGTCCTTCTCTTACTTTAAATCCTGCTATTGATTTACGAGCTCTTGTAATTACTGGTTTTTGTCCTGTAATTTTTGTTAAGTCTGCAACTGCTCCTTCAATTAATTTTGAATTTGTTGTTGCATCTCCAGCTCCTATATTAATTACTATTTTATCTAATTTTGGAGTTTGCATAACTGATTTATATTTATATTTTTCTTGTAATTTTGGTGCAACTTCCTTTGTATATTTTTCTTTTAGGCGACTCATATTTGTCCTCCCCTCATTACTTTAACTCTGTATTTGATTTTTTGCAGACTCTTGTTTTTTTGCCTGTTTTTTCATCAAATTTCATTCCTACTCTTGTAGGTTTTTTTGCTTTTGTATCATATATCATTACATTTGATGCATCAATTGGTGCTTCTACATCTAAAATTCCACCAGATTCTTGTCCGTTTGATTTTTGATGTTTATGAACAATGTTTGCACCTTCTACGATAACTTTATTTTTATCTCTGAAAGTTTTTAACACTTTTCCTTTTACTCCTTTTGATGAACCTGCTGTTACTATAACTTCATCTCCTACTTTTAATCTCATAGTGCCCTCCTTATAGTACTTCTTTTGCTAAAGAGACAATCTTAGAATAATTCTTTTCACGTAACTCTCTAGCAACAGGTCCAAAAATTCTACTTCCAACTGGACTTTTGTCATCACGTATTATTACGCATGCATTATCATCAAATTTTATATAACTTCCATCTTTACGACGAACGCCTTTTACGCTTCTTACTATTACTGCTTTAACTACTTTTCCTTTTGGCATTGGTGATGATGGAATTGCACTTTTAACTGTGCCTACAACAACGTCTCCAACATTTCCTGTTTTAACACGACTTCCTCCTAGTACTCTGATTACTAAAAGTTCACGTGCTCCAGTATTGTCGGCAACTTTTAATCTTGTTTCTTGTTGTATCATAATTTTCTCCTCCCATCTACTAGAGCAATACTATATAATTACTGCCTCTTTTACTATTTCTTTTAAATAAAAATGTTTTGTTTTAGATAATGGTCTAGTTTCAACTATACGAACTACATCTCCAACTTTTGCTTGATTTTGAGCATCATGGGCTGCATATTTCTTAGATGATTTAACTCTTTTATGATAAATTGGATGGTTTTTATAAGTTTCTACTAAAACTGTTATAGTTTTATCGTTAGTTGCACTTACTACTTTACCAACTAATTCACGTTTTACTTTCTTTTCCATATTATTACTCCTAACCATTTTCTCTTTCTCTTAAGACTGTTTTAAGTCTTGCAACTTGATGTCTTAATTCTTTTATTCTTGAAGGTTTTTCTAATGTACCATTTGCTTTAGCAAATCTTAAATTAAATAACTCTTCTTTTGATTCTACAATTTTTTTATTTATTTCTTCGTTTGATAATTCTCTTATTTCATTAATTTTCATTAGAATCACCACCTGTTTCTTTCATTACAAACTTTGTTGTAACTGGTAACTTATGTGATGCAAGTCTTAAAGCTTCTCTTGCTACTTCTTCACTTACACCAGATATTTCAAACATAATTTTTCCTTTTTTAACTACTGCTACCCAAGATTCAACATTACCTTTACCTTTACCTTGTCTTGTTCCGATAGGTTTTTTAGTTAAAGGCATATGTGGGAAAATGTTAATCCAAACTTTTCCACCACGTTTCATATATCTTGTCATTGCAACTCTGGCTGCTTCAATTTGATTTGCTGTAATCCAAGCACCTGAAGTTGCCATTAAACCATAGTCTCCAAAGTGTAATTCTGTATTTCCTTTAGCATGACCTTCATAAGGTAATCTATGAACACGACGATATTTTGTTCTTGACGGTATCAACATATTAATTACCTCCTTTTGCCTTTTTATCTAAAATTTCACCTTTATAAATCCAAACTTTTACTCCAATTTTTCCAAATGTAGTATCAGCTTCTGCAGTACCATAATCAATATCTGCTCTTAATGTATGAAGTGGAATAACTCCTTCTTTATATCCTTCACCACGAGCCATATCTGCTCCACCTAAACGTCCAGATACTAAAGTTTTAATTCCTTTAGCTCCAGCTTTTCTTGCATTTCTAATTGCTCTTTTTTGTGCCATTCTAAATGATGCTCTATTTTGAATTTGCTGAGCAATAGATTGTGCAACTAGGCTTGCATCTAAATCTACATTTTTAATATCTACAATTGAAATTTGAATATTTTCATTTGTTACTTTAGATAATTCTTTCTTTAATTTTTCTATTTCTTCTCCACCATGACCAATTATTACACCAGGTTTTGATGTTTTAATAATTACTTCACATTTTTTTGGAGATCTTTCTATATCTACAGAAGAAATAGAAGCATTAGATAATTTCTTATCAATATATTCTCTTATTTTAAGATCGTTAGATAGATTTTTTGCAAAATCTTTTTTGTTAGCATACCATTTTGCACTCCAATCTTTATTTATTCCAATTCTAAGACCTGTAGGGCTTACTTTTTGTCCCATACTAATCCTCCTTTTCTTCCTTGTTATCACCAACATAAATTGTTATATGAGATGTTCTATGATCACGATGACCTATGTGAGATCTTGAATCAAAGAAATGTCTTTTTAATGTTGGCCCTTGATCAACTCTAGCAACTGTTACAAATAAATTTTCTTCTTTCATATCAAAATTATTTGTTGCGTTAGCTACTGCTGAGTTTAATACTTTTTCAATTATTCTTGCTGCTTTATTATTTGTATTTTTTAATATATTTTTTGCATCTACTACACTTTTTCCACGTATTTGATTAATTGTAATTCTTGCTCTAATTGGTGATATTCTTATTTTACTTGCTCTTGCTCTTGTTTCCATATTTGCCTCCAATTATTACTTCTTCTTATCTGAACCATGTCCACCAAATTTACGAGTTAATGCAAACTCTCCTAATTTGTGTCCTACCATGTCTTCAGTTACATAAACTGGTATGAATTCTTTTCCATTGTGTACTGCAAATGTGTGTCCTATGAATTCTGGAAATATTGTTGATCTTCTTGACCAAGTTTTAATTACTTCTTTTTTACCAGATTTATTTAATTCTTGAACCTTTTTTAATAATCTATCAAAAACATATGGTCCTTTTTTTGTACTTCTTGCCATTATATCACCCTTTCTTACTTCTTACCACGACGACGAACAATAAGTTTGTCTGAGGCTTTCTTTTTACGTGTTTTTAATCCAAGTGCAGGTTTACCCCATGGAGTAGATGGTGCAGAACGTCCAACTGGAGCTCTACCTTCACCACCACCATGTGGATGGTCGTTAGGGTTCATTACTGAACCTCTTACTGTTGGTCTTATACCCATGTGACGTTTTCTTCCGGCTGTTCCTAATTTAACTAGATTAGCGTCTTCATTTCCTACTACACCAACTGTTGCTCTACAAGTTCCAAGAACTTTTCTTTGTTCTCCACTTGTTAATCTTATTAATACATATTTTTCTTCTCTACCTAATATTTGTGCACTAGTTCCAGCAGATCTTGCTATTTCTCCACCTTTTCCAGGTTTTAATTCTATATTATGAATTAATGTACCTACTGGAATATTTGCTATAGGTAATGCATTTCCTACTGTTATATCAGCATTTTCTCCTGACATAATAATATTTCCAACTTTTAAATCTTTTGGAGCTAAGATATATCTTTTTTCTCCATCTTTATAATTTATTAATGCGATGTTTGCATTTCTATTTGGATCATATTCAATAGAAGCTACAACACCTTCAACATTATCTTTATTTCTTTTAAAATCTATTAAACGATAACGTCTTTTTTCTCCTCCACCATGATGTCTTACTGTTATTTTTCCAGAATTGTTTCTACCACCTGTTTTATGAACAGTTACACTCAATCTTTTTTCTGGAGAAGTTTTTGTTATTTCTTCATTAACCAATGTATTCATTTGTCTACGTCCTGGTGTAGTTGGTTTAAATTTCTTAATTGCCATACTTTCGTCCTCCTTCTAACCAAGATCTATTGTTTGTCCATCTTTTATTGTTACAATTGCTTTTTTCCATCTGTTTGTATATCCACTGTATCTTCCAACTCTTTTTTTCTTTGGTTTCATGTTGATTGTTGAAATTGATACAACGTCTACTTTAAATATTTTTTCTACTGCTTCTTTTATTTCTAATTTAGTAGCCTTTGGAATAACTTTAAAAGTATATTTATTTTGATTTTTTGCCATTTCACTTTTTTCAGTTATTACTGGTCCTAAAATTATACTTAAGTATTTTGTATCTGTCATTATTTAAGCACCTCCTCAATATATTTAAGTGCTT
>Ga0181612_155933_pt1 | contig 19510 bp, 18 predicted proteins | sample HoacroProtozoa21_FD_119630 | JGI IMG/M metagenome (GOLD analysis project Ga0181612, IMG submission 119630) | Hoatzin crop microbial communities from Cojedes, Venezuel. Combined Assembly of Gp0051906, Gp0051904, Gp0051908 | reverse complement strand
TACCTATCTATACCTTTTATGTATGCCATCTTTTGTTAATTTCTCCTAACGGAATACAATATACGAATAATATTTGAAAGTACAATGAGAATAATCGATTTTTAAAACATATTCCTTACAGATTAGTTTTCGGACAGCCTCGGGGGGGGGTAAATTATTTGTTTACAATGGGTTGCGTATGTACGCAACTGAACATCCTTGACATTGGAGGGTGCCACAGGTCCTGACAGGACATGGTGGCTCCCTTTGTCGTATCATGGAGTCCCATTGCTGCAAGCGACAGTTCCCAATTGGATCCATCTGCAATAGAAATAAAGAAGAACTTGGCAATAAATTATTAAATCATTGTGAAATGAAAAAGAAAAATCTTGAGGAAGTCTACACCGCACCGCAGTGCGAAGAACTCCAGTTTGAGAGCTCCGGCGCTTTGCTGGAAGGTAGTGTTAAAGTAAAAGGTAAAGTAGATAAAGGCGATTGGCCTGATTCATATAGCCATTCTTATTAATCAGAAGTCGCATCATGAAAACAAGAATAGCTGTTTTGGGCGCCCTTTGCCTGGCAGCCCTCGTGTCCTGCTCAAGGCAGGAGCTCCCTTCGTCTTCCATAGACAATGGCAAGACAGCCCTCAAGACCGGCCCCATGAGCATCACAGTCGGAAAGCCGGATACGAAGTTCTCTGTTGTATCGGGCGAATCCGGTGGCCTGACCTATACATGGAAGGAAGGTGACGCCCTCAGCGTAGTATTCTCCGTCACTGAGGGTGATTTAACCACATATTACAATGAGAAGTTCACCCTGGAAAAAGGGGCTGAGACGACCAGTGCGACGTTCACCTGCGATAATTCCGTACTTGGCGACCTGTCTGAGGATAGCGAAGTCAAAGTAGGAGTGTTCTATCCATATAAGGAGGGTATTTCATCATCATCGGATGACGAATCTGGTGGTGATGCTAACGATGTATTTGATGAGAATGGGCGCATGCCTGCCAACATCTATTCACAGACTGGTTCACTTGGTGACGTTGGCGACAACATGGTAATGTATGTGGATGGTGGCGCCACGGTATCCGGTGGTGAATTTACGGGGAGCTACGAGATGACTCCCAAGTTCGTCATATTCAAGATCGCCGCAGGCACAAAACTCCTAAATAAATATCAGCTCACCACTGACAACACAATTACCAGTGTTAATTTTGATGCCAGCACCACAGATGTTGATAACGATAATAATACTCTGACCTATAGCTATAAGCTTGGAAGTTATTTCCAATATGGAGCTGATGCCTCATTCACCTATGGCTATAATATTACCGGAAAACAGAGTCAATACACTGTATATAAGGATAGTGACATTGTCTCTTTAAGTGGCAATTATTCAGTGACTTATACTGAAGAAGAAGGCACTTTCCTCGCAGAAGATCTCTATTTTTGTCTGATTCCGAAAGAAGGAGATGTGGTGCAGTTTTTTTATATAAATTTCGCCACTGATGATGACTGCGAACTTCTTAACGAGTACGTTTGTACCTCTGATAATGACTTGTATGACAGTTGGATAGCTGAAAATGAAGACTATGTAGTGAGCAGTCCATATTTCTCATTTGATTTTTTCGAAAACGACGAAAAGTATAACCAAGGTGTTGGAGCCACATTCGAGGCCGGCAAAATCTACACTTTACCCGCTGATTTGAGTGGTTACTTAAAATATGGTTTAAGGCATATTCATCAGGAGTAAGCTGACCAACCTTCATCCGATATCATATTTATATGAAAAGGCCTGCTGATTCTGCGGGTCTTTTTATTTGAAGGCAACCCCATTATGGCTTCTGGACCGCTCCATTTCGTGCTAGGCATTCGAGGAAGTGGGTTGCCAACTGAAGGATAGCGCCCTGTAGGTTGATAGTGAAAAGGATGATCTCTAACAAATTAGCTGGGAATGAATTCCCAGTATGAAGAGAGGGATGGGGAACCATCCCTTTCTCGTTTCCGGTTTATAACGACTTGTGCGTAAATTCTCTGTCGAAGTACATGTCCGGAGGCCCTTCCAAAGAATAATAGGTAGGTATTGCCGGTATCTGGACAGCGTTTCCTGGTAGCAGAATGGTGTGTAGCGGGGAATGGATGAGAAATTATTCTGCACTTGTGACGAACCGCTCCATAGGTGTGGTCCTGTAGGACCTTGGTGGCGATCCGCCAAGAAGATTCCCGATTTTATCTTCCATACTGGATAAATTCATGATTTCTACTTATTTTATCTTTTATTGGAGATAAATTTTGTATATTTTCAAAAAATAGGATATGGAAATCATTGAACGAAAGAGCTATCTTGAGAGAATTGAGAAATATCTCGGGACAGAGACCATAATTGTGCTGGCAGGTCAGCGACGTGTCGGGAAAAGCTATGTGCTAAAATCGATAGCCACCGTGAAGTCAAGTGATTCCAATGTGATCTACATAGACAAGGAGAAGGCGGATTTTGATGCAACATCCGATTACAGGTCGCTCAATGCCTACATCAAGTCTCATTACAAGGAAGGTGTCCGCAACTACGTGATGATAGATGAGGTGCAGGAGATTGAAGAGTTCGAAAAGTCGCTCAGGCACTGGAGGACTGAACCGGATACGGATGTCCTTGTAACGGGGAGCAATGCTGAAATGCTTTCATCGGACCTGGGTTCCAGGCTGGGGAAGATATAAGGAAATTTACATTCAGGCTCTTAACTATGTGGAATTCCTGGAGTTCTTCAAATTGCCTGACAGTGACGAATCTCTGCAAAGATATATTGAGGTGGGAGGGCTTCCGGGTCTTGCAAGGCATGACATATCTGATATGGATGATGTCCGCTCCTACCAGAATGATGTCTACAATACCATACTGCTAAAGGACATAGTTCTCCGGCATAGCATTCGGAATGTGACTTTCCTTGACAATCTGGTGCGCTTTGTAGCTGACAATATAGGCAAGCAGATATCGGCCAACAGCATAGCCAGATACATGAAGCACAATGGGGATAATGTTACGGTGTCCTTGGTTATCAACTATTTGAAGTACATGACTGAAGCCTACATGGTTGCAAGGGCTGCGAGGTATGATATTCACGGCAAGAAGATCTTCGAGTCCAATGACAAGTTCTATTTCGAGGACATTGGCATCCGCAATGCGCTAGTGCCTGGAAGCAGGGCAAGGGATATCGAATAGCTTGTCGAGAACACCAGATATCACCAGCTCATATTCATGGGGGTACAATGTCGAGGTAGGCCAGCTCAATGCAGGAGAAGTGGATTTCGTATGCACTCGCAACGAACAGACGCTTTATGTACAGGCATCATATCTGATTGCAGACGAACAGATGCGCAAGCGTGAGTTCGGGAATCTGCTTGAAATCAAAGACGCCTATCCCAAATACGTGATTTCAATGACTCCGCTTCTCGGCCGTAGCGACTATAACGGTATCGTTCACATACCTCTACGGGATTTTCTGGTGAATGGATTCTGATAGTATCCTATTTTCGTATCGGCTGGAATTTCGCGTAATCAAAGCCCGAAAAATTATTTTTACGTGTGAGCTGGGCCAATCAAGCAGTGAGTCTGTTTTGAAATAAAATGAAAGTTTCCTAACTTGCGTAATGTATTAAAATGTCTGACATGGATACACAGAGCATCAAACGACTGCCTTTCGGCATCTCCGATTTCAGGGATGTAAGGGAAAAGGGACGCTATTATGTCGACAAGACAATGTATATCCCCAAGCTGGAATTATCCGCAGATTTCCTTTTCGTTGCACGTCCACGAAGGTTCGGGAAGAGCATGTTCCTCACCATGATGAGGGACTACTACGACATAAAAATGGCAGATCGGTTCGAGGAAGAGTTCTCCGGGACGTGGATAGCCGCTCATCCAACGCCACTCCAGGGAAAATTCCAGGTTCTGTATTTTGACTTTTCCCAGGTCGGGACATCCCACGGGAGAACATGGGAGGAAAAATTCAATGACTACTGCAACAGGGTAGAGGACAGGTTTATAAGATACTATGCTGATTTCTATGATCCGGCGACAGTAAAACGGCTGCTTTCCGTTAAAGGGCACGGAGCCAAACTGCAGGAAATAACCAGTGAGGCCAAATTACGCGGCTACAGGCAGTACCTCATTATTGACGAATACGACAACTTCACAAACACAATCCTTTCCGGAGGCGGCAAGGAGGACTACAGGACCATAACGAAAAAGGATGGATTTTACCGTGAAGTCTTCAAGAACTACAAGCCTAATTTCCCATATATAATGATGATGGGTGTTTCCCCCGTCACCCTGTATGACCTCACCAGCGGATACAATATCGCTACCAATATATCATTTAAGGAGAAATATAACCAGATGCTAGGTTTCTCCGAGGATGATATACGGGAGATGATCCGATATTACCGCGATGCCGGGCAGATAGAGATGGGAGAGGACGAGATAATCGGACAGATCCGCCCCTGGTACGACAACTACTGCTTCTCCGAGGTGTCGTTTGAAAATGGTGAACCGGGAATGTACAATTCCAACATGGTCCTCTATTATCTTAACACCCTGATTGATTCCGGTCGTCCCCCTAAGTCCCTTGCGGATCCCAATTCAAGGAGCGACTTCTCCAAGCTCAGGATGCTGGTGAACATTGACGAGGAGTCGAAGAAGGAGGACAGCATAATACTCCAGGCCGCCACCAGCGGATTCATAGATGCTCCGCTTGCGGAAGAGATAAGCATCGACAATATGCAGGATGCGGCATTCCTCCCATCCATGCTGACCTACCAGGGAGCTCTTACCATCGGGGGAACCGTAGGAAAGTACACACATCTGGTGATACCCAACAACAACGCCCGCGAACAGTTCTATTCGTTCCTGACTGAAATGTTCCGGGACATGTTCCCGAAGGACCGTGAAAAGGAGAAGGAACTTTCACTCGCTGCCATCAATGAAGGGCGATGGACGGAACTATTCACCTTCATCGCCCAGAGCTACTATGAGGATGCGACTGCGAAGACGGGGAGCGGCGGCGAAGCCATGGTTCAGGGCTACATGCTGGGATGCCTCCACTTCTCACCGTTCCTTGATGCCAGAGTTGAGTTTGATGCCAACGATGGCTACTGCGACATCCTGCTGACACCAAACTCCAGACAGGGCAGCGGAAAGGAGCATTCTTGCGTTGTCGAGCTCAAGTACCTGGGCGCCAAGGAATCCGATGCGTCAGCCGCGAAGAAGTGGGATAGCGGCGTTGAGCAGGTCAGGCGGTACGCATCCTCGCCAAGGATAATGGAACTCACCAAAGGCACAATCCTTGACAAGGTCGTGATGTCGGTTCGGGTAAGGAAGCTTGAAAGGGTTGAGAAGATCATCTAAGGGAGCCATCCATCCTTTTGCGAAATACCAGTCAGCAGGCTATTCACGGTCCTGATTCATTTTCTTTGACCATTCAAGCCTTGACTGCCATATGCTTCAGTAGAGAAATGTCCGCTGCAGTTCGCTAATATGACGCTTCCAGGGTGAGACTAGTGAGATGTTGCATTTGGCATGTACTGATATGCGCCGGAAAGGATTACAAAAAAGCCGGGTAGTATAGGACCTATACCCCGGCTACGTTGAAGCATTATGCATCTAAAGAATCTTCTCAACTTTGTCTACCATGAACACTACGTTCGCTTCCATGAATCCAGTAAGTGCCGACCTTAGGATTTTCGGTGTCCCGGTGATGCGAACTTTGTCGCCGCTCTTTAAGTCGGGAAGCCCGTTGCGTGCGTAATCCTTGGAAGTTGCGAATACGTCACCTGTGCTTGCTCCTGAAAGAGGATTGGAGTCAGGGGTAGCACCCATCTCTACGCATTGGAAGCAATATTTGTTCTTCACGAAGATAGGGGTTACATATCCAGTGGGGTAGCCAGACTTGAAGTATACACACTCTATTGTAACCACTTCACCTTTGTAGTCTACAGCGGTAGCCGAGTTCATCACCTTGCTATAGGGTGCTACTTCGATCGAATCTGTTTGTGCGAAAGCTGCTACGGTGATGGCTAGTCCGAGAATGAGAGAGATGATGGTCTTTTTCATGATGTTTCTTTTTTATGGATGTCGTTGATTTTAAAGTGATGTTTCTTGTATAAAATTTTATAAGGAGATCCTTCTGTAGTGCGGAGGGACATATCCTTCCTTAATTGTACCAGGTATCGAATCTTACATAGCTCATGTAAAGTTGTGCAATCTCTACGAGGGTGAGGATTAATAGTACGAAGGTGATGAACCGTGCTGATGCCTTCAGGCCTGAAATCTGATTCTGGATCTTTTCCAGATTGTTGTTTTCGTTCTTCTGTTCCATGATATTATTAATGTTTAAACGTTTAATCCTTGCTTTGTGAAGTGCCGAATCTTGCGCTTCTGGAGATATATGACGAGTTCTTCCCGAAAGTAACCGGTAGAAAGATGTTTTTTCGGTTTTTATTATAAAAAATACGAACAGTGTACTCCAATCATCCCTTTTTTCTTAAATTTATCGGACGAATAGCAAGGATGAAAAATAAAATATTGATATTGGCATTAATGCTGGCAGCCGTTCTACCAATTTCGGCTCAGACAAGGCATGCCCTTCTTATCGGGATTGGTGAGTATCCTCACGAGTCCGGCTGGAGTACGATACACGGAGACAGTGATGTCGCAATGATAAAGGAGTACCTTGTCCGATACGGTTTCTCAACTCCCAACATCAGGACTCTTGTAAATGCAGCAGCGACATCCATGGCAATAAAAGAAGAAATGGAGGGACTGTATAAACGGTCATCTCGTGGAGATTGCGTGTATGTACATTTTTCAGGACATGGGCAGCAGATATCCGATCTGGACGGTGACGAAACAGACGGGTATGATGAGGCATGGATTCCTTATGATGCCGGAATGAAATATATCGAAGGCGTATATGAAGGCGAGAACCACATAACAGACGACTATCTTAATGATTTTCTGACTAGGCTAAGGGTCAGGCTTGGGGATGGAGGAAGGATAGTTGTAATATCTGATGCCTGTCATAGCGGTACGGGGTCCAGAGGCAGAATAAGGGATCTTGAGGAATATCCCTTAAGGGGTGTTTCAGAAAAGTTCGAGATCCCTGCCAAGAGAAAAAACATCATAAGGAAAAGCAATATTGTCGAATGGCTTTTTGTTGGTGCGTGCATGTCTTTTCAGAACAATCGTGAGTACAAGGCGCCCGATGGGAAGCGGTATGGTATCCTGTCCTATGCAATAGCCAACTCTGATGGTGATCCTAGAAGTGTCAGCTTCAGGGAAATGGTCCGGAAGTGGACAGATTTCGTATCTGACAAGTCAGTATTTCCACAGGATGTGGATGCTGAGGGACGTCCATGCAGGCACGTAGAATCTCTTTTTTGACTATGAAAGACTTAGAATATATAGAAGCATTTAGAAAAGGCGACCAGAAGGTAATAGCCGAATTCTACGAGAAATTCAGGAAGAATTTCTACAGTCACTTCAAATCAATTTATCATAAAGACGGTCAGGATATTTACGACTTGTATCAAGATACGTGTGTCGCATTGATGGATAATATTCAAAAAGGCAGTTTGAAAACATTGACCTGCTCATTGTGCAACTATATGTACAAAATCGGCAAAAATATCATGATGGCCTCGGATAGGAAGTATCATGTGTTTGACCAGAAAAAAATGTTCGCAGTTGATGGAGAGACCGGTGATATCATCCTTGACAGGGAAGTAATCGCTCAAATGCACCAAATGGAGAGGGATGACCAGAACGAGGCTATTAAAAATGAGCACCTGGCTTTTGTAATGCGCATCGTCGCTGATATGGGCAGCCCCTGTCTTCCTATAATAAAGGAATATTACTGGAGCAAGCGGTCATGTGAGGAAATTGCAAAGGTTTTGGGCTATAAGGGGGCGGACTCTGTGAAGACTCAAAAACACAAGTGCATGGAGAAATTGAAGCATCTTGTGAAAAAATCTGCAAATATTTAGGTTTCTTTTTGAGAGAATCCGTCATTAATAAAAAAACAAGTTATGGATAGTATAAAGTTAGAGGAAAAGATTGACTCCTATCTTTTCGAAACGATGACAGAGGAAGAAAGGACGGATTTTGAGACACAGATGTCAAAGGATCCTTCCTTGGCTGAGGAAGTTCGTGTCCAAAGGGAAATCATGAATGCGGCCCAGAAGATAGGACTAAGGGATTTCCTTAAGGAAGTCGAAGCAAAGTGCGCTGAGAAGGATGCGGAAGAAGCGGCTCGAAACAATGGCAATGTGGAAGAAGAAACATCAAACGTAGTAAAACTTCCTGGCAAACGCTTAAATTTAACAAGATGGGTCGCCGCTGCAGCATGCCTGGCCGTTATGTGTGTGTTTGGATGGAGACATTATGACCAGTCCGCTACATTGAAAGGATTGTCGCAGGAGAACATCATATCTCTTGACATAAGCCCGGCAAGGTCCTCTTTCTCAAGCATAGACGACAAGCTGTTATCAGCGTATGACGCTCTTGCAAAAGGGGATATGACGCAGGCAAGGGAGATGCTTGACAAGGCAGCATCTGAGATTGATGACTCAGGAAAGGCACTTGGCAATTCGGATGAGGATAATTATAACAGGAAAGTATTGCATACTATGCAGGACTATGTAGACTGGATGAATGCATTGGCATCAATGAAAGAAGGGAAGGTGCACAAGGCAAAGAGCCAGTTGAAGGATATCGCGGGCTCGGATAGCTATTTTGCGGAAAAGGCCAGGGGCGTCCTTGATGAACTGTAGAGTTCCCAATAAACACACTATACTAAGCCATTATACCAAAAGATGAGCGTGTGCCATTCCGTGGCACCGTAGCCTTGATATGTCAAAACTCCACATAATCATAATCGTTTCATTAATCTTTGCGTGCCATGTGGAAAATGTGGCCTCCCAGCCGGCGAGCACTGATCCTGCTGTAAGCCATCGGCAGGATAGTCTGAATGATGTAATTGCAAGGAAGGTGTCAGAGTGCACCTCTGCCATGCGGCAGGGTGATTATCGGGCTGCAATAGATAAAGCCACTGCCTTCCTTGAGTACATGGAAGATTCAGGACTTGGTTCCAGGGCCGAATATTATAGGATGCTGGCAACTCGTGGATTTGTCTTTTCGGAATTAAAAAAGGTCGAAAATGCAAGGATGGATTTCGAAATATCTACTGCGCATATCGAAGCTTTGGATGACGGAACCCTATGTTTAGTCGTTGCCGGGGCAAGGAAGATCGGCAATTGGAAAACAGTTGACGTTATTTCGGAGTCATCTAGCAAAAGGAAATCATATCCGTTATGGAATAGCATTTTTTCCGCTTATTCTCAAAACCGGAGATTCTACCCCAAGGCATTGTCAGCATTTACCATTTTGGAAAAGATCGTACTGGAACAGTTTGGGCACTCCTCGGCTGAGTATGCGAAAATAATCGCTGAAAGGGGAATCTTGTATGCAAACAATGGGAGAAACAAGGATGCGCAGGATGACTTCAAGACTGCAGGGGAGAGAATGCTGGAACTGCCATACGTAGTGCTTTGTGAAATGACCCTAAATGCCGCAATGATCAATGATACCAAGACATTGGAAAAGGTTGCGCAGAACCTGCAGCATATTCATGATCCAGAAGGTGGATTCATTGGTACCATGGTTTTTTATTATTATGTCAATACCCAGCGATTAGGTGATGCAATGGACGTAGCCTCGGTACTGGAACCGATTCTGCTATCATATCACGGAAAGGATTCACAGCAATATGCGGATTTCCTTGAACTCAAAGGGGAGATGTATGGCACGATGATGATGAAGCCGGAGGCGGCCTCCAGCTACAGGGAATCATTGGATATAAACCGGAAGCTCGGAAATTCGGGGAAAGTGGCCGCAATTGAAAAAATCCTTGGAAAAGGAGATGTGCCGGAGAATCCAGCTGAATATGGAGAGGAGAGATCAATGGAGATTGCCAAAGCGATAAGTGTCGTATGTGCCGTCCTTGGCATAGATGATCACAATAAAGAAGAACTTGTGCCACGTTTCAGGGAGTACCTCGTGAATGCGAGAGATAATCTGGGGAAAGACAATAACGGGGCGGCATCTGTCGCGTATTTTTGTGACCTGGTAAGCGCCTTAATGTACAATAAATCGGAAATTGTTGAAATAGCAGACCTGTCGTTCGAGTTCATAAGGGAATATTTCCCAAAATATAGCCCCATGTATCTCAAATATGCAAATAGGAGGTTGCAGTTCCGTCTGCAATATGGTGACCATATCGAGGCATCTCTTTTGGATGATTTCCTGGAAGCCTATAAGGCTCAGAGTGTGACTCTAAGCAGCATGACGGAGAATGAGCGGAAAAGTTTCTGGTCATCATGCGAGGATTATGCCACGACATTTGAAAATGCATGCCTTGCCGAAACTCCATCTCCATCCAGACTGTATGATTTCTCTCTTTTCAACAAGGGGCTTCTATTGAACATGTCAACCAGTTTTTCCAGAAGAATACTTTCTTCCGGTGATCCCGATCTGGTTGAAAAATATAGACGTCTAAGGGAGATGCAGGGCGTGGCGAGAGCCCAGGATGCAGAAAAGGGCCTGGAAAAGAATATTGAAAGACTGGAAAGGGAGTTAGCAGCGGGATGGAAGATCTTTGCGGATTATTTTGATGGGATGACCGGTGACTGGAAAAGCGTCCAGAACTCAATGGATGGACATGATGTGGCGGTGGAATACATCAATTACATGGATGTCAAGACCAGCGAGGACAGATATGTGGCACTGGTCCTCCGTCCCGGATGGCCGTCTCCTGAGCTTATACCCTTGTGTGAGGCGGGACAGCTTCCCCGGCTTTCAGATCTCGGTGATGGAAAAGCATACAAGGATTATCCTTCGCAACAGTACTACAAGTTCCTTTTCCAGCCTCTGGAGAAATACCTTCACCCTGGAGAGAAAGTGTTTTTTTCTCCATCAGGAATTGTGCATATGCTTGCCATTGAATCTCTAACTGATGACGATGGCATGAGACTCGGAGACAAATACGATATGAGGAGAGTTTCTTCCACCAGGAATGTGCGAATGAAAGACGTACCGTCAAAGTATGCAAGCGCAGTCGTATATGGAGGACTTGAATATGATGTTTCTCCGGATGTGATGCATGCGCTCAGCCGCTCTTATTCTTCTATGGACGATGGGAGGAACATCCATTTTGTCGCTGATGCTACCCGTTCTGGCTGGGAATATCTTTCAGGGACCAAGGACGAGGCGGACATGATATCCTCTTCAATGGCGTCTAGGGGAATATCTGTCGAAAAATATGAAGGAAAGGATGGCAATGAGGAATCGTTCAAATCCCTTTCAGGAAAAGGGATGCAGATAATACATATGGCAACCCATGGATTCTTCCTTCCGGCTTTAATGATTGATGACGATTCCGAATTCAAAGGTATCACCGAAGATCCAATGACACGTTCTGGATTAATGCTGTCTGGCGGGAATTACTCCTGGACAGGCAATGGCAGCATAGACAATGTCGAGGATGGTGTCCTTCTAGCCTATGAGATAGCGAATCTAGATTTAAGCAAGGTGGATCTAGCTGTCCTGTCAGCCTGTGAAACTGCACTCGGAGATGTTACCGATGAGGGTGTGTTCGGACTTCAGAGGGGATTCAAGAACGCAGGAGTCGGGACAATCGTGATGAGCCTGTGGCGTGTAGATGACAACGCGACATCATTGATGATGGGGGAATTCTATGCCAATTTGTTGTCTGGCATGACCAAGGTGGAAGCGTTCCGAAAAGCCCAGAAGACTTTGCGCGACAAATACAGGAATCCCTATTACTGGGCAGCTTTCATAATGCTTGATTGATGGTCCATTGTTATTAGCAGCATGGAATAAGGCTCTGTCCACCCTGTTCGCGGATGGGACCTTATTCTTTGTGCACACTTCATTCCGTTGGGGACTTCAATAATTTCGAAAAGATTCTCATCGTCTGCCGGTTACTTTCTTTTAATCTCAATCATTAAAGCTTGGAAGCAATAGGCATGGCCATTAAGTCAGCCTGCTAGAAAAGAATTGTTTCATTGATTAATGGAAAGATAAACCTGAGTATGTCTTGCAATCTGCTCATATCGGTTCTTCTGTCGCTCACTATGACGATTCAGTGTCATGGGGAGAGTCCTCCTGTAAGAATCCCGTTCGGAATCCCTTACAAAGAGATAGAAGGGTTCCCTGGCTATGAGTGGAACTCTCCTGATGATTTTTTCGAATATGTGATGGATGATAATGTAAGAATCGATTTCAGGCTTGCAGCCATAAACAATATCGCGTTGAGATGTCGCCATCATGTCCATATTCCCCAAAAAATCAAGGAATACATGCAGGAAAGGCTGGTTGCGGATGGTGTAGCGCTGGCAGCTCATTACTCAGCTGAGATGAAATCATGTCTTGCATACATTATGGCATTAGATGATGATGCAGACTTGGATAGGAGCATATCATTGGCTTTTAGTGCGTCACGAGACAAGCCCGAAAGCTATTCCATCGCCTATGTGTATTTGATTCTGTCGGCGCAGAAAATATGCAACTGTGGTATTGCTGGTGAAAGGATGCATGTTCTGGTGGAAAGGCTGCAATCTCTTGACCTGTGCACTCAGGATGATTTTCTGCCTTGTTCCAAGGATATGGTGATCGATGCACTTTTTGGCAAAGAATATGGTTGCCATAAGTAGCATTGGACATTGTCGTAAAAATTTGAGAGATAATGATAAAAATATAATGAAAAGGATACTTGTCACATTTGCGCTTGCTGGCATAGCTACACTCTGTTCAGGGCAGAGTCGGAACGGATCTTCAGAGATGAGGGCGCTAGAGACTGCCTCACTTTTGGCTCGATATGGCTATGAAAATTATTCGGCTGAGGCATTGATGGAGGCAGCCCGTATCTTTGCGGAGACTCCTACACGAAAATCCAGCCTGGCCGAAATCGGAACTATCTATCCTGATACTACCGAATTATATTTGGATCATCGGATATGCCTCGATCCGCAAAGGCTTTTGTCCGATGCGAAAAAGTTCGCCCTCAGGGATGAACTCTTGCTGGCTATGGCTTCACGTGTGGAAGAAAGCCTGGAACGGTCACAGTCAAGGGGATCTTCTTCCGGTCCTGAACATCTGAAGGCAAAAGTGTATGGGAATTCTTCTAAGACTATCATATTGGAGTTTGTCAAGGGTGAGATAGCCGAAGTGTCCATTGCCGGGGATGGCTCATGCGACCTGGATCTTTTCGTATATGACGAGAATGGGTACCTGGTGGCCAGCGATGATGGCTACGAAGACATATGCATAGTAAGATGGATCCCGGCATGGACAGGGCCATTTTCCGTCAGGGTGGTAAATAGGGGAGAGCTCATGAGTACTTTTGACATGTGGACGAATTGAACTTGTGGACAGAACAGGTGATTGGCTGCGGTTGGAATAAAAAGAAGGGTGACACCTTCTTTTTTTGTCGGGACATAATATCCCGTCCCTTATGGGTATGACTGATTGACTTGACAATATGTATGCAGTATAAAAAACGGAACGCTAGGCATGAAGCCCCCTCTAAAAAAATCGAATCTCGCCGGTTACTTTTGAAAGATTCCCGTCATTTATCCTCGAGAGCAAGGAAAAGCACCTTGTAAGAAACGAAAAAGGATAAAATCAACATTAAAATCTTTAAAAAAGATGAAAACAAAAAAGATCCACAGAATGATGGGAACTGCAGCAGTTCTCGCTTCGCTACTCTGCTTCAATGCATGTACAGAAGACAGCCTGAAGACTGATGAGGAGACGCAGAAAGAGTACACCGGACAGGACGATACTATAGGAGGATCGTCAAGTCACGCACCGTCCTTCTCTAAGGAGAAGGCTGAAGCAATCACCTACAGCTTTATGATAAAGGAGGACAGGGATGGCAGGATTCACTATTGGACAGGATCGGAAGTTTCCAAGACGGGACTCTCCTCTACGGACACCCTCTATAACGTAAATACGAGGGAGATTACGAGAACTATTGCCAGTGATGAGCTCGTTGTGACAAAATACAACGAAGTAACGGTAAGCCTTTCTTCTGAAGATGCGGACTTCGAGGCTGCCCTGGAATATGCTTCAGTATCGGTTGATGGCAATGGAATAGAGGTAGATAAGGCCGGCGAAGCAACCTGGCGCCTTTCTTACCTGTGTGACGGAGAGAACACCTTGTCCATCGGATTCGGCGAGAATACCGTTTCTTTAAAGGTGACTTCCAGGAGCGTTGTCCCTTTAGAAGGTATAATTGTCAAGGTTGACACCACTGAGATATTCGTAAAAGCAGAGGAGTCGGATAACGCGACCTATACTCAGTATCATATGAGCGACTGGGACTACGAATGGCCCGGCTATTACGGAGTGACCGTATCCCCCGACATCGCGGGAATCGGCAGCAGCGAAATGGAAGGCTACTGGCCCAACTCGGAAATCATGCGCAACGGCAAGACCATAGAGATCGTTTCCGTGGTTCCCCAGAACGCATCCTTCACAAGGTGTGAGTTCGCGCTTGTGAACAACGCCCTTCCGTTCGGAACCGAAGGCGGATACGTGACATCGTACTATGACGAGACGTCGGGAAGCAACGTGGAATACACCAGGGGCTACATGGGCAATGAGACCTACTGTCCCGAATGGAACTGGGCAAAGCCCGAAACCTACACCTACGATGACTGTTTCGGCGCGTTGCCTACCGAGGTGAACTCGCAGGACATGAAGGCACAGTACGGAGCCGACGAGGTGAACATCGAGGACTTCCTCTCGTGGAAGACCTGGAATTTCAAGAGCTTCGAGGACCGAAAGGAGATAAAGGGGGACAAGAACTATCCTATCACAGTCTACACGCAGATATATTTCATCGTGAAGGCTGAGAAGGGCTACTCTCACCTCTCATGGTATGCGTTCAACTATAACGACGGAAACCAGGAATCTTACGTCTGGTGGAAGACTTGGAGAAGGTCTGAAAGTGATAAATAGGTAGAAGGTTGCCAGCGGGCATTGTTGCCCGCTGGCTCCGATATCAATGGAGCCATAGGCATATCCTTGTATAGCTTTTTGTGGCAGTTTGGTGAAATATCTAATCCTAGAAGCTTGATACTTATGCCGTTGTAGGATATTTAGGAAAGCAGAGTGAATTATTTAAAAATTTTAAAAAGTAAATTACTTGTTCGGAAAATACGAAATTACCGCAAAAAGTAGTAAGTTTGTAAATTACAAGGATATATAATTATAAGGCGTAGAGCCATATTTCGGTCGTAATAACCACACAACACGATATAAGGATATACTCTACCAATTAGCAAGGCTAACATACTTAAATAATAAAAGGGATTGAGCTGCAAATTGCAGTGTCGTGCGGTTATGCTTATATGATAACCTGAAACAACAATTGCTATTCAGACCCTTGAGATACTAGTGAAGGATTATTCTATAATTATTCAAAAATATTTTATATCTCAAACAATCATGAACCATTTTGTCAAGATCGTAGTGTCTATTTTTGCCGCTACTCTTTTCCTAAGTGTCTCCATGCCGGTGAAAGCTCAGATACTTGTAAGATTCGAATTGAATTCAAGTGGCGACTTCGTATGCTCCGATAATGGCCAGAACTACTATGTCTTCGAATATCCAGGATTGAACGCAGATGAGATAAGGATCCTGTATAACAAGGCCTTGAACCGAATGCTTACAACACCGGAATGGTTTTCATTTGAGGCATCAAACAAGAAATGTTATTTTTTCAATGCCCTTAGTGCGGATGGAGTGCTTTCGGGAACAGGGCCACTTGACTTGACGGGGGTAGTGATGCGCTCTTCAGATAAAAAATGGGATGTGTTCTCTATGAACACGATGGGAGAATCAATGGATATCAACCACAAGAGTACCATCCAGTTCAAAGACGGCGAAGCTCGGATAAACGCACCTGTCCTCGAGATAAGAAACTTCAAGAAGCTTTTGAACAAAGACAAGAATAGTCCGCGACTTACTCCGCTAGAGTATGTCAATACTGCTGCTTTAGGAAAAGGACGCGAACACAAGAGCGATGTGATGTCGCTGTGTGCCACTACTGGGTTGAATAGCCTGGTGTCATTGACTTATGAACTTGCGCATCAGGATGATGGAGTGGAAATCAATTCTGTTGAAGACAAGTTCTTTGAGCTATGTCCAATTGGTACACAGAATATCAATCAACCCAAGCATTATGTCTTTGTGAAGGCAGATGGCTTTACAAAAGACCAGATTACAGAAGCGATGCAGAAGGTGTTTGACGAAAATTCAAAGGAAGAAGGTCAGCTCTGCTTCGGTGGAGAGTTTAGGACAAGCAAGGGCGACATGGATCTTGTCATGTTCAAAATGGCTCCTTATCACTATGACGGAGAAGTTGACTTTGTGCGTAGCAATTTCTATAAAGTCGAGGATGGCGGTATAATTATGTATCCGACTAAAGTTGACCTTACTGTAGCGCAGTTAAAGACGCGAATGAAAGGCAGGCAGGACAAGTCACTTAACAACTACCTTCATTCCAACAATTTTTTCATTGATGGTGAACCGAATCCTGAAAAACAGGATGAGAGGGAAGAATTGGAGAAAATCTTCAACAGGGGTATTGTAGAGTTTGTCGACATGACCATCAAATCCTTGAAAACGAAATAGGACAATAGATATGTAATGTGAGGGCTAAATAGTAATGAAATCTTTCTGAAAACCATACCTGAAGGGATTGCATCTTACGCCGTATCTTCTTTATTATTTATGCATGTGTACTTCAGCAATGCCAATACGCCAAGGTCTAATTGTTAAAATCATTAACCAAATATCTGAATCATGAAAAAGTTATGGATAATAGCGGCAGTCTTGCTTTCCGCAATGGTGTCGTGCAAGAGCGGAGGAAAATCTTCTGACGATGCGATTTCTTCCTTGAATCCCCTTATTTTCGAACTGGATGTCCCCTTCGACACGCATACGTTTCATTACGTCCAAGAAGAAAATGGAAAGGTCGAATCCGTAGGGGTGAGCTCGTTCAAGGCTCAGACTAAGATGGGCAAAACCACCGTAATGGATACTCCTGTGGGAAAGGCCAAATACTCCTACGACCAGCTTGGGCTAATTGAAGGATATATGTTATTTAGCAATGCTTCCGGGAGTCTTGTTCCTATAGACGCGTACATCTTCGACTTCAACGAGGATGGGACTAAACTTATCGTCACGAAGCTTTTCAAAGTTGAAGACAAGTGGGGAGACGACCAGTGGATCGAGGGAATCTGCTGCGAAGTGAACCTCGAGAATCTGGGGGATGGGAAATGGAAGAGGACACAACTGTTTTACGACCCTAACAACGAGAGCAAGAAGGACACACTTCCCCGGACGGAAATCATAACCATCGGAAAGAAAACCGCAAAAAGGGAGGCCGTGGGGAGCAAGGTCGTCCACGAATATAAGTTGGACAAGGCCGGAAGGATTACGGAATTGGTTCTTTCGGGTGAAAAGAATGGAGAAGAGCAAAGTGTGATGGTAAAAAGGTCTTACGATTCCAAGGGGCTTATGGTGAAGTATGACATCGGTGATCCCAATGATGGCGGAACCGCCAGGACTTTCGAATACAGTGATTTCGACGATCACGGCAACTGGACGAAAAAGCATATCTACGAAGACGGTGAACTGAAGGCCATGGAGGAGAAAGAGATCGTCTACGCAGATGAGAAGAAAGAAAAATAACGAATTCGATGGCATCCAACACTCATAACTCCGCCCCCGTTTCCGGTGTCTGCGCCATGTGCGGCAGACCCATCACGAATGAGGAGGCCCGGCGCTCCGAATATCAAATTGAAAAGCGTCCCCTCTGTCCATCCTGTAATGTCCAGTACGCCAACAAGAAGATAACTTCGGCTAGTGAGTTGAAGAACGAGTCAGTCAAGGTGGCCGTCATTACGCTTATTCTCCTGTTGTCTGGAGTCATCCTTTACTTTGCCGGACTTCTTTACGAAGAATACGGGAAGACTATCTTGGGTATACTTTTGGCTTACGGGGCAGGCCTTTATGCATTAATGAATGCCCCTATCGATGCAGGCTGCATTGTTGAAACTTTGGGGCTCTTACTTGCCCCCTTGTATGCCTTGATTGCAGAATTTATATTGTGGGTGAAAGTATCCGATTGCAATGATGAGATTGAGAGGGCTAAGAAAGTTATCGACTCACATGTGGGAGAATATAATGAAGCAGTAGCTAGCATGGTAAAAGTCGAGGCTCCTGCAGCGGAGAATGGTAGTGACACCTTTTCGAAGAAGGAGGTTGACTACATTGTGATGTACAAGGATTATCTCTCCGACGGTGAGATTAGTGAAAAGGAGAGGGCTCGACTTTCAAAGTATGCCGAGGCTCTTGGAATCTCCCCTGAGAGGGCAGCGGAGCTAGAGAAGCAGTAGAAAGGTTCTCTTTTTGGTTGATGTGGTAGACAATGCTCCGTCCCGTTTCATAATATCAATACTTCGTTAAAAAATTTTGTAAAAGTTAATAAATAATTACTTATAACAATATCCCTGTATTAGGGTCACCCCACTGGATGGCCCTGAAGAAGGGGACAAGAAATAATCGAAAAAAACGTCAATCAACCCATAAGATTATGAAAAGAATTCTCACACTTACAACTACAATGGCGATTTTTTCAGTATTAATTGCGTGCAGCGGTGGAAAAGGAACAAGAGCTCTTCAAAAAGAGAATCAAAGATTAAGAGATTCATTAGAACTCATGAAGAATCCTGCCGACAAGAGGTTGGCAACCATCAAGAGTCTCATTAACAATGAATCGTACCCTGCAGCAAAAAAAGAGATTGATGATTTATTACTGAAATTTCCTAGTTCAACTGAGGCGGATGAAGCTAAAAGTATGATATCTGTTGTGGAAAACAGAATAAAAGAACAGGCTGCAGAAGCTGAAAGAGTAAAGGCACAAGGGTTTAAGGCAATTAAGCAATCCTCTACTGCTATAATAGATTATAATACTGTCCAAATTACGAAAATCAGCTATGGATCATACTATTTCCATGATAATGATGGAAGGACTAACTACTATAGCTATGCGGAGAATGGTAGCTACATCCTAGCAAATATGAGTGTCACTTCAACAGATAAAAATCCAAAACTGCCACAACTCGCCGTATATTCCATCTCTGGCGATTCCATGACTCTTATCGATAGATTCACAACCAATTTCGCAAAATGGCAAAGCCCTGACACATTTTTAGGTAACACAGCAGATGCTGGGAACGATTTTGCAAAGTAAGCATCCATTCCTCCACAAACGGCATTGCAGATAATTAGAGGGCACTTTTCCGGTTTTCAGAAAAGTGCCCAATTCCAATCAGGGTATGTTTTCAGGCTGTCTTGAGGACGTCCTTGAGGTTGCAGGGTAGCGCGG
>Ga0181612_120213_pt1 | contig 19512 bp, 12 predicted proteins | sample HoacroProtozoa21_FD_119630 | JGI IMG/M metagenome (GOLD analysis project Ga0181612, IMG submission 119630) | Hoatzin crop microbial communities from Cojedes, Venezuel. Combined Assembly of Gp0051906, Gp0051904, Gp0051908 | reverse complement strand
TTCTTCATAATATCTAATCTGATTCTGCCCTCTTTTAGTTTAAAGCCATTCCCCCTTGTCCTATCAGTACAAACCCTTAAGAAGAGTCCCTCCCCATCCGTCCTGTCGGCCCCCTTCAGGTACTGGAAGGCTGCTATAAGGTCACCCCGGAGCTGTCTCTTCTCCAGGCTAAACAGCCCCAACTTGCTTAGCCTGTCCTTGTAGGAGAGGTACTCCAGCCCTCTGATCATCTTTGTGCCCCTCCTCTGGACGCGCTGCAACACATCCATGTCCTTCTTATGTTGGGGGCTCCAGAACTGGATGCAGGACTCCGGTGGGGTCTCATGAGAGCAGATTAAAGGGGCAGAATCACCTCCCTCAACCTGCTGGCCACGCTGCTCTTGATGCAGCCCAGGATATGGTTGGCTTTCTGGGCTGCAAGCGCACATTACTGGCTCATGTTGAGCTTCTCATCCACCAGTACACCCAAGTTCTTCTCCTCAGGGCTGCTCTTGAGCAACTCTCCGCCCAGTCTGTACTTGTGTTTGGGATTGCCCCGACCCACGTGCAGGACCTTGCACTTGGCCTTGTTGAACTTCACACGGTTCACACAGGCCCACCTCTCCAGCCTGTCAAGGTCCCTCTGAATGGCATCCCTTCCCTCCAGCACATCAACCACACAGCTTGGTGTCGTTGGCAAACTTGCTGAGGGTTCACTCAGTCCCACTGTCCGTTTGTCCGCCGACAAAGATATTAAACAGCACCAGCCCCAGTACCAACCCCTGAGGCACACCACTCGTCACTGGTCTCCACCTGGACATCAAGCCATTGACTGCAACTCTTTGAGTTCTTTATCCAACGAGTGTTCCATCTGTCAAATCCATGTCTTTCCAATTTAGGGACAAGGACATCATGCGGGATAGTGTCCAATGCCTTGCACAAGTCCAGGTAGACAATGGCAGTTGCCCGTCCTTTGTCCACCAACGTTGTAACCCCATTATAGAAGGATATCAAGTTGGTCAGGCAAGATTTGCCCTTCTTTTAATATTTTCTATCATCAGATCGAGTGCCTTATCAGATTTCACAGAGGACCTACACAGCTAAGAAGTCAGATGCTTAATGCAAATCAGCATAGCACCACTGACATCAAAAGAGAGTGTTTGCTTTACTCCCTCTTCATAATGATATGCTAGGTGTATGCCTTGGTGCAAGATGCATATGTGTGGGATTCGGCTTAGGTATTGATACCAAGAAATTACTTGCTGATGTACTTTTTTGGAATGAGCATTGTACCAGTTACTCCAAAAACTTGCAAAAAGCTGTCTTGATTGTACTGGGGATTTGGCATGGGCAGAGGACCACACCTGAGTGGAGCTTGCTCTAGGAGTGGAGCCTACATTTACACTTAGTGCAATCTATCTCAACAAGAATTTTATTGCAGCCTAGAAATGAATCACGATCATGTCTTGGAATCAGGGACAAGTGTGTTGATTAAAGGTACTTGCAGTTTGTAAACAGTGTTCAGTATTGTCAAGCAGGCAGCATTTATCAGGCAGACATTTTGTTTTCTGAGCAAACTGGAAATGAAGTCTCATGTGCTGTATAACACCTCTAAAAGGGATTCACTACAGCAGGGGAACAGATGGCCAGAACCTAGTAGGCTGTAATACTGTGAAATGAGTGGTGTGTGCCGATGGAGCAGACAATGGGAGAGAGAAGCAGTAAACGGCATAGTAAGCATTTGATTGTATTTGAATGACAAGAAATTGGTTCCGGATCACGTTTATCTCCTAAATAATGTTGATATTTCATGAACATGAATGTCTTTGGTGAGAAGTTTTTCTTCTAAAACATAGGAATGTAAACGAATTGAGGCTTCTATAGGTGGTGCAAAAGGGTAAAAAGGCATTATGTCATTGGCATGAATTGTAAGTAAATTTATTGTACATTTTTAGAATAGTGAGATTTTTTTGGCTGAAAAAATCTCAGTACCCAAAAACTGCACAAAAAGGTGCTATACTTGTGAGAATTACTTTTTTCAGTGATTTATTTTTTTAATTTAGTTCAGTTCTCAAATAAAACTTTATTCTTTAATGTAATTTAATTTGATATCCCCCTTTCATTAACAAGATTTCCAAGTTTTTGAAATGACTAAATTAAATATTTCAATTGATCCTTAAACATATTCTTTGCTTTGTTAGTAACATACAAAAAATATTTTCATCTTTGAATGAGAAGTATTTTACATATCAAATTCTTAGAAGATTGGTGAAAGTTTCCTGCTTGTTCCTGTTGGTTGAGTAAAGTCTAAAAAGCAGAATAATGAAATTATTTTGTACATGTATTAATTTAGCAATAAATATACAAACAATTGTGATCTACCCTGCTTAAAAAAAAAAATAACCTTGTGGCTGAATTACTCTAAAAGTGTCTAAAATCTAATTTGGACATCAGTAACACTGAATACTAAGTAGAGTGGCTTCAACACGGCAGTTGCTGGTGGTTAAATATTGTAGATGGCTGAAAAATTCTCTGTAGAGTCTGGGAACAGATTTCTTTTGTCTGTTTGAAAAAGGAAAAGTGCTGTATTATAGATCAGAGTTAAACTGACAGCTAAATTAGTGAACTGCGAAACTGGCATCCTACATTCAGTTATAACAGCAAATAGTAGCTTGTCAGTCTGACCAAAGTTAAATATCTTTTCATGGCTATTGCCATCAATTCCAATGCGAAGAATGGCAATATTTTATTTTTATGGCTTTGAGGCTCAAGATAAACAGAAAAATGAGATACTGTATGTTATAGATGAGGCTTAGATTAGCTTCCTGATAAATTTGTTTTATTCAAGTTTTTTTCTTGTTGTTATTAGTCCCTCTAAGCTTTTGGAGTCACTTATTCCGAGTCACAGAATATTGTAATTTATTTCCATTAATCAATGTTACACCTATATATGTGGGGTTTGTACAATATAATGGGGTAATGAGGCATGATGTTTACTTTGATGCATTTTGTAGGAATACTCATCTCTGGAAGAAATGAACTAAAACTTCTCTTGGGGAGTACTTATTAATGCATTTCACTGAATATGCTTTTGTATTTTTACCTCCCTTTAGGAGAAACCTTTTTTTCCTTTGGTCAATTGAGTATGGCACAAGGGTAATAACAAGTCTAATGGATGCTGTAAACCACCACTTTTTAATGCATAACGTAATTGAATCGGAATATAGTGTCTATATTGATGGAGTCCCTGGTGCTTTAACAACTGAAATTATGATTAGAAAGATCCAGATAATGTTGAGTTCTCATACATTAAGCCCCTATTATACAATTTCCTTTCTACAGCACATTCACTTTTACTTTTGAATTATGCAATGCCATCTTGAGCAGTTTAATATTACACTGGAATCAAATTCAAAGCTTCAGGAGGGCTTTATCTTTTTTGTTGAAATACATACAGAATAAATTTGTAGTGGTGCTGTATGAGTAATGTTTCTCCAAACAGCTCTCATATCAAATTCCCCATTTAAGATTACATTCTTTGGCAGAAAGTTTATTGGAAAGGAGATGCTCATCTGTTAGCCAGCTGTTACTGAACGAAATGTTGAACAGAAACTGGCTTGGAGTTGTGTGCCGAGTGTGAGCAAGAGGGGCTTCTGCAGACTCAGATAGGTGGGCTATGTTCCTTTCATCTAAAATAGAAAATCTGCAGACTCGAAACAGAAGTGGGTTAGAGAAGGTGCTCTTAAGGGCTCCATAGCTCATCTGACCAGTGAACTGCACGTGAAATATGCTGTGCTTTCACACTTAGAGAAAACTCCTAAATTACCATAAGCTGACAAGATACTTCATATAAATTCCACAAATAGAAATTTCTAAGTTATGTTAGTCTTGCCCAGGTTGGTTGAAGTATTAATTTTCAAAATGGCTGAAAAGAAAATAATTCTATTCATTATTTCTACTGTCAAACAAAAATGCTGTTAGGTGACCTAGTTACTACAGTTTTGGATAAATGCAAGGCCACATGAGTGGTGTAGTCCCTAGTACTGAGTTGGGGCTGCCTCCAGGCTCCTCTGCTGTGATCTGCTGCTGGGCTTGTCCTGCAGCCAAGGGACCTGCACAGCACAGGCGTGGTGGCCAAGCTGCACATGCGGAGTGACACAGCACAAGCTTGTACCCACCCAGGGTAACTGCGAGGTGAATATCTAACTCCTTGATGTACAATGATGAACAAGTGGTTAGGGTTACTACAGGAGGTCACACCTTAAAAGACAGTAGCCAGAACAGTACAAACTGTGTGGATAAACTTGTCTCTGACTTGCATATAGTTGAGACAAATGCATGCCAAAGGACAGAATATAGTATCTGGGAAGAGCCTAGTGAAAACAGGCTAACCATCTCTCTTAGTTCAAAGCCTTCAAACAACAGTTAGGTAATGAAAACTTTTCTATTTTCCTAGAATAGCAGATATACCTCTTGATTCTTAATGTATCAGTGAAGCTGTAATGTGATGAAAATGAAGTATGGGCCCACACTGACTGCCTTTCAAATCGGCAAACTGGCATTTTGCTGGTGCTGTAGCTTGAGAGAAGTTGAAGAATTTGGATTTACATGTAATAAGAAGTGCTGTACTTTGAAGGGATCAGATTACAGAGGCAGCATATGTGTATTTAACCCTTGAGAGATGGAGCAAAACTGTGTAAGTCTTCATGTGCTAAAGCACATAAATTTATAATGAATTCTAATATGAAAAATCTATTGCCCCTGAGAAGGTGGACTTAAACTAGTAACTCTTGGTGTAACATATTCTTTGATTATTGGGCATAATGGGGAGAGGATGAAACTTTGCTTTTTTAATCTTGAACCTTTGGGGTTTTGATCTAACATTTATTCAAGAAATTACTGTCATCATCTCAGTGGATAGAACCAAGCTTCAACGACCCAAGCACTGATGTTCAAGTGAAAGCCACCAGAAACTGCATGAACGTTTGAGATGGCTGAGAATATAAAAGAAATTGGTAACAAAATGTTACAAAGTATAGCTGATGGTTTAATAGATCTTCATGTCTTAGCATTATCACTTTCCTTCATATCTGATAGGCATGTCCTGTTAATGAAATCTGCCTGTTTGTACACTAAGAATGTTTTAATCAGAACTGTGGACAAAGTACGATTTTTCTGAAGGTCTTGGAAAGTCCTAAGCATCTCTGTATTGATAACAAAAGCACAAAGTTTGGCTGAGACAGGATTTGACACAAATTGGGGCTGACAGAAACTGTCCTTTATCTGACTAAACTGTCTTGAGAACGTGGAGGTCATACTTAATTTTCGGAGGCTGAGATACAGAGTTTCTTCTTTTCTGAAGGAATGATGCAAAGACAAATTATCAATCATTAGTTTAGTTGAGATTAGCAGGCAGCCCACAATTTTCAGAGGTGAAAAGGTATGTATTAGGTATGCTCTGGAAATCTTTGTGCTGCTCCACTATATTCATAGAGATCCAGAAGTTTGTGATCTAACCATATTATTTTAATTGTGCTAGATGTCACAGAAATAACCCAGAAATACTGCATGAAAAATAAAATAAAATACTCCTTTGCTTCAATAAAGCAATGTTTTGTGAATGAGAGTCTCTTCATTTTAACTGATCTGAATTATGCACGGTGCAGAAGACCCATGCCAAAAACCACCAGCCAAATAGCCTGGCAAATGTTCTGACAAATTGCTCTTGCCAGGAAGAGTTTTGTAACTTTAGATGAGTATTAACTGAATGACAGTCTTAATTCTTCAAGTACTAGCTGGAAATAAAGGGGTTTAACTACATTGCATATTCAGTACACAAAAACCTAGAACTTCAGTAATGATGTGTGTGTACAAATAGATTAAAATCACTGCTTAGTACATTTGGGACTGTAAATCCCTCTCCATGGACTCCAACACCAGCATCACATAGCACAGATGTTGTTGTCTCTGTTTTGATTTCTACGAGATTGTTATACATTCTGCAATATCTTGGGAGCTTTTTACAATTCACAGTGTTTATCCCAAATGATTCCTGTTGTAAATTCTTGTTCGTTCTTGTTCCTCAGCAGCTTTTCTCTTGTAGTAACAAATTTCCTTGAAGTTAGCTGTCACAAGTGTAAGTTTTATCTACAAGTGCCCTTGGTGAAATTCTGTGGCTTCCCAGGCCTCTCACAAGTCTTAAATTGTTAATTAAACACAGGTGGAAAAGATGAGACATATTACTTCACATTCATGAAAGACAAGCAACCTCATGCGCTTGTGTTGCAACTCAGGTGTAATCCTTATTAACCCAATTAGCACCCAACAGGCAGCATGCTGTTTACAATACTGATCTATTGGAAGCTGCTTTGTTTTTTTTCCAATGGCTCTTACCTGATGTGGTGATTGGCCTGTGGTATCTTGTGCTACCACAAAGTTAAATTCAAGGCCTAATCCAGTTTCTACTAAAGCCCAAAAAAAGCTGCTGGCTGACATCAGGATAAGGCTAGTGGTAAGGGTTTTAAAAAAACCAAGCCATACATGCGAAATTAAGGAGGTGGAGATAAAAGTGAAGAGTGGACAAAACTGTACTGAAGACTGGTCTCTGTGGGCTATGGAGTAGATCCTACCCCAGCTTGCAATGCTGTGAAGATTTGCTTTGGCAGTGGAACACGTTAGGTTTTCCTACTTGAGAGATTGAATATCAAACCTGATAGTCTGGCAAGTTTGCATCCTGGGTGCTGGGTGGGAGATGTGAAGCATCTGTTAAGCTTCCTTCCTCTTCTCCTAAAAGATAAACAGGATACTGGTTTGTAGAGAGCTAACTTGTAACCTCTTTTCTGGTTGGATGGGACTATTTTTTTTTTTTCTCCAGCTTCTAGTAGAGAGCCCTGAGTGTAACTTTCTTTTCAGATGTTACTCCATAGAATGGGTTATCTGTATCTCTTCCTGTGGCATGAGTTGAATGAGTTAGAATAGTGGAAGGAACAAAAATTGTAGTTAAGAGTGCATATGCTACACTGTATTGCATCATAATTGCTCACAATTGTGTCTGCACACATGAAGTTGCACATGCCTGTACTGCTTGTTTTTTTGAAATGTTTTCAGTAACGTTTAACCAACAAGAAATGGTTGAGGTGAGCACAGCCAGGGTATTTTATTACATTCTGCAGTGTTCCTGCTGTGTTGATTTTTCTGGTCCCCAGGGACTGCACAACTGTCTCTGACCCCTCTCACCAGAGAGGGATGCATTTTTGTGTGTTCTTTCCTGACTGCAGTAATCCCTGTGAAGTTTGTATATACTCTCAATCATGAGTGGAAAGACAGGAAGAAGAGAGTGAAGAAAAAACAGGATGTCAGTATGCATGATGCACTTTCTGTTTGTCTCAAGTTCTTCAGGGCACTTGTATGACCAGAGTTTACTTCGCTGTAAGACTCAGTGCAAAGTTACACTCTGTAGCAAGCTGAGAAGCAGAAGTTCCCAAAAAGTTCTGTTCAGCAACACTGGGGCTTCTTAACGTCCACAGCACTGGTCAGGCAGCAAACTGACATTTATAAGTTAACAAAAAGTGATGAAAAAGTTTGTCTTTTTTGATGCTAGTCTTTAGAAGCTTAATACTATGTATTTTTAGCATATTTACTTTGAATATTAATGTAGGTCTGAAATAGCCCTATTAACAGTGCTGAGTTTTTTGACTCATTAGTGATGAGGTGGCGCATGATAGCATTGCTTAGATGATACAGTAAAAATAATAAAGGAGAAAATCCGCACAGAGAAATTGAAAAAAACATCTCTGTCAATCACTTCAAATCCCAAGTTATCTCAGGAGATGGTAAGTAAGTAGAGTGGGTTATAAATGTTCTGTGTGATTAAATTGATTATGTGATCTTAAATAGTTGACCTATATTATTCTCATAATCTCTTAATTATAGTAATAAGTAGAGAAAAACCTAAAATGGTAGAAGACTATATCCTTCAAGACCTGCTTTGTATTAAGCCTATGAATAACACCTATGAAGCTGATAGTTACTCACATGCATAGTATTAAGCAACTGCTTAAATACTTGTGGACTGTAGCTACAGATTTTAAAGTCAAGCTCCAGAAGTGATTATTCTGTATGCAAAAATACTATATGGCAGATGTGGTTGGTTACATGAGTCTCTACTCTCTTTTATTTGAATAATGAAGTTTCTTATTCATGACTCTTCCAGTAAACTTTGCAACAGCTGATGTTCCTAGGGATGACTAATGATAAATTCTTAGTATTTTGGAGTCTTTCCAAATACAAAACTTTTTGTGCATGTATGCAAGTATATGTACACATTAATGTGTGTATATTTTTCAACTGTGAAGAGTTAAGATCTCTATGCATATGTAGAAGTTGGGTTCATAGCAGTGAGCAGATATTTCCAGTTGTGCAGAGCTGTAAATCCTTACACCTACAGTTACAGTTTCAGACTCTTGAATGATGTTAATTACATGATAGCATGGTGGTTAGTGATAATTCAAACATGATAATGGTCAATATAAGCCAGTAATCCAGATTAATAAATTTAGCTTCCAAGTTAGTCATCTCTCTCTGAAAATCTTGGATTAAGGTTTTCAACTGTACTGGCCAACTGCCAGATTGACACCGATTCATCTTATCCTCAGAGCTTGTCTCGATTCTACCTGAGCTGCAGCCAAATTCATTTTTCACAAGGATACCTCTCTTGATTTGCCATTTATTTCCTCTGTGTCTGGGGCCCACATACTTTTTAGTGTGATCTTTGGTTGCGAAATTCAATCCCTATTTGTATGAAAACTGTAGAGCTGCGTATTTCTAACTAAAAGACAGTTATTTGTTTGGCTTGACTTATTAATATTCAATTGCATTTACTTTTAAAGTGAATTTGTTCGGTGCCCTAGAATGTTGCACAAAGGCTGCTTTTATAATGTAAATTTGATTTGATTGAAAATTCTGTAGAAGCCAGATGTATTTGGCAGTGATCTCGAAGTCACGCATTCTGAAGTTAAACCACAGATGACATAAATGAAAAAAGGCTACGCTTGTCTGTGTAGATTGTTTGGAAAAATCTTCTGTGGGTATGAAAACTAGATGTATTCTAATTCTCTACTGTATTCATTTGCACTGTATTAAGAGGGACATGACATCCTTTCTTCAACATTTTAATTAAGAAAGACTATGATGCTATTTACAAGTTCTATATTGTCTGTCTTCAGCAACCATTTTTCTTCACGTAAAGCTATGCCAATGTCAAGTAGAAGTGACTGCAGATAGGAGAGGATTTAACGTGACACTTTTCCCTTTTTCTCTTCTGTGTTACCTTTTCTGAGTAATCTACATCTCTGAAAGTGTACTGTCTACCACAGAAGCTGATTAAAAGATTTAAAAAATTAGAAGACATTGAATGATAAGAAACAGTAAAGGAAATAAATAGCTGATTTAATTATCGAGCTCTGTAGTGTCCTCAGCCTGAGCTAGAGCAGTCTTAGTGATGCTTATGCTTAGCATGGCACATAACGTATCACCAAGTAACTTCATGAGGCGAATGGCGTACCAGAAAGAAATTAGTATCCTGCCTGAAAAATAATGTTTGCAGTAGTAGTGGTACTATTAGAAAACTGTTAGGTATAAAAATGTAAAGCGTACCTTTGTTCAAACACTGTGGTGGTCTGGGAAACGTGAAGGAATAAGGTATTTCACTATATGATGCAGGCCATGATCTGCTGGGGAAAACAAAATCTTCTTTGGGTGATTCTGCTACAGTTCTGCTGTATGCTGTTAGGGCAGGCAAATGCTGGGAAGGGGCAATATCACTGTATGTGGCAAGTTGCTTGAACACTACCAAACTATTAACTTCCTCTGACATTCCTCTGAATGATGGTTTTTCCTTCCGTTGCCAATAAAAAGTTTGTGAAGGAAAATGTTATCATTATGTTCTACAGAAAATTGAGACTAAGGCATAGAAATTAGAAACTTTTAGTGCAATACTTAACTTTTCCAGAGCTTCAGGGTACTGGAGTCCCAAGGGAGTTTTTATGAACCATTATATATTGGACAACACATAGCAGCAGCATGCAACATCAGTCTCCACTTCTTTTTACTTCAAATACGTCATCTAATCCCTTTACCAACTAAGAAAACAGATTTTTAAAAATCTTTCTCTTGAGAAGTAAGGCCTAAAGCAAGAAATTAATAAGTAATAATGTATTGACTGCATTATTTGGTCTCTAGAGGAATAATTGTCAAAAATAAATTACATTTAAGAATGCTTAGAAGTCTGAAAAGAAACCAGAATTAAAGTGTAAGAAACATTTTCTTTGGAAAAGAAAAAGGCAGGAGAGACAAGCATGGAGAGAGGCTGAGGTGAAAAGCAAAATATTAGAAATAGAAAAAAGGGAGGTCACCAGGTGTGAATGCTTATCCTCAAGAAGAGGCAAGATAATAGATTTTATAGTCAAAGCATGGAGCTTCCAGAGTCATTTGCAGATCAGCTGATCAGTTCCTGCAGTGTATGACTTCTCAGTTTTTCTCTTGTAATTTAGTGTGGGTCGTTGTTGATTCTTGCTCCCTGCCCCCTTGCTTCTATTGGCATTCCCTTCTCAGCAAGGGAGTTTTTAATTTTTTTTCCAGAACCTAATTTTTTCCCAAGCATAGCTCTTTTTATTACTTCTGCTTTGTAACAATGTCCAGGTAAAGTTCCTGAGCATCGTAATATTTGTTTTTTAGGAACAGTGAATTGTGTGGGGTTTTTTTGTGCTTTTACTGCGGAAGCTACCTGCAAATACAGTGGAAGAAAATGAGGTGTCAGGTTTTGTGTAAGACTGTTTGTCAGATGGAAGATTCCCTTCTCGGAAAGGTGGATAGTGGAATACAATTTTTCAAATAAAACTGAATTCTCTGGGGACAGTACATGCTGTTTGTGGCACTCAGAAGAAGGAACTTGGGAATAAAGTTTCTTGAAGGCCTGTGCTCATATTTTAGCTTCTACTGAAAACTATGTGTGCTTGTGACATCTGTAAAAATACATTTTTATGGAACTGCTCCAGTGTGAGCGGCTTTAAAAAAGAAAATTGGGCAGCAAAGAATATCTGGTTTTGAGTTGTGCAATATGAACACATTGTGGTGTTGGATCATGTGATGGGCATGCTCCCTCTGCTTGGGTTATCTCCGTTGGGATGGAGCAGAGTCAAACTGAGGTCCTCTTCCCTTTTATATGGGAATGGACAAATTATTAAAGATAGTGGCTTGGAAGAGATGAGAAAGAAACCCCATGTTCAAGAAGAAAGGCAAGTGGAAGTGGCTTCTCAAGTGTCTTAAAAAGCCCAACCAGCCAACCAGACCCACACCTCTCTCCCACAACCCCAAAACAAAAACCAGAGCAAAATAACCTTCCCAACTACTTTATTTAGGATGTTGCAATGACTGTGTAATTGAGTGCCATATCCAGCGGATGCTTAACCTTCATCCAGTCCTACGTTGTCCTACTCAGCTGCCTGTGTAATGCTGTTGCAGTTTGTTCACCTATGATAGCAGAAAATACAGGCTGGCTGGAGTTTGCTTCTTTTGTTTGATTTTGAAGTGCATTGCACTGTATGTGCGGTTTATGGATGTTGGTGTAAAGCGCATAAATTATTTATTGCACCTAAAGACAAAGATTCTGAAACAGATACATGAGGAAAAGATGACACTTTAAAGCAGTAATGAGAAACGTTATCTTACAGTAGAATAGATGACATCAAAGGATGCAGTGCATTTTTTACACTAGAACCAAACTGAGTGTAAATTTGTCTTATTGGTTTCATTATCTTTTACTGCACTGATAAAAAAGCTAAGAAGGTCTTTCCTAGTGACAAAATAGTTGGGCACAGTCAGGAATAACTGTTCCTTTAGCAAACCAGGCAATTACTTGTACTGAGGTTCCTGAAAGTAGAAGAGTCAAAAAAAAAAAAAAGACACTACTATTTTGTGGCTTTGTGTAGGAGAGAAAAAAGTTTAAGCAGTGAGTCCACACAGTACAGTGAAAGGAACAATCATTCTGGGTTCTTGAAATGCAATGCCTTCATTTGTGTGGCGCGCCCTTTTTTATTCTTGAACATTTATATTTCAAGAACAAGTACAAGTCTAAAGCTGTACACTACCTTGTTTGTAACGCAGTTAACCCTGTGTCAAAAAGCTGTTGGCTATCCATGGAAAAATAGTTAGAGGCATTGGTAGATAACAAGCCATAACTACTCTTCTTTTTTTGACATTTCCAAGCAAATCTGTGCCAAAAATTCTTCATGGACAAATGGCAGAATTGTGTTACGTGGCCATGGCTCTGAAGACTATAGTAATGTACCAGATATGTGGTGCACCTGGGCTGTATTTACAAAACTTTCCTGTTTAAGATTTTACGATTGTAGATTGTGAACTACATACATAGTTTCTAAAATAAATATTGAATATATTGATTTCTAAAGATATTAAGAAGATTACAAACCAGAGACTATCAGCCCAAATGAAAAAATTGAAGATGTCTTCAGTTACCATTTTGAAAACAAAGCTTTCTTTTCTGTGAGTTGCCACCCTCTACTCCCATGTGCAGTTTCTTCATTGCAGAGGATTTCTATTAGGAGAGCCAGAGTCATGGTTTACAGATTTTCAGTTCTTATATTTGTTATTTTCTTCTTCCTAATGAAGCTAGAATAGTTATAGTATCAATTTAATTTAAATATTTTTGTTTGAAAATGCTATTGATTTCTAGGGATCTATTTGTAATTTACAGGCACTTGCCACACAGCTCAGCCAATACATTTCTATGATTAGGTTGTTTGGGAGCTGCTCATTTTGAATTTTCATGGTGTGTGACTAGTCACCTAACTCACACATTACTGCTTCTGTTTCATTTTTCAGCAGTAAGCTTTTAAAATGCAGGTGAATAAATAGAGGGAGGTTTATAACATGTGCACAGAACACATTTTCATGTGAGCCTCACATCTTCAAAGATACCACCTATGAAAATTTTTAGGCTCAATATTTCCAGGAATAAATCCAGGAACAATGAATAACACAGCAAATGAACAAAAACATTAGTAACTCACCTGAGGAATTGCTTTGCCCAGACGAATGGTGAGATGGGGTATAGGAAATGCTTAGTACATATGACTGTATTAGTTTGATATTTCAATATTTTCTATAAACTTGTATATAATAGTTGATGGAGCCTGTAATGACCAAAACTACTGGACTGCCTGGAATCTTTCTGTGTGGATACTCTGGGCTGACACAAAGTTCTTAGTCCTGCTCCCCAGCTATTTGATGTTAATTCATTTATTTCTAACTTGGTTGGGAAGCAGAAAAGAGCTAGCTTTTTCAGAATTAGACAAATTTGTGAGATGTCCCGAGCTTCCTATGTAATAAACACATAAAATAGTGTGCAACTTGCAACAAAAACTCTGTCCTAATAGTGTCTGTGTAACTTCACTCTTCTACTTGAAAACAGATACTTTGGCATATGCATGTTTGTCAGCCTTCCTTTACAGGTGAGCTTCTAATGAAAAAGATGAAAGGTGAATCAATGAACTGTTGTAAATATGGAGTAGGTATGTAGATTACACTAACTAGAATAGTGATCTGTTGCTGTATTATTTTTTTGTAGTGTGAGACACTTGTACTCGTGACAGCATAGTTGACCAAAACAGCTAGTTCATTGGAATTCATATTCCTGCCCAACAGACACTTGGAGTGTGGATTAGTGAATGTTAGATCTTTGTCTACTTCCCTCTAAAATTATGGCATTACAAAATGCCTGACAGAGGAAATATAATAAATTAATCTATAAAATTGCACTTCTACCTTTTTTGTTTTCCCCATTCTTCAGTCCTTTATACTTTTGATTTCTTTATTACCTCCCCATGTCTTAATTTTTCTCTTATCTTTGTCCTCTTTTTTCTTCATCTTGTTTTCTTGCCCTGTTCCTTCCTTTTCTTTGAATAAGAGCATCTCTCTTCCTCTCAGTCTTCCTCTTCCTGAACAGATGCTCCCCCATTTTCTCCAGTGTTCAGCTCTTTTGTTCTTTCTCCACCTAAAGGCCTGTAACCAGGGGCCTGGCCAGACTTGGTGACTGCCCCAGCTTGAGTGTTCTGTATGGGGTATTTTTTGTACCTACCAGCAGTGATGTATTGAAATGATAATGAAAAATCACCTCTGCATGTCAGCATTTTGTGCTACCTGTGGTAGGAAATACCTCTGTTTCTCCTCTGTAGTCTTTGTTTAATTTACACAAAATTATAACATGCAGTTTTCTATGTAAATCTGCATTGTTACATTCACATCAGAATTTTGTTGTTATATATGATTTGTAAAATCTGTTAACTAAGTCTAATAACAAGAGAGCAAAATTCAGTAGAGTGTTAATGTGCTGCAAATATTACTAACAGGATATGAAAGTCTTACCTCATGGAAGTAGAGTAATAAACTCAGCCTGTACAGTCTTTCTCAGTGTAAAAGAAATAATTTATGTCCTTTGTTAAGAATGTTAGGGCTTTTTAGAAGTGAAGGTGGTTCCTTTATTTGTAATGTTGCTGAGGTTCCACTTCCTTCATGAACGGTGATGAAAGGCTACCTTTGAAATCCCACTGGTTGCAATGGCACGGGGCAGGACTGAAGAGGAGGCCGTGACCATGGATGGGTTTTTAACCTGAAATACTGGACATGTGAATATTAGTAGCATATTAGTGATGCAATTATATTTTGAGAATATTTTCAAGCATAATATTCAGTATGGAGCAATGAATTCCATTTTCAAGGCTTCTGTTTTGTTGCGTGAAAATTTAAAGGTGTACAGATGCTATGCTGAAAATTCTTGTGTTCATTTCAGTGAGAATTTTGCTCAGATAACGACTACAGATGTATCATATTTTATTGTTGCCTCTAGGTTATCTTTTCAAACAGAAAGCAAGAAAGGATTTTAATTATGGCTTTCTCTGCTTTATTTGTCCTGATTCTTAATTGTTTCTGTTTTATAAATGCTGTTGTCCACCGAAGATGCTTAGTGTGCTAAGAAAATATCCGTTGTGACTTAATAAGGAAAAAAATGTATTTCTGGCTATGCAAAATTCCTGCTCACCATATGTTAATGTGAAACATGGCTTCTTTTTCTTTAACGAACCGAGCTCTGTGTCAATGAAGTTGCCTAACAGTGCTCTGATGCAAAGGGCTGGTACAGACAACAAGCAAAACCACAGCAAAACTGCATAAAGCCCAGTTAACTCAGTACAGGTTATTTATCATCTGATGTAGCAGAAATTTATTAGCTGCAGGTAATAGTTTAGGAAAAGATATGATTTTGTGTGTCAAGTAGATGTCGTGGAGGAAAATCTTAGGCTGGCTTAGAAACTGCGATTTCCATGTCATTCCAAGGATTGGCACAGGCAGAGCATATTGCCTTCTGATTAAATCTGGACATTTTGCAGAACTGCAAACATGGTAAGCAGTGAACACGGGAGTCCTACAGATCCTCAGAGAATTCCCTGTACTTAACTGAAACCTGCTCAGCAGACAGGAAGCAAGGGGAATCACAGTCAAACAACATCAGGATTTTCTTGCAGAAGAACAAGTGGGCGTAAATAATGTATTCACCAATATGCTTATGCAGGAAACTGGATGAATGTTTCTAACAATCAGAGAAATTGGGTCCTGGAACAACCTTATAGTCAGAGTAGTAGGGGCAGAATCCGTTCTGGGTATTGGATATTTTTTTTTTTTTGCATTACGAATGGGACTACGACTTTAGCAGGAGACAAAACTTAATGCTTCATTTGTTCCTACATGGGAATAGTTCTGGGGCAGGGCATAACAAGTGTGTGAAGACATGATAATGGGGTTGCTTAAATACTCTGTTTCTTATGTGAAAATTTGGAATGAGCAAAATTTTGCCGTCTCAAGGCTGCAGTAGTTATCATGGAACATCTTTTGCTACAGCTGTATTCTATGTCAGAAGAACCTGGTGAAGTCTCCTTGGGGGTACTGAAATCAGTGTTGTGAGTGCTCCCCGGGCAATGAAGCACTGAATGTACCTAAAACTCAGTAAATAGCTATTGCTCATTTTGCTCATTTTACTGGGGACTTCAGGGGCAGTCACAAGATAGTAAAGTAGGCTCTTGAGCATACACCAATGGGTCAGTGCACGTTCCAGATGTTGGGACTTCTTGCATTAGCTTTAAATTAATGCAAATTTGCTGGCACTGTCCGTAATTTCCATCAGTGTGAATATTAGTTGGACCAAATGTTGTGCAGTTTCACGTGCAAAATGGAATGTTAATTACTTATAAAACTGCAATGCTTTTACTCATATTTTTGAGCCAGTTTTTTTTCCTCACAGCCAGTGCCATAACTGGATTGCTGTTACTATAGACTAAAATGACTTGGTTCCATATCACTGTTCACTAGTAGACAGTAAATTCTAGGATAAATTTCTGAAATGCAGATTTGTAGAATATAAAGCAAAAATCTTATTTGTGCAGACAATATTTATATGCAGATAGATACTCACTGCAGGTCACATATATATATAAAATAGGCATGCTGCAAATATTTAAGTGACTTTACTGTGAATATTAAGTGGCTCTCCATTTGTAGTTTCCTTAATGAAATGATAACACCTTAGCGACCAATTTTTATCATGGATTGCCTTGCATAAAGAAAGGTTCATCTCCACACGTGGCCATAAAAAAATTGTTTGGTAGGAAGGGACAGGGAGCAGAGAGTGCCAGATAAAATAGCTTCTGTGGCCTTAGTGAATTTGAGATGAGCAAGTTAACCACGTGTAGAAGTCTGGTCCCTTGGTATCTGGATTACAAGAAGGATTTGAAAGTAGAGGGTTTATCCTTTGATAGGAACAACTTAATTGTATCTATAAAATTATGTTCACTCATCACTTGCCTTTATGTACTTATATTGTATGTTAACCACAAAAAAAGGCAAATTAAATGTTCCGTGGTTTTTAGCAGGTGCATTTTTCCGTTGTTGAACTCGGAAAGTCCAAAAGCTGTGGTTGAGAATTCAGCATAACAAAGTTCTGTGTTTTGTCCTGCAAAGAAATGTGGTGTCCCTCCAATTTTCCTTCTGAGCCCATCAGCCTTCTGCTCTTCTAGAAGAAAAGTAATCTTACTGTCAGCCAGGATAGCAAGAAATGCAGTAGCACCCTGATTTCATGCAGAGCTCTGAAAATGGTGCTTTATGTTTATAGGCCCTTTCTGTTATAGGCAGCATCTCTGTTCTGTTAAGCTGAGCAATGTAACTGCAGACACCAGATGTGGTGCCCTGGCTCTGCTTCCTTTTTGTGCTCTCTTTGGAGAACTCATCTTGGTGTAGGAAAAATGCATGAGAACCTTTTCACACTTGAATGTAGGAACTTTGATTTTGAGAATACTCAATACAACTATGAAAAGAGATCTTTTCTGCTACTCATACCTACAAAAAAGCAGGGTACAACCTAGTTCATGCTAAATATATAGTCAATAAAATCAGTGGTGTGTGGTGAAATATTGCTAATCAGGAAACGTTCAGGAAAAGAATCATCAGATGGTGTCATTTTCCTCTGTCATAAATTGTTTTGCTTTCATTCAATGCATTTTGCATTTTCAGTGTGCTCAGGCACATTTTTGAAAATATAGTGGCAAATTCACCACTTCATAGCTGTTTACTTGTCTTTTAATGTAAGGCTGGTTGAATGATTCATAAAGAATAATAAATGTATTTTCCTTGAAGAGAGTAACAATCCAGTGATATATTGTGCATGAGCTGTTTTTCTGTGCATGGTGAAGTTCGATGTGCCTTGCACTCGCTGAACATGGCCACACTACTCCTCTATGGTATTTGTATGTATGGGATGCATTATGCTGACTGTGCAAAGCCTACAGAGCAGAATTTTTGTGTATGCAGTTACTCTGAGGTCTCTGGGAAACTATGTATGTGTCAGTCCTTATGCATGTGCATACAGCTATTGGGAAGGCACTACTTGTATTCACTGACTTCAACCGAGTTTCTTAAAGGTGGCAGAGAGGAAGTAGTGATGCTTAACTGATGCATCTTTGCTAGAAATTTTTTTTTTTTCTGAGGTTGATTTTTTTTTTTGGTTGTTGTTCCAAAGTAACTTTAACCTTGGCCTTCACTCTATGGAGGAATGACTGGTTGATTTAATAGCCAAAAGGTAAAGCACGGGCTTGGTTTTTAGGGGGGAGTGGGAGAGTTAGCTGTGTTAGATGTTTCTTGTTTTCTGATCAGAGCACTGTTATTGTTAGAACAGGGCTTTTTCAATGCAAGGCTTGCTTGCTGTAAGTATGCTCCAACAAGGGCGAAGGCCCCTGGGTAATGTCAGTGACATGCGTCTGACAATGAAGCACAGCAAAACCTGTACCAACAGCACAATCTTTCCACTGCGTTACAGTGCTTTGATCTGTATGCAATCTAAAGAGTTGCTTTAAAACAGGAATGTCTGCAATTCTGTATGAGGAGCAATGATGGAACTAAATCTGGTTTAGTTAAAGAAATTTTCTTAAAGATTGTTTTACTGTGGAATTTTAAGGGAGTTTTTCAAACCGAGCTCCTGTTGAAATCAATAGGAGTTTGACTATAAATTTCCATGGGATTGGAAAAAAACTTGAATGCTTTTGAAAAATCTCAGCAATTATGTTAATGTGAAATATATTCCTATTCTGTCTTTCTGTGTACTTTGAAGTTGTGTACTTGGTAAACTACTGATTAATAGCTTAATTCAATTATCTATAACCACTGAGGAAAAAAATATGCTGGAATAGCTTTGTGCGATTCAGAAAGTATACTTGTTCATCGCTAATTGTTGCTTACAGTCACAGAGGGTGTTATATTTTATTAATAAAAAGTTACAAATTAACCCAGAAAATACAGAGCTATTATATAAATCAGTGGTATCTTGTCACCTTGAATACTGTATACAGGTGCCTCGTTCCGTCTCAGAAGACATATTGTAGAATCTGTGAAGGTTTAGGTTTACAGCAAGGTCAGTGCTTAGATTGGAGATGTAAACTAAGATGAAATGACAGTAGTTTTTAACTGGGGTTGACAAGTCATCTGAGTATTTCTAATTATTCCAATTCATAAAATACAAGAGAAAAGAGATGCTAAGTGAAATATAGATGCAACAATCTGAAACGTGTTAGAAATACTTTGTGGCACATTTAAGTCATATGACAAAAGGGAGGCTCAAAAAGATGCAGATTTTCGTAAGTGTGATATGCTTGGGATTAGATGGGATGAAAGTGTAAGAAGATAAGACTAAGTTTAGCTTCCAGACTGTGGGCATAAAACTGAGGTTGCATTTAATTGTTTGTGGTGAGGTACATGATTCCTTGATTGCAAATGCAGTAATTAGATACCAGAAGAGTTGTAAATGAAAGGAATTAAGTTTACAATGTTTCCTTTGGTTTGTTTTATTTAATCAAATTTGCATGAGATTGGAGCATGTATCTTCTGGTTCAAGTTTAAAGTTGGATGGCAGCTATAATC
>Ga0181612_102108_pt1 | contig 19514 bp, 6 predicted proteins | sample HoacroProtozoa21_FD_119630 | JGI IMG/M metagenome (GOLD analysis project Ga0181612, IMG submission 119630) | Hoatzin crop microbial communities from Cojedes, Venezuel. Combined Assembly of Gp0051906, Gp0051904, Gp0051908 | reverse complement strand
TTTTGTGTTTTTTTTTTTTTTTTTTTTTTTTTTTTTTACTTACTATGCAATTTTAAACTACTTGAAGAATGCTAACTTGGGAGGTCATGTAGGTTACTTTTCAGAGTCTGGGTATCAGGTAAACATCTTTATGGAATGAAGAGCCACAAGGTGCATGACTGATACATTAGACAGTTATAACAAAGGAGAATTTCAGAAATCATTCATATGACTTCGTTGTGAAAAAGACTGTGTGGGGGAATCCTAGTTATTCTTCACCAGACTTCTGGCTCAATTTTTCCCATAGCCAGAGTTTCACATTATACAGTAAAATTTGTGCTAGCACAGCTTTGCTGTCAGTTGTATGAAGTAGTATTAGTTTAGCAGTCACATGTCAAAAGGCATGCATTGGCTTTACTGGTGGAACATGGTGCAGTTTTGGGCACATTGTGGAAGAAGATGAGGACGGGGAGGGGCAAGGAAATATATTTATACAATAATTTCTCATTTGAGTGTGATAGAATGATGCCAAACTATTTAAAATTCATTTGAACAGGTTTTGAGAACAGATATTTAAGGGTATATAGAAGTAATCAGAAATGGCTGGATTACTGACTTGATGAGTTCGTATACTTGTCAGCATGTATGTGGTTCATTATTGCAGCTCATCTACTAGCCTGCTGCTGTTGCAAGGGAGGAGGAGTCACTGTGCTAGCCTGTATATTTTACAAGATGTGGTCAGAGGGAAACACAGATTGTGCCCCAAAGAAAATGCATAGATATATGAGTGGGTGTCAACAAAGTCAGTGAAGCTTTGCGATTCCATCTAAAACAGGCAGCTGACTTTAGTTCATGCTTAACCCAGCCTGCTTATGGAGTGTAGCCTAAAACTTATTGTTATCCCTGTCAAGGCAGGGCCTATAAGCTTTTTCGTATTTCCAATGCTATTTACACAACTTGGAAGGACAAAGTCCTAGATTCTTTGATAGAAGTGTAGTGGTACAGGAATAAGAAGATGAACTGGTTGGAAAAAACAACATTATCTTAGCTAAATCTCTGATGCTTAATCATTCTTCCTCCAGAGTCTGGAAAACACAAGGCAGTGCTGGAAAACTGTAGCTCTACGTTTAAGTACTCTGACAGTGAAGTACTGAGCAAGAGAGAACATTCCGAGTGAGTCCCAAAATAGAAGGCAGTTAAGTACGTAAGTCCGAGAATTTAGCGTTATATGGAATCTTGAGTTCAGACTGTGCCTTAAAATATCTGAATGCTATTTCTTCAGCCATTATTCTGTCAACTCATTCCCTACACTCAGTTAACATGCTAGAAAAGCAAACTGAATGAAAAGGATGTCAGTACCATCGGCTAATGGCTTTAATTATTTCTTTTCTTCAGGTTGTGTTATTAGAGTCTTTGTCGCAAAGACCTGGAAGAGTAAATAGCTGAGACTTCCAGTGTTCCAAGTGGTGCAGAGCGTACCTTGTGAACCCTTGGGCATAGTACAGAACTCTTTAGAAAAATATCCAGGATACTGTAAGCAAAATCTAGGGTATTTTTTAGAATAGGTCTGACTAGTCCTATATATCATCTAAGGAAGAGGTTGCCTTCACTTGGTGATGTATGTAGAAATGAAGATTGAGGACATGTGAAGAACACCAGGCAGGTGTTAATTATTTTATTATTATACTTACTACCAGCAAGACTCTACCAGGAAAAAGTAAGTTTTTATTTAAGGTTCTGGTTAATGTTGCCTGTTTAAATTAGTGATATATTCTAGAGGGACAACAATGTAGAGACATGCTTGGGTGTGGGTTAAATGAAACTCTTGGGATGGAAAAAATTAGATATCATTCGACATGCACTGCGTTAGTAGGTGAGTGGGGGCAGTGGAATACTTGGCCAGCCCACCACCTTTTTAGGCACAGAGCAAGCTCTAGGAGTTGGTGACATTTTTGATGGGCTGGGGTAAAGATTAGTTGATTTGGAAGTAATACTGATATCTGTTAAAGAAAATCTTCTCTCTCTCTCTGCTAAAATTCACAGTTCAAGTCTACTTTAGGATAACATTTTCTTTAAATTCTTTTGCTTAGGAATAAAGATAAGTGTGTAAAAGAAATGTATTCCCAACATTAGTTTACAAAAAAACCCAAACAAACCACAACAGATTGTTAATAATGTAATCATTTGTTCTCCCTGACTTCTAGACATAGCAGTGTTACTCTTCCATAGTAGATATATTTCCATAGTTGTCCTTCTAGATTGGATCCTCTGAAAACCTTAAGAAATCCTGGATTTATCAGGCACAGGAAAAATGAGATGGGAGAATGTATATGTCTTTGTCTTCTTTGTTTGTTTAATTCGGCCTGGAGAAGTTGAAAAAATAATATATTAATGAAGAATAGTACTTTTTGTCTTCCTGTTCTACTTCTCAAATCATTGTGGGAATAGAAAAAAGCTTTGCTTTAAAGAGCTTCTAATAATAATAGGTTGTCTTGCAATAGATTTAGAAAGAAATGTGTCTAGATCAGGTTAAACTTTGAGATACAAAAAGAAATTAATATCAAGATTTTTTTTTGGACCAGCAACTTGCTGGTGTTTATTAAAGAAAATGCCAAACGGGAGAAAAAAAATCAAAGGTGTGGATAATTTTAATGTGTTTAGCTTGAGAATGTTGTTTCCTTTCTTGAAAAGTCACTTCTTCCATAGTATTTATTAGAAGTTAATTACTCTTCTTTTACTCAGATTTCTTAAAGGGAATTCCATGTAAGAAACAGCTCCTGAGAGAGAGCATGAGAGCTCTCTGAGGCTTTTACTGATGTACCACTGACAACGAAGAGTTCAAGATGATGACATATCATTTCAGTTTTCTATTTATGACTAAGTAAGTTTATTTAGCTCTTGTGGTGCTTGCAAATTTTGCATATTCTTAAACTATTTCTTTCTTACTCTTTTAATTACATAGCTAATCTTACGACTTTTGAGTGGATTACTGTGATGTAACCATAACCCTGCTAGCAATTGCTGCACACTTTCTAGTTAAAATTTATCTTCTGTGTTTACTATCCAGGGCTAGACATAGGCATATTATCACCAGCCAAGCAAGCAGATGCTATTAGGAGTGGAGTGCAACAAACCTTATCTTGCTATCTGTTTTATTAATTCCGGATCCTGGGAAGACTTGCAGTCAGTGAGAAAAGAGTGCTCCAGGGGAAGGAGGGTCATTCGTGTTATTGCCTCATATTCTTCTTTTCCCTCCTTCTCTTATGAGGGAAAATCTGCCTTATGCCAGTTAATGTCAGTGGAACTCTGTGGAGAGGCAGTGCCCTACCTGTGCGCAACCAGATGTAAGATCAGACCTCATTTCTTTAAAGAAGATCAACTTGGATTAGTTGAAGTAATAACAAAATGCTTTATGTCTTTACATTAAGGCTATGATCCTACAAGTGGATCAATGTGATGGATCTTTACACCTATGCTAAGTCCCAGTGATTCTAATTAAACTTGATTATAGGATCAAGCTTAACATACTTGGTGTTGTTTCAGCAATGAGCTCTGGACAGATGGACCCTTGTGCTTTCATTGAATCCACTGAATAGAATAGGGCCTGGTGCAGCATTGGCAACATCAAGGCCTTGTTTTCTGAAAATGTAGGTAAGAGATCTGTACAAGCAAGGTAACTATACTTCTGGGTAGTTCCTGGTCTCATTGCTTTATTTCTGTCAATTGCAAGCACATTAATTCAAATGATGGCTGGTCTAAACTCCTCTAGTTCATTTCAAAAACAAGGCAAGATGCATTGAAGAGTGATTTAAAATACGTTATACTGCTATGAAGAAGACTGACTTTCTGAAGAAATGTAGGTGGCTGTGACCTAAAGTTGCTATGAATAGACATTAGAAAATTGAGGCTTTGGAGATAATTGAAGCATTTTCACATGCAGCTTTGGGGTGTGCAACTTCCCATGATTCTAGGAAAATCAAATTCCTACAAAAGGCTTTGCAAATATAAAACAAACAAACAAAGAGTTTGAGAGGCACAACATAGCTCAAGTCCTAGTCTGCATTTGGAGGAAAGGGAAATGTATTGCAAAGGATGAATTGGCTGTGGGCATCCCCAGAGAAATCTTTGCTAAGTAGGAGATCTGTGCTTGAAAGACTGCTGCAGGGATGTCTCTGTTGTGTGCTTTTGAGGTGGGATTTGACCTGCCTTTGGAAAGCCTGCTGCTACCAGCAATAGTAGATTGCAGATTTGCTAGCAGCTCCCAGCAGAGTGTGCAAAAGGCAGAAGATTGTGTCCATTCTCCTCTGTGTCATGGTACTGACAGACTGGTCTTACCGTGTGTTGTGGAAGTTGATGTGTGTGACTCACAAACTTTTGGTTATCCTCAACCAATTTTAGTTTGCTGTTTTGAAATCTACAGCAAAACCTGACAGAAACGGGAATTAAGTCCTTTGCCTGAAAATATGTACAGCTGCAGTGCCATGTCCAGTCATGTAGTGTCTATACATCAAAGTTTTCTTTAGGTCTAATAGGTTTTGTGGACATTATAAACAACTATGCCAAATGATCCTGAAACAGACTTCATCAGGCACTTGGTCTTAGATGGTAATGATTTTTGGTCATAATTAACTTTGATGGCTGTTTTTTCTCTCAATGTCTTTATCTCCTCTCAGAGACAATAGCCTGCATATGTAACTCTGTCAGGGATTGAAGTCCTAAGTAGTTATTAACCTGTACTTAGTATGCAATGTCTCCAAATTAAAAGGGCAGATCTATCTTCATCTAATGAACACTTAAAACAAGAGAGTTACTAGGCAGGTTTATAGCTAGCTCTGATTGCATTCTCCTTGCTCTGCTGGGACTGACATCCCCAGGAGAGAAGAGAGCTTAAGAACTTTTAGAGAAAATGACAATTACATCAAACAATATCAAGAGAAAGCCATTAAAAAATGTTAGTGCTGATACCAAATATGTCACTGCTTCCCCTTCTCCCTTCTCTTCACTGCCTGCCTTTCCCCACCCCCAGTTCTTTTATTCTTGTGCTATGGCAAACAAACTTGCTCTTGTGTGATTTAGTGCAGCTTCACATTGCTTTGATTCATGTTCTGATTTTGAATCCTGTGGTTCAGAGATGGCTTTTTGCAGTGTGTTCCACATAAGGTACTGTTGCTTAAGCATAAGTGAGGAAGTAAGAATAGTATCTCTTTTTTTCCGTCTTCTTTTCTTCTTCTTTCCTTTCTTTTTTCTTTCTGCACCCCCTCACCCCCCCAGCTTTGAGTGGGCTGTCCGTAATAGGGGCAAGCAGGGAAGTTAATTGCACATGTTCCGTTTGGGATACCTTTTTAACTAGCTGTAACTTAAAATTTCATGTATCTTCAGGATGTTCAGAGGCATTTTCTCTTTTTTGAAGAAATCTGTTGGCATTCTCATGTTGTCTGAAAATGCACACAGTGTAGAAGGGCTTATTTCCATACTGGAGACTAGTTGTAAAGTTAATTGTGAAATGGCTCTTCTGACTGGAAAGTGAGATTATTAGGTATCTGAAAGAGCAACAGCAATTAAATTCTTGTACTTCTCTTAAATTGCTTAGATAAATAAATGCTGGTGCTTTTTTTTTTTTGATAGTGTAATGCATTTTCTTGTAAACACTTAATGTTACAGTTTAGCCTGTTTTTATGTTATAGAGCAAACACTGGATGTCTGAAGGACTTAAGCTGAATCAATTTGGGTTAAGTAGCTTCGAAGCATCTTGAAATGCATTTGCTGAAATCCCACACTGTCAGTATGACCTCAGATTTGAACCATTTATTATAATCACATAATGAAATATTCTCATAGAAATATAAACCACTTTCAAGTAGGTTTATTACCTAGTAAGTAGTTTGCAGTTAGTGAACTTTTTTCTTCTTTGTAAGAAAAATGAGGCTAGAAACTACTGAAGAATGTGTGGAAAAATGTTTCGGAGCCTTGATCTGTTTTCTGTACCTATGTTGTCACCAGAGGCAAACACTAAGGTGCAGTTAATGGAGGAGAGGGCTGAAGTGTACTGGGTGGGTATTTGAAATGTGATAACCTGAATTTTCTTTACATTTGTTTACCTCTGCTTGCTGCAGTGTTGACATGTTGGTTTCACTGAAGGCAACTTTTACACAAGTGTTAGAAATGTCTCTAACTAATGGAATGCCTTACTCGGCGTGCTCTCATTCATTCCCTCTTGACTTGTTGCTTGCTTTCTTCTGTCTGTTCCCTACACACTCCACAAACTTCTCTCTCCGTGCTGGAAGTAGTGCAGTGATGGAGCAAAGCATGAAAATGAAGTGTAGTAATCTAAAAATAATAAGGTTTACCCTTCTCCTGTCCTATATTCTTTCTCTCCATCATGAGATCCATCTAATAAGTCAATATTGAACTGCAGTATCCTTAAAGACTATGTGATTGAGATAGGAGAGCTTAGCTTAATAGGACCTGAGCTGAATGTGGTCATAATAATGATGGACATGGTGGAAACATATCAATCTTATATCCTCATTATCTTTGGAACCATGGCCAAATTCTGTAGGACACAAGTACTTAATAACCTTAAGAGTTGCATAAGTAGCCCAATGTTTGTTCTTTTATTAAGCATGATAGATAATAGTAACAATTAGATGAATACACCACATCTAGATATTAACAGTAGATCCAGTTGTTATTTGCACCTCTGCCATGTGGGTAGATTTTGATTTAATATTAGAGAAGTGCAATAATAGTCAGGGTAATAAAATTGTATACTGTATTATGAGGCATGCAGACTTTAGATATAGCAGACAGTACATTATAACTTGTTTTCATAACATGCAGATTATCAAATCATACTTCAAAAATATGAATATTTCATAGGTATAATACAACAGAAGTATTTTGAAAGAAAAAGGTGAAGCTGAGGTCAGTTGGGGATTGCCATTCGCAGGCTGTCCTTAACTCTGTTTATTGCTTCCCTGTTTCCCAGCAAATCCAGTGTTTAAGAAGGATTGTAAGACCCATGTAATCATTGAGGATTTACTTCCTTTGGTGCCTCAGAGCTGTGTTCAGCAACAACACTGTTGTATTTGTTTTTTAAGCATACACCTCACCTTTACAAGGTACAGATGGATGTTACCAGGAAGTATTTTGGCTAGCAACAACTGTAAATTGTTGCTTGAAATTAACATTTGAAATTTAGGTAGACGTAGGTTCAACTTGTGGTCTTGCACTGACAGAAGGCACTGGAGTTCTGAAGGGATCTTAGGTACAACTGATGTAAATTGGGACTCTGGCTAATGAGGTCAAGAGTCTCTTTTTCACATTTCAGATTTCACAAAATCTTCTTAATTCTCAGTTTTGGTATTAGAATATAGAATAATTCTAAATGTACAATAGTTAGGCTAAGGTTCAGGTTAGGCTTAAGGCTTGTAGTTTGGAATAATCTTTGCTGCCAAAAAGTTCTTCTGGTGTCTGTAGTGAATAGAGAGCATAATGCTCTGATAAACTGCTTAATATTTCTTAGTGCTTAATGTTTCTGAAAATTATGTGGTGTAGACTGGTGGATAAATTAAACTAATAGTTTAACTGAAGGACTTTAGAACTGCAGTTTACCTCACACTCTTTCCAGTCTTTCTGTAACACAGGTAAAATATAGAAACATTTGTGTTTATTCATATGTGACTTTCTTCTTACTTGCATAAGTTAAGTGTCCTTAACACAAAAAGGAAAAAAAAAATTGCTAATGGGAAAGGTGTATTAGTGAAAGATCCAAAACTTCCAGAGGATATTCTTTATAAATGGAAATTTTAATATTAAATTGCTCCATCTAGTGGCAAACTGCTAAACCTGATAATTTTTCTTTAGTGCTGATTATCCTTTAGTAATTATTATTCCTTTTAAGAATTTGACTGGATTCTTCTTCTTTTCCATGGGAAGTTCTCTGCCAAGGGAACTCCACATGTGACAAGGTACAAACCTTGATTTTTCTTCCAGTTAGTTCTGAGGATTTTTGCTGTTTACTTCAATGGAAGCAAGCCTTACGTGTCAAAGTGCCTGAACTGCTTTTGAGAATTTGGTCTTTGTGTCTCCTTAAGGAGAACAAGTTCTCCTTGGGGCTAAGAGGGAAAATGGGGAAGCCGGATTGCATAAATAATTAATACAATAAAGATGAAGTCTCTGATTCTTTGGCAAAGAGTTAAAATGCACAGTGAATCATGTACTGAGTACATGCATCTTGTGTTCTAACATGAGGTAAGTTTCTGTTTCAGATTGTTTTATTCGGACCTTAACTAGCATTGATACTGTACTTTTTGTAATAATAATGAACTAGTTGAATTATTTGTTAATGTCAATATACTTTGTAAGCAATTGGAATTCTTACGCCAACTGAGGTGAAAATGCCTGTGTTTCCCAGTTATATGAAAATAGGCAGAAAATTCAAAAGGAAAAAGTTCGAGAGGTTTAATCCAGATATCTCCAATGCCTTCTTCCTTTGCACACCTTGAAAAGACACATTCTGACAAAAAAGAAGGGAGCTCTTGAGGAAGCTTGCATATTTCCTTCTGCCCACTGCTGTGATCCCTTGTGCAGCTGGCTTTAAGGGAACTCATGCGCTTAAGAATGCAAGATCATAGAACAATGAATCAGTTTCAGGGTGGTAGCGTGCTGTTGTTTTTCTGAGTAGAGCCCCAAACTGTGCAGCCAGCAGCTGAAGTCCTGCAGAGAGACAGAAATATTTAAAAATAAAAATCAATAAAAAGGAAAAGAACTAAAATCGTTTAAAACAAAATTGTAAGTATTAGATTTAAAAAAAAAAAAAAGTTGGCTGTTCTTGAGAGTGTAACAGATGCACTGGACTTGCTAACTCCCTATCCTTTACTTCTGTAATTCGTTTTTCAGTTTTGGTTAATCTGTTACATAAATAATTTAGACACCTTTAATTTCCTGATAGATTAATTTTTACTTCTCGGTCCATGTCTGAATACTCCTTTTATATTAAGAAACTGTTCTATAACACTAGAAGAGTTGCACTTTATTCCAAGACTGTTGTTGTTATTATTATTCCCTTGAATAATGGAACGTAAACCTTGTAGTATACTTTTCCAGACTTGCTCTTCCCAGTTAGGTTGGTCTCTTAAAATTGCAGATCACTGTTCCTAGCCTCCTTTCCCAGGCAAGTGAACCCCTTAAATATCACAATTGCATAACTTCCCTACATGTGAACGAAAGTTTCGTCGCAGCATGCATTTTTAATGTCAGCTGCTATACTTTTGGCTGAACTTGCAGTATTTGAAATACAAGCTAACACATTCAGAGAATAGTGCATGAACAAATAATTAACGTTGGTGTGAATTGGAAAGGTACTTTTCATCTTCTGTCATTCTTACATAGCTGAGGCCTTCTCAGGCAATAAAGCCAGCTAGATGTACCCCATCTCTGTCTTTTTCTAACGCCTGATGGATTTTGGGCTATTCTTTCTGAAGAATGTAATTCCTGCAGATAATCTTTATCAGTGTTGCTGTGGTTGAGTTCCTTCCCTGGTACTGCCAGCTACAGCAGTACTGACAGAAAACTGAATAAAAAGCCTTGGCCTTTGCACCTCTTTCTATTGGACTGGGGAAGCTGAGAGGTATCAGTGACTCTTTTTTCTTTTTTTTTTTTTTTTTTTTAAACTGGTGACTTTCATGGTTCAAGGCAGGGAGGCGGCTACTAAAGGTTTTGCAAAAGTGAAGAAAAAAGACTGCTGCTTGAATAATTACATTGTTTTAAATATATATACATCCCAAAGACAGTTTAGTCTGGAATGGTAGCTTTCATCCAGTTGTCACTTGGAATTATATGATCATTTACACCAACCTTACATGAATTTCGTAAGTATTGCTAATTCAGGTATGTATCCTGTCTATTGAAAAAAATCATTTCACATGTGGAGTTGTCTGTTTTTAGTATTTCTGAACAGTTTTCATTGGGAAGTGAGACTAATTTAAAAGGACTTGTCTTCTCTTACAACTAGTTGGAAACGAATTAATGCCTATTGTATTTTGAGAGGGGTTAGGTTCTTGTCCTGGTTGTTTTGGCGAATGGTCTGTATTTATTTTTAAAGAAGGGTTTTTTGTAATAGTATCTAGCCATAGATTACTCCATTTTATCTACATCACTCTTTTAAAAAGTGCCCATCTTTAATCTGTTATCAAGGTTCAATTGGCAAGTTTTATTGTCTATATGGTACAAACCTAGACCTATAGTCTCTGGAGGGAATTGCTAGGAGATGTTAGACAGTAGTAGTAAATGACTTATGGTTCAGATAACCAATGCCAGTTTTCTCAGTATGGCACACATTTTCTGTCTAGGAAAAAATTATGATTAATCTGGTTTTGGTCATATTTGTTGCATGGTAAGGTATCTTCTTGGAGGTCACCAGGGACAACTTAGATTTTTCCTGTTGGTGATGTCCTCAGCTGCGAAGGATATTTTAAAATTATTTAGCTTTCCAGCTTTTTAAGTGTATACTATGATACTGAACACTCCAGGGTTTTGAGATTGCTTTATTTTAAAACAATAGAAACTTCCTCTGAATTAAGTAAAAATATGTATATGGAATCTTTATACTCTTTCTTGTTTCCTGAGGCAGATATGTTGTCAGAGTATGCCTTACAATGATTTGTACTGATGCAATTCTGCTCTTCTCTAGAGTTGCTTTGTTGTGCTTTTCTACTGATTTTGGTTTTGAAAAATGCCTAAACCATTGTACTCCTCATCCCATCAAAATGTCTTATTTTTCTGATGAAACATATTTGTTTCAAGCCTGAGCCAAACAGCAGCAGTCTGAGGAAACAGTCTCTCAAAGTGTGCATTGAGGGAGAGGATATTTAATGTATGCTCCTCTGTTTTTTCCAAAATGTACTCATCAGAACCTTGCTGTTACCCATGTGCAGTGTAAATAAATATTTGGTGTTGACCACTTTTTCTTTATTCTTCATCTTTGCTCCTATAATGCTTCCTTGTTTCCTAGCAGAAAATGTCTTATAAAAATGTCATGGGTGTATTCAGAAGTGATGGGCTTTCTATCCTTTTGCAAGTTACTGAGAGTACCTATCTGCTGATCCATAGACATCTGACCCTTTTCTCTGAACAGATGCCATAGGACAGTTCGTGACTTGCAGAGTGGTTGGCTTTTTCTAGCTTTGTTCTGGACTAGAAGAGCTTGCTTTTCTCCCAGATGTCTAAAGGTTTTGGTCTCATGCACCTTCTCAATGATACCAAGTCCATGAAGTTTCAATCCTGTCAATCTGTGCTGTTGCATTTTGGATTTTAAATTGTTTACCATATCAGGTTGCTTATTTCATAAGCTTAATGCTGGATTAATTGGACCTTAATTGGGCAAATAACTGTGATTCTAACCACTTCATCAGAAAGTGATTCTAGATTTCCCAGCATGGCTAACCTCTAAAAGTTTTAATTTCGGATTGTAATAAAATCTAATCTTACTGATCATTCAGCCCTTTTTCATCACATAGATACTATCTCCCCAAAGGAAACAAATGCAAATATTTTGGGGGTTTTTTGTTTGTTTTCAGTGTATTCTTGCCATAGATGTAGTTTCTAGTTTAATCAGGTTTAACCCCTTCCCAAACCTTCTTTCATATGTTTCTTACTGAGTCGATAATCCAGCTGCTGTGGTGTTTCCATAGTTGGTCTCCTCTAAGCTAACTGAAAATGACTGATTTTCAGATCCACCTCTAATCAGAAATAAATGATGTCCTTTTCACTGGTGTGTACTGTGAACAAAGAAAACCAGTATGTGACTTCTTGTCTTACACATATTTCCATACTGACAGATAAAAAGCATTCTACTCAATTGTTCTACTCAGGTTTGTTTTGTTGCATTTTTTAACCTCTGATACTGTGTGGTCTTCAGGAATAATTTCAGTCCCAATATTGTAGCTAATCTGAAATAATTTCCATTACATCTCTCCTGTGACTGCAGAACAGATCATGGACTATTTTGGTGCTCCTTTCCAGATTTACTGCTAGCAAAGCAGAAGTCCACATTGAAAGGCGTATTTCCAGTCCAGCAAGCTCTCCATGTCCACATTCATGTTTCCATGAAATTATGAATCAAAGCTTCAGAAGCAGAACATCTGAATGAGAATAAAACATTCTGGAACAGGTGGAATCACGTGGTATTTCATTAACATACCTATGAATTCACATGTAGAAGTCCTGAATTTCTCTACTCCAACATAAAGATAAGCAATACAAAAGACTGCTCAAGTACAGAGCAGAAAAGTAGCACTTTAACTTGACTTTTGCCAAGACTTCTTACACTTCCTGTGTTTAGTGCTAATGTGAGCTTCCACTGTTTCATTAAACAGGCTGTTCGCGGCATCCTATTTTCTTCAGCAGATTTCTATCACAGCAGTTATTGTCAGACTTGACAGACTAGCAGCTGGAGATATGAACCAGGCATAGTAGGAAAAAATTTAGATGTTTCAGGACTCTTATCTTTTTCAATAGCTTCTTTTTTTTTTTTTTTTGGTTCTCTAAACTGAATTTTGTCCTGTTATTGTCTTGAAGTAGAATTGTGGGCTTAAAGTTTTCCCTCCTCTCCTGTGAGTAGGAGGTGAGTTAGAATGTGCAAGCTGATTTGGAGTAGAAAAGAACAAAGGATTGCAATGGAGGCAAACTTCCAGTAGAAGTAGCATATTTGTCTACTTTCCAGATTTAGCATTAGATTTGTGTGTCAGAGTGTAGAAATGTACGTTGTGGATGGCTCCTTGTGGACTGTAGAGGTGTGTTTGAGTACTACTATGCGTGGGGGAATTAAGTTTCATAGGAAATGTAGCAATGTTTGTGGGTTTTTTTTTAAATTTTTTCCTTTGAAACTTCTGTTGCTTGTTAGCTGAAGACTGAATTTACATTTTCTTTGGAAGCTCTTTCAAAGAGCAAATTTGTGAGCTAATCATGGACTAAGCATGAAGATCATGGAAATGTATCTTCTTTGGAGAAGTATTATCTGGAAGCATTAACATTTTAATTAAGTCAGTGAAGTGAATATGCTGTAGGAAGGATCCAAATCTCTGGAAGAAGGTACTGACCAGCTTGCATGAAAATAATTTACTGTTTATATTGTAACAAGGATGTGTGTGTGCTAGAGAGGGGGAGAAGATGGTGCTTAGAAACAGAAAGGTTTATCATCAACCTTGTCAGGTGAAGCTCCAACAGAAAAAAAGAATGTGTTTCTGAAGCACACAGGTCCTATGTAACAACACTTTTCTGGAAAAAGTCTGTATGTGGTGCCCACAACATGCAAGAGATGGGATTTAACTTCTGATTAAAGGTCCCAAAAAAGCCTTCATGGGAACTGAGGCAGAGAAATATATACAGATGCGGCTGTGCGGTCTTGTCCAAACCAAAGTTAAAAGTTGGGAATTAATGTGTTTGAACAATTTAGGAGTCTGGAAGGCTGATCCATCTAGATCATACGATCTTGTATCTGTTAACAGGTAACAGACTTGTGATACCTTACAAAAATGTGCCAGAAGGCAGCAGAGCAGTCCAACAAGGCTAAAGGAAATGCAACCTAGCTTTCTGAGAAATGGAAACAACGCCTGTGGCTTTCTAGCCATGAGATTGTTTCCTAAGGCTGACATGATGCTTTGCTGTGAAGGATAGATAGATCATGTTTAACTTAGTTTGAAATTTGTCTCCTCTAAAGATAATGTTATGTCATATTTATTTGCCGTAAGACAGTAATCACTTCTGCGCATATTCTCCTGCAAATAGATCTGCATCATGAATTTCATGTTCACCATCACATTTATTCAGTCTGCTGGCTTTAGGTCTGTTAGGAATGCTTTCCAGTTACAGACCTAAATTTATGGCTTGCCCACATCACTGTCACCATGTAACTTCCCATCTTCAGAAGGTTACTTATCTGATCTTATGACTGTTTTCTTCTCTTCCATGCAAGAGGTCACTTTGAAATGTCCTCACACCAATTGCTTTACTGTGTGCAGCAAACATGGAAGAACACTTGGATCATAGTACTTAGATAGTAGGGTCTACCGCTTATATGAAGATGTGGAAAACTGTGGACTATGAGGTCTCTGAAAACAGATATATTGTGCTTTTCTAACTTAGTAAAAACTTGAAGACTTGGCAAAAATTAATGGGAATTAGTTTGTTGAAAAGAAGTTTGGGAAGGCTGAGAGGCAAATCACCAGCAGATCTGTTAAACTTTGAGTCTAAGTAACTAAAGAATGTCTCTCTATTACTTGTGTTAAGTCTCTGTGGTCACTTGGAGAGGAACAATGCTATGAATAACAATCCAAGTGGATCGGTTCAATCAGTCATATCATTTTGCTTGGGTTCACTTGATTGGATAGCTAATTAAGTATTAAAGGGGAAGTAGTAGAGATTGCATACTTCTGTAATTTCTATTTCTTTTAATTCAGAAAGTGCAGTAGGGAATCTCTGCTTTTCAGAAAGCTTTGACAACAGCATGCAAGCAAAGGAGACTGAACTACAGTGCACAAATGGTGACTGTGGTCTTGCCAGTGCAGAATCCCCTGTATGAATTGAGTAAATCCAGTTTATTGGACGGGGTATACACAGATTAGCTGAACAGCTTATATATAGTAATTCTAATGTTATTTTGAGACCTGTCCCCATGTAGATATGCTTTAAAGGTGGTACTGTCATACGGCATTTTTGTGCGACTGGCCAATTATTTGGTTATTTTATCTATTAAGTCTTCTTTTAAGGTAGGGCTGCAGATAACTTTTCTGTTTGTTTTGACATTCCCAGGTGTCTAAAGGCTGTAGAATGTTGTAAGCCAAAGCATGGAATCCTATTAAAAAAGAACTTAAATCACAGTGCATCTTCTGGTGTTTAGCATTAGTGAATAACTATCCCACAGAAAGTCAATTTTGCACTAGAAAATAGTCTGACTGCTTATCAACTTCAGAAAGTTCAGGAGCAGCTCATTAGCATCACATAAGTAAAAGTAGAATCAGGTTTGCATTTTTAGAAAGTTAATTTGTAAAAGACAATTGAAATAACAGGAGTGGTGGTTTTCTGTTTCACCTTGTGGACAGAGATTAAGAAGGTAAGACTTTTCTCCTTACAGTGATTTCTCTGAAGGCAACTAATTTAAATTCAAAAATGCCAAAATTTTTTGGGATCAATTAGAAACTTTGCCCTGAGTACATGAGCTCTCCAAATGAAGGAACAATCTTCCCATCTCTGCAGGGTAGTCCACTTCATCTAGTTTTTCTTAACCATTATTGTGAACACACGTGTGCATAAAATACCATTGGCTGTGTATTTTTCATAACTTTCTGCTCTTAACAGGAGGTCTGAGCTCTTAATCCTTCCTCTTGTGTTGGTTTGGTGTCATTTTTGTGAATGGAACAAACTTCCTTAATCAACTCAGTAAAGCAGAAAGAGGAATGAGACCTGCTTTCCAAAACTATTTCCAGAGATAGTGGAACGCACTCAGTGGAGGCTTTTGTTAATTTAAAGTATTGAGTTAGCAGTCTTGGCCACTCTCTTCCCCCACAGGATGGGGAATACAAGCTTTCGCACTCCTGCTTTAGCTGCACATTGTGTCACTGATGACTGAATGGGTAGATGCAAGGCTAAAGGAGGTAGATGAATTGCTATGCTCATTTCATCTTTTTTTTTTACTATTAAGTTTTCAGAAATAGTGCCAATAAGAAATGAAATAAATTTTGCAAGTGAATTGAATTCTTTATAATGACTTTCTTACAATGGTTCTAATTCTGCTGGTTTTACTTGGACAGAAGTCCTATTGAAGTCCCCATAAGAACTCTAGGATCAGCATTTAGTATTTGCCTCAGTTCAGTAATTGTTTTCCTTTCTGCGACTTTTTAGAGTGCTCTGACAAGCAAGGAATGAACAGCCTATCTTATCGAGATTTATAGTCAATAGCTTCTGTAGTCTAGTGAAGAAGACATCTGCTGTGCAAATAGCAAGGTTAAAGTGATTGCACATGAAGTAAATACAAACTTGAGCTAGTATTTCATCCTGAAAACCAGTCTCAACAATACTTAGATAACTTCGTGTAATGGAAGCCCTTTCATAATCTTGACCCATATACAGTTTTGTCAAATCCAAGGTCAGATAGAATTTAAAAAATAAGCTTTATTTGAACTTCTGTAACCATGATTTCACATTGTAAGTATGCTCTTTAATAAAAAAATGCTACTATTGTTTGGTGTTTTTTTTTTTTTATAAATTCTTATATAAGTCTCAGAGTCTGATCAGTTGTAATAGAAAAGAAAATATTATCTATTTGTTTAGGAAATGTCTTCTAAACCATTACAGCTGCAGACAAAAGGAGTTCATTTCAAATTGATTAATGTGCTGTAAGTATCTGGAATTGCTTGGTCCAGTCGCTTTGTTGCTTTCTTATCTCTCTGAAAAATCAAATGAAGCATCTCTGAAGATTCTTGATTGATGCTGTCAGCTTTGTACTGATACTACAGTGCATTTCGGGAAATGTTCAAAATGGGATAATAATTTTCAATCTATTTTCAAGTATGCCGCAGTAAAATTTCTCTATCAGATTATACAAAGTCCATTTCCCAAAGAACTATGCATTTTTGTGTTGTGCATTTGTGGGTGGGAACTTTTACATATGGATCTTTATAAATATGCATGAGAGAATGATACATTGGTGATACTGTCTACTTTTGTTTTACCATGCCAAAGTGCATTTTTTTTTCTCTGTAACCCATACTGCCTATTTCTTTTCTATACAAGCTCTGATTAATTTATTTTCTTGGAAGCCATGTGCAATTTGGTGTCATTTCATAATGTATGTACAAATTTTCAAAATCTTGCTACACAATGCTTCAGGACCAAATCTGGTAATTCATTGGTAAAAATGTTAAAGTACAGGCAACTCTAACAAAGATGATTATTTTCCTCCTAAAAAGGGAACTTGGACACGATAGTATCATTAATTCCTATATTTGTTTTTCTCAGCTTGCAAGGAAAGCAGGAATTACCTTAAATCATCAATTCTGCAAAGTCATGTGTAGATACAATTTGGTCAAAAGAAGTTCATGCACTTAAGCTGCATGAAACTGTATAAAAATCTTACTACTGATCTGGTTACTTTATGAAGCATTCAGTGAACAAATAACTGTTAGTCAACAACATAAAAATACAGCAAGAGGAGTGTAACTTTTCGTATCCGTAGGCTGTACGTGCAAACTCTGTGGGAGATCTTGGGTTGTAATAGAGGTGGAAATACAGACATACTCTGAAATTCGCTCAAGAACCCCCTCCAGTCCATAGCAGAATGGCTGGCTACACGCCACGCTGTCGCTGGCTGCGGGCCAGCACCAGTACTTTGTGACCCCTTCTGACGCAGCTCATAGAGCATGAAGGATGGGTTAATGATGTTTCAAGCAGCATTAATGAATCAAATTTTAAATGTGGATTCTCACCCACAGTGGTGTGGGAAGGTTCGTGGCTTTGAGGAAAAGAAACCAGGGAAGAGTAACCGCTTAAATTTAGATTTCATGCAGGTGAATAGAAGGTACCTTTCTCCTCCTGTCACCCCCTTAAACAGCATTGTTACTGTCTTTTCTTGCTACAGTGGGGAAAAAAGAAATAGCTGAGTTTATTAGCATATTATATTGCCATGTTTTGTATAGAATATCTTGTATGTGCACTCTAAAAGCTGCCTGAAATATAATTATCAGTATTCTTATGTCTTCTTCTTAATCTAAAATACAATGGAATATCCTGATTCAGGAAAAAAAAACAACCCACAAACATTTAAGGCTGTACTTAACTTCAGTTGGCTCTAATGAGGTTAAAATATACTTGTAAATTCTAATATGCTGAAGTATTCTCACTTATAAAGTACTTAGGAAAGATTATTTTAAAATATTAATTCTGAAAAATGGAAAGTTGACCACTTAAGAAATAAATTGAACGTGTTTTGTAAAAAGTATTCTGCTCTCTTTTGAGAGCAAAACAATTCTGTCTTGAAAATCTGGAAGTGGAACACAAACACAATGAAACTAGTCTCAGGATCATTGTGATGTAGCTTGTGAAAATTCATTAAATAAGGTCCCCTAATGATAAAGATTTACCAAAGTTATTTAAGTAGCTGAACCAGTAATACAAGTGAATATTATTTTGCAGTAAAAGATTGCTAAATTGTGTTCCATTCAGTCTCTGCTTGCTTATTGCTGCAGTGAAATAGGCAAAGAAAGCAGTTGCATGATCAAGTTTTTATTGTATTGGTGTAATTTGCATGTTTTCTTTATATTTTCAGAACCATCACAAGTTGTTATGAAATGAGTAACACTTATTTTCATACTGGATGGATGATTGAAATTGCTGAGTGAATTTTTGTCCTGATATTTTGGGGATTATGTAATAAGGAATTACCCAAACACACTCTCTAGTTTTGTCTGTTACACAGCAAAGTATATTTTCCCCTTTTTTAAACTTAAGTATATGCCGCCTTATTCTTTTTTCCCGAGGTGATTTTGTACCACAAAGGCTATCAATAGGACTGTATTCTGAACACTTGCCTTCCTATGAGCATTACTTGCACAAAATTATCATTACTTGTGTGAGCAGTGCCATTGTTTTCAACTTGACTACATTTACAGGGATGTGCTCTCTGTAAACTTTGCGTAGTGAGGCTTCCTACAGCTCCATTGTTGTAAAAGGAAAATTCTTTTGTTAAATTCACTGGAAGCTGAACTAGGCTTACAGTGAGCACTGATTAAGCTCCACCATGCTGTTTAAAAACTCATTCTTCAAAAAGAAAGGCATAATCAATAGAAATAAATGTTTTTGGTTTTTTTATTTAGACATAGGGGAAATGGTGGTGCTTTGCCCAGTAAGGCTGCTACTGGCAAGAAGAGCTCTGGTCTTAATCTGATCCTTTTCTGAGGCTTGATGATGAAGGGCGGCTCCGCTGGCTTGTGCTAATCACAGATCAGTTTGTGGCTGTGTGTGTGTTTTGTAGTACAGTGCCCCACGATTCCCTAATCTCAGATATTCCACTACTGTTCTGTGTTTGTGGCTGGATGTTTTAAACCAAGTTAAGAGTTCATAAGATGTTGCAAAAAAATTCTGCCTCCAGTTTCAGGTGCTATTTTCTTACGGGTTGTAACAAAAATCAGTAACTTTTAGTGTTCAGGTGCTTGCAATTCTTCATCCAATCTTCATTTACAGAATGCTACTGAGTTTAGCTAAGGCATTTTTTTTCATGTAATACTGTGTGACGCTGTTTTTCTGGTCTGAATCCATTCCTTTTTCTAGGTTAAGGAGAATTCACTCAGTCTAAAATTGTCTTCTTTTTTAATTAGGCTTGGAAATGTTTTGCATGGCATTGTAGCACTTCTTCCCCATTCTATTTTTGTTGTGCAAAGTGACGTGCCGGGTTCTGTGCTTGTATTTTGTAGTGTTTGCCTTTGGTTGGCACTGTGGCAGTGCAGAGCTTTAAAACAATAAAATATGAACTTTGGGAGAGA
>Ga0181612_110265_pt1 | contig 19517 bp, 11 predicted proteins | sample HoacroProtozoa21_FD_119630 | JGI IMG/M metagenome (GOLD analysis project Ga0181612, IMG submission 119630) | Hoatzin crop microbial communities from Cojedes, Venezuel. Combined Assembly of Gp0051906, Gp0051904, Gp0051908 | reverse complement strand
TATTCTGAAAAAGAAGAGTGTTAGATTTCATTTGAGGCAACATATAAACCTTTGAAAAGGTGTATAAAGCTGCAGATTTAAACCTCCAGGTGATGCCAGTCAGACAGACTGTTTCCTCACCAGACTACAGAATGGGACTCTAGTTCCACATCACCTAGTTTTAGGAGTCCAATCTAGCTACATAAATTAAGAGATCACTTTCTCTCACCTCCCTCAAGCAGCTAGGGGCAAGACTAACAAATAGACATGCTTCTTCAGGTAATTTTCCAGAGAATCTATTCTAAGCAGGTCTAAACTATGCAATGTGAATACTCATTCTTCTCACCTGCTTAATATTCAAACTTCAGCTGACCATATAGCTTTAATTGCCTTTTTAACTTTTATATGATTCTTCCTTAACTTTCTACAACTAAAACCGTAAAGTGAATTTAAAGGACTTAGAAATTTGCTTAGAAAATACGGATGATACAAGCCACAAGGAAAGAGCAAAATGCCTACTGAGGCTTACAATTTTCTTTGTATTCTTCATCATTCAATAACAACCCTTCCCAGTCTGAGTTTCCTGCTAAAATTTCTATAACTAAAACATGCAGCAAGTTTTTCGTGAAATATCCCACACCATTCTCAAACAAAATCCTGAAAATGTAACATATCCTCTGAACCATCTTTACTATTAAATTCAGATAAAAGGATATGTTTGTCTCTAACATGTTTTGCACCAAATTCAGAAAACTAATGAACTATCAGGAAGGAAGATATTCATATTACATAAAAACAAAAAGCACTGAGAGGCACCACCGGCTTCCTATTTATCAGATGGTGACAAAGTCTAGGTAATGGGCTATGATACGACATTATCATCTGTATCATGTGTACAGATATAGCAGCACACTACTCCCTTTCCTGTTCCCTTGGGCATTCTTTCATTGACATTCACTCACAAAGCTCAAAAGTTGTTTCATCACTTCTGTAACATTTTTGAGAAAACTTGGTCAGCAAGTTAATAGGGTATTAACTTGCTGACTTTCCACAGTAGTACTACAAGAGTTACTTTGTTGTGTTTGGTTTCAGGCTTGCTTTTTTTGTTGGGTTTTTTCTTTTTTTTTCTCCCGAAGTGTGTAGATGGTGGGGAAAAAAGCATCAAACCTAACTCCCACAAAATCAGAATATATTAATCTTTCAGCAACCTGAACAGTTAGAGTCATCATACAAACTCAGCTGGCATTAAATGCTGCTTTTGTTAGTATCATATGAACTAATTTATAAATATATATGAACACATTTGAAGGAACAGATATAAACACTTGCCTTAAACTGTTTCTTTCCCTTCCTCTTGACTTGGGCTCTGATTAGATAAATACATACATATGTGTTCAGCTTATACATGCAAGGACACTCACTGACTTCAAAGAACCATTTTCCTTGAATGAATACTTTTGCACCGTATGAGCTATAGAATGAGTGGAGAATAAACACCCTTCAAAAATTAGGATCTGTAATTACATTACCTTCCCAGCTTATCATTCATGACAAGCATGTGTCAATTTAAGCTAGTATTTCAAAGCTGAGTCGCTCTTCTGATTTGTATTCAGTGAGATATATCTTAACAACTGCCCCCCTTTTTTTTTCTAAAAATGAAAAAATTATCTCCACTCCGGTAAGTCTATCTTGCATCCAACTTGGTGTTGACTACAATTGTTCTTAACTGTTTCCAATTAGCATTTTTCTCCTTGTTTTCATTAGGCAGTATTAAGCACCTATTATGTAGATGCTAAGCTATCTTCTGTCAGAATTTGAATCTGGGCGCTGTTCAGTAGGAACAAAGCAGCATATCCCAAGTTGGGCTAGTATCAGGCCCTCAGATAGCAGTTCCAAATAAAACAATCATTAGGAAGCTTTCTTTGAAAGACAAGAATAGTCTGTGACTGTGCTCTCCTTTCAACTGGGATGCAGAGCAGAACCCTGGTCGCATATCAACTCTCGATTAATTTTTGAAGTCCTCTCAATCACAGCATCAGAGTAAGATTTTATTATTATTATTGTTACTGTTTTGCTATTTTCACTTCAAAAGTTTCAAAGCGCTACTTTTCTTCTTGTCCTTGTCCGTTCCTTGGCAGCTCTCGTAAGAAAGAGAAATAAGCTTAGAAACAGAATCTGGAGACAAAACTATTGCAACAAATTGAGTTGGGTAGGACTCAGTTTGCATATTACAAACCAAGACTTAGACACCAAAGCTCTCCGGCCCAAATTTAGCTATTTCCGAATGACTTTAAATCACTCTTTAGCTTCCATCCTCTGTATTGACTAGGTTCCATCACCACATTAACAGAAACATAGACAGCGACTCACGCATGGACTGCTGTATGTAATCACCTAGATCCGGGAGACTGAATCTGGACCTGCCCAATTAGTCCATATCTAATTGCTTTATGCGGGTAAAGCAGAGTTCCACAGACAACAGATTCAAGCTTTGGCACACCACCATAGTTAGACTAACAACAGTGAAAAGAGGAATATGTTCTAGTACAGCATAGCTGGTAGGAAAGCTCAGGTGAATCCAAAAAAATGAAATTGCATGTGAAACTATAAACAAGTGTGAAAAAGCTTGTGAATTAAATATATTTAGTCAAGCCTGAAATTTAATCAAACTGCAAAGAAGTCCAGTAAGGAATTAAAATATTTATTACAGTACAAACCTTTGATATGTATTAGATGCTTCTGAGCAAATCATACTCTCCTTTCTTCTTCCACATTCACACTGAAGATCAACCTGTCGTATCACACAAGAGAACAGCTTTTTTAAACTTTTGTCTTTTTATGGCCATGGAGGGGTGTGAGGGAGGTAAATTTATTCCTTTAAAAAGTCCCATTTTAGTGGAATAAGGGCTAATTAAAAGGGACAAACAGGTTTTTCTAAAAAACCTCAGCATTACAGGTATACAGAAAAAAATTCACGGTACCAATACACAAACATCATTTTTCGTCAGGACTGTCATTGGCTGATAATTAAACCATACAATTTGCCTGTGAATTTGCAGCGAACTTTCTCTGGGTATCTAACCTTTGCACAGCAGGATGTTGTGGGGCAGGGTGAAGAAGGATGACATGGAGCCATACAGGGATGATTACAATATAGCCTTGGAATAATACATGGCTGTTTACACTCTTCATCTATAAGACATTCCCCTTTATGACAGATTCTTTTACATTTGTGCATTCCACATTTTAATATTTGATTGCAGCGAAGTCCACAGGAGATGTCAGTGAGATGGCAAGGAATATTACTTCGCAGCTGGAAGAGGGAAGGAAAAAAGATGACAACTAAAAATTAAAAGTTATAAATGCAAATCTCAAAGTACTTTTAATGTTCACACCTTCATTTGGCACTGTCCATGCAAGAATCATAATACTCAAATATCTTCGGACAAAGACTGGTTTTCTTTATGTCATAGCCCAATATAGCACCTGGTCTAAATGCACATGGCATAAAAGATATACTTTTCTAATCTAATCTCATTAAACTCAAACTCCAGTAACATATTCAGTTCCAAAGAGGCCACAAAAATCTAAGCCTACAGTTCTAGAACATTCTGTAGTATTCAAAATATTTAAGTGTCCAGACTTACTTCATGCTTGCCCATACACCATTTCTGAGTGAGATAGGTACAGGGTGGACATTTCTCCTCACTATGACAGGAATGGTACACTGCAGTCACAGAAATATAAAAGCCAGCACAGTTCCATTATCATACTTCAGTCAAATGCATTAAAGAAGACAGTAAAGACTAATAAACGTGAGTTTGCATTTCAGAACTACACAATTTATGGGACATATGATGCTTCACGCAAGGATAATCTGTTCTTTAAAGTGCTCTTTTAAAAATTATGATGGCAGGGTTTTGGGTGGATATTCTTCCGTATTTTCTAAATTAAACAGCAGAGAATTTTATTACTTCTGAGCAGGGTTATACTATCAGACAGAATTTGTCAGAAAGCACATCTGTTTGACCTGTGCTACATCAGCCATTGCACTTCCAAGAAATGTAGACACTAACTGTTCACTACATTATCCTACTGTTTCAATAAAGCACTTAATCTTTGGAATATAGCATTCAATGTGTTGTGACTATTAATAATGATCAGAAAAAAATCCAATTCTTTTCCCAGTCAGAAGTACCACTACTAACATTCATGGCAAGTTTTCAGTTGGTTGGCTTTTAAGTGCAGACTTTTGGAAATATTAAAAACAAATGAAAAAGCATCTAATAAAAAATCAAATACATTTTCAAACAGACCTACGTATGCTTTTCCACATTTTGACTCAAAGAAACCAAACCAAACCAAAAAACCCAAGCAAAACTGAATGGCCTGACTTACCTGGATGATCACAGTCATGTGGCCTGGTGCATGGTTTTTTACACTCTGGTGGCTGAGTGCCACAGGGGACAGGGGGGTAAATGACGGATTCACCACAATAACAAGTTAACTCGTCAAAACCTGAAAAAATAAGTCAAGTACATCCCAATGGCTACATGTATTTGCATTTCTCCACTACGAGAAATCTTCAAATAACATGCAAATGTTTTACTCCAGCGTCATTTTTCAACATTAAGCACCACTGTACTGAATTTATTAGCTTACGTGGCTCCTACAAGAAAACTGGACTATGACAACTTCATTAGGAATTGTGCTTGCTTTTAGAGAGTGGTTCATTGACCACAATATTTTGAACTGGAGCAAGAGAAATGCTCATGTTAAGTTGAAAGGTGTTGCTGTTCTATCCTAGACTTAAAAATGGGGAGAGAACTCTTGAATTCCCTTCCAGAAAGCACATCATCCAAATCCTGTGCTCTGAACTTCTCCATCACTTTTTCACACCAGTGGTTAGATTTTGGTCCTTTTGTCAAGCCTTGCACATGGTACTGGGAAGATTCCAGAGAAAATTACCAAAAGGCCACAAGTCTGTAGACTTTTTTTCCTATAATTTCTTCTGTATACTTCTTTATGTCATTATATATGTCTTCTCTATATCTTTAGTATTACATGGATCCTCATAAGCAGCTTATCAACCTGTCCAAATACTTCAAACCCAACTTTGTATGTTTTGGAAGTTTTCTGTCTCAGGCACTACACATTCCTCCTCCTCCTCCCCCCCTCCTCGCTTCTGCATTTGGGAAGAACTTTAAACTCTTATCAGAAGATTCCAAATCTCATTGATAAAATAAACAAAGGAATATAAATACTTGCATACAGCATCCCAACTAAAACCTAACACTGCACAAAAATTAGTACAGTTCACTGCTGCTTTTCAGACTACAAAGAAACTGGGAGGGAGACTGACTGGAATGCAAACTACACTTAAAAAATAAATCCTTAGAAAAGCAGCACACTAAGAGAAATTAACATCAGAAGTCATACATAAGGAGATCAGAGAATGGAGAATCTAACTGGTCTGTAAATGAATAAAGAGCTGGTGTTTCAGGGAGAATGATGGAGGAGGTAAAGGAATAATAGGGCAATAAAAATACAAAACAACAATTCTAACTTGAAGAGAAAACGAGTGTGTTAAGGGAGCTGCTGAATTCAGCAAGTTCTCTGACTCTGGAAATCACAGGATTCCTCCCTCCTCACCTACCAAAGCAAAATCTGTTGAAGTCTAAAACTCCAAAGGTTCCTACTGTCCCACTTCCATGGATACGATGGCTGCTGGATCAATATGCAGGTGCAGCCAGTAGCAAGACTGAACACATATTCCAGAGGGACAAGACACACAATACATACATCACAGTAACATGACCAGACACACAGTCTAACACAGAGCCAACTGAACAACACGATTCAAATAAACAGGAATACCAATACCCAAGTCCTCTTCCTCCTCTCCAGCTCATCAGGATTGAAGACACACATACACATGCATACACTCTAGATTCACATGCACACCACATTCATGGATCTCAGATATTAGCACAGGCTCTGTCTCATATCCATACCAGGACAGACCCCTTACCCGGTCACTGGCTGAAACCTTGGGTATCTCCAGAGGCAGATCTCCTCCCACTAGCTAGACAGTCCAGTTTGAAACAAGTTCATTAGCAAATTACCCAGACATACACAGCCACACCGGACCAAAATAAACAAGGGAATCGCACACCCTCCACGGTCTCCCCAGGTGCTGGTACCCAGACCAATGGGCCCCTACAACTTGTGATCCCATTCTCCAGCTGCTGGCATACAGTAGAAGTAGTCTATCCGGTCTCTCTAGTTGCTAGCATAGAAACTCGGTGCTCCCAAGATGCGCAGCCAAATCACCAGTTGCTGGCACTTAGACCTCTCACACACAGAACAGAGAATGAGATTACACTGAAAGATATTAAATCTTATTCTTAACTAGAACAGGATAGACCATTGTCATCAGATGCACAGGGCTCTGTCAGAGAAATGCACTGACCAGCAACTTCATTTGTGCAAATGGTGCCTTTTATCTCCCCTTCTCTCTGTTTTCCTATGCATCCACCTTGATTACTCCCAAACAATTTATCAAAATAAAATTCTCCACATTGGTCCCAATTTAGATATATCTGTACCCAAATCCACTATTTCTGGTATCATTCGCTAGGTCATCCCAGCACCAAACAACTACCTAAGTTCTGTTGGCCTTGCAATATTCCACTCCCAAAAAGGTTCCCCAACAGCTCTCTCCTATTATCCGTGAAGCTCAGTCATGTCCCACCCTTAACATCTGTGAAATCCATCATAGCACTGTCTGAAACTTTTGCCAGCTTTGCACTGCATTTTTTGTTATGTTCAGAAATTTCTCATGGCCAGTTGTTTTTTACCGTCTGTTCAGTCACTTAAATCTCATGTTAGGTCCTAGTCATTTGCCCATCTATCTTAGAGTGGGGCTGTTAGCAGAAAGGATCATAATTTTTTTCTAAGGAGACTCAATTCCAGCAAATGAGAATGGTAGGGAGAATAAAACATTAAGGGTTAGAATAAGAAGTAGAAAGAAGTAGAAAAAGTTGAAAAGTTTCAGAACATCCATGGATTTTCTGTGGAAAGTAAGCACAGGTAAGAGTAGGGCTTTTGTTGGTCCTCACTACAGGTCTTGAAACAACCTATAACACTCCAGGCTTCAAAGCCACCAATCTTCCTTGGTCCAGGAAGATGAAAGACCACAGACCAAGGTCTCTGGAAGACCTGAGTGTTAGACAGCTACACTGGCTGCTTGCTATCGATGGGAAGTGATAGGTGAGGAATCTTAACTATAATAAAGGTTCCTTAACTAGCACTAATTGGGATAACGAGGAAGGAGCGCAGAGAGGTCTGATCCAGAGAGTAGAAATACAACATCTGACAACTTCTCAAAATTAAGGAAAAAAAAAGACGACACTGTCTAATGCTGACATAATTTATTTTCCCCAAGAGAGGCACTGCTGTCCTGAAGTAGACTGGGTGTGTATAAACAGACCCTGGCATAGAAAGGGACCTCACCTCTCAACACTGAGGAAATTACACTGGAAAGGTAAAGTACCTGAGAAGCACATAGAACCACAGAGGTGTAGATGTACTCTAGTATTGCATCTTCGTGTCAGCCCTCACCAGTAGTGGAGATGGAAACAAGAAGTCTAATCTAATGAGTGGCAAGTGGCTTGCAGCTGACCATACTGATACTATGGCTGATGCAGCTCAACTGCAAAGTGGTGACTAGATAGGTGGATCAGAGCCAAGCATGGACTCCTTCGTGCCAAGCAGCACTACCCATCAGGTCCAGGGGCAGAATCACACAATGCATGCCTCTGAAATCTCAACTAGTAGCATCTGGGGAAAGCAGGTATGAAATCTTTGAAGATACCACCAAGCTGATTTACCTCTGGACAGATTCAGAACGGGAGACTTCAGGGACCCAAAGGTGTAAGCCAAATGATCCTGAGTATTTGGTTCCTTGAGTAGGTAGCTGCTTCTCCTGTGGCTAGAAAAGGGCCCCACTGCAAAATTTCAGCAGTGAAGCTTGACCTCTCAGTTGCACCACATCCAACAGTGGAACAATTCACAGGGGAGGCAATCCTTAGGTCGCTCCAGGCTAAGACAGGCACCTGAATCTTAAGTCTGAGAGTGAAACACAATCCTCAAAAATATTGCAGAAATGTGGAAAAGTTTAATGATCTTGAAGATCAAACCTATGAAATCCAGTGAAGAAAGACGCTCAGAAAAATCTGTGCATTCTGACTCAACCAGACCAGAAGTTACTAATGGGACCTGTGAGACATTCAGATTACTATTTTGCTTTGTCAAGTGGAAGGATGGATACAAGCTGAAGAATCTATGAAGGGCTTTTTCGGCACAGTTTTCAAAAACTGCATTTAATAAATAGCTTATAATTTCTGTGATAAGGTACATCTATGTAAAGAAAGGGGAAACTGATATTAAAATATGACACTGGGCAAAAAAATTAAACTGCTATCACATATGAAGATGTTTCAGATCAACTAAAGGTTCTGCTAGCAGAAGGAAACATAGAAGCATTCCTCTGTCTGCTTCAGGACAACATCAGAGAATTTTGTATTACCTACCTATCATAATGGTACAAAATAATCAACATACTGTGACCTACATCAAGTGGTAAGAAGCAGTTGTAGCAAACTAGTATATTCAATGGGCATAGTTTTTAATAATGTACCTACCTGTCTAAAGCTATCGCACCAGCTTAAATCTTTAAATAGTTCAGCAGTCCTAAGAAAGTTAATACCTGCTGGCTATCAATCTATTTCTAACAATTCAGTACTACTTTTCACCATCCAGAACGTGACCAGAAAGCCTAAGACACACACGAGTGGCATCTCTTATTTCTTCAGACGGTCCTGTCCAGAGAAAAATCACCAGTGTACCAAGTTGGGAAAGTCTGAATTCTAGGCAGCTAAACAAATTCTGCTACATACTTCAATATCTTTAACAGTTACTACATTGTTAAACAAGAGTTCCCTTAACATAGAAATTATCTTTCTAAACTGCTTTTTTTCCTTGCATGATTCCTCAAATTTTTTAAGTGACTGCTGGATCAACATACATAACTGAATATATTTCACTGTAATTTAAAGTATTAAAATCCAACACTTAGTAAACTGATCTAAAATTAAATAACTTTCTTTCATGAAAAACATACAATCAAAATCAACTGCATATTCTTCAGGTTCTTGCCAATTTGGATCACATTCTCTCTCCAGCTTTGACCAGTTAAATGAATAAATTTCTGTAATGTGTAAGAAATAATGTACTCTTGCACATAACTCACTTGTTTGCCAGCATGTTTGACAACTGCCCCGATGACAGGGTTCTTCACATCTGTGAAGCCCACAGTTGAGTTTACGACCACAAACCAAAGAACACTTGTGTTCTGTGTCCTAGGGGAAGGCAAAAAAAAAAAAAAAAGCAGAATTAAACTATAAACTCTATTGGTTTATTTTTCTCTGTGAGGTCATAATCTACTAATGGACAAAACTGTATTAGACCTAATCCACCACTGTATGGATATACAATTTTTAAAGCAGATTCTGTTAAGACCTCTTTTGCGGGCATAGCTACATCATGGCTTAGGCTTCTTGTATTAAGTAACACCCTTCCCTTCCCCATTCTCCCTGGACTCACAGCATTGACAAAAAGCGCCTTTACACTGATTTAATTGAATTTAGCCTGAAATGTGATTTTACAGTTATAACAATACTTATAAGACAAATGCTGCAAAATAAATACGCACACACAAACTTTTTAAGCATGACCACTACTACAAATACAGACTGAAGACGCACAAAAATGGCAAGATACAAAAGCAAAAAAGTCTTTTAACATGACAACCAAAACCATACATACATCACAATGAACAATTTTATAAAACCACACGTAAACTTACCACACAGCAAACTTCATTACACTTGTGTCGTCCACATGATCTTTTCTTGTTGCATCGCTTGTCACACATGAATGTAATAGCAGCTACCGAAAACAAAACAAACCCAAACCCATTCATAACTTTTATGCTTTTGCTTATGCTGACAACAAAAGCTGCAATCACGATATTATGCTAAGACTGTTGCAGAGCATGGTCTAGAAGAGCCTTATACAGAGTAAGTCACAAAGCAAACTTTTAAACTGCTTGCTCTTCCACATTAATTCCCCATGTGAACACTTGGATTCCTTTAAATAAATCCTTGTTCTAAAGGATTTTGGAGAGCAGAACACATTAAACTAGTTTATTTCACATTAGTCTTTACACCATAAACCCTGCACAACAGAACACAGAAAACAGGATATCCTGATACACCAGAGTAACACAAACATCCAGTTTAAGACTGCTCAAACTAGTAAAGCAGTAGAAGTCAGTTAAACACAACTACTGCTGTATGCTCATGAAACTAGTGCTAACAAAGCACATCCTTATCACCATTCACAGGTAAGAAAAGCAATCGCTTCTGGATTCTGAAGAGCAAAAGGCACAAATTAGGAAATACACATACTACTACCATATGTATCTTGTAAATAAGTACCTCAGTATGACAGGGGTCCATCAAGTAAACATTTCACTGAGGTGAATTTTGAGATGTTACACTCAGAATACCAAATGGGAACTCTCTGCCAAGCTCATATGCAAAGACCAACAGTATACAACTGTGAAGCAGAATCAAAGCTTGTATTTCCCCAGGAACTTGGGCAAGAGCAGTTCAAAAGCATTACTTCGCACCTGAGCTGTGCAAGTTGACCAGAAGATACACAGGATGCTGGGGGGACAACCTATTGAATATGGCAGGTGGCACAAGAAATTGTTCAAATTGAAAAAGACAGCTTGTCTGGAATCTTTGAGATCAAATGCTGAAGAAGTCTTTCATTACATAAAAGATGAATAGAAATGAAAGAGGTTTATTTCAAACCTCTTCCCAAAATTAGCAGCATCACAAGAAATTAGCAACGTGGCATAGAAGTGTGGATAAAACAAGCAGTACTGATCAGATGTTTGCCAACTTTGTCAATCAAAAATTAATATGTGCTATATATAATTTTTAAACAATTTCACATTATCTCTGTAATATAACATTGTACCTTTATTTCTGAGGAGAGCACAGGGGACTTCCTAGGAAACAAACAGGGAGCCATGGGGTTAAAACAGATGAAACAACTGAAACATACTTATCTAGAAAACACCTAGTCACATGATACAGAAAGATGCAGCACTCTCAGTTTTCATATGCTTAACAGTTCTGTATACAAAAGCAAAACAAAAGCTGGGGAAAAAAATGCTCAAATCTTTAACACGATACTTCTTCCTTAGAGATTCAGTATCAATGAATAGTTCTGTATTCCCTACTTAATTCAGCAAATAATGCTGTGAAGTGACAGAAACAGTTTTGTCTTAAGAAACCAGAAACTTGCATGGAGGAAACCAAAAGAGCTCTCCCAGAGAATACTGACAGAGCACAAATATGTGTTTTGACCAGTCGTCCCAAAATTGCAAGTCTGACTTGATTAAAGAAAAAAAGAAAAAAGAGTGAAGTCAAATCTCATGATCAAAGAAGTTTTACCTCAAGGCCTCAACATGAAAACAAAAGGTGATGAAAAGAACATTGTTGATCAACTACATTTAAACCTCCCGTCATCACAACTTTACATTCGAGTTGTCATTTCTGAGCATCACATTTTTCATGACTCATTTAAATTATCACTGTAGTTCACTCATACTTTTTCAAGAAGCAGCTTTCTAGTGCCTGAGAAGCTGCATAAACTGAAACCTTACTACCTTTTTTCAGGCCTCAAAATGCGAGATAATTTGAAGCCTTCTACCCTGTAACTATCTTCAGCAAACTTGAAGGAGAAAACTGTTCCAACCTCAGGCAAAGACTCCATTCTTTCTATGTACTTAGTCTTACATATTTAGAAGCCATCTGAACTTATAGATTACATATGACAGGTCAGAGAAGACATCAAGGCTCCTGTGACAGTAGCCAAAGATTTCAAAGCTATGATTAGAGAAAGTAGCCTAGTTTAAAAACATACTCATTATTATATAACAATTGCTGAGAATCTGCTGGGTGACTATATAAATGTACGAAGAATGGGGACCAGTAAAACTTCATATTCTCTTCAAAAACTTCTACAACAAATCTACAAGCTAGTACCATAAAGTTTTAGTTAGCTTTTCATGTTAGGCTACCTTTCTTCTCTCCGTTTACATTGCTCTTGGTAAAACTACAATTCTTTGTGCTATATAAATACTGCAGGGTAATACAGGACTTTGCAGCCAGCTTAAACAAACAGAATTTGATGTAAACTACTCTGCAAAAATACTTCCAAAAATCACCTTCACAGTAAGTAGCCTACGGTAGCACTTCACAGTATAATCTAGTTAGCATTTATCAGTTACTATACAACAGAGGCTTTTGCAACTAAGGAGCACGGCACCTCTGACACTTCTCAGCTTTCTTTTCCTCAACTACTTCAACTCCTTTTTCTCCACAGCTTTAAAAAACAACAAAGGTTACCTGTTTCCATGGTCAAGCTTTACACACCCACCTTTTTTTTGAAGCCACACCTACAATAAATATTTGATGTGTGAGAACACGGTCTACAGTCTCCTTCATGGCAAAGGCTTTCACATGTATGGATGAATTCTAGCAAAATGAAAGGACAAAGATTAACAATCAATGCAAAAATAAAATCCACGACCTGGAACTTAATATTTGTTAGGAGCATCATTACTCAAAAATACTACGCTTACGTGCAGCTGGGTTTCCAAACAAATTAACTATTTTAGGTTGAATGTGCATAAATTACTGCCATTATTTTCAACTTTTCAATCCTGAATCTATAGACTAGAGTTTCAGGTCTACAATTAACACTGAAAATGCATATATTTTAAATATTTTTTACATTAATGCACAAAAAAAAGAAAGGGTGTGTGATACTATGTTATGCAAGTGCCAGGAATTTTAAGTAATTTTTTTCTTCCTTTTCAGCCCAAAAGAATGACTTACTATGCATACCTTCACATTTCACTTACTAGGTTAACTGAAAATCAACTAAAAACTAAATTACACATTCCCTTTCTACCTCTTGCCCTTGGACTGACAGAATGGATAAGTCATTAATAAGAAGCCCTCATCTTGACAGCATTAGTCTCTCTCCTCTCTGAAGTCTAACAAATTACGATTAAATACATAGTCTGTAGAACTGAAGCTTCACACAATCTCACCGTTAAATACACTTGCATTACCCTGATGCACTCACTGAAGTGTAAAATAGATTCTGCACATTTCTCCAACTTCCCAACGCCACTTTTTACTTCATGACCCTCAGTAGCAGGAAATCAGTATTTACTGCAGGCGTCTGAACAAAGTCATTTATCTCTACCAGTCTCCACAAGAAAGTCAGATCTTGGTGCGCTTTTAAAAGACACCAGTACACACTGCTCTCCAGGAATTCCTACAGCTCTATTCATGTACCAATACAGGAAAGGTGCATGTAAACAAAATTTAAAAGGCTAGATAGCATTAGTGCTTTCTAGACAAAAGTGTTTCCTGATTTTAAGGTATCACTACGAACAAACAGCCAGACTGCAAGCTCTGCAGTGGCTTCTACACTCAGTTTGATGGAAACCCAAAATCACTAATCAAATATTTACTTCTTGAAATGAAACAGTTCAGGATCAGGTTTCGTTTTTGTTTTTCAAACAGTGAGATAATTTGAATACTCTGATGCAGAAGGTTCTAATTACCATAGCTACCACAAGAAAGAGGTTTGCCACATGTTTTTCCACACGATGGGATAGGGTCTGTGCATATTTTACGTTCAACACATCCTAGTTCCAGTAACTTGCTGAGAGGAGTCTGACCACAGGGACAGCGATACACTACTTGTGGAAGTCGTGGACAGAGCTGGCAAGGCTGAGGATGGCATACTTGTGTACAGTTGTGCCTCCCACAATTTAATTTTCTAGGAAAAAAAAACAAAACCATAGAAACAAAAAACAAAAAAAGGGATTTATCTAAGAGTATCGTGATCATTGAGTGTGAATAAAATTATCTTTTCTTTTCAAAAGCCTAAATTATAGTGACCTTACTTGCCACATATATTCTGACACGAGAAATTCCCAAATCCATCAGAGAATTCTTCCTTCGTCCCACACAATACTTCTTTAAAGTTGCTTCCACAGTAACACACTGAAAGAAAGCAATATTTCACAGAAAACAACATGAGAGTACCAGTGACAAAACACCTCCAGCATTACAGCAAATGTAAAAAGGTAAAATGTGAAAAATTGTTACAGTCAGTTTTTAGAAAGATAATGAAGTTGCTCTTCTTTAGATTCATTTCAGCAACAGAGGTTTCTCCGTCCTACAGCAGCTGGAATTCCTGTTTTATTTGTTTTGATAAGGAGACAAAAAACTAAAGGGGAAGTACTATCTGCATCAAAAGCTTACTTATTAAAGCAGTATACACAACAAGTTAATTCTAACCTTAAAAGTTGAGAATATTAACTTGCAATTTTCTATTTAAACTGTTCAAAAAAAATGTATTTGTATATTGGCACAAACACTTGGACAATTTAACTTCCATTCAAGACCAAGCTTAGAAAATCTTAACAGAAACCACAAGGATCTTGTTCAAATGTGCTTTCCTATACCTCTTTCTATTCTTCTTTCATGTACTGTTTAATCAAGTCTCCAAGTTGTAGTAAAAGTAGGATCATTGGACAATTCAGGTAAGAAGGTTCCTCAGGATCAGCTGGTCTAAGCCCTTACTTAAAGCAGAGTCAGCAATGAGATCACAACACGTTACTCAGTATTTTATTCGGTTAGGTCTTCAAAACCTCCACATTTCCAAGAAAAGAGTTTTTCCTTATAGCTAGTTACAAGATTTCAGCTTAGGCTCATTGTCTCTCATCCTCCTTCCACGCACAGCCTGTCTCTCTTTTTGATTACCTGCAATTAGCTACTAAGAGGCCACTACCCAGCCTTCTCAAGCTAACAAAGTCCAGCACCACCAGCCTGTCCTACTAAGGCACATGCTCGACATCTTGGCAGGATTCTTTCTAGTCATGTTTCTATTCTGATTTAAGTATATAGTGATGCTAGCATATTTTCCATTTTTTAAATATTCTAGAAATAGACTTTGTTTTTTTTTAAGTGAAAATAAAGCACTTGCCTCTTGGTACTGTTTTTTTTTCACCCTCTTGTTTTCGTAGGATAGAGTGAATATACATAAGGCATTCCAATACTTACCTTGCTGTACTGTTAATTGGCAAGGTGAACATTTTCCTGCATGGCACACTTGAGTACAGCTGTGTTTACCACAGTTTAAAGTATTTCCACATACATTAGAACAACGAATTTTTGTTGACTGGCCACAGCGAACTGAATGACTGTAGAGAAATGACACCATAGTCTATCAGCTACCTTAACATCTATAGAGCATTTATTAAAAAGAAATATACTTTTTCAGTAAAGTGCTAAAGCCTTTTACAGGGAGCATAACTTACTAATAAAAGCGTTTTTAGGAAATAACCCCCTATTTTTCCCCCTGCTTCCCCTCTCCCACTACCCTAAAGTCAGACACTTCTCACAATAGTGAGTCTACAAAACTTTCTCTCAATAAATGGAAAAAGAAAAGGTGACACTATAACTTGAACCTAATGTATGGTTAAGCATCATGCCAGCAGAGCAGATTTTTCTGTTACAGACATCTTTCTGAAGACCTAAACGATCCTAAGTCCACTGAGCACAACGAAGACAAAGATGTGGGCCTTAATAGAGAGTCAGTAGTCAAAGGAAAGAGCTGGGTCTTTTAATTAAATTGTTAAAAAAATGGGACAAAATAATAAATTCTCCTTTTTTTCCATTTCCATCTTAAAGTCAGAGGTGCCATATCATATGTCTTGGCTGCTAATAAAGTACATATGAAAAAATGCTATTTAGAAGCAAGTTTTAAGTATTAAATGCAGTATCACAAAAATCAGCAATCTGGTGAAAGTAGATGGCACCTGGGAAAAAAACAATAAATCAAAGTTGTTTGCATCTATTAAACTTTTAAATGCAAGGAATAGCTAAAATAAAAAAAAGGAGGTGATCTTACTATGCAAAATAAAATTCAGTAATCTGCAACCAATCAATTTTTCTACTGGAGACAGAGTGCTTTCAGCTATAAATACTGCCACAGAAATAGCTGTATCTTCTTTTCAAAAACTAAGATCACTTAGTATTACATGCAAACTTCCAGAAATAATTGTAAAAGTATGAAAACTTTTTTTCTAGAGCAAGAATTCTAACACTGAAATCAGTTTTTGTTTGTTTTGGTTCTGGAAATGAGCACAGGCAAACACTTTGTTACACAGAGTCAGTTCCAGGTAGCTCGAACGGGGACTCTAAAGATTCAGAACAACTGAATATGAGAGCTCACAGATAGTATGGGCAGTACAGTCTTGTTGTTGGCAATGATATTATATGCATCAAGCATGCAATGCAAAGATAGCTTTCAAGTCTGGAATATACTACAGATTTCTCTCTTGACAGTGGTATAGCTTTCCAGAAGTGTACACATTATTTTTGAAATTATTATTTCTGGAATGGAGTAACTCAACATTACATTCCATTCAGACAGAAAAGGCGTGCACCTTTTTCTACTTCTTCCTCTGTGTGTCTTCTACAAAATAAAATAAATAAATACTAGATTTGATTTTGAAATCCTATTCAACTCTCAGACTGCTTGGACAATTCAGCTATATGTACCATAAAATGATTTTAACACAGACAACTCTTTTATTATTATTTTTATTTTTTCATAACAGATTAAAAGAAACTGCATTTTTAAAAAATACAAAATTCGCCAAATTATTTTAGTGCACAAACAGAAGTTACAGCTCAGAATAAACTTTGTTCTGTAAACTTCTAATAAATAAGGAAAAAAAATATTATATAAACTTTATTTTAATATATTATTCTTATATCTTTTGTTTGTATAATAGAAGCTTTCTCACCTTGTTTGTCCACATTCGCATGTTTTTGTCACAAATGCTGGGCACGAAGGGCAAGGTCCTGGATGGCATAGGCTTAAAAATAAGTCAAAAAGGCAAACAAAACTGTAAAGTTAACTTCAGCTTTACTACACTCGCAGAGAAACAATCCACCATGACCCAATTCACACTGCATTATCAGAACATTATATAAGCCACCTACACTCCTGCAGGGTATGAAATCATTATTAACCCAAGAAAAAAATACAGATTATTACAGTCTCATATGTCACTGACGTTGAAGGAAAATTTCACTATTCCTGCTGCTGTCAAATCAACAGTAACAATGCTACTAACACATTTCATACTTTGCATTTCACCAGCAGACATGCATCAACTCAACTGTGTTCACCACTGATAACACTCAAAACAAACATCACATGTCCAAACCATTAATACATTTCTTTCTTTAGTGATCTTAAATGGATTAGAGAAAACTTCTCCATTCATTTCTTCTGAGCTGGTGACTTTATCTTTGAACTCAGCATTTCTAACGCCACCAGTAAGAGCTGTTACTCCTCTTCCTGTAAGGTAACGCATGGGAGATGCAGCAAGTCTACCTCAGTTTTCTTTCTTACCATCAAGTGCCATTTCCTGTGACTGTTATCAATGCCAGTCCTTTACTTGATTATTAGATCTCACCTCCTACTTCAAGAAACACTAGATGGTCCCTAGCTGCATATAATACCTCTGTTGAGTACAGACAAGCCCAGATGTGGAAATTAAGTAACTTGTCTGCACTCTTCCCTAGCCAGCTCCCAGTTCCCTTCCTTTGCAAACAGAGAAACTCTCACGTGGAGCAATTATTATTGGCCTGGACTAATCGGCCCTGATGTCCCAGCCGAAAGAAAAAAAAATCCCAAACACAAAAAAAAAACCCCATAAACACAGACTACCCAATTACATGGTAATTACTAAATTCCCCAAGTACAGTCGTTACACAAGTAGCAATTAGTACACCAGTTACTATTGTCATATGCAATATAACTGAGTCATGTCAGCAGTTTGTCAACAGTGGTCTGGCTCCCTTCTTCCTCCACCACTCCTCCCAGCTGACAACAAGGCCTAATCTGTCACCCAACTTATGCCAGCTCTAACGTAAAGCCAAGCCATCACATGATAAACCAATTCAACATCAAAAAACACTACCAAAAACAAAACCAAAAAACAAGCCACCAAAGAAACCACAACCCTCCCTCTTTGACAGGTGAGTTTTAGGGCATATTCACACTGTCACACTCAACCATTGTTAATACTGCCTCCATAAGCCCAGTCTTCACACACTTTCTGACGATACTACACCACACAACAGCAATTTATACTGATCACGGGTATTTTTAAGTCACAAATAACTATAATAGTAGACTGCAGTCTTATAGCAAGATTCCTTCTGTTACAAGAGTATCACATAGTTAATTTCCAGACATCTCCAAGTGCTAATAATGTGTGTTTCTGAGACAGTTTTAAGTAAGCTTGTGTTATTTTGTCAATATGAACAGAAAAATTCTAGTAATGCAAAAACTAACCCTTTGAAATCAAACTTAAAAATAAGTATTCTTTATGCATCCCTACAGGTACATATACTTGCATGCTACTTACTTAGCAAAAGTCTCTGGTACAATTTGGTTTATGCAGAAGCTACAGTATGTCTACAGTTCCAGGATTTACTTGATCAATACAACAACAGTTAAGATAGAAATTCAAATTTCATTCAGAACAGACACACAGAAAGTGCATAAAATCCTCTTTAGATGACAAAGATATGTGCTACCTTAAGAGTTTCAGTTTGTTTTAAGGGACTAAGCAAAAAGTTAAATTACTTAAATGTTACAAACTAAACTCAAAAAGACAGGCTGAAGACTGTATTCACTTCTCTTCAGTGAATTCAGAGTCTTGTTTTTACTGAAACTCCACTATCTACTATTAGCATGGAGGATTTCTTTCACAATTTACTGCTGCTGCTCTAGAGAACTGGCATACAAGAAAGGTTGTGATGACAGATACATCTAGACATAGGAAAAATTAAGCTTCCATTTGCCTGACAGTGAAATTAATAAATACTGGAAGTCTCTTTGGGCTGTCTTACAGTAACTGCTGTAGAAAGATCACAGCACAAAAGATGTATGAAGGAGGAAGACCAGACACTAAAATTTAAACTAGTAGAGAGAAAATCTCATTTACTGCCTTTGTCAGACCTTTTTCAAATGTTCTTAAGGTCTTGCATACTTCCAGTTGGCAGGAAGCACTTCAGAGCCTTAAATGAAGTTTAAGTTTGTCATGAAATTTGTTATCAGGAACCTCTTCTTGAAGGTTAAGCTAGATGTTTCTTTGATGTAGAACCTAACAGAGAGAAATTAATTTCAGTGTATTTAAACAAACATGAAGAGAAGTCACTGTGTGAAGTGCTACACATGCCACAGCTCGCACTAGAAAAAGGCTAGCAAACCACTCCCTTTTCGAACAG